>Ga0181536_10000268_pt1 | contig 62394 bp, 52 predicted proteins | sample PEATcosm2014_Bin_41_FD_121105 | JGI IMG/M metagenome (GOLD analysis project Ga0181536, IMG submission 121105) | Peatland microbial communities from MTU Mesocosm Facility, Houghton, MI, USA - PEATcosm2014_Bin17_60_metaG | ecosystem: Environmental > Terrestrial > Soil > Wetlands > Peat | place...
GGCCACCAAAGATGATGAAGACGCGCCTTTGTGGGGCGGGCGCCCTCGCCCGCGGACCGGCGCCCTCGCCGGTCCACCGGCCGCAGGCCGGCGGGCTCGAGGTGCGTCTTCAACGGAGCGGTTGTGGCCGTAGCAAGACTATTCGTATCTCAATGCGCTTACCGGCTCCACGCGCATAGCTCTGATCGCAGGCGCCAGTCCGGCCAATAATCCGACGACTACGATCAGAAACGCCGCGCCGGCCAGCGCCCACGGATCGTGCGCGCGGATGCCATAGAGTTCCGATTCCGCCAGGCGCGCCAGCAGATAGCTCGCCGGCAGTCCCAGTGCGACGCCAACCGCGATCAGCCAGCCTGTTTCGCGCAGGACAAACAGCAGGATGCCTTCCGGGGGCGCTCCCAGCGCCAGCCGGATGCCGAATTCACGCGTGCGGCGCGTCACGGAGTACGAGATCGTCCCATAAAGACCGACTGCGGCCAGAGTCGCGGCCAAGGCGCCGAAAGCGATGGCCAGGGTCGCCATCAGCCGGTCCGTGTAAATGGAGTCGTCGATCATCGCCTTCATAGACGTCAGGCGTTCGATCGGAAGGTTGGCGTCCAACCCTTTTACCGCCGCCCGCGCCAAGTTCATCACCTTCCGTTCGTCGCCGTGCGTGCGCACGAAGAAGGCGGCTTGACGCGTGAAATCGTCACCGCCTTGTTCGAAGGGCACATACAAAATGTGCGGCGGTTTCTCGCGCAGGTCGTTGATTCGTGAATCCTCGACCACGCCCACGATTTCGGAATCGGCATCGTTGGAACCCAAGCGGACATGGCGCCCGATGGGGTTGGCGTCTTCGAAGAGAAACCGCGCAAACGCCCGATCGACGATAACGACACTGGCCGCGTTAGCGCTATCGTTGGCGTTGAAATCCCGTCCAGCCACAAGCGGGATTCCCAGCGCGGCGAAGTACCCCTGGCTCACGGAGTTCTCATTGCTGCCGACATAGTGGTCGCTGGCATTGCGCGAACCGGGGACTTTGACGCCGTTGCCCCATCCCCAGCCGCCCAGCGGAACAAGCCAGCCGCTGGCCGCGGCTTCGACCCCGGGCAGGTTGCCCAGCCTTTGCCGCAGATCGCGAAACAGGGCGAGCCTGCGCTCGAACGTGTAACCGTTCAGGCCCGGATCGATGGTAAGAGTGACCAGGTGGTCCGTGCGGAAGCCCGGGTCGCTGCGGAGCAGGTTCAACAGGCTGCGCGTGAACAAGCCCGCTCCGATCAGCAGGCACAAGGAAATACAGATCTGAATCACGATCAGACCTTGCCGCATACGCGATTGCGCGCCGGCGGCGCTCGAGCCGGAAGCCTGTTCCTTCAGCGCCGGCGCCACGCCCGCCCGCGTGGACTGCAGCGCGGGCGTCAAGCCGAACAGCAGCCCCGTAAGCAGGGACAGTGCCACGCTGAAAGCGAGAAGGCGCAAGTCCAATTGCGGGGTCAGCCAGCCGCCCGTGGAATCGGCCGGCAGCATCCCCAGCAGGCCCTCCGTCAGGTTCGCGGATAGCAGCAGGCCCATCAATCCGCCCGCTAGCGCGAGCGCTCCACTTTCCACCAGCAACTGCCTGATAAGCTGCCCGCGCGTGGCGCCCACGGCGAGCCGGATGGCAATCTCCCGCCTGCGCACAGTGGCCCGTGCGATGAGCAGGTTGGCCACGTTGGCGCAAGCGATCGACAGCACCAGCGCCGCCATCACCACCAGAACCACCAATGGGGTCTCCCACCGGCGGCGCAGGTCATTCAGTCCCTGGGCGGCTGGCTCGACGGTTAGGGGCCTGGCTAGAATCTTTTTACGGGCGTCTTCCGGGACATCTTTCATCTGCTGCAGCTCATCGCGCAGCGTGGAGCGAAAAAGCGTCAACAGCATAGCGTTGGCGCGTTCGGGGCGGATATCCGGCTTGAGCCGCCCCACCAGGTTGAGCCAGTAGAAATCCACTTGATCGCTCCTCTCCCAGCCCGGAGAGATCATGGCCATCATCGACATGGGCGCGAAGAATTCGGGATCTCTGCCGGTAAGCAGACCCCGGAAGCCGCGCGGCGCGACTCCCACCACCAGCACAGGTTGGTTGTTCATCCGCATGCGGCTGTTCAGGACCCGCGCATCGGCGCCAAGATGGGCTGCCCAATAGGCGTAGCTGAGAACGATGGCGGGATCCCGGCCCGGCGCGTCATCGGAAGGAATCAACAGGCGCCCGAGGGCGGGCCGCACGCCCAGTACTTCGAAGAAGTTGCCAGTGACCACTTCCGCCGTGGCGCGCACGGCTTCATCGCGGGAGGTGAGAGTCGCCGGAAAGCTGACGCGTGCCACCAGGCCGTCGAAAACACGGTTCTGGTCGCGGAGCGTCTTGTACATCGGGTAAGAGAAGATGCTCAGGTTGTTGTCATGGCGGCTGGTACCGAAGTTGTTATCGTCGGATTGAAGCAGGACCAACGCTCCGGGGTCCTTCACTGGCAGCGCACGCATGACCACTTGATAAAGGAGCGAGAAGATGGCGGTGTTCGCGCCGATTCCGAGCGCCAGGGACAGGACGGCAAGGAGAGTGAACCCGGGCGAGCGCCAGAGGGTCCTCAGGGCAAATCGAAGATCGTTCCACATAGCTGGCCGAGTGTTATAAGAGCACGCTAATGGTCAAAACCATTTCCCGCGTCCTCAATGAGTTATGGTAGGGCGGTCCGCCTCTAGTGTCCGATATCGGGGTTAAGTGTCCGGTTTCGGGCCTGGGTCTCTGCGCTTATCATAAGCCAAGGAGGCTCGAAAACGAAATGAAACGGCTGCTATCGGGAATGGCATGGGGAATCGCGGCCCTGGCATGGGCGGGGCTGCCTTCGACGGTGAAATTGGATAACGCCCGTGTACACGTGACGGAGGTGACCGCGGCGCCGGGATCCGTGCGCGAGCGGGGAGTGCGGGCGCACGATCAGGTGATTGTGTTTCTGGACGACTGCCGCTACGAGCGCACCGATCCCAAGACCGGCGCCAAGACCATCCAGGAACGCAAGTCCGGCGACGTGATCTGGCATACGCAAGGCGAAGACGCGCCGCAATTGGCGAACAAAGGCGGCAAGGCGTACCGGACGGTTGTGATTGAGCTAAAGTAAGGTGGAGTGAAGAGACGCGGGGCTGAAGCCCCGCGCGGACTAAAGTCCGCCCTCCATGCGGAGTTTTAGGCTATGATAAAGCTCAGTTTGGCGTTCTGCTGTGCGATGGCCGGCCCGGTGCTTGCGCAGAATGCCGCGCAGAGCGCCCCGCAGGCCGAGAGCGGGCCGACCATCCATGCCACCGTAAACGAGGTCGCGCTCGACCTGGTGGTGCGCGATAAGAAAGGCCGGCTGGTGAAGAACCTGAAGCCGGGCGACGTGGAGATCTACGAAGATGGCGTCCGGCAGGAGATCCGCAGCCTTCGGCTGGTGGGCGGCGAGGCGCCCGCGCCGCCTGCGCAGCCCGCAGCGGATCGGCAGTCCGCCGAGGCGCAACCCGAAACGGCTGAGCCGGTCCGTCCCGCGGCGATGCCGCTGCACGGCCTCGAGCTGATCTGCGTTGTATTTCACCAACTCGATCCGAACACCCGCAGGTGGGCGGTAGCGGCCGTTCAGGAGTTCATCAAGACGACGCTGCGCCCCGGCACCTTCGTGGGAGTTTTCAACCTGGATTCGCGGCTCACTCCCCTGCATGCGTTCACCAATAACCGCGATGAGTTGCTGCGCGCGGCCACCACGGCCTTCAACGGTTCGAGCGTGGATATCACGCGGGCCGCGGAGGCCGTGCTGAACTCGACGCCCAACGTGCAGTGGCTCGTAGGATTTGTGAGTCCCGGTGGAAAAGGGGGAGGCATGCTAGACCTGTCCACCACCGGATCGGTCAGCATGACCGCAATTACAGGAGCGGATGTGGACAACAGCCCGGCCGCCAACGCCCAGCGCGGGGACCTCGTGCTCCAGCGGGAACAATTCATGGGCATCGAGGGCGCGCGCCAGATGGACCAGATCAAGCTGCTGATCCGCCAACTCGGAACTTTCCCCGGTCACAAAACGGTCCTTTTGCTGAGTCCCGGCTTCACCACCAACGGCGAGCCCGAAGAATTTGAGGCGATGCTGCACAGGGCCAACCTGGCCGACCTCAGCTTTTATGCCTTCGACGCCAACGGCCTCAATCAAACCTCCACGGCGCAGGCTTCCTCCATGGCCGTGCAGCACGTCGTGGCGCTCAGCCAGCAACAGCGCCTGGAGACGCCGGGGGGCATGGGACAGGCGGGGGTCTTGGCGGAATCGAACCGGCAGGACGACTACCTGCACGGCGCGGTGCGAACCTCGGATTCGCAGGCGAGCCTGCGCGCGCTGGCCGAGGGTACGGGCGGCTTCCTGGTGGCCAACACCAACGATCTGCGCAAGCCGTTCCAACAGATCGCCGCCGACGCGGACACGCATTACGAGGCGGACTATCATCCCTCGTCCGGCAAGTACGACGGGCATTTTCGAAAGATCGAAGTGAAGCTGGCGCGCGCCGATTTGCGTGCTAATGCGAAGGTGGACAGCCGCAACGGCTACTTCGCCATACCGGACTTCGGTGGCTCTGCTCCTTTGCGGCCCTTTGAAATGGCGGGACTCATGACACTGAACTCCCGCCCCTTGCCGCACGCCTTCGATTTCCGTACGGCCGCATTCCAGTTCCGCCCGGGCAGCGCGAGTTCACAGGCCGCCGTGATCTTCGAACTGCCGGGCGCGAGTCTGACCGCCACGCCGCAGCCCACGCGCAAATCGCACCGGCTGCATGCCGCCCTGTTCGCCGTAGTGAAAGACTCGAGTGGGAATATAGTCGATAAGTTCGGCCAGGATTTTCCGTACGAGGTCCCAGACGACCAGTTGACGGGAATCCAGGCCGCGCCGATCGACTACACGCATGCCTTCAACCTGCCGGCCGGCCACTATACTGTGGAGAGCGTGCTGTTCGACCGCGAAGCGAACCACGCCAGCACCAGCACGGTGGAACTCGACAGCCCGGCGCAGAAGGGCATCGGACTCAGCAGCCTGGTGGTGGTTGCGCGGGCGGACCCGCTGACCGCGGATGCGGATGCCAACGACCCGTTCCTGTTTCAGGGGCGCGATGTGGTGCCGCTGCTCGACGGATCGCTGAAGGCCTCCGCAAAACCCCTGGTGTACTTCGTGGTGTATCCGGACAAGTCGAATCAGGAGACGCCGCGGGTGCGCACGGAGTTCTTCGTGGGCGGCGAGGAACTGGAAGTGAAGGACGCGGACCTTCCGGCGCCCGACTCTTCCGGAGCCATTCCAGTAATGTTGAGCGCGGTGGCGCGCCCGGGCAAGTGCGAGATCAAGATCACGGCGCGGCAAGGCTTCCAGTCGGCGGTCCGGAGCGTCTCCTACACGGTCGCCGCTCCATAGGAGCCTATAGGAATTCGGAAGACAATTGGCTTCTGTTCCGCCGAAAACCGGATCTAATTAGTATCTGAGCGTCCCTTGTTGACGCGTAGTGCCGCACGGCCACGAAGCCTGCGTCAGGTGGCGGTTCGCCCTGTGCCCGTCACTTCCCTTTGCGCCCGCAGCCAATCTTCCTGCGGCGATCCGTTTCGAAAGCGTCTCGCCAGCCACAACTCAAAAGCGCGCACGGCTATCTGTTCTTGTGTTTCCGGCCGGTTCGCGCCCGGCAGAGCCAAATGATCGCAGGATTCCGTGATTCTCCGCACAGCTTGCTTCGACATGTCGAGGTCCCTCCCTCTTGGTGCAGCCGGTACCCGATCGGGCACGGCCATTTATCGAGTATTCTCCAAAACTGGAGTCATGTCAAGCCAAAAAACAGAAACATATTTGCATAAATCATTGGTCTTTTTCTCTTAATTATCGATCTGCTTCTTAACTGGGGCAGCGCCTCGCGCTGCGGCGGCGTCTCACGCCGGCTGGCCGGAGGCGGACCGAGGGTCCGGGCCCGGAGGGCACCCCGCGCACGGCGTTGCCCCACGTCGCCGGTTAGTCTCCCCGCACAGTGTGGCGGCGGATGGAAACAGCCTTGCCGGTGTTCTCATCAACTTCGAGGATGACCGAGTGCAGCTCCGCTGACCCCTTGGCTGCTTCCATGCGCACCGGGAGAGCCGTCAGGAAGCGGTGGAGAATCACTTCCTTTTTCACGCCGATCACCGAGTCGTACGACCCAGTCATGCCCACATCGGTCTGATAGGCGGAACCGCCCGGCAGGATGCGGGTGTCGGCGGTCGGGACATGCGTGTGAGTGCCGATCATGGCGGATACTCTGCCATCCAGATACCAACCCATAGCCATTTTTTCGCTGGTCACCTCCGCGTGAAAATCCACGAACCGCACTTTGACGGATGGGTCGAGGTCGCGCAGGATCTGGTCCGCTTTACGGAAAGGACAATCGGTGTCCGGCATGTAAACACGGCCTTGCAGATTGATAACCGCGCACGGAATGCCTTGCCGGCTGCACGCCACGATGACGCCGTGGCCGGGTGTTTCATCCGCGTAGTTGGCGGGACGCAGGAGCTTCGGCTGGCGCGGCAGGTAATCGAAGATCTCCTTCTTGTCCCAGATATGATTACCGGAAGTGAGCACATCCAGGCCCATCGCGAACAGTTCTTCGGCGATCGACGGAGTGACGCCGAAACCGCCAGCCGCGTTTTCGGCGTTGGCGATCGCCAGGTCGATGTGGTTGGTCTCCTTGATGTCCTGGAGATGATCGGCGACAATCTGGCGCCCCGAAGAGGCGAAGATATCGCCGATGAAGAGGATGTGCATGCGTAAGAGTCAAGGTAGCACGGGGGCGAGCTCCGCTCGCCAACATCGACAAAAAGCGTCGATGTTACGAGGGGGCGACGCGGCGACACGGTGATCCTCCTGCGGGGATGCACTTTACTTGTGCTTCGCCGCCGATCCAACTTCCTTGCTGTTGGCTGTAGCCGGCTGCGGGCCGTAATTTTCGCGAAGAATCAGCGATTGATCCGCGTAAAACGTACGCGAGCCTGTGGAGCCGAAGACCGTCGGGACAGCTTGAATGCTGTAGCCTTCAGCCGTCCCAGTCAGGGTAAATTTGTAACCCTGCCGTTCGCCGGCGGCCAGATCCGGCGGGATCAAACCGGAAGCCGACGGTCCCAGTTCAGAGAGCGACCGGGCGTATCGTCCGAACTGGGAATAGTATTGCACCTGCGCGGTGTTGATCATTTGAAGATTCCTGAGAGCGGCTGTCTCTGGAGCGTGTATCCGCGATTCGTATTCCTTGCGCTCTCCCAGGGGGGCGCCCAAATACAGGAGCGTGGGGATCCCCACAACCGCAAAAAGAACAACTGACCGGGCACTCATGGCGCGCCCTCGCCAAGCCTACTTCGTCGTGTCGCCCGCCTTGGCCGCCGCCGACCCGACTTCCTTGCTGTTGGCCGTGGCCGGCTCCTGGCCGTAGTTTTCGCGGATGACCAGCGATTGATCCGAGAAGAACGTGCGCGAGCCGGTGGAACCGAACACCGACGGCACGGCCGAAATGGTATAGCCCGTGGGCGTCCCCGCCAGCGTGAAGTTGTAGCCCTGCTTTGTGCCGGCAGCCAAATCGCCCGAGATCAGATCCGCCGCCGAGGCATTAGCAGTTCCGCTGGCCGGCGGTCCCAGCTCCGTCAGCGATTGGGCAAAGCGCCCGAACTGCGAGTTGTATTGCACCTGCGCGGTATTGAGCGTTTGAATCGCCTTGAGAGCAGACGTCTCCTGGGCGTACATGCGGGCTCTGTTCAACTTGGGCAAAGCCACCGTGACGATGATGAGGATGATCGCGATGACGATCAGCAACTCAATTAGCGAAAAGCCTCTTTGCCGGCGATTGCGGCGCATAGAGATCTCCAATCCACTTCCATTGTATGACGCTTGGGGCGGCCTAAGCGTGCAGAAAGCCGGATTTCACCAGCGCGTCCAGGGCCCGCAGCCGCCGCAAGAGTTCCGGCAGCAGATCCAGCCGCAAGGCGTTGGGGCCGTCGGACAAGGCCCGCTCCGGGGCGTCGTGCACTTCCACGAACAGCCCATCGATGCCCACCGCCACCGCGGCGCGCGCCAGCGGCTCGATGAACTGCGGCTGTCCACCCGAAGCCGCGCCTCCGCCGCTCGGCAACTGCACGCTGTGGGTGGCGTCGAATACCACCGGCCAGCCCGTGTCGCGCATGATCTTCAGACCGCGCATGTCCACCACTAGATTGTTGTAGCCGAACGACGAGCCGCGCTCGGTGAGCAGCACCTGGGAGTTGCCTGTTGAAGCGACCTTTTCGGCGGCGCGCGCGATGTCCTGGGGCGCCACGAACTGGCCCTTCTTGATGTTCACGATGCGGCCCGTGCGTCCGGCTTCGAGCAGCAGGTCGGTCTGGCGGCAGAGGAAAGCGGGGATCTGCAGGATATCGGCCACCTCGGCCACCGGCGCGGCCTGGGCGGGTTCATGGATATCGGTGAGGATAGAGTAGCCTGCGCGCTTGACGCCGGCCAGGATGCGCAGCCCTTCCCGCAGACCCGGTCCGCGATAGCCGCTCAGGCTGGTGCGGTTGGCCTTATCGAAGGAGGCCTTGAAGACGAACGGGCCGGCGATCTCGCCGATGGCGCGCGCCATGCGGTGGACGTGCTCCTCGCTTTCGATCACGCAAGGTCCGGCGATCAGCACCAGAGGCCGGCCGTTGGCGAATTGAGAGAAGTCGATCATTGCCCAGGCCCGTCCTATAATGGATAACACGATGCATTGGTCAGTCGCCGTTGTGGTGGTGGCGGCCGTCGCAGGCCTGCCTATCGAGAGCCGAGGCCAGACTCTCTTCAGTACGTTCGGTCCGGCGGAAACGTTCAACACGGCGTTGCCTGGGCCATCGGTGGGTGCCGGTGTTCTGGGGGGATTTCCGGTGGCCGATGGCGGCATCATCCTGGCTGCCGCGTTCACGCCGTCCGCTTCGGGTTACCTTTCGCGGGTCGATTTGGGGATGGAGTACAAGTACGATCCGGTCAAGGCTTCCGGTCCAGCCAACCTCGACGTGACGATTGCCGCGGACCAGGCTGGACTCCCCGGCGCGGCGATCGAGACCATTCACCTTACGGATGCCTTGGGCAGCATCGCGAACGCGATGGGCATCGTTTCGGCTAATTCGGCAATACAGCCTTTCCTGCAGGCCGGCGTCCAGTACTGGGTTGTGGTAGCGCCGCCCGACCCGCGGAACACGGTCTTTCAATGGCTCCTTACAGCGCAGCCGAACGTGAAGGGTTTATCGATTGACAAGGGCTCGAACGTGCCCTGGCAAGGCAGGCCCGCCTATGAAACAGCACTGGCGTTTGGCGTTTATGGAATCCAGAGCGCGGGTCCGGAACCGGCTGTCGGCGCGGGCGGAGTGGTGGACGCCGCCAGCTTCCGCGCGACCATCTCGCCAGATTCCTGGAGCTCGATATTCGGGACGAACCTGTCGGCGAGAACGCGAAGCTGGCAGGCTTCGGATTTCGTCGGCAATGCCCTGCCCCTTTCGCTCGACGGTGTTGCCGTGCTGATCGGGGGCTACCCGGCAGCGGTCAGTTACATCAGTCCGAGCCAGATCAACGTGCAAGTACCCGATGGCGCCGGTCCGGGGATGGTCACTGTTCAGGTCATTACGCCGGCTGGACCGAGTGGCCTGGCACAGGTGGATGCGGAGCAGTGGGCGCCCAATTTCTTCACCTTTAGCTCCGGCGCTACTTCGTACGTGGCGGCCACTTACGAGGACGGAACCATCGCCGGGAAAAGTGGACTGTTTGGAAGCAGCGTGTCTACGCGGCCCGCAAAGCCGGGCGACGTGATTTCCCTCTGGGGGACCGGCTTTGGGCCGACCGCTCCCACTGTACCTGTGGGCGTGCTGTTCAGCGGGGCTGCGCCGCTGCCTGCATCGGATCAACTCGCCATTGCGGTTGGCAATGTCCCGGCTACTGTGCTGTTCGCGGGACTCTCGGAAGCCGGTCTGTATCAGTTCAATGTGATCGTCCCGGAAGTACCGGACGGCGACCAACTGGTTACTGCGCAGGTCCAGGGAGTCTCGGCGCAACCGGCGTTGTATTTGACTATTCAGCAATAGTCGAAGCGCAAGCCCGCCAGCTTAGCCGGCTGCTTTCTTCAGCAACGCGATCTGGCCGGCGTGATATAAGTTGTGCTGGACGGCGCCGTGCAGCATGGTGTAGATCGAATACGGGATGTCGCCCAGCACTTTCTCGCGCAGGCGATCGTCGGTGAGCTTGCCCACTTCCGATTCCAGGTTGCGCTGCGCCTGGGCCAGTTGATCGAGCGCCTGCTGCCACGCGGATTCGGACGGTGCGGGCGCGGCGGGCCAGTCCTGCTCCGGCGGCAGCGTGGGAATCTCCGCGCCTTCCAGTCGGCGCGTGGGGACCGACATCCACACCGTGAGGTGTAGGACGAGTTCCCAGATTGTGTGTGCGCCGGGGATGGGGCGCTGCGCGGCGGTCTGCCAGGTTACGCCGGCCAGGACTTCGCGGAGCGCCGAGCCGTGCCAGGCGGGTCCTTCGTAGGCGCGGTGGAGTTGGTCGAGGATGCGGGCGGATTCGGGCATGGGGTTGGGGCTGGTCCTAATCTTCAGGATACTTCGGGGAGGTGCGTTTGAAGGGGTGCAATGGATCGGACCGATCAGGCGCTTACGTCATTCCAAAGGCGTGCGTCCACAAACTGGCGAAGATGGCGGGGATTGGTGGTGACGACAATGATCTCGCTTCCGCCGCCGAAAACGAGCGCCTGAGCGGCAAGGATGACATCAACGTCGAGGTCGAGCGCCGGCGAGGTAGGACGCCCTTGCTGGCGGGCTGTTGCCCAAAGCTCCGCGGCGAGCCGCAATGCCTCGTCGGTCAGGGCTAGATATCGGTTCGGGTCACTCTGCACGAAGGCATCCAGACGGGCTAGCCCCAGAGCCTTACGTGCGCGGAGCAATTCGCGTCGCAGTTCGTAGTAAATGATGGCTGGTACCAGCACGGCGTCGCCGCCCGAAAGGCAATCGATGAGCCAGTGGTTCATCGCCACTACCTCAGGGGCGAGCCTCGGCTGCGTCACGAGTCCGAGCGGGCCGGAATCCAGCAGAAGGTAGCGGCTCACGGAAAGACAGGTTTGTCAGGTGGACGATTCGCGTTGAGGGCAGCCTTGAACTGGGCTAACTCCTGTTCAGCCCGAGCGATGGTGGCCGGATCGTCCGTGGCGTCTTCCCGCGCCCACTGCCGGAGAAGGGCAATAGTAGCTGAGTTGTCGGGGCGCGGGGCCGGCGTCACGCCCTTTGGCGGAAGCGCAGGACCGGACGGACTTGTGTAGTGCTGTGGCATTTGTCACGCGCCTTTCTAGACAAGCGTTCCTCTACTATGATGCGGCAAATCGTTTTGAACTGCAATACGCCCGCTCGTGGCGTGACGATGCCTGTCGGCCTGAGGGGTAGGATCGGATTAGACTCGAACCTCGAGTCAGACTCCGAAATACGAAGCTCAGGCGGCTTCAAGATCCACGCGCACGCGACAACCCAACGCCGTCGCGATGTTGACCAGCGCGTCGAGCGAGAAACGCGAGACCCGGCCGCGGAGCAGATCGTTGATCCGTGGCTGGGTGACGACGCACCGGCTTGCGGCTTCGGCTTGTGTCCATTCGTGTTGTTTCAGCCTTGCCACGATCTTCTGCATCAGTTCAGCCCGCGCTCTCAGATTCGCGGCCTCCTCGGGAGTGTCTGCGATCGCATCCCAAACACTCGCGTAGCTCTCGGACTTGTTCACACGATAGCCGTCTTTTCGCTCGAACTCGTCGCCAATCCGTCTTTCATCATCATTAGAGTGCCCTGAATACCGCTCCCCGATTGTTCTGCTTTCTTGAACCATATCTTCGCGGTCCATTTTACCATGGCCACCGGCTGAGCCTCTCGACTGAAGAACGGGCCGCGCTGGGCCACTCGCGCGTCTGCCGGGACTAGTCGCTGGCTGCGTAATTTCATCGCCATAAGCGTGGCCCCCCGCATTGGTGGAATCGTTGCTGTCCACCATTGCCCGGCTTAGGATGTTCATGTCGGCTTCCGGACGTTGATGCGAATTCGAAACGCACCTTGCCGTATCCTTCCCGGTCGTAATTTGCATCGGTACGCAGGGCTCCAAGCTCGATGCTCGCCAGAGGGTCGTTGATTACGCGAGCGAACGTCGGTTCGCCGCGTGTGGCGTCCGGCGTTCCCGTAGTCGGCGGAGCTTCTTGGCCGATGCAGTATGCCGTCGACTTGCAAGTTGGTTCGCCGCGCAATACCATGAGCAACATGCGGACAACACTGTATGATAGCGCGGGTCGATTCGTCGCGCAGCTCGGTGAACTGACTGGAGACGCCACAGCAATCGTATGGGACCAGCGGAGCTTCTTGCGGCAGGATGTCGGCGATTACATCGAGGTTGCAGAACTCCCTCCCGGCATAGTCCCCCACCGCCCAGCGCCAGGCTCGGAGGGGCCGCGGAATGCGGAGACAAAGGAATTTGGCGAGCCAACGATTGGAAACGAGAGCAGGCCCTGGTAAGCGACGTCGCTCGGCACCGAGTCGCTCGGCACCGATAAGTCGGCTGCGGTGCCCGCATCGAGTTCAAATTTGAATCCTCTCGTGGAACGCCTCCACGGAACCAGACTCTGTTGGTGGTGGTATCAAGGGCTGTCTTGGACCTGTTATGCTGGATTCGTGCACAAAAGGGCACATCTAATCGGGTCTGCTCGAACAGATCGCTCCGCCTCGCCTTCCTTCGAGGAACTGGCTGCGCAGCAGGGCGTGACTCCAATTGACGACTTTGAGACTCTGCTTGGAAAGCCGTCGCGCGAAGACGAATCGGCAGAGGAATTCTCTGCGAGCCTGCGCGAGTGGCGCCGAGAGGGCACCTTTCCCGCCAGCCCGCAATGAATGCCGCGGTTGTTGACACCGACGTGGTGTCGATGCTCTTCAAGGGAGACACGCGGGCGCTTGCGTACCGGCCCCACATCACGGGCTGATTGCTCGGGATCTGCTTTATGACGCTGGCTGAGTTGGAGCGTTGGTCACTCGAACGAAACTGGGGCCAGAGGCGGAAGCAAGAACTGGCAGAGCACCTGACACGTTACGTTGTTCTGCCGGTCAGCCGCGAGTTGTGTGGCAAATGGGCCGAGGTCTCTTTCGCCGCGAAGAGAAAAGGGCACTCGATCCAAACAGCCGACGCCTGGATTGCAGCGAGCGCGCTCTATTATGACGTCCCCTTGATTACCAACAATCGAGGCGATTATTCCGCGGTTGACGGCTTGGTCCTGCTCTCAGCGTAGGTATGTGGACAGGCCAGGAGGCCTGTCCTACTCTTTCGGATATTTCGGCCAGGTGCGCGGCCATTGCTTCCGCTCCTGATACCCCCGCGCCAGCTCCAGATACACGCCCAAATCCCGATCCAGATCCGACTGCGTGCCGTCGAAATAGAAGTTGCGAATCGGAATGCCGCCCAGGTCGCGGCTCAGCTTCGGATAAATCGCCTCGCACACAATCCCGTTCATGCAGGTGAACGGGCTGATGTCGATGATGCCATCGGCGCCCTTGCGCGCCAGGTAGACCACTTTACCGACGTTCAGCACCATCTCGCCGAAGGCGCCCTCGCGCGGCAGGTAGGGGCGCGCGCACTCCAGAATTTCGTAGATATCCGGCTCTTCGTAGCCGGTGAAATCCTGGCGGAACGGCTCCAGCAGCACGTGCTCGTCGCGCTTCTGCACGCGGTTGCGGACCCAGGCTTCGAGCGCCTCAGCGGTCCACAGGCGGCCGGTGAGCTTCAGCTTGCGAAAGTGCTCCGTGTTCGTATACCAAACCCATTCCACGATGTCGGATAGCCAGGCTTCGGCGCGATATTCTTCCAGCCGCCGGATGAGGTTTTCGTTGGAGAAGGTGTTGAGGCGGCAGAAGATCTCGCCCACGATGCCGATCAGCGGTGTGGAGCGGTCACGGCGTCCGGGGATGGCGCGGAAGCAATCGCGCGCGCGCACGAGCGCCTCGCGGAGGGCAGCCAGTTGCACGGCGGGCTTGACGGGCGTCGATTCAATCGTGCGGCAGACGTCGTCGAGACACGCTTCGTAGACGCGTTCGGCATGGCCGGATTCGAGCTCGTGGGGCCGGTATTGGAGGAGCAGCTTTTGCAGGATATCGGCGGCCAACAGCGCGCGCCATCCGGTCCGCATGAAGGGCCGCGCCATCTCGCCCAGGCCGCCGTAGCCGTTGTTGCTGGACGGCGCCAGCACCAGGGTGTCGCGATAGCCGCTGGCGTCCAGCACGTGGCGCAGGTACGGCGAGTACTGTCCGAAGCGGCAGGGACCTTGCGCGGTGGGCATGAAAAAGACGGTGCGCGCGGGATCTGCGCCGGGCTGCCCAGGGGGTCCCCCTTCCAGCACTTTCATGAAATCGCCAACAGTGACTTTTGCCGGATAGCATTCGTCGCCGGAAGTGTAGCGTGCGCCCAATTCGCTGGTGCGGTGGTCGGAGGGCGGCGTCGGTTGGGCGTCCAGGCCGACGGCGCGAAATGCGGCGGCGAAGGCTTTGGCGCTGCCATAGGCCATGGGCGGGATGTGGATCTTCTTGCCGGCGAGAGAAGAAACCGCTCCCTGACGGTCGCGGCTCAGTTGACGGTCGCCGCTCAGTTGATGGTCGCCGCCATCCCCTGGGATGGGGCCGGCGCCGGCGGCGTAGGTTTGTAACATCGCAGAATCCCCTTGCTGTCGAGATAAGCCTCGCAGCGCGTCATGTATCCGGCATCGTTGCCGTGCCCGTCGAATTGCAGCACCAGCAGCGGGGCACCCGCCGCGTCGCGCGCGAAGTGCTTGATGTAGGAATCCGGGCCGCACTTGAAGTTCGACAGGTAGATCACGTGCAGGTTGGCGTGCGAACCCGCCAGGCGCGCGGCTTCCAGAATCTTGCGCCCGGATGCCCAGTACATGTTTTCGTGCAGTCCGGTCATCGGCTCGCGGCCGGTGACCAGAAAATCGAGCGGGATCACGTTGGCGCCGTAACGGTGCCGCAGCTTGCGCGGAATGTCGCAGTTGATGCCGCGGTCGTAGATGTTGTAGCCGCGGCCGGCCAGCACCAGACCCGGCTCGCCGGTCTGCTGCAACACTTGGAGGGCGCGCCGTCCAAGCTCCAGCAGACGCTCCTGAAACTCGCGCTGGGCGGCGTAGGCGGCATCCACGGCGCGATCGCTGGCGCGGCGGTGGATGCCCAGCGGCTTCATACACTCGGCCAGCGCGCTTTTCACCTGCGCCGGGCCTAACTGAAAATGCAGTGTGGGCACCAGGAACTTGGCTTGAAACGGTTCCAGGCCGGGCGCCACGCGCAGGACGTAGGGCAGCGTTTGGTTCCAAGGGCAGTAATGCGCCGGACAGGAGTTGCTTTCATCCGCTTCCGCGTCGGCGATGTTGGGGACCAGGATGTAGTCGACTCCCATCTCCGCCAGCGCGCGCACATGGCCATGCGCCACCTGTACCGGATAGCAAGGCTGCGCCACGGCCATTTCGACGCCCGCGGCCGCGATGCGCGGATCGGTGACGGGTGAAAGCGCCGTCGGAAAACCCAGTTCCGCGAAATAGCGCTGCCAGAATGGGTAGCGGTCGAAGGTGGACATGGCGCGGGGAATCCCAACCGTGGCTCGGCCGGCCGGAGAGACGCCCCCCCGCGCCATGTCTTCAATGATCTTTTCGCGGCAGGCGAACAGGTCGTCGATTACCGGCTGCCGTCCGGTCGCGGAAGGCTTGCGGAACTTATCCGAGCACTTGTCGCCCCAGTAACTCTTCTGTCCTTCGATAGTGAATTCCTTGATGTCGCACAAATTCGAGCAGGCGCGGCAGACGAAATCGCGGGACGCCAGTTGCAAACGATCGAGATGGTAGCCGCGGAAGCGGCTGCGTCCCTGGGCGGCCGCGTGCCACTGGCGCGCGATCAGCGCCATGCCGATGGCGCCCACCACTCCGTTGTACGGCGGCACCGTGATGCGCTTGCCCAGCAGCCCGGCGAAAGCCGCGGCTACCGCGTCGTTGTAAGCGGTGCCGCCCTGGAAGTAGATGGCGTTGCCGATATGGCGGCCGCGCACCACGCGGTTCAGGTAGTTGAGCGCGATGGAGTACGCCAGGCCCGCGACCAGGTTGGGCACCGGCTCGCCTTTGTGCAGCCAGCCGGTGACATCGCGTTCCATGAAGACCGTGCAGCGTTCGCCCAGGCGCGTGGGCCAGGGCGCGGAAAGCGCCAGCCGCGCGAACTCGCCCTTGATGGCGATGCCCAGCTTTTCGGCCTGCTCCTCCAGAAACGATCCGGTGCCGGCCGCGCAGGCTTCGTTCATGGCGAAGTCCACGACCACGCCGTGCTCGATGGAGATGAATTTGGAATCCTGGCCGCCGATCTCGAAGATGGTGTCCACCGGCTCGCCGCCCATGGTCTGGCTCACGTGCAGGGCGCCGGTCTTGTGCGCGGTGATCTCATCGTTGACCACGTCGGCGCCCGCGAACTCCGCGATCAGCTCGCGGCCCGATCCGGTGGCGCCCACGCCGCGGATTTCCAGCCGCTGGCCCCACAAACCATCCAACTCGGCGAACCCCTGCTGGACAGCCTCAATGGGCCGGCCGGCGGTGCGCAAGTAGATATCGTGGATGACGGCGCCGGTTTCATCGATGGCCACCACGTTGGTGGACACCGATCCAACGTCGATGCCCAGATAAGCCGGAATCGGATGGTCGCCGGGCGGCGGCGCATAGGCCCCGACGCGGTCGCGCAGGAGCACCACGTTTTGCATGGAGAGCGGGGTGGTGTCTTCGAGGCGTTCGTCGCCTTCGTGCTGGTTCAAGCGGTGTATGTCGCGCAGCGAGCGTTTGCGGGGCTCCTCGGCTTCCAGCATGGCCGCGCCGATGGCGCCGCACCAGGCGTAATGCGGCGGCACGAACAACTGGCCGCCGGAAAGCCCGAACGCTTCGCGCAGCGCCGCGGTGACTCCGGAGTTCTGCGAGACCGCGCCCACCAGCGCGACCGGCGCTTCGACGGGCCGGCCTTTGACCACGCTGCTCTTGAAATTGCGGGCGACCGCGTCGCACAGGCCGCGCAGAATCTCGGCGGGCGCATGGCCTTTCTGCTGGGCATGGATCATGTCGCTCTTGGCGAAGACCGAGCAACGGCCGGCAATGCGCGCCGCGCAACCCGCGTGCGCCACCAGGTCCCCGACGTCTTCGACCGAGTACCGCAAGCGCAACGCCTGCTGATCCAGGAACGATCCGGTGCCCGCCGCGCACTCGCCGCTGCGGTCGTAATCCAGGATGGTCCGCTTGTCCAGCCGGATGTACTTGGAGCTTTCTCCGCCGATTTCGAAAATCGTGCGCGCGTGCGGATAAAAGTCCGCGATCATGCGGGCGATGGCCTTAAACTCGTTTTCGAAGTACAGCCCCAGGATCTTGGCAATGGTGCGGCTGCCCGATCCAGTCACGCGGATGCCTTCCACGCGCGCCTCCGGCACGACGTCGTAGAATTCCTGCAACAGGTCGTAGGTGGCTTGAATCGGACTGCCGGCAATGCGGCGGTAATCCGACAGCAGCAGCGGCGGTTCCGCGCTCACCATGCGGAAGGGGTGGGCGCCGGCGGCCAGCGTCTCCAGAATCCCGCGGTCCGCGGGCCGGCCCAGGGCCGCCAGCTTAAGGCTGATCGAGCCGATATCCAGACCGATGTTGATGCCCATAGTTGCGCCCGTTTAACTAATGATAAGGGAGGCGCGCCCGGTTGCCATTATTTGGGGCCTGAATAGCTGTTTTTGGAGGCTGACGGCGCGCAATCCAGGGCCGAACGGGGTGACGATCACTGCCGTCCTCCGCCCTTGCAATGCCGCCGGACCGAAGATACACTCGATCCATGCGTTTAACCATACTGCTGGGCCTTCTGCTCTCGCTGTCCGCCTTTGGCGAATACGCGGAGGTTCACGGCATCAAAATGTACTATGAAGTTCACGGCGAAGGGCGGCCGGTGGTGTTGCTGCACGGCGGCACGTCGACGATTCAGACCTCTTTCGCCGGGCAGATTCCGGTGCTGGCGCGGAATCATCGGGTGATCGCCATCGAGCAGATGGGACACGGACACACGGGCGACGTTGCCGGGCGCGAATTGTCCTATGAAGGCATGACCGAAGATACGGCGGCGCTGCTGGCTCAACTTGGGATCCAAAACGCGGACGCGATCGGCTGGAGCGACGGCGGCCAACTGGCGCTGCGGCTGGCGTTCACGCATCCCGAGCTGGTGCGGCGCGTGGTCGCCTCCGGCGTAGGACTCGGCGCCGTCACTCCACAGATGCAGCAAGCCATGCGGGCGCTTTCCGCCGAGCGCTGGCCGGCGGCGGTGCGCGATGAATACGCGCGCGTTTCCCCGGACGGGGCTCAGCACTGGCCCGCGTTCTTCGAAAAGATCCGGACGATGTGGGCAAAACCGAGTTGGGGCATCTCGGAGGCCGAACTGGGGAAAATCAAGGCTGCTGTGTTGATCGTTGCCGGGGATCGGGATTTCACGGGTGTCGAGGAGACCACGCGTATTTTCCGGATGATTCCCGGCGCAAGGCTCGCGATCCTGCCCGGCACCGATCATTTTACGTTTCAGAAGCGGCCGGGTTGGCTGAATCCGATTATTTTGGATTTCCTGGATGGGAACTGAAGAACATGGCGCGCCGGATCTCGGGGCGATACGAAAATGGAGAGTCAAGACGAGAGCGGCTCACCTTGGCCAGACACCGTTTCAACTGCCAGAAGGTCCAGAAAACGCCGGGGCGTGACGACAAGGGTGCTCGCCCACGACTGGGGAAAGTGCTTGAGATTGCCCGTCACCAGGTAGTCTGCACGCGCGGCGAACGCGCATTCGAGAAGAATATCGTCGTCCGGGTCGGAACATGCCTTGATCATCTCCGTGGGCTTCACCCAAAAGCCTTTCTTGCGGACGGTTTGCAGCGTGGCGGTTATAACTTCTTCATCGCGCGCGAGCCGGGGCCGTCGGATCACTTCTTCATACTCGGCATAAACATTTCCGCTTACGCACAGTTGAACCGCGCCGCCGGCGGCCAGCAGAAACACCGCTGCCGGTGGGCCGAGAGGCTGTAACAACGCGGAGACGATAACGTTTGTGTCGAGGACAACTCGGATCATGAACCTGGTTTCGGCCGGGTTTCGCGCCGCGCTTTCCGCGCCGCGGCTATCTCCGCATCGATCTCATCCATCGAAAGCTGGTTCAATCCGGCTTGGACCGCGCTCTCCCATGATCGCCGGAGCCAGTCCGGCGCGAGGTCGTGTTCCAGCACTTGCCGGGCGTACTGTTCGGCGGACACGCCACGTGCGCGCGCCTTGGCGGCAAGCGCCGTTACCTCTGCGTCTGGAAGGTCTATCGTAAGCGTCATGAGCGGTATCCCTGCATTCATCCTAGCAAGGCTGATTCGGCGCCAGTGTGGGGGGTGTGCGGCGCGGTGGGAGGGCGCGGCTGTCCTTTTGCCGTTGCTTCACGGATGAGCAGCGGGGCACGGCGGAAGGGGAGCGGGCAAACACAACATAAAGGAGGTTATGTTGAGCGGAAGTGGGCCTGGGATATTTGGACGCGAAGAGCGTATCAGACGGCTTCACAGGGCGTGCGGCGTTGTGTCAATTGGCCATGTAGAGCTTTAGCTTTGTTTCAAAGTCGTCACGCGAGTTGCAGCTTGTTTCATTCACGGAGCATACTGTAGGCGGACCCTTCCGTGAATCTTGCAAACCGAAATAGGTGGCGAAAACTTCCCGCCCGTAAACGTCGTAAACATTGACAGCGAAGACCATGCCTTTACCGGTCACTGTTTCCTGATTGTCAATGCGGATCAGGCATCTGTTCAGTGACTTTGAATAGTGATCTGTGTAATTAAGCGTCGACAAAATGTCGGCGCGAAGCTCTTTGCCAAGAAACGCGCTCGTTCGGTATTCGTCCCTCGTTTCGTCAAAATATGCCTTGGCCGACTGGGCACATTTGGCCTGAAGATGTAGATCCTGAACAGCCTCTTGCCGGTGTAGCTGGGAGAGAATCTCTTGATTCTGCTTTTCCAGCTTATCGATACGGCTGGATTCGCAGGAGACCGTGAACACCGCGCAAACCCAAATCAGGGCACTACGGAGCATCATTATTTGTCCCCCTTCACCAAATGGGCCGCCAGCAATATCTGGATAGAATCTCAAGAAAATAGCACACCTGCGCCCAGCCCCCCACGCTCTCACATTTTGATCCTGAACTGCTCATCACGAATTGGCGCTGCCGTGCTTACGGTCGGCATAGCAGCCGAATCGAAGGCGCCCTTTGACTTTAACAGAACCCCAATGCCGAAGTTCAATGGTCAGTTTGAATAGATCGAAGGCTCTTCGACGAGCAGGTCGTTCGCGATCTTCCCGCCCTGCCATGCGTCATTGCTGATCTCAACGAAATCCATCAGCTTGCACTTCAGGCAATGGATCTTCATCGCGATCTTGAAATCACGCCTCGCCTTGGCTCTGTGCTCTAGGTCGTAGGTAGCCGGGGCGTCCCGCACCACCCCGACATCAAGAATCTGCAGTACGGTGTTATCCGCGCATCGTGGGCACAGGAAAAAGAAATGCTCCGAGGCGTCGGTCATTCCGCGCAGCTTGCCCGCCTAACTTCCGCCGATCCCGCAAAGGGCTGCCCGTTGTTGAACTCGTTCATCGTCTCTCCTTTCGGCGTACATCGTATCACCGAGCACCAGACCTTGAAAAAACGACGCCCGCGAGTGCTGACCGGATCGCCTCTGACGGCTGGAGCGTGGACGAAGAGTACGTCGCCGATCTCCTCTTCAGGCAACGCGCAAGGGCGGGGCGCTTGGTGGCGGCTCCAGACAGCCCCTCGTCCTCGAGGATGTGAGGGCACTTGGCCCGCTTCAATGCGGCAAGCTGTAGCGCGGCCGTCTGGTCGTCAGTGCTGTCCGTGGGTAGCCGTATTTCATGCCGTCATCATGAACATGCTTATGATATGAAACAGGTCAAGCCAGCTGTTTACAGGTCCTTTCGGCGCTGTTTCAAGACTTACCCTTTGCGGAACATAAGGAGGGACGCTCAATCATGGGTGTCTCCTGCCCATCCCCAGGTTTCGATAGCGGAGGTGCGATCCTTCGGTGTCATGTCATCCCTAAAGTGTGTTGGAAGGAAAAGCATCAGGCTCTTTGCACAATCTCCTGGTCCTTGTACTGCAACTGATACAGTTTCCAGTAAATGCCGCGCAGCGCCAGTAACCGCTGGTGCGTGCCGGACTCGCGCAGGCGGCCCTTGTGCATCACCAGGATGCGGTCGGCGCGCTGAATCGTGGAGAGCCGGTGCGCGATGACGATCGAAGTGCGGCCTTCCACCATGCGGCTCAACGCCTCGCGCACGCGGAATTCCGTCTCCGTATCGACGCTCGAAGTGGCTTCATCCAGGATCAGAAAGCGCGGATTGTGGGCCAGCGCGCGGGCAAAGCTGATGAGCTGCTTCTGACCCGTGGAGAGGCCGCTGCCGCGCTCGCGGACGGAATGCTGGAATCCGTCGGGCAGCGAATGGATGAAGTCCAGCAAATTGACCTGCTCGGCGGCTTCTTCCACCGCCTCGCGGCCGATGCCATGCGTGCCCAGCCGGATGTTGTCCTCGAGAGTCCCCGTAAACAGATACGGGTCCTGCAAGACCACGCCGAATTGGCGGCGCAGTTCCTGCGGATCGAGTTGGCGCACGTCGGTGCCGCCGATGCGGATGGCGCCTTTCTGCACGTCGTAGAAGCGCAGCAACAGGCTGATGAGGGTAGTCTTGCCCGCGCCGGTGTGGCCCACCACGGCGATGGTTTCGCCAGGCTCGATCGTGAAGCTCACGTCGCGCAGCACCCAGTCGGGGTCCGCTCCCTCACGGTCGCGGCTCGGTTCAGCGCGGCTCGGTTCAGTGCGGCTCGGTTCAGATCCCTTGTAGGCGAACCACACGCCATCGAACTCGATGCGGGCTGAAACCGGTACGGGCTGCGGGTTGGCTGGCGGCAGAACTGTGGCCTCCGTGTCCAGCAGCTTGAAGATGCGTTCAGCCGACGCCATGGCGCCTTGCAGGATGTTGTACTTCTCGCTCAGGTCCTGGATGGGGCGGAAGAACCGCAGCCCGTATTGCAGGAACGCCACCACCACGCCCAGTGTCAATGCGCCCCGCTCGATGCGAAAGCCGCCATAGGCCAGGATGCCCGCCAGCGCCAGCATGGAGAGGAACTCCACCACCGGGTAGAACCAGCCGTAGGCCAGGATCGCATCCTTGTAAGCGTCCATGTGCTCGCGATTGACGGCGTCGAACTCCTCCCGGCTCTTGGCTTCGCGGTTGAAGAGCTGCAACACCACGATGCCGGTGATATGCTCCTGCAAGTACGAGTTGATCTTGGCGATGGCGATGCGGATGCGCCGGTAGCTTTGGGTCACGCTACGCCGGAATATGGCGGTTACCAGGATCACCAGCGGCATCACGCCCAGCATCAGCACGGTCAGCCCGGGGCTCAGTTTGAACATGATGGCCACGATGAGGCCCAGCACCAGCACGTCGCCGAGGATGGTCACGAGTCCGGAAGCGAACAGATCGTTGAGCACATCCACGTCGGTGGTGACGCGCGTAACCAGGCGGCCCACCGGGTTGCGGTCGAAGAAAGCCAAGTCCAGTCCCTGCAGATGCGCCATGAGCTGCTTGCGCAGATCGAACATGGCGAGCTGACCGGTGTACTGCATCAGATAGACTTGCGCGAATTCGAAGATGAATGTGCCCAGCAGAACGCCCAGGTACAGCATGCCCACCGCCGCCAGGCCATTCCAGGGGCCGGCCGGCAGATATCGATCGATGGGCGTGGGAACGCGCGTGGGATTGGGCGCGAGATAGCGGTCCACCGCGATCTTGGTCAGCAGAGGACCGAGCACCTGCAGTACCGACTGCAATAGCAGGAAGACCAGGGAAAGCGCCACGTAGCCGCGGTACGGGCGCATGTATCCCAGCAGCCTGCGCATCAACCGGGAATCGTATGCCTTGCCGAGGACCTCTTCTTCCACTCTTTTCAGTTTAGCGTGGCGATTGCGGCGGAGCGGGCGGCGGAACGGGCGGAGGGAAGGCCAGCACGTAGCGCTGCATGCCAAACGCGATCCGGCTCATTCCGTACGACATGGCTTCTTCGAGAGCCCTCCGGTTACTCCAGCCCTCGTGCGCGATGCGGTAGCAGGCGATCACGGTGCCGGTGCGGTCCGCGCCCCGGCGGCAGTGCACGAATACGGGGCCGGCGGAGTCGTCCACCAAGGCCAGCACCTTCGATATCTTCTCATCGGGCGGCGCCCAGACGCCGCTCAGCGGCACGTTGACATAATGCATCCCGGCCGCCTCCACCGCCCGCTTTTCCGCCTGGCAGGAATGCTCGCTCTCCGGGCGCAGGTCGATGACGGTCTTGACCCCCAGCTTAGCCAGGTTGCCCCAACCTTCACCCCAGGGTTGCGCGCCACGGTAGATGCGCCCGTTCACTTGGTGGAAGTTGGGGATGCCCGGCATCGCCCCGTCGGCGGCCCAAGCCGGGATCGCCAGGACCGCATGGCCAGCGAGGACCAGGAGGGCCATCCGGCGTAGGATTTGCGCTTGGAGCGGCGGGCGGAGAGCCGGTGAGGCGGAGAGCATTATAGTGGTTACCGCAAACAGCCGGCCGCTGGGGCCGGTTGCTTCAGCTCATGTCAAACCCAGGATATCACCGCTGAAAGGTCGATCTGTGGATGCCCGCATCGCTAAAGTACTTCGAACGTTGTGGGGCAGCGCCGTGCGCGGGTGCCCTCTGGGCCCGGACCCTCGGTCCGCCTCCGGAGTTTCGCCATTTTCGTGGCGCAAGCTTCAGCTTGCTGGCGCGGACTTCAGTCCGCGCTCGGGCGGCGTGAGACGCCGCCGCAGCGCGAGGCGCTGCCCCACAAATAACCCGCCGTCGTGCCTTCCGGCGCCTTCGTAGGAAACAGTACGGAGACGTAGCCGCAAAGCCTCGCTCCGCTTGGTGTAGCGGGGCGACTCCAACCGGGTTGACTTCGCGGCGCGTCTTACGGATACTGGCAGCAGACTCGCATATGCGCAAACTCGTCCAAGTAGAAGACGCCAAGTCGCTTCTGGAAGTCGCCAAAGATTGGGGCGTCTGGAAATGGCTCATGGAAAAGAAAAGAGTGCGGCGGACGGCCGACATAGCCTGGGAGGCTTTCGACGAACTGGAAAAGGACGTCAAGAGCGGCTGGAGCGACGACCTGCAAAAGGCTTACGCCGAACTGGTGGCGGAGGCAGAGGTGGCCGAGGGCGGCGCGCCCGCGAAGCGAAAGTACGAAAAGGCCAAGAAAGAAGCTGCGGACCTCGATCCCAAAATCAAAGCTCTGGCGCAGAAACAGAAGGAGATCGACGACGAGGCTTGGCGCGTCCGGATGCAAGCGGAGGATATGTTCGACGAAGCCGAAAGGCGATTGAACACCAGCATGGCGCGGGAGGCGTCGCAGGTGGCCATCGACGCCTACAATCTGCGCGAAAAGGCCGTCCGCAAGGCCGAGACCGCGGCCCGTGCCAAGTAGGCTTGCGCGCTGCCGCCATCTTGGCCTATTTTGGCCAAGAAAGTTGGCCCCTAAACTGCACAGCTCCCGGTGCAATCTCAGCAACCATCGGTTCTGAGCCGGACTGTTCCAGCTCGCCGGCCGTAGGTATGCCCGCTCAACCGCTGCAAACTGCTGATAATTTGCGACTTTAGCCCCACCATGGGTGGGGAGGGGGGAGTTGAGGGGCATGATGATATCGAGTTACCAGATGCACGTGGGTGAGGCCACCCAGTTTGACGCACCCCTGCACGCGGCAGATCCGGAGGCGAGCGTCCCGCTGGGGATTTCACTGGATGATGATGCGGAGAGTTTCGCGCAGCCCGCGGCCCTCGAAGAAACCGCTCCGTCCTTCCCGGAGCCCGACGATTCGGTAAGGCGCTACCTGCGGGAAATCGGTTCGGTTCCTCTGCTCACGCGCGCCCAGGAGGTTGAACTTGCCCGGCGCATGGAGCGCGGCAGGATTCGTCGCGAGAGGGCTGTCAGCCGCTCCGCGCTGGTGCAACGGCAGGTGGTCGAACTGCTGGCCCAAATCGGGGCGGGCGCCGTGGAACTGGACGGGCTGATCGAGCGCGGAGACGTGGAGGACGATAGTGCCGCCGACCGCCAACGCCGGGTCGAACTCGCCGCTCACTTTGCGCGCGTGAAGCGCCAATACGCCAAACTGCGGCAGATCCAACAATGGCTGGCGGTGGCGCCCGCCAGCGACCGCGCGTTGCGCCGCCAGTTGTCGGGGCGGCTCAGGCGGGCCAGAGTGAGCGTGGCGCAGCACATCCGCCAGATCCCTTTTCGCCCCGAACAATGGAACGAGTTCACCAACGATCTGGAACGGCGGGCATCGGAGTTGGAACGCATCGAGCGCGCACTGAAGCAGATTGAGCCGGCGTCCGGACGGGAAGCCCAGGTCCGCGCGCGGGTCTTGCGCGCCGACATTCGAAAACTGGAAACCCTGGCTGGAGCCGGGTACGGCGAGCTGCAATCCACCTTGCACAGGATCCACCAGGGCCAGCAGGAGGCGCAACAAGCCAAGGCCGATTTGGTGAACGCGAATCTTCGCCTGGTGGTCTCAGTGGCCAAACGCTATATGAACAGAGGGCTGCACCTGCTCGACTTGGTGCAGGAAGGCAGCCTGGGTCTGATGCGGGCCGCTGAGAAATTCGACTACCGGCGCGGATTCAAGTTTTCCACCTATGCCACCTGGTGGGTGATGCAGTCTGTCTCGCGAGCCCTTGGAGAGCAGGCCCGCACGATCCGGATTCCGATCCACATGAACGATCAGCTCAACAAGTTCTTCCGCGCTTCGCGGCAAATGGAGCGGGAGTTGGGCCGCGCTCCGGCGGACGACGAGCTCGCCGAAAGAATGAAGACCACCGGCGAAAAAGTCGGTAAGTTGAGAGTCATTTCACGCGAACCCATCTCGTTGGATACTCCCATCGGCTCGGATGAGGTGTCCACGCTGGGAGAACTGATAGCGGATCGCGGAAACGCTTCCCCGGCCGACTCGGTGCTGGCATCCGAAGTGCGAAACGAAACTTCCGCGTTCCTGCAAACACTGGTTCCGCGGGAAGAACAAGTGCTCCGGTTGCGCTTCGGTGTGGGTTGCGGACGCGAGCATACGCTCGAGGAGATCGGCGCGGGCCTGGACGTCACGCGCGAGCGCGTGCGCCAGATCGAGTTGCGCGCGCTGCGCAAACTGCGCCGGCCGGAGAGCGCCCGCCGCCTGCGTAGCCTGATGACCTAGGAACCGCCCGCTGACAGGCTTACTCTGGGCCGGACTAACTAAACGGAGTAAGTGGGGCAGGACTCCAGTCCTGCAGCCGACGTCCACGTCGGCCTGCTCGCACTCCGATATGGCCGATTCCCTTGCGCGAAGACCCACTGAAAGCCCGCCGTAGAAACTCGAGACGGCGAACTGAAGTTCGCCGCTGCACGCTAAAGCGTGCGCCACGTAAGTCCGCCCTCCACCCACAGTTTCCTGCGATTTTTCCGGTAATCCGGCACTACTTCCTTATCGGATGTATACGCTGGATGCCTGGATTGCCGCGTGGCTCGTGCCGCTTGCGGTATATGTCCTGGTAAGCGGGTTGGACGACCTGTTTCTGGATGCGGCCTTCGTCTATCGATGGGTGATGTTTCACTGGTTTGGCAGCTCTTGGTTTCCGTGGCCAACGCCAGAGGAGGTAGATGCTGCGCCGCGCCGGCGCATCGCCATATTCGTTCCGCTATGGCATGAGCATGCCGTGATCGGCAGCATGCTGGACCGAAACATCCCGGCCACGCTGTTCCATGCGGCGGAGTTCTTCGTAGGCGCGTACCCTAACGATTGGGAAACGGTGGGCGCCGTGCGGGAAGCCGCCCGCAAGTTTCCGCGTGTGCACCTCGCGCTGTGCCCGCACGACGGTCCCACGTCCAAAGCCGACTGCCTCAACTGGATCTTTCAACGCATGCTGGCGCACGAGGAGCGCCACGGAGTGCGCTTCGACGTGGTCGTAACGCACGATGCCGAGGACGTCATCCACCCGGAATCGCTGCGCTGGATCAATTACTTCGCGGGAACCAACGACATGGTGCAAGTGCCCGTGCTGCCGCTGGCCACTCCCCTGCGCCAGTGGGTACACGGCTTGTATTGCGACGAGTTCGCCGAGTTTCAGACCAAGGATATCCCGATGCGACAGATGTGGGGCGCCTTCCTGCCGGGCAATGGCGTGGGCACGGCCTTCTCGCGGGCGGTGCTGGAGAAACTGGCGGGCGCGCACTCCAACCGCATGTTCGATCCCGAGTGCCTGACGGAAGACTACGAAAACGGGTGGCGCATTCACGCTATGGGGCGCCCGCAGGTGTTCGTGCCGCTGCGGCGCGAAGGCGACGGCCTGCTGGCGACGCGCGAATACTTCCCGCACACCTTCCGCACCGCAATGCGGCAACGCGCCCGCTGGGTGATGGGGATTGTGCTGCAGTCCTGGGAGCGCCGCGGGTGGCGGGCTCCCGCACGCCAACTCTACTGGCTTTGGCGCGATCGCAAGGGCGTGCTCGGAAACCTGCTGACGCCGGTGCTGAATCTGCTATTCCTCTACGGGGCGGTCACCTGGGGAGAGAGCGAACTCACCGGCCACCCTTGGCTGTTTCGAGTGCGGCATCCAGCCCTGAACTGGCTATTCTCGGCGACCTTCGTGTTGTCGGGCTTTCAGATGGGCGTGCGCGCGCTGTGTTCACGGCGTATTTACGGATGGCGTTTTGCGATGGTCGTGCCGGTGCGCGCGCTGGTCGGAAACTGGCTGAATTGCGCGGCGACGGTGAGGGCCCTGGCGCTCTATTGCGGCGCCAAAATCCACAGGCGTCCGCTCGTTTGGGTCAAAACCGAGCACGCCTATCCCAACCCGGCCGCGCTGGACGTCGCGATTCGTCCGCTGGGCCAGATCCTGGTCGGATCGCAGTTCGTGCTGCAGTCCGATGTGGACGAGGCACTGGCATCGAAAGCCGCGGGCGAGCGCATCGGCGAATACCTGGTCCGTCGCGGCAAGCTGAGCGAGGCGGAGTTGTACCTGGCGCTGAGCCTGCAGCGGAACCTGCCGTTGGCCGCGCCCGACGCTTCGGAGATTTCCGAGCCGGCCACGCGCGCCGTGCCCGCGGAGGTCGCGCGGCGCTGGCGCGTGCTGCCGTACCGCATCGTGGCGGGACAGTTGTTCGTGGCCGGGCCCGAGTTGCCCTCCGACGAGATGGCACAAGAATTGCAATGGTTTTCCCAGATGGAAGTGCGCTTTCACCTGGTGACGCCGACTGATTTCGAAGAGTTGGCGCGCGTATATCTGAAGTAGTGTTCAGCGCTCAACTCAGAATTTGGGAGTCGAGGTACTATGAACATGACGGAGTTATGGCAATCGCAGGTTGAAATAACGCGGGCGGCGTGGCGCTGGATTTGCTGGTTGCTGGCGGCATGACCGCTGACGCTGACAGCTAAGAACAAAACACCGCGACGCTGGTCACCATCCGGTACCCCATGCGCTGGTACAGCTCGAACCCCTGCGGCGTGGACTGGAGGATAGTCCGCGAGAGGCCGTGCTCGCGGCGCGCCTGCTCCAGCGCGTAACGCATGACGGCTTCGCCGCAGCCCGCGCAGCGCCGTCCCGGCATGGTGGCCACGTTGTACACTCCCACCACACCGCCGCCGATGACGGTGGCCGCCGTGGATACCGGTTCGCCATCTAGGTATCCGACATAGGCGGCGAAATCGTTCCAGACGCCCCGACTGTCGAAAACTTCGCAAAACCAGGCCAGCGGCACGTTGAAGCAGGTCGAGCCGATGGCGCAAAATGCGTCCTTGACCGGCCCGTCGCACACCCGCCGCAGTTCCATCTTGGGAAGCTCCCGTACCGGAGGCAGCACGTCTTCGGCGAGCATGCCGGGCAGTTCCACGGCTTGGTATAGTTTGCGCTTGCGGAGAACCGCTTGCAGGCGACGCCGCGTGTGGCCGTCCAGCCAGCCATGGCAGATCCAATAGGACCAGCGCTGGCCGCGGGCCGCAAAGTGGACGGCTGCCTGCGCCACACGCAAATCCATCTGACCTTCGGAAACCACCGGCGCGGAAATAAACGCCGCGTTGAACATTTGGAAGGTGACGCCCGCCGAGGCGATCGATACGCCCTGCATTTCCTGCAGTTCGCCACCCGCACGATGCGCCGCGACGACGCGGAAAGACTCCCGCAGATTGGCCGCGACAGGTTCGAACTCCATGCATCTTCAGTATCCCAGAAGAGAGAAGAGAGAAGTCAGGAGTCAGGAGTCAGGAGGCAGAAGTCAGCACCCAGCACCCAGCACCCAGCACCCAGCACCCAGCACCCATCTGTGCCTTAATAGATGTTGGCCCAGATGCCACAGGAGCGGCAGCATCCCACCCATGTCCGGTATTGGGTGGTGGTGTTCGCGGTGACGCTGGCCCTAGTCACGTATATCGACCGGGTTTGCATCTCGTTCGCGGCGCGCTTCATCCGCGCGGACCTCCACTTGTCGCAAGTGCAGATGGGCTACGCTTTCTCCGCCTTCGCGTGGGCGTATGCTCTGTTTGAAATACCGGGCGGTTTTCTGGGCGACTGGATGGGCGCGCGCCGCGTGTTACTGCGCATCGTGCTGTGGTGGTCGTTCTTCACGGCCGCGACCGGATGGACATGGAACTTCGTCTCCCTGGCGGTGACGCGCTCCCTGTTCGGCGCGGGGGAAGCCGGCTGTTTCCCCAATTTGACCAAGACCTTCACCACGTGGCTGCCGCATCACGAGCGCGTGCGCGCGCAGGGTATCATGTGGCTGAGCGCCCGCTGGGGTGGTGCGTTCACTCCGCCGCTGGTGTTTCTGGCCATCCAGGTGATGTCCTGGCGGCACGCCTTCGAGCTTTTCGGCTGCGTCGGCGTGGTGTGGGCCATTTTCTTTTATGCGTGGTATCGCGATCATCCGCGCGACAACCGCAGCCTCAACGACGCGGAGCGCCAACTCCTGGCGCCGAACGAGGCGCTCGAATCCGGCCACGCGCGCGTCCCGTGGCGGAAGTTCGCCGCTTCGCCGCAAGTCTGGTTGCTGTGCGCACAATACTTCTGTTCTTCCTACGGCTGGTATTTCTACATCACGTGGCTGCCCACCTATTTGAAGGAAGAGCGCGGGCTGGAACTCGGCGCCAGCGCCGTGCTCGGCATCCTGCCGCTGTTTCTAGGCGGGCTCGGCTCGCTGGTGAGCGGGTTCATCACCGCGCCGCTCACGCGCCTCACGGGCAGCGTGCTGAAGACCCGCCGGCTGCTGGCATATGTTGGATTCAGCGGCGCCAGTATTTTACTGGTGGTTTCGACGCGCATACACAATCCGGTGCCGGCGATGATCGCCATGGGACTGGCCAGCTTCAGCAACGACCTGGTGATGCCCGGCTCGTGGGGCGCCTGCATGGACGTCGGCGGCAAGTACGCGGGCACGCTATCGGGCGCCATGAATATGATGGGCAATCTGGGCGGCGCGGCCTCTCCCACCATCATCGGCTACATGCTCCGCTGGACCAACAACAACTGGGATATGACGTTTTACGTCTCGGCGGCCGTCTACGCGACGGCCGTTTTCTTGTGGCGCTTCCTCGACCCGGTCACGCCGCTGGAGCAGTAGGACAGGCCTCCTGGCCTGTCTGAAGTTCGCCGCGCGCTGGCTTTCAGCCGGCAGAGGCGGGGCTCAAGCCCCGCGCGGGCTGAAGCCCGCCCTCCAATTTATCAGCGATACAGTCCCCGCGCGCGTATATAGTCGAGCACCGCGGCGGGCACTTCCACGCGATCGTCGCCGGCCGCCAACCTGCGGCGGATTTCGGAAGACGAAACCGGCAGGTCCACGGTTTCCAGGCGGTGCACGATGGCCGCCGGAGGGACATCGTAACGATGTCCTGGCCGGCTGACCACGATGAACTCCACGGCGCGGACCACGTCCCGCCAGCGGCGCCAACTCTCGATCTCCGCGAAGGCGTCGGCGCCGATCAAAAAGAACAGCGTGTCGCCTGGAGCGAGGCGCGTGCGCACCGTCTCGATGGTGTCGATCGAATAGCTGCTGGCGGTTCCCTGCTCCAGGCGCGAGGCCTCGAGCTTCGGCTCGTCGCGGCAGGCCAACTCGACCATGCGGAAGCGGTCGGCATACGGCGCGTGCGTGACGCCGCGCTTGTGCGGCGGTCTTTCGGCGGGCACCAGCCAGACGCGGTCGAGTTGAAAGCGCGCGGCGGCTTCGCGCGCCACTGCCAGATGGGCATTGTGAATGGGATCGAAGGTGCCGCCGAAAATCGCCAGTCGCAACAGGGCCGCGCGTCCTTACTTCAGAATCTTGATCCGCACGTTGCGGAAGTAAACTTCCATGGGCGGACCGCGATGCAACTGAAACGCGATGATGCCTTCCAGACGCGCCGAATCGTGCAGGTCGGCGGTCACCAGGCCGTTCAGCGTCAGCTTGATGTGATCCCCGTCGCAAAGGATCTCGTAGTCGTTCCAATCGTGGAGCCTGACGACTTTCTCGGCCTTGCCCTTCCAGCCATCCACCAGCGTGCCGCGGCCTTTTTCCTCATAGATGTTGCCCCAGTAATTGTCCTCCGCGGCATCGGCCTGGTATCCGCGCACGACCCAGTTGGCGAGCGCCTCGCTGCGAAATTGGATGCCGCTGTTGTGATTGCGCAACTTCATTTCCACGCGCAGGATGAAGTTGCGGTACGGCTGCTTGCTGATGAGGAACGAGTTGTCGGCCATCGTGACGCCTTCGGTGTGGCCCACGATCATGCCGTCGCGCACGCTCCACATGCGCGGATCGCCGTCCCAACCGTCGAGATCCTTGCCGTTGAACAGCGGCTCGAATCCATCCTGCGCGAAGGCGGCGGCCGAGAAGGCCAGCAACAGCAACACGCGCTTCATGGCTTAGCTCCTTTCGATTTTCACGGAGTTGACGCGGACTTCCTGTAGCGGCCGGTCCTGGCTCGAGCGCGGCACTTCGGAGATCTTCTTCACCACGTCGTAGCCTTCGATCACTTCGCCGAAAATGCTGTGCTTGTTATCCAGCCAGGGCGTGGCGGCCACGGTGACGAAGAACTGGCTGCCGTTGGTATTGGGGCCCGCGTTGGCCATGGAGAGAAAGCCGTGCTTGGAGTGCTTCAGGTCGGGGTGAAACTCGTCGGCGAACTTGTACCCCGGACCGCCGCGTCCGGTGCCTTCGGGATCGCCGCCCTGGATCATGAAATTGGGGATCACGCGATGGAAGAAGGTGCCGTCGTAGAAGGGCTTGCCGGTCTTGGTCCCTTCGGCGAGCGAGACGAAGTTCTCCACCGTGAGGGGGGCCTTGTCGGCGAACAGCTTGACTTTGAACTGGCCCTCGGTGGTGTCGAAGAGGGCGTATGTTTCGTTGGGCATCTTCGGATTGTAGCAAGGTGCACTCCACACCCTAACCCTTTCAGACACTCAGACGTCTGTATAATAGGAAGTCTGAGTATGCCCAAAACCGACTCTCTCCAGGGATCGCTCGATCTGCTTGTGTTGAAGATCCTCTCGCGGCGCCCGCGCCTCCACGGCTACGCCATCATGACCGCGATCAAGGACTGGTCCGGCGACGTGCTCCGCGCCGAGGAAGGCTCGCTCTATCCGGCGCTGCACCGCATGGAGGAAGCCGGCTGGATTCGTGCCGAATGGATCGTGAAAGACAGCGGGCGGCGGGCACGCATGTATGAACTGACAGCGGCGGGCAAGAAGCAGCTTTCCGCCGCAGAATCGCGCTGGCAGGCGGTGACTTCGGCCGTAAATCGCGTTCTAAGGACGGTTTGACATGTCGTTGTGGTCACGGATCGTAAATGTAGTTCGCGGCGACAGCTTGAGCCGCGAAATCGACGAAGAGCTGCAGTCGCACATCGCCGAAGCGATCACGCAGGGCCGCGAGCCGGCCGAAGCGGCGGCTGCCTTCGGTTCCCCGCTGCGGCAGCGCGAACAGAGCCGCGACATCCGGCTCATCCCATGGCTCGATTCGTTGCGCGCCGATGCCATCTTTGGCTGGCGGCAGCTCACCAAGAAAAAGGTGACCTCCGCCGCGGCGATCCTGTCGCTGGCTCTGGCGATCGGAGCGTGCACAGGGGCATTCCGCCTCATCGATGCACTGCTGCTGCGGCCCTTGCCGGTGGCCGCGCCGGAGCGGCTGTACGCTCTTTCCCGCGAAGCGTTTTTCGATGGCAAGATCCAATCCTTCGACGGTTGGGCGTATCCCGCGTTCCGCCTGATGCGCGCCGCGGTGAAGGATCAAGCCGAGTTGATGGCCGTCTCCTACGCGGACCGGGTTGATCTGACATACAAGTCGGACCAGGAAATGGAAAAGGCTCAGGTTCAATACGTCTCCGGCTGGATGTTCGGCAGGTTCGGGCTGCGGCCCGCCCTGGGACGCTTGCTCACGGTGAACGACGATCTGAAGCCGGGCGCGCATCCGTACGCCGTTCTGTCTTACGACTATTGGAGGCGCCGCTTCGGCCAGGACCCGAAAGTGATTGGGCGCACCTTTCGCATGGGCGACGACCTTTACGAGATCGTCGGCGTCGGCCCGGCGCCCTTCACCGGCACGGAGACCGGCACGGTGACCGACGTATTCGTGCCCACCATGATGTATCCCGGGGTTGTCCACGACGATTGGACTTGGCACCGCACGTTGGCGCAGTTGAAGCCGGGTGTGGCCGTCGGGCCGCTTCGCGCGAAACTCGATGCCACCTCGCACGCCTTCGAGGAGGAGAGGGCCAAGGGCTTCACCGGCATGAGCAAGAAATTCATTGAAGCGTTCCTGGGCCAAAAGCTGGTGCTGGAGCCCGCGGCCGCCGGCGCCTCCGGTCTGCAAAACGACTACCGGGTTTCGCTCGTCGCCCTCGGTCTGCTGGTGGCGCTGGTGCTGCTGATTGCCTGCACCAACGTCGCCAACCTGATGACGGCCCAGGCGGCATCGCGCGCCCGCGAGATGGCGCTCCGCGTCTCGATCGGCGCGGGGCGCTGGCGCCTGGTCCAACTGGTCCTGGTGGAGAGCGCGATCCTTGCTTTCCTCGCAGGCGCGGCGGGCGGGCTATTCGCATGGTGGTCCGCGCCCTTTGTCGTCAGCATGATCAATCCGAAGGACAATCCGGCGCGCCTGGCGCTGCCGGCCGACTGGCGGGTGGTGGGATTCGGCCTGGCACTGACCCTGGGCGTGATGCTGTTGTTCGGTCTCATGCCCGCGCTGCGTGCATCGGCCGTGAAGCCGGCCAGCGCGCTCAAAGGCGGGGAAGACCCGCACTCGCGCCGCCGCACGATGCATGCGCTGATCGCGGCGCAGGTCGCCTTCTGTTTTCTGGTGTTATTCGTAGCGGGCCTGTTTGCCGCCACGTTTGAACGGTTGTCCAATCGGCCCACGGGCTTTGTCGCCGACCGGTTGCTTACGCTCGACACGGTCGCGCAACGCGACGAGGCGTCGGTCTTCTGGGACCAGGTGGCGGACCACTTGCGCGGCGTTCCAGGCGTTCAGAGCGTCGCGTTAGCCGGGTGGCCGCTGCTCGGCGGGAATGCTTGGAACGGCTTCGTTTCGGTCAACGGCGCGCCTCCCGGCCCGGTACTGGCTTATTTCCTGGCCGTCTCGCCCGGTTGGATAGACGCGATGAAGATTCCCTTTATCGACGGGAGAGACTTCCTGCCCAGCGACACGATGCCGGGCGCCGCGATTATCAACGAAACATTCGCCAGGCAGTTCTTCAAAGGCGAGAATCCAATTGGGCAGTCGTTCGCGAAGGGCGGCGAGCTGCCCTGCAAGGTTGTGGGCATAGTGCGCGATGCTCCCTACCGCAGCATGCGGGAGCCCATCCTGCCGGTGGTCTATGTGCCGTTTCACCGGATCGACGAACACGGCGCGCTGCAGTCAGTCCGCGACGCAACCTTCATCGTGCGCACGGCCAGTGCCAACCCGCTTGCGCTGGCATCGATCCTGTGCCGCGAAGTGCCGCGCGCGCGGCCCGAATTCCGCGTCAGCAACATCCGCACGCAGGCGGATCTGGTCCGGGCGCAAACCGTGCGCGAGCGGCTGCTGGCCATGCTCGGGCTATTCTTCGCGGGGGTCGCGCTGTTGCTTGCGGCTGTGGGCCTGTATGGCGTGCTCGACTATTCCGTGCTGCAGCGGCGGCGCGAAATCGGCATTCGCATGGCGATCGGCGCGCCCGCAGCAAGCATCGCGCGGCTGGTAACCGTCGACATCTTCGCCATGGTGATCGCCGGAGCGCTCGCCGGAGTCGCGCTGGGAATGGCATCGGTGCGATACATCGAGGCGCTGCTCTATCAAGTGAAGCCCACGGACCTGGGAATGCTTGCGCTGCCGGCGTTCACGATCCTGGCGGCAGCTTCGCTGGCGGCGCTGCCGGCAGTTCTGCACGCCGTGCGCATCGACCCGGTCGCCATGCTGCGGGCGGAATAGGCAGGAGTCAGAAGTCAGGAGTCAGGAGTCAGAATGGGGCTGCTCAGAAGCGATAGTCCAACGGCGGCTTCTGGTTGGGCGGGATCTCGGATTTATAGGTCTTGCCCGCAAGCTGCCGTGCGAAGTCCCTTTTGGCGTCCTGAATCAGTTGCGGATTCGAGAACAAATCCGCTCCCGTGACGGCTAGCGCCTTGGCGGCCACCAACATCCCCTTCTGGCCGATGCTCATGCCGGCGCACGCGGCGGCTTGCCAGGTGTGGGGCACCACACCGGGCACAAATGTCGCCGCGACGAAGCCGATGGTCGGGACGTTCCAACTGACGTCGCCCACGTCGGTGGAGGCGGCGGGCTCGTTCGGATTGAACGGGCGCAGAGGCTCGACCGAAGCGGTCGATTCGGGATCGCCGGCGCCGCCCGGCGGCAGGCTCTTCTGCAACTCCTCGGCGAAATGCTTCTCTTCGGCGGTATAGCGGAAGCCGCCCACCTCCTCCAGGTTCTTTTGCGCCACTTTCGCCAGCGCGTCGTTGGCGACGATGTTGGCATCGCCTCCGATGGCCCTGATATCCATGGTGGTTTCGGTCATCATGGCGGCTCCCTGGCCGATCTTCACGATGCGGCCCCAGATTCCGTCGAGTGTGTCGAGCGACGGGCTGCGCGCGTACAGGAAAAGCTCGGCCGTGTCGGGAACGATATTGGGCGCCGCGCCTCCATTGCTGACGATGTAGTGAATGCGCGTGTTGCTGGGGATATGTTCGCGCATGAACTCGACGCCCGTGCCCATCAGCATCACGGCATCGAGCGCCGAACGGCCGCGTTCGGGGGCGAAGGCCGCATGCGCCGCGACGCCGTGGAACAGGAACTTGGCGGAGGTAATGGCCAGCGCGCCGCCGTTGGCGACGGCGTTGCGGTCGGCCGGATGCCAGTGCAAGACGACGTCCACGTCGCGGAAGAGTCCCGCCCGGACCATGTAGACCTTACCGTCGCCGCCCTCTTCGGCGGGCGTGCCGTAGTAACGCAGAGTCCCGGCCACGCGGTTCTTTTCCATGTACTCTTTGAGAGCTACCGCCGCGAGAGCCGCTCCCGATCCCAGAAGGTTATGGCCGCAGCCGTGGCCGGGCGCAGCGGCTGCCAGCGGGTTGCGGTCCGGCACGGCGGCTTGCGAAAGACCCGGCAGCGCGTCGAACTCACCCAAGATGGCGATGATGGGACTGCCCTGGCCATAGGTGGCGATGAAGGCGGTCGGCTCGTCCGCCAGGCCCGCTTCGATGCGGAAGCCGGCCTCCTTCAAATCGCGCTGCAGGAGAGCGGAGCTTTTGTCTTCGTGGTAGCCCAGCTCCGCATATTCCCAGATGGTGCGGGAGGCTTGGGTGTATTGGGCACTGTGGCGGTCTACCAGGGATTCGATTTGCTGGTGGGGGGACTGGCCTGCGGCGACGATGCCAAGGACCAGAAGGAGGAGCATGGACCTTAAGAGCATCCGTTTAGTTTAGCAGCGGGGCTGAGAGCCCCGCGCAGGCTGGGAGCCTGCCCCACAAGCAGCAGGATGGTTAGAGGGCGCTGCGGCGCTGCTCGCGTGCGGCCATCTGAGCCAGCTCGTCGCAGCGGTTGTTGTCGGCGTGGGAGGCGTGGCCCTTGGTCCAGGACCAAGTGACCTTGTGCATGGCTGCCACGTCGTCCAAATCTTCCCAGAGGTCCCGGTTGATCACCGGCTTCTTCTCCTTGGTCATCCAGTTGCGCAGCTTCCAGTTGGGCACCCAGGTGGTGATGCCGTTCTTCAGATACTCGGAATCCGTGATGACTTGCACCTCGCACGGCTCCTTCAGCGCCTTCAGTCCCTCGATGGCGGCCGTCAGCTCCATGCGATTGTTGGTGGTGTGGGGCGCATATCCGTATAGCTCGCGCGTGTGCTCGTTGTAGCGCAGGATGCAGGCCCAACCGCCGCGGCCGGGGTTGCCCAGGCAGGAACCGTCGGTGACGATCTTGACTTTCTTCACCGGACTGGCCACCGGACTCAAGCGGCCACCATCTCGCGGCTGAAGAACTCGTCGACCAGCTCCAATATCCGCGGCGCCTCACTCGCATGATAGATAGCGGCGCGCAATTGAGCGCCGTGGCGCACACCGTGCGTGAAGTAAGTGGCGAACTGCTTCATCTTACCCACCTTATCCGGCTCGTCGCGCTCGATGAGCATGGCATAGTAAGTGCGCATCATCCGATAGCGGTCCAGGTGGCTGGGTTGGTCGTAGGCGCCGGTGGCGAGATACTGCGCGATCTGGCGGAAGATCCACGGATTGGACGAGGCCGCGCGGCCGATCATGACCGCATCGCAATTGGTCTCGGCCACCATGCGGACGGCGTCTTCCGGCGAGTTGATGTCACCGTTGCCGATGACCGGGATGCCGACGGCGGCTTTCACTTCGGCGATGCGCGCCCAATCGGCCTGGCCGCTGTAGCCCTGCTCGCGCGTGCGGGGATGCAGCGCCACGGCAACCACTCCGCAATCTTCGGCCAGGCGCGCCAACCGGACCGCTACGAGTTCCCGGTCGTTCCAGCCGGCGCGGAACTTGATGGTCAGCGGAATGGAGATGGCCGCGCGCACCTCGCGCAGCAGCCGCTCGACGAGAGGCAAGTCGCGCAGCAGGCCGGAGCCGCCGTTGCATCGCACGACCTTGTTCACGGGGCAGCCGAAGTTGATATCCACCACGTCGAAGCCCAAGTCCTGGCAAACGCGCGCCGCATCGGCCATGACGGCGGGGTCGGCCCCGAACAACTGCGCGGTGATGGGGCGCTCCACGGGATCGAAGGCCAGATACTTCAGCAGCGTGCGCGTAGGCTTGCGCGCGCGCAACGATGCGCTGACGCCGTGCGAACTGGTGAATTCGGTCATCAGCAGGCCGCATCCGCCCAGGTTGCGAATGAAGCGGCGGAACACCGTGTCGGTAACGCCGGCCATGGGCGCCAGCACGGTGGCGGGGGCCGCGCGCACCGGTCCGATTGCGAGTTGGGTTGGGAAGCGGAACATCGCCTGGTATCTCCATTTTACCCGGCCTCACACTGGAAACGGAAGCGCGAGACGGCTACCGCTCCCTGACGGTCGCGGCTCGGTAACCGGCGTCACACTGGAAACGGAAGCGCGAGACGGCTACCGCTCCCTGACGGTCGCGGCTCGGTAACCGGCGTTACACTGGGAAACGGAAGCGCGAGACGGCTCGTCCGTCTCAGTAAGGATACGCGGACCAGATGAAACCGCTTCAAATTGGACTGCTCGTACTGGTTGGGGCATTGGGTGGCGCCCTGATCATGAGGTTTACTCAGCGCCCGAAGCCGGCTCCGGCTCCGATGGTCAGCGCTGCGCCGGCGCCGGTTACGCCTGCGGCGACAGCGGACGCGCTGCCCACCTCGACCGCCGCGCTGCCCCGAGAGGCGCCGGCCCCAAAAGCCACTCCGGCCGCGGTTGTGAAGATGGGGCACCACTCACAGCCTATGCAGCGACCGCTCCCTGACGGTCGCGGCTCGGTAGCGACGGGTTCGGTAGCGACGCGTTCGGTAGCGACGCGTTCGGTAGCGACGGGTTCGGTAGCGACGCGTTCGGCAGCGACGGGTTCGGCAGCGGCCACGGTCGCGCAGAATCTGCCGCCAGCGCAGCCGGAAGCGCCCGTTGCACCGCCTGCCCCGACCCCGATCGAGGGGCCCGCCGCACCCCCTATTTCAGTCGAGCCCGCACCCGCTCCCGCGACGACTCTCGCGCCTGCGCCCAACCCGGAACCGGCTGAGCCGCCGCCCGCGCCACAGCCGGCTCCCTCGGTCACCTTGCAAGCCGGCATGATGTTGCCGGTCCGCCTGGGTGAGAGCCTTTCGAGCGAACACAATCAGGCCGGCGACACATTCACGGCCACGCTGGATGCCCCTCTCGCCGCGGGCGGATTCGTGATCGCGGAAAAGGGCGCGCGCGTTGAAGGCCGCGTCGTCGAAGCGCAGAAATCCGGTCACGCGAAGGGCAAGGCCACGCTGGCGCTGGAACTGACCAAACTGAATACTTCCGACGGGCAGCATGTGGACATCAAGACCGAGACCCTCCGCAAGCAGGGCACGAGCATGGCCACCGGAGACCAGGTTGGAGTGGTGGCCGCCGCGGCGGGCATCGGCGCGATCATCGGGGCGATAGCCGGAGGCGGCAAGGGCGCTGCCATCGGAGCGGGCGCCGGCGGCGCGGCCGGCGGCGGCGGAGTGGTGGCCACGCGCGACAAAGCTGTCTCGCTGCCGACGGAAACCAAGATCAGCTTTCGTCTGAGCACGCCGGTGACGATTACGGAGCGGCTGAAGTAAGGGTGCTGGGTGCTGGGTCCTGGGTGCTGGGTATTGAACGATCAAAGCCCAAATAGTTGGATTTAAAGAAGGTGCTGGGGTTCGGGCGCTGGGCTCGCTTCGCTCGCCGTGGCTGGTGGTTGGTGGGCAGTGGCTGGTGGTTGTGTTTGGGGTTAGTGGGGAGGCAGTGGTCGCGTATCAGGTGAGGTCGTTTGTCCGGTTGTCAAAGAGCAGGGGGCAGATTGCTAACGTGTGTCGGGCGTAACGGGGGCGCAGAAGGCCGGATGGTGGTCGGTGCTCTCCGACATCGCATAAGCGGGGTGCGGAGCCGCTGGTTGTGCGGCTGGCCCGGTTTGCTTGGGCTGCGTGGTTTGCTGGTGCTGGCGCTGGGCCTGGCGCTCCTTTTGTAACTGCTTCAATTCCCGCATAGCGCTGGTGCAGGAACGCTCCAGGCGCGTGCGCAGCGCGGAAACCCGGTCCAGCAAGGGCAACTCTTCTTCGATTGGCCGTCCACACTCGCAGATTCTTCTCTCTTGTTTGGCCATGCGCGCCAGCAACCATTGGGAGGTGGCCATCTGTTCGAGATGCAGGCGTTCGGTGGGGGTTTGGGGCTGCCACTCGGCGACGAGCGCGGCCCAGAGCTGCTTGTATTCCTCGGGGTCTTCCCAGGGGAGGATGAGGTCACGGGCGCGCAGGCCGTAGGTGAGCGCGTTGAGGCGCACGGCGGCCTTCCCCTCCGATGTGCTGGGACCGGTAGAGTGCTGGGCATTCTGCCGGTTTGCCTTTTGCTGTTTGTCGGAAATTAGCATGTGTAATTCGCCTTTCGATTCGATCATAGAGCGCGGGAGATGCGCAAACGGCGAATCAGGGAGTGTGGTCGGTTGGTAAGTGGTTTGGTTGCTTTGTGATGCTGGGCAGGACTTTATTATCTCAACGTGTGACCGATATCGCAGTGCAACCTTACTCGAGTTTGGATACGGAAATGCCCGTCGCGCGAGGGCCTATTTCTCAATATTTGTGGGTCACGGCTGAGCCGCAGCCCTTTTGCGAATTCGTTCCAGAGCCTTGGTAGCCAGATCGCGGAGGTAATCGTTCGTTGTTTCATCCGTCGCGATTGTTCGAAGGCGGCGGGAAACTGCAGGATCGTCTGAATTCTGAAGGGCTTCGATGAGTTCCCAAGTCAGATTCAGCTCCTGCTTTGGGTCTGCGGCCTCGAGCGCTGCGATCAGCGCCGATGCCGCCGGTTGATCCTCGAAGCGCGCAAGTTGCACTACTGCAGTTGCCCGCGCCCCCTGATCCAAGCCGGATTGCAGCAAGCGGATGAGGCAGTCCCGACCGGGCTCGCCAAGGTTCCGACCGATCGCCTCCAGTAGGGAGTAACGATTCCTCGGGTCCTCTTCGAAAGCTTCGACTAACTTGGGTAGCGCCAGAGTTCCAACGGCACCAATGAGGAGGCCGGCAGCGGTGCGCTGAACGGAAATGACCTGGTCCCGGAGACCCGCAGCCAGCAGCTCTTGTGGCGCTGAAGGCAGGTTTGTCAGCAGATCGAAAGCTTTCGCGCGCACATCGTCGTACTGGTTCCCGGCTGCTTCGATTACCAGATGGGCTATTTGCTCATCCGGTCTTATCATCAAGCACTCCAGGATGTCGGCTTTCGACGCCGCATAGGTGGCCGACGCCCGGTACATTTCGAAGAGAGCCCCGCGCGCGGCGTCGGGAGCCCATGCGCGCTTCCACAGCGCGAAGCCCGCGTAGAGGCGCACTTCGAGGTTCTCATCGCCAAGCGCTTCGACTAAGGGCTCGGCGGCGATAGGATTCCCAATCCTTCCCAGCGCAAACGCCGTTTCAGCGCGAACCCACGCGTCGCCGGTCTTGAGAAGTGGGACCAAAATCTGCGCCGTTTCTTCGCGTTCGGCGCTCCCGAGGGCGCGAACCGCCCTGGCGCGCGCGCCCACATCGGTGTCTGATAACGACTCGGTGAGCGTCGCGATAGCTTGCGGACCTACCTGGTGGAGAATCCACTCGGCCGTGGTATTCGGGGAACGCAGCAATGCTGGAACCGCCTCGACCCCAATTCGCAGGAGCGCCTCTTTCGCATGCCGCTTCGCGTCCCATTCCTTCGAATCGAGTGCTTTGACAAGCGCGCGAATGGATTCATCGGACCGAATCTCTTCGAGCGCCGCAATCGCCGCCCAATGCCCAGAGCGAGATTCCGCGAGATACCGCTCAATCAGTGGAACTGCGTTGAGATCGCGCAGTTTACCGAGTCTTGTAACAAACGCAACCGCGGCGAAACTACCCCTATTCAGATACTGCTCCAGCCCCCGCCGCAAAGCCTTGGCCAACTCTTGTGTCGCAAGCTTATCGTCCCGCGCCTTCGAACCCTCCCAGCAGTCGAAAGCCGTTACGAAGGATTCCTTGTTCGCCAGCCACACAACGATTTGCCCGGCTTTCTTTTCACAAAGTCCGGCAGTCATCTGCAAAGCCTCACGCCAATCGGGAAGACCGCCCTCTCCCTCGGTCGCTTGCCCGAGATCATCTCCCGCTTCCAGACGGCTGCAGATTCGCTCAGCGGCGAAGTAATCGCGAAACAATGGGTGAACAAATTCAATGCGCTCGCCGTTATCTGCCGGGGAGAGAAGAAAACGGAAGGCGCTCGCGCCGGAAAGCAGGTCGTCCAGAGTCAGACCCGAAGTCGGCAAGCCCCACGCGTAAGTCGTGGCATAATCCGCGCTTACCACGCCGTTGCGCAGCATCTCCCAACCGAGCGCCTTCAGAAAGAGCGGTAACACACCCGCCTTCACCGCTTTCACGGTGCGCTCGCGCGGCACCACGCGAAACACGAGGCGGGCGAACGCGCGCATCAACCATGCCCGGTTCTCGGGTAACGAACTGTCCGGAGACATCTCCGCGAATGCTGAGAACAGTCCCAACATGAACGGATTGCCAGAAAGCTCCGCAAGCGCGGTATCCGACATTAGCCGGGAATAGAACTCCCCGCTCTTCTCTTGGAGCTTCCGGGCGAGCAGTTCCTTGATATCCTCCGCGGTGAGTGGCAAAAGGCGAAACGTCTTGATCGGGCGTTCAGCCAGGAGACCCGTCTCGTGTTCACGCGACGTAAAGACGAACCGCTGCTTGTACCTCAGAAACGCTTCTAAGTTCGTTCTAAATCTGGCGGCGGCGCCACCTTCGACTTCGTTTACTCCATCCAGGAGAACCTCGATCATGTGCTCCTCCTCCTGGAACCACGTTCGGACGGCGCGTTCCGATTCATCGTTGGTTTCGCCCAGGCGCTGTCCCGATCCTGTCAGAACCTCGTTGACCCTGCTGGCCACGAGTTGTTCGATACTCCCACCCTGGTATTCCGACAGTTTCAGGTAAACCGGAATATAGGACCCATTCCCGGCGCAAAAGTCCGCCGCTAATTCCCGTTCGCGGCTGCGCAGCGCCTTTGTCTTCCCCAGCCCGCCTTCGCCCAGCAACACCAAGTGTTCGTGTTCCGCAAGCGCTGTTTCGAACGGAGCGATGTCAGCCGGAGAATGCTTTGCCATCGAGGCGAACTCCGCATGGACACTTCGCTTAAGAAGGAACTCATCGCGCAGATCCCGCGTGACGCGTTCGCAATACTCCAGAAGGAGGCTGTCGGACGGGGCTGGGATCGCCGCCGCCCTGGTCGGAAGGCCCGTCTGAGAAATCGTATCGAACGCCCGCTCGATGGCGCTCCGAAGCTCTCCAATCTGGTCATTCGCGCGAAGCTGTTCGAACAACTCCGCGAGTGGACGGAACGACTTCTTGGCGACCCAGCTTTGCCTGAAATATTCGAGGAATCGTTCGGTGGCTTCGTTCGCTTGCTTCGTTCCAATGTGCCTAACGCTGGCGGCATCATGAAGTTTTGCGAGGTCCGGATGGTCCAACATGTACGGATTCAGCGCATGCTCAAGAACGACCTTTTGAAGCTCTTTTTCGTCGACCAGCGCGCCGAAACCGCTATTCGCGGCAATCGTTTTGTCTCGAGCATCGTTCCAAGCGATTCGGAGGTCTATTCGGGTTTGACGGGCGGAACTCCACTTCCCATAGGCCGCGGACGGAGCCTTGCCGGCAAGCGATGTTCCCACGCTCTCGAGGGCTTTGGCGATAGCCGCTACTTCCAAGAACGGCACCGGTGCTCCTTTCGGCCTTCGCCGTGATCTATGTCAGGAGTGCTTTTAATACTATTTCTATCATGCCCGATGCAGTCTCATTTGGCTCCTCGTCTGGCGCGAGACAAAAAGGCGGTCTCCACATGGCGCGCTTCGCTCTCCAAGGGCCGATTAACATTAACAATCGGCCTGCAGGTTGGCAACCTGCCCCACAGTCCACAAGAACTGGTAATGGCAAAACAGAAAATGGTTAGTGCGGGTGGGAGTGGGTGTGAGGCTCCGCGGCGGGGATCACGCAGCCGTTCTCCGCAACGGCGCAGCCCACGTGCTCGAACTGCACGGTGGAGTGGCGGATGTGAAAGTCGTGGGCCAGCATGTCATTGATGCGCGCCAGAATGCAGTTGCTGGCGGACGGGGGCACGTCTTCGATGAGCACGTGACAGCTCAGCGCGTGGATGCTCGATCCCAGGCTCCAGATGTGCAGATCGTGCACGTCCAGCACGCCTTCGACCTGGCGCATGGACGCGGTTACCGATTGCAGTTCCAGGCCGCGTGGCAGGCCTTCCAGCAGGATATTGAGCGACTCTTTGATGATGTCCCAGGCGGTCCACACGATCAGCGCGCCGATGAGGATCGAGAGGATGGGGTCCACCCGGATCCAGCCGGTGTAGCGAATGATCAGCGCGCCCAGGATGATGGCGAAGGACCCCAGCAGGTCGCCCAGCATGTGCACGAAGGCGCTGCGGATATTGATGTCGCTTTGGCGCGCCGCGCGCAGTCCCCACATGATGCCGCCGTTGAGCGCCAGGCCGGCGGCGGCGACCAGCATCATCACGTTTTCGCCCACGGGCACCGGGTGCCACAGTCGCTGCCAGCCTTCGTAGAAGATCCAGGCGGCCAGCGCCACCAGCGTCAGGGCGTTGACGAAAGCCGTGAGCACGCCGGCGCGGTGATAGCCGTAGGTCTTGACTTCATCGGCCGGCCTGGATTGCAGATAGACGCCGAACCAGGCGAGCAACAGGGCCAGACCATCGGTGAAGTTGTGGCCGGCGTCGGAAAGCAGCGCGAGACTGTGGGCGTGGATGCCGGCGAACACCTCCACTCCCACGAAGGCGAAAGTCGCCACCTGAGACCACCAGAGGATACGGCCGGTCCCGGCCCCGTGAGAGTGCGAATGTGAATGTGAGTGCAAACAGCCTCCATCAACGATTTTACCCCGAGCTGGTCGAAAACCCAGGCAACCTGTCGGTAGTACTGCCAGGCGGCCTGAGCGGCCGCCGCAGGCCAGGGGCCTGTCTACTAAGACCGTCACTCTCAGCAGCAAGTGAACAGTGTGGGAACTAAATCTTCATTCCGAGGATTTTGCGCGCGCCCAGTTTGGCCATGCCCCAACGCCCGAACCGGTCTTCAAACAGTTTCAGGTAAAGGGCCTTGGTGTCGTCGGGTGGCTCTTTGGGCTGATCCACGGACTCCAGCCGCAGGGCTCCGCTGGGACAGGTAGTGAGGCACAGCGCGCAGCCGATACAGCGCGACCGGTCCACCACGGCCTTGCCCTCCGGGCTGGTGATGGCGTCCATCTGGCAGCGCATCTCGCACATACCGCAAGACTCGCAGGCTTCGGCGTCGGCCACGGCGTAGAAGTTGGAGCTGAAGAAATCCGCCGGCCGGGGGAGCCGTTTGGCGGAGCGCAGCACGCCGCAGCAGCAGCCGCAACAGCAGCACACGAACATCGGCGCCTTGGTATTCTCCGGCTGCAACACCAGGCCATCGCGGTCCGCCTGGTCGAGCAGGTCGAGCATTTGCTCGCGGGTAACCGCCTGCCCGGTGCCCGACTCCGCGGCCCACCGCGCGGCCGGCCCGATCATAAGGCAATTGTCGCGCAGTTTGGTTTGGAGGCAGGGTTCGTCCAAAAGATCGTGGCCGTGGCGGCAGATGCAGCGCAAGGCGCCGAAGGGCCCGGGGGACGCCTCGATATAGGCGCGGATGCGATCGTAGGTGGTGACTCCGCGCTCGACCGCAATCTGCTTATTCACCGGCACAATGCGCAGTTGCGTTGTCTTACCGGTATGAAACGCGCGGCCGAAGGCCTCGTCGAAATACTGGCGGCTGTCGCGCACGAATTCGGGGGTGAGGGTTTCCAGTTGGCGCTCGTACATCCCGACGGCGAAGATCAGCTTGGCGAAGCGCATCTCGCCAGCCACCGGAAACGACAGGACGATGCCTTTGTCCGCCATGTGCTCCAGCTTGCGGCGCAGTTCTGCGAGGGTGATGCGCGATCCGAAACGGCGATGAATGGTGGCGAGGGACTCGGGTATGGCGCTCAGTTCGAGAGCGACGTCGGCTTCCTCGGGCGTAAACAGCCGTTGGAGAATGCGGATCTCGACGCCCGACGGCGTGGGCGGGAATGCGACGGGCATGCGGTCGAGGTGTTGCTGCAAGCGCCGATACAGAGTTTCAGGTGCGATTGCCGGCATCTGCTACCGATTCTACACCCTGCGTTTGGCCCGCGCCCGCCGCGCGGGGAGACCGCTCCCTTGGCGAAACCGCTCCCTTACGGTCGCGGCTCGGTAACAGGCGCGAGGTTACTGAGCCGCGATCGTCAGGGAGCGGTATCCCCACGCCGCGGACGCGTCCACTTGGCGCTAAGATGACCGAAGAGATGTTCGGCTTAACTGTGAAGGCAACTACGATTTTGCTGTTGGCGCTGGCGCTGGTGTGCGCGGCGGCCGATTATCCGGAAGCGCAGATCTCGAACGGCGTGCTTCATGTAAAGCTGCTGCTGCCGGACGCGCAGAACGGCTACTACCGCGGCACGCGGTTTGACTGGTCGGGCGCCATTTCGAGCCTGCAATTCAAGGGTCACGAATACTTCGGCAAGTGGTTCGAGCGCTACGACCCGAAGATTCACGATGCCATCATGGGGCCGGTGGAGGAGTTCCTCAGTAACGGCATGGGCCTGGGCTACGAAGAAGCCAAACCCGGCGAGAGCTTCGTGAAGATCGGGGTGGGCGCGATCCGCAAACCCGAGGAGCCCGCCTTCCGCCAGTTCGAAACGTACGACATCGCCGACCACGGAAAATGGACCATTCACAAGCGCGCCGATTCCGTGGAGTTCACGCAGGAACTCTCCGACACCCGCGGATACGCCTACATCTACAAGAAGACCGTTCGGCTGGCGCGGGGCAAGCCGGCGATGGTGCTGGAACACAGCCTGCGGAATACCGGCAAGAAGGCGATCGCGACCAGCGTCTACGAGCACAATTTCTACATGCTGGACCACCAGCCCGCAGGCCCCGACTACACCGTGCGGTTCCCGTTCGAGGTGCATCCGCAGGCCGATCTGCGCGGGATGGCGGAAGTGCGCGGCAAGGATTTCACCTACCTGAAAGAGTTGCAGGCTGGTGAGTCGGTGTTCACCGCCATGGACGGCTTCGGTGACACGCCGCGCGATTACGATATCCGGGTGGAGAACCGGAAGGCGGGAATCGGCGTGCGGCAGACTTCCGACCGGCCCATGTCGAGGCTGGTCTTCTGGTCCATCCGCACCACCGTCTGCCCGGAGGCCTTCATCGATCTGCGCGCGGAGCCGGGGCAGGAAGTGAAGTGGAGAATCAACTATGAGTTTTACACCCTTCCGCGGTGAAACGTGCCGCAGGGATTTCGGCAAGATGGCACTCGGGGGCGCGCTGGGGGCGCTCGTCGCGTCGCACGCATCCAAGGCCGCGGTGCATGCGAATGCCCCCGGCATCAAGCTGTGCGCCCAATCGGACGCCACGCCGAGCGACGACCAGTTGCTGTTTCTGAAACAGATCGGCGCTGAATATGTCAGCGTCCAAGCGCCTCCGGGAATGCGGACGGCCGAAGGTTTCCTGGCTATCAAGAAGCGCTACGCCGACGCCGGCATCACGGTATGGAACATCGGCAACAGCAGCGTACACAACATGCCGGAAGTGACGCTGAACCTGCCGGGGCGCGACCAGAAGATCGAGGAGTATAAGCAGTACATCCGCAACCTGGGCCAGGCTGGGATCTACTATACGACCTATGCGCACATGGGCAACGGCATCTGGTCGAGCGGGCGCGCCATGGTGCGCGGCGCAACGGCGCGCGAGTTCGATATGGCGAGCCCCGACAGGCGCGGCGTGTGGGACGGGAAAACGTGGGCGGAGCCGCTGTCGCACGGGCGCGAGTTCACCAAAGAAGAGATCTGGGAGAACTTCACCTACTTCATCAAACAGGTGGCGCCGGTGGCGGAGGAGAACAGTGTGCGCATCGGCATCCACCCGGACGATCCGCCGGTGCCGGTGCTGGCGGGCGTGCCGCGCTGCATCTTCGGCAACTTCGAGGGCTACCGGCGCGCGCTCGAGATTGCGGGTAGCCCGAACGTGGGGATCTGCCTGTGCTGCGGGACGTGGCTGGAAGGCGGCAAGGCGTTGACCGGGAAGGACCCGGAAGAGATGATCCGCTATTTCGGCGCCGGCAAGATCTGGAAGATCCATTTCCGCAACGTGAGCGCGCCGCTGCCGCACTTCGTCGAGACCTTCATGGACGACGGCTATTACGACATGTTCAAGATCATGAAAGCGCTGGCGGACGTGAAGTTCGACGGCATCGTGATATTGGATCACTCGCCTGGGATGGTCGGCGGGGGCTACACGCAGACGGCGTACGCGTTCGCGTATATGCGGGCACTGCTGAATCGGGCGAATGGCTAGATCGCACCGTGGGGCGGCCAATCATGGCCGCAGCCGCCTTTCAGGCGGCTCCTGCTTTCACGGCCGTCCGAAACGAGCCGGTTCAGTGGTATGGTAGTTGGTATGGCCACTCAAAAGATCACCGTCACCCTTGGCGACGATCAGGTTAAGGAAATCCGCGCTCTGGTAGCAGCACGGCAAGCGGCGAATGTTTCCGCTTTCGTGCAGCACGCCGTGGGTGTTGCCCTGCACGATGCGGCAGGGTGGAAAGAGATGCTGGACGACGCACTGCGGTAAACGGGGGGTCCCTTAACCAAAAACGAACGCGCATGGGCTGACGCGATTCTCTCCACGCCGGACCGGAAGAGGAGCCCGAAGAAAGGGAAGGCCGCGTGAGCGGCGTCACCTTCGATGCTGGTGGTCTGATTGCATTGGACCGGAACGATCGGCGAGTGCTTGCGTTGGTCGCGCGCGCCGCGGAGCGCGGGATGCGGATCACGATCCCGGCGACGGCGCTGGCGCAGGCCATTCGTAACCCTGCCCGCCAGGCGCGGCTCTCGCGGCTCATTCGACAAGCCGGTACGGACCTCATTGCGCTCGACGGACCGGATGCCACCGCTGTCGGCCTGCTGTTAGCGCGAACCGCGACCGCCAACGTCGTCGATGCCCACGTGGTTGTTTGTGCGCGCCGGGCTGGACAGGTCGTCGTCACCAGCGATGCAGGCGATCTCAGTCGAATCGCTCCCGACCTGCAGATGCTGGTCGTATAGCCCGTGTTTTAAGGCTTGCAAAAGTGCGTCGCGGCGGAAGCGCGTATTTTCTCCGACCGCGCGAGTCCCTTGCGAATGTGCCACCCTGGACCGGCGTTCGGTGATCGCGCCACTGGCTCGGCTCTTCGAACGCTACGCAAGCTGACAAACGCGTATGGCGAAATGCGCGAATATTCGCGGCGCACAATTGGCGAGGTGTGCCTCCGTCACGAAAATTGAGGGTTCGACACCACCCAGGGCAGCCGCTAGCAAATGCTGATCGTGGCTAGGCCACCTGCATCGCTTGGTCGCGGTGTCATGGTGTTGGCGTGACAGGCTGTTGCGCGCCACGAGGACTGAATGTTGAGAATCGAGTACACCAAACAGGAGTTCAATCGCGTCGTTTCGGAAAACTCGAATCAAGCGCTGATACTCGCCCAGCAATTTCTGGTTGTAACGCAGGCGGCGATTGCCCGCAACCACCTGCTCGATCACGCGCAGCCGACGATCGAACACGTTGCCGCGTCGCCTGGCCGCTAGATTCCCATTTGCGAAGGCCACCACAGAGGCGTCGAGAACGTAGTCAGGCATTTCGCTTGCCTACGGCCCTCAGCAACGCTACGCGATCGTCAAGCGCCTGGCTCATGAAGCCGGGCGGTAGGTTTTCGAACTGAAACGAATCGCTGATCTCAAGCTGCCGCACCCCAGCATCCTTGCGGTCTGACGATGTTAGCAGGACCGCCACGTCATTGACGGTTAACGGCGCGCTGACCTCGCGGCCCGCGAGCAGTCGGCTGGGGATTGGATTCGGTCCCTCGGCAAGCCGCCGACGGAGCCGGAGAAGCAAGTATTCGCTATGCGTCTCAACGACCGTGATAACGCCCTGGCTGGCAAGGTAGATGAAGAAATCAGCGAGCCCGGCCTGAGCGTCGGGATGGAGGTGGATCTCCGGCTGTTGCACGAAATAGATCCCGCCTCGGCGCATGAGAAGTCCCTGAACTAGCACCGGCAGGACCTGGGAGATTCCAAAGCCTACGTCTGTGAGATTCGCTTTAGTACCGCGGCTGGCGCCCTTGACGTCCACCTCAAAAAGATTCAAGCGCTTGGCTATGTCGCTGACGTCGAGCGATTGCGCGAGCCCTAGTTGCTTGACCCAGAACGACACGGCCTTATGCAGCGGTCTCCGATCCGGAGGTCGCAACAACGTCTCAGTAATCAGGAGGTCTACTGCTTGCTCACCAGTTGGCCCGCTCCGGCTGGCGCTGAAACCCCCAAAAGCGTACCGCCGAGTCGGAGGCGTTCGAAATGGCCCAATGAGGTCGCTCCAAAGCACTGAGTCGCTCAGGTAACGAATTACCGATTGGTAAGCGGCAAGGAACCCCAGAATCTTGTGCTTAGTTCTCGGACCGCTGTGCTTGTACGACGCCGATCGGATGTCGACCACCGGGAAAAAGCTCCTCACCGCTGTTCGGAGAGCTAGGGACTGGCTTGGCAGTGATGACGTATAGACACGCCAATGTTGGCGACGTTCCAGACCAACTGTCCTGACGAACGATGCCGAGCCCAACGCAGAGACCTCTATTTGAAATCGGCTGAGACTGGGCCCGAAGCGTTTATCAGCCGAAAAGACGAAGGACGCTTCCACGGTCCCACTTTTCGGAAGCAGCTTCGGATCTATCCAGCGACTGAAGTACGTCCGTTGGATAGTTTGGGGGCGTGGAAGCGCGAGATCGACCAGTTGAGTGCGCCTGTCAGAAGCGTCCCCTCTCAGGTCTGATAGCGACATAGAAAATGAGAACACCATCTCCAACGATTCATCGTGGTTATGAACCACGTCGGCATAGTTGCCAAGATCGCAGTACGGCCCCGAAAGAGCCAGGGGTGCTGGTGGCGCGCCCATTGCCTGCTGCTCCAGGCTCTGCTTCAACAGAAGGATTGAGGAGATGACGGAAGACTTGCCGCTGCTATTTCGTCCGACGAGGCAGGTAAGCGGTGCGAGTTTGAACCATCCGGAATCGCGAAATAGCCGGAAGTTCTCAAGCCGTAGCCGCAAGGACGGACGACTGCCGGTTAGTGCGCTCGTTGTGCTCGGTGGGACCATCTTTCGCTCTCCCTTCGGGCCGACCGGACGTGACCTTTGGCTCCCAATCACGCCCGCCCAGGGTCATCATTCCAGGCTAGCACGCCGCGGTGCAGTCTCCCGCATGTCGGCGTGAAGTGCTTGCCTGTGGAAGGGCGGCCTCGGGTATCAAACTGTCAGCATGTGGAGCGTTGCATGCGCCCGCGGCCGTTGCTTTGTCCGAGATGCATCGCTCAGCGCGAGCCTATGCCACCGGGTCAACTCTATCTGGCCGCCAAGGAGCGCACACGCCAAGCCGTGGCAATACGGGAACCGTCACACTAAGCACTCAACTTCTGATTCTTTCGCACAAAGGATACGACACGGTGCCCCGAGCGGCGCTGGCGCTTTCTCGCGGCCGACAGGATCGCCTTGACGTCAAAAGCGTGCTTGGCGGCCTCTGTCTCGCGGGCGCGCCGGACTTCATCGACAATGGGATCCCTTGACATGACCTATTCCCCTAAAAGCTCCTCGGGCGTGCAGATGACCGGACATTCGCATCCGTATTCCTGGCAAATGGAAGCGAGTGCCTTGGCCGTCGCGGCATTGGCGATGTGCACGCAATTCCAGGTTACCAGGAAATCCATACCGTGCACCGCCGCAGTCGCGATGTGCGCAGCGTCGGTCGCCGCTTTACGGGGGATCTTACCGGATGTTAGAATACCGGACGTTAATTCCGCAACCTCAGGCGTGATGTCCAGCAGCGGGAGGGATTGCAATACTCTCAACCGCTCCCGAGCCGCCATGGGGTCTCCTGCACCCGCCTCATCGAGGACAAGCTGCGAGATGTAGATCTGGAAATCACCCCGCCGCCTCTCCCACCAGTCCCGCGTGATCTGCTGGTGGCCGGCAATGATCAAATCCCGGCTCGGCCGTGAGGTCAGGTAGCTCGGAACGGTGGTTTCCAGATACAAACGAGGCTTCATCTCTCGATATTAACCAGACGGAGTCAGCGATGGCCGCGCGTCTCCCTTGGGTTCAGAATTCCGTGGCGAGGTCGACCTTATTTCAGCGCCTAGAAAAGGTGCTCCGCGTCGGACCCTCGCTCCGCCTCCGGAGAGGCGGCCTGAGAGGCCGCTGCAGGCCGGGGGCCTGCCCCACGGCGCCGGTACGCCTCCGCGTGCACGATCCTGGCGGCCTCGATCAACTCCGCGTACGGCGTGTCGGTCACGCTCACCAGGCCGATGTTGTAGTTTTCCCCGTCGCCGGGGCGGCCGGTGAGCGGTTCGTCGGCGTACTTGAAATAGTGGCAGCCGACCATCAGCGGGTGATCCACCACGCTGCGGATGTACTCCTGGTACATGCGGGCGCGGTCCGCCTGGTCTTCCGCCGGCACCAGACCGGTGTGGAACATGCCGCGATCGAGCGCTCCCATGTGGAACTCGCCGATCAGCACCGGCTTGTCGATGCCGTCGAGCATGGTCCACTCGGACGGCGCCACCTTCGGCCGGTAGATATTGAAGCTCACCACGTCGCAGAGTTCGCCGCAGGCTTCCACGGATTCGCGCGTGTGCCAGGCGAAGCGCGGCCCCAGGTACAGATGGTTCGGATCGTACTTCTTCAGGATGCCGGCCACGGTCCGGAAATACTGGCGCGCAAATTCCCTGCTGAAGACGCGGAGGTCTTCCTGCATGCCTGCGCCGAGTTCGCCCGAGGGCTGGAGCGGGTTATCGAGCAACGCCTGCCAGGAATCGAGCGCCGTGCCCCATGCCTGGTTCAACTTCGCAATGTCGCCGTACTTCGCCTTCAGGCTGGCGACGAAGGCCCCCTTGGCCGGAGAGCCGGCCTTCAGCGCCAGCGTGCCCAGCGCCAGGCCGTAGCGCGACCGATCGTCCTTCATGGAGCCCCAGGACATCTCGTTATCGATGAAGTAGCCCAGGCACCACGGGTCGTCGCGGTGCGCGAGCGCCTGCTCGCGGGTGCCCCGATCGAGAGCCGCGGCGTAGCGTGGATCGAAAGGATCGGCCATGCGTTTCCAGTAGTCGTTGCCGCTGGCCACTTCGGCGAACTGCGATTTCCGGTCGCCCGTGACGGCGGGCCAGGGATCGATGGTCACGGTGTACGGCAGCTTCTTCGCGGCATAAAGCCGCGTGTCGGACCAGTTGCCGATGGTGTTCATGCCCCACGCGGGCAGCCGTGCGAGCGTCGCCGCCTGCCACGCCGCATACCAGTCTTTGCCGTATTTGCGCTCCAGGTTGGCGGCGTAGAAGTTGAACGACCGGCCCATGTTGTACCTGATCTTCAGCCCCAGCGCTTCCCAGTCGCGGTTTTCGCTGTAGTGGCTGGCGAGCGGATCGTCTTGGGCCGGCAGCCACTGGAACATCTGCTCGCGGCCCTGGGTGATGGTGTCGCCTTCCGTCGTGTTGATCGAGTCCGCGCCGAAGGAGAGGAACAGATGGCCGCCGGGCGTCACCAGCCACCACTTGCCGTCGCGCTTGGTGGCGCGGAAGAAGCCGCTGGCGGGCAGGTCAGGCCCGGCGCTCCAGCCGCCGTACTCGTCACGCTCCGGCAGCCGGGGATTCGCGGCGATAGCAGTTTCCTCGGCCGCCCGCCGCTTGGCAAACTCGGTTGGGCTCTTGATCTTGCCGGGCCAGTCGGCGCGCGCGAACTGCCCCAGCGGATCGACGATCTTGTCGTAGGTGACGCCGGGGATGAGTTTCACATCGTCGATGTGGAGCTGGTCTGCGGTCGCTCCGCCCGGAGGCCCCAAGGCAATCGACACAACATGGCTCGAGTCGATCTTGTGGTGGTCCGAAGACGCCAACCGGTACCCTGGAATCGCGGGTTCGCCGCGCATGCCCATCTCCAGCGGATCGGGCGAATCGAGCGGAACAGCCACCGCCGCGTCGCCGCGCGCGCGGAGCTTAAAGGACGCCTCCGACACCGCACCGGCGGCGTCCCGCACAGCGACATGAAGCACGACAGGGCCGTCGGCAGCGCTCGCGATGTGGAACGCGATCGCGCCGAACGGGCGGCAATCGAGCGTCTTCGCGCGCGAGGGCATGGTCGACCTCGGGGCTTTGCCGGGGACCAGGAACAGGACTCGCGCGGCACTCTCACCAGTCATCTGACGGATGAATCTGACTTCGTCTTCCCGGTATGGTTTGCCATCGGGATAGAAGATTTCGTGGAACCAGATTGGGGGCTCACGGTCCGTATACGGTTTTTGCCACGAATCCCAGGGCAGGTTCGTTTGGGTCTTGCCGGCGACGAAGCCCCAATTGATAGCGGCCACCTTGTAGCGCTTAGCGACCGGCAGGATTCCCTGGAAGGTACTGCCGTTGCCGCGCGCCATGTATTCGGTACACAACACGGGACGGCGGTAGCGGCGCAGCCATCGGACGCGCCGCGTGAACTCCTTGGGACCGTCGTAGTTGTGAAACGAAATCACGTCGGACTCCTGAAGCTGGATTCGCGCGATGGGACTCAGCTTGGCTGGCGAAGACCAGTTACCCTGCCACACGCCGCTCGAGAGAGGCTGCTCCGGATCGCCCGAGCGCGCCCATGCGAATGCTTTCGGCAAGAGGATCTGAACCAGCGCGATCTTGTTCGGCGGCTCGCTGCCGCCGTAGCTCGAATCGTTGAGATTGTCGGGCTCGTTCCAGATGTCCCAGGCGAGGATCCGATCGTCTCTGGCGAATGCTCCGACTACGCCTTTCACATAGGCTTCGAGGCGCGGATACTCCGCCGGATCGACGAGCGCTTGGCTGCCGGGGCTCTGCACCCAGCCGGAATTATGCACACCGGGCACGGGGGGGTGCTGGGGACCGAGTTTAGGAAACGGATCCCAGCAGGAGTCGAAGAGCACGAATATCGGCCGGATCTTGTGCCGCGCGGCGATCTGGAGGAAGGTGTCTATGCGGTTCTTGAACCCTGCGGAGTCCTGCTGCCACAGCAGATCGTGCAAGAAGACGCGCATGGTGTTCATGCCCAGACTTTCCGCCCAGCCGAGTTCTTTATCGATCTGTTGGGGGTCAAACGTATCCGCCTGCCACATTTCGAGCTCGTTGATGGCGGTGGCCGGAATGTAGTTGCTGCCTACCAGCCAGGGCTGCCTTGCATACCAAAGCGCAGCCTTTTCTTTTGTCCAACGCGACGGGGCGGCGAAGGCGCCGGCGATGAATAGAAGCGAAAGTGCAAGGAACCTTTTCATATAAGTCATTGGCGGGCAGGCGGCGCCCCGCCTGCGAGATACGGAAATGCAGTAATACGGAGCTTGGCCGCGCCGTAGGGAACGAGCCTGAGCGATTCCTCGGGCTGTTTGCTCGAGACCGGGCTGACCGGAAGCGTTCCCGCGGAGGATTCTTCAATCTCCCAACTCGTCAGACGGCGGCCCTTCGCCTGGAGCACAACTGGCGCGGCTTCGACATCGAACGGCTGCTTCGTGATTGGGTGCTCTTTCACCGTGAATGAGGCGGCCGGGTTCCCGAGATCCACCGCCAGCGCGTAGTTCCACGGACTGGATGGAAATACCTCCCAATCCACGGCCGGTCCGACTTGCTTCAGCTTGCTCCAGGTTTCGCCCAAGGCCAGCGAGTAAACCAAAGGGCCACGCTCGACCGCGATCGAGTTGTGATACCACTTAGTGACCCGGATCGCCATGGGGAAATGCAGTTCGATGCGGTCACCCGGATTCCAGGTGCGCTCTATTCTGAGGAAGCGGCCGGGCTGAACATCGTTCACCGGATCGCCGTTCACCGTGACGCGGGCACCCTCCGCCCAGCCGGGAATGCGCAAAACAAGCGGAAACTGAATCGGCTTGGCGGGGTTCGCGGTCAGCCTGATGCGATCGCGGAAGGGGTATTCGGTGTCCTCGACGATTGTGACCGGAACGGAGCCCGGCAGGGTCGTGTGAACTTCACTTGGAGCATAAGCTACCGCGGCCAGCCCGCCGCCAGGGACCGCCATCCAGAGACTCGCGGCAAACTTCGGCCAGCCCTGGTGCATGTTCGCCGTGCAACAGCCGAAGTTAGGCTCCAGGCCGAAGAGATTCGAATCAGGTCCGTTGGTGGCCCAGTTCCGGTTCGCCAGGCTGCACATAACCTGGTTAGGCTGCTGGTCGTATTGGTGGCCCCACATATCTTTGGTGAAGGTGCCCGGCAGCGGATTGAACGCAATCTTCTCCAGCCGGTCGCCGAAGACGGCATCGCCGAGTATGGCCATTTCGGTTTCGAGCGAGAACATGGCTTCCACCACCGCGCAGAGCTCGGTGCCTTGCGATGGATTGTGGCCGGCGTAATGCTCGTCGGCGCTGAAAATGCCGTTCGGCAGCGAGTGATAGAGATCCAGCTCGCGCAACATCTGGTAAGCGGCTTCGCGATCCGCTCCATTGTTGGTCAGCAGGTACCAGACAGCCGCAGCCTTCAGGGCCATCGCGTTATTGACTCCGTGCGTCGAGAGGGTCGCCTGGCTTTTTTCCACGCGATCCGTATAGCCAAAGTTGGCGAACTGCGCTTCCCAATCATGGCCCTGCTGGTGCAGCTTGCGCGCGAGATCCAGCAGGCTCTTGTCGCCTGTGCGGTTATAAAGCCAGATGACGCTGAGCGCCTCGTCCTGCCACCGGAAGACAGCCCACTCGCGCAGGGGGCGCTCGACCAGGTTCCTGGCTTGATACGCGAAATAGCGCTCGATCAGCGGGATCACGCGCGCATCGCCGGTGGCCTCCTGATACTGCGTGAGAGCCTTGAGCATGAGCATATTGGGCCACCAGTCCAGATTCTTTTCAGGGCCGATGGCGCCATCGGGGCGCTGGTGTTCGAGCGTCCAGTCCACCCACTTCTTGGCTTTGGCTATGAGTTTGGCGTCGTCGAGGAGGTAGGCGAGGGGCACCAGGCCATCGAGGTAATATGGTCCGCGTTCCCAGCCCTCGCCACTGCCGCCGAGCCATGCGCTATGCGGGCCGAGATCGGGCCAGAACTCGTCGAGATGGCCGCTCAGGCCGCCGGCCTGGATCTCCAACTGGTCTCGCAACCAGCCGCGCGGGGTGACCGAGGTAAGAGGGATCTGCGCGAAGGCGCATGGGGCAAGCGGAGGACGGTTAAGAAACACGGGCTCGGCGGCCTGGGCCGCGGCTACGGCGAGGAGGGCCACAACCACGCGAAACTTGGACTCCATAAGCCGTATTTTAGCGGCCCGTGCGCGTGCATGGCCGCCTGGGGGCGGGTCGTCATCCGAAGATGGCGAGCTGAAGCTCGCCACAGCACACTCTCCAGAGAACCACTGCCGCAAGTTACTGATCTAGCGGGACTAACGTCCCGCTAGGCTCGCCAACGGCGAGCTTGGCTCGCCAAAGAGCGGGGCTAAAGCCCCGCGCGGGCTCAAGCCCGCCCTCCATTGCTCTGCTCGCCGAATGTAGAAACTCGAGAGCGGGACTAACGTCCCGCAGGGCGAACTGAAGTTCGCCCCTGCACGCTGAAGCGTGCGCCACGGGGGCAGCTTCGTGCGCTGCGGCGGGCGCTGCCCCACATTCCGACCGCTTGAATCCTTAGGCTTTGGGCTTCTTCGGCGGTACGATGGCGTCTTTGGCGGCTTTGGCTATCCGAAACTTCACCACCTTCTTGGCGGCGATCTTGATGGCCTCGCCGGTGGCAGGGTTGCGTCCCATGCGCGCCTTGCGATCCACACGGACCAGTCGCCCAATACCGGGCAAAACGAATATGCCGTTCTTCTTGACTTCGCCGATGGCCGTCTCAGACAGGGCGGTGAGCAAGCCTTGCGCCACTGTCTTGGTAACTTCGCACTTCTCTGCCAATGCTTGAACGATTTGCGATTGTGTCATGGTTCTCCCTTTCGGCCCGATGCCGATGAGACAATGGTACCGTAAATGCAAAACATTTCAAAGGGGAAATGTTCCCGAACCGCTTTGGAGGCCTCAGACGGAAACCGCTCCCTTACGGTCGCGGCTCAGTAGACCTCGCGAAATCGACGTGCCTGTTACCGAGCCGCGACCGTAAGGGAGCGGGCGCATGGCGCGGGGCCGCTGCGGTTGGTCAGGCGTGGGGCGCTCATTCGTAGCATAGGCGCGGATATAGTAGTTAGAGATGACCTCGGAAACACTGGCCCGCTCGATTGTCGCGCAGTTGCGCGCCGCGGGGCACCAGGCGTACCTGGTGGGCGGCTGCGTGCGCGATCTGCTGCTCGGGCGCACGCCGAAGGATTTCGACGTGGCCACCGACGCGCGTCCCGACCGCGTCAGCGAGTTGTTCGAGCGTTCCGAGCAGGTGGGCGCGCATTTCGGCGTGGTGCTGGTGCGGGAGAACACATCTCAAGTGGAGGTGGCCACGTTTCGCAGCGACGCCAGCTACAGCGATGGCCGGCGCCCCGACGCGGTGCGCTTCGAGACCAATCCCCGGCAGGATGTGATGCGGCGCGATTTTACCATTAACGCGCTGCTGCTCGATCCCGATACGAACCAGGTGCTGGATTTCATCGGAGGCCAGGAGGACTTGCGCCGCCGCGTGGTCCGCGCCATCGGCGATCCGGAGGAGCGTTTCCAGGAAGACCACCTGCGCTTGATCCGCGCGGTGCGATTCGCGGCCCGGCTGGGCTTCGAGATCGAGCCCGGCACCATGGCGGCGCTCCGCCGGCTGCACCACCTGATTGAGAAGGTCTCGCCGGAGCGCGTGCGCGACGAACTGGCGCGCATCCTGACCGAAGGCGGCGCGCGGCGCGGTTTCGAACTGCTGGATGAGACCGGACTGCTGGGCGACATCCTGCCCGAAGTGGCGGCCATGAAGGGCGTCGCGCAGCCGCCGGAATTCCACCCGGAAGGCGACGTGTGGACGCACACGCTGCTGCTGCTCGAGAAGCTGCGCCATCCCACGGTGACGCTGGCCGCCGGCGCGCTGCTGCACGATGTCGGCAAGCCGCCGACGTTCCGCGTGGCCGAGCGCATCCGCTTCGACGGGCATGTGGAAGAAGGCGTCCGGCTGGCGCACGGCATCCTTACGCGGCTGCGGTTTTCGGGCGAACAGATCTCGCAGATTGAAGCGCTCGTGGCGAACCACATGCGCTTCAAGGATGCCGGGCAAATGCGCGAGAGCACCATGAAGCGCTTCCTGCGCATGGAAAACTTCGCGGAGCACCTGGAGCTGCACCGCCTGGACTGCCTGTCGAGCAACGGAAAGCTGGACACTTACAAGCGCGTGCGCGCGCGGCTGGCGGAACTGGGCGAAGAAGATCTGCGGCCCAAGCCTCTGCTGACGGGGCGCGACCTGATCGAACAGGGCTACGAACCCGGACCGTCTTTCGGGAAGATGCTGGCCGCCGTGGAAGATGCACAGCTCGAAGCCCGCGTACTGAACAAGGAGGACGCGCTGGCGCTGGTGCGGGCGGAGTTCGGGGAGCCTTGAAACACGTGGCGCACGCTTTTGCGTGCCGGGGCGAACTTCAGCCGACAGCACGGCGAACTGAAGTTCGCCGCTGCACACTAAAGTGTGCGCCACGCTATTTCAACTGCGCGTCGAAGAAGCGCACGGCCGCCCGGTAAGCCTCCAGCCAATGCGCGTGCATCAGGAAGTCGTGGATCTCATCCGGGAAGATCAACTGCTCCACGTGCACGCGGCCGCGCAGCGCTTCCACCAGCTCCACGGTCTGGCGGAAATTGACGTTGCGGTCGTCGTCGCCATGAATCAGCAACACCGGCGAGCGCCAGTCTTTGACATCTGCCATCGGCGACGAGTTGAACGCCAGCCTCCCGGACGCGTCGTCCTTCCCGATGCCCAGCTCCTCGGTCCAGTCGTGCACGCCGTGCATATCGACGCCCGCGGCAAAAAGATCCGACGCGCGCGCCAGGCCCAGCGCGGTCAGATATCCGCCGTACGAGCCGCCCCACAATCCGATGTGCGCCGGGTCCACCGCCGGATGGTTCTTCAGAAACAGCCCGGCGCCCAATACGTCGTTGAACTCGCTGGCGCCGCCCGGTCCGTAATTGAGCGCTTCGCGAAACTTCATGCCATAGCCGATGCCGCTGCGATAGTTCACCGAGAGCACCACGAATCCGCGGCTCGCCAGGTACTGATTCATGGCGTAGGCGTTGTTGTAGTAATACATGTAATGCCAGCCCAGCAGCATCTGCCGCTGCGATCCTCCGTGAAAGAAGAGCAGCGCCGGATGCCGCTGGCCGGCCGTCGTCTTGGGCAGAAACAACTGGCCGTGCAGGGCGATGCCGTCGGCCGACGAGAAGATCGCCTGCTGCGGAGTGACCAACGCATCGTGCGGAAAGTCCGCCGGGATTGCGTCCGGCGCCAGGTCGCGCACTTCGCCCGATGCCAGCCGGATGGCGGGCCGCGCCGGCCGCGCGGTATCCGCGTGGATGAATACGATCGCGCCGTCGCTAGTCACCGCGGGCGACCACTCCAGGCCCGTGCCGCCCGCCACTTCGACGGGCGCGCCGCCGGCCGCCGCCACGCGCCAGATGTGCCTGCGGTCGATATCGTCCTGATTCGACGAGTAAACCATCTCGCGGCCATCCGGAGCGATCGCGACGTGCTCCACTTCGAAGGCTCCCGGCGTGAGCGGCGTGGCGTCGCCGCCCACCACAGGGACAGAGTACAGATGTAGCCAGCCGTCGCGCTCCCAGGGAAACACCAAGCGATCGCCTGCCCAGAACAATTGCCGCTCGGATCCCAACTGGCGGAATACGCTGCCGTCGCCTTCCGCGGCCTTCCATACTTCCTGGCCCGCGTTCGCCCCGGCGGCATCCGCTACGCGAATGGACCACGGCGGCCCGCTCCGCACGGCGGTAAAGTACTTGTGCTCGTCCACCGTGGGGAAGCGCAGAAACGCCACCCGGCGGCTGTCGGGCGACCATACCGGAGCATCGTCGCGATCCACGCTGGCATCCAGGTAATGGACCGTCTTGGCCGTAGCGTCGTACACCCCGATGAAGCTGTGATTGCCGCGGCTGCTCACGAAGACCAGGCGCGCGCCATCCGGCGACCACTCGAGGCCGCCGTTCTGTCCGCGGGCATGGATCAGTTGCTCCGCCTTCTCCTTGCCGGCCTCCTTGCCGTCGAGCGGCGCCGACCAGACTTGCCCCTTGCGCGCGAAAGCCACGCGCCCGTCTTTGGGAGACACGGCCGGCTGGTTGCCCTCGCCGATCAGGCGGGGCGCCTTCTCGGCCGCCGCGCCTTCCAGCGCCACAACCCACACCTGTTGCTCCGCGCCCTTCGGATCGTTGGTCGGATTGGGATACTCACCCGCGCCATTGGCGCCCTCGCCGCGCACGTAGACGATCTGGCGGGCATCGGGAGTCCACTGCAGCCCGGAAATCTCTTGCCCGTCGTCTTCGGTGTACGCGGTGACACTATGGCCGCGGTACGCGGGCGGCTCGGCCACCCAGACATTGCGCACCCCGCGCGCATTGTAGACCCAGGCGATCCTGCCGCCGGTGGGCGAGACGACCGGAGCGGAAGGAAAGGGAGCGCTCAAAATCTGCTCGAGCGTGAAGGAAGTCTGCGCTAGTGCGCAGGTCGCGCAGGCCAGCGCCGCGGCGAAAAACCAGGGAAAACGCATCTCTATAGGTTACAGCAGCGGCTGGTGGTTGGTGGCTGGGTCCTGGGTGGGGAGTGCTTAACCGCTGTGGGGATTCTGATTGATAGAAACCGCTCCCTGACGGTCGCGGCTCAGTAAACCTTGCGAAATCAACGCAACTATCACCGAGCCGCGACCGTTAGGGAGTGCCCCATGGCCCTGCGGGCCACCAAAGGTGATGAAAATGGGCGCGAGCTGCGCTAGCATTTTCTCTGGCGGAGAGTGGCCGAGGTCGTTTCCGCTCTGGAGATGTTGAAACCGTCA
>Ga0181536_10000269_pt1 | contig 62217 bp, 62 predicted proteins | sample PEATcosm2014_Bin_41_FD_121105 | JGI IMG/M metagenome (GOLD analysis project Ga0181536, IMG submission 121105) | Peatland microbial communities from MTU Mesocosm Facility, Houghton, MI, USA - PEATcosm2014_Bin17_60_metaG | ecosystem: Environmental > Terrestrial > Soil > Wetlands > Peat | place...
CACTCTTGATTGCGATTCCAGTGGCGGTGATCGGCGGAATTTCGTTGGCGGCGCGGCGTGGAATTGTGATCAAGAATCCGGCGATGCTGGAGCAGATCGATACTTGCCGCACCATCATCTTCGATAAAACCGGAACGCTCACTTACGGACGGCCAACGCTCACTGATGTGATCTGCGCGCCCGGTTTCTCGCGAGAACAGGTGCTGGTGGTGGCGGCCAGTTTGGAGAGCTATTCGCGGCATCCGCTGGCGGGAGCGATTGTGAGGGCGGCGCAGGAGGCTGGGCTGGCGCTGGAGTCTGTGGACTTGGCGAGCGAGAAACCGGGCGAAGGGTTGCGGGGAATCGCGGGCGGGAAAACCGTCCGGATCACCGGGCGGGCAAAACTGGACGAGCTTCCTCCGGAGCTGCCACCCGCTGTGGAGGGTCTGGAGTGCCTGGTATTCCTTGACGATCAGTACGCCGCGGCGCTGTGGTTTCACGATGAGCCGAGGGCCGAGAGTCAGTCATTCGTGCAGCACCTCTCGCCTAGGCACGGAGCGAGGAAGGTGATCCTGCTTTCCGGAGATCGTGAAAATGAGGTGCGGTATTTCGCGGGCATATTGGGCATCGCGGAAATGCACGCGGGAAAAAGCCCGGAAGAGAAAGTGGCCATTGTGCGCCAGGAGAGCGCGCAGGCGCGAACGCTATACGTAGGCGACGGGATCAACGATGCACCGGCGATGATGACGGCAACGGTCGGGGTGGCGTTCGGCAAGGATAGCGACATTACGGCGGAGTCGGCGGACGCGGTGGTGCTCGAGCCGTCGCTGGTGAAGGTCGATGAACTGATGCACATTGGGCGCAGAATGCGAAGGGTTGCTTTGCAGAGCGCGGTGGGTGGGATGGCGCTCAGCCTGGTTGGAATGATCGCGGCGGCGGCGGGTTACCTGCCGCCGATCGCAGGGGCAATGGCGCAAGAGGTGATCGACTTAGCAGCGGTGCTGAACGCGGTGCGCGTGGCGATGATGGAGAGGGAGTTGACGGACTTCTAGAAACCAAGCTCGGCAGGTTTGTAGTGCACGGGGCGGTCGAGCACCATTTCGAGCGAAGTGCCTTTGGGCAGGACGACATCGGGACCACGGGACACGAGAACGGAAGCCAGGCCGCCAACAGCGCCCGCGGCTGCGCCGATGCCTACGCCCATGCCGGCGTGGCCTGCCGCGCTCCCCGCGACACCGCCGACACCTGCTCCAGCGGCGGTGGTTTCGGCAACGCGCCTGGCATCGCCACTCTTGTCTCCCTCGCCGGTAATCTTGCCTTCCTTACGGTCCAACTCGCCGGCGTCTGCATCAGCGCCGCCAAGTCGAGCACGAAAATCGCGTGTGACGCCGTTGGGCAGCGTGAGCGAATCGAACCGCAGAAAAATCTCACCCTTTCCCTTGACCCGGCCGGCGCGTTTGACTTCGGTGACCGTGCCGGTGACGTAACTGCCTTTGGGAATAATGATACGGCCGCCGAGCACAATCGGGAAGGAAGTCTGGAGATAGACACGGTCTCCCTCGGATGTGTGCTTGGTGTTGAGGCTGTTCAACAGCGCCAGCGGGATCTTGGTTCCGGCCGGCACGACGATTTCGGGAGGAGCATTAGCCGCGGGGGCGGCGGAAGGTGGGGCATCGGGTGGTTTGGTGGCGACGGCCTCTTTGGCGGCGCGGTTGCGGTAGACGAGGGTCGCTTCGGTCTCTCCCGAGAGGCGCTGGATTTGGCGCCGGATGGTCAGAACATTGTGATCGCGGGATAGTGTCCAACGTTCTGTCATGCTGTAACTCTGAGGGCCAGTTACAATCGTGCTAGTGATCAGAGCGGCTCCTTCCCACTTAGTCAGACTGTTCATGCGGGAGTCTTGGACCTGGAACTTACTCGCAGAGCCATCGGTACGGTAGCCCCACACGGCCGTGGAACTTCCCTGTTGGTCAGATTCCGCACGCCGGATGACGTTATCTTGCTGCGTGATGTTCAACAGTGCGCCGGGGCTCGAAGGCAAATTGCGCAGGTCACTCGCGCGTTCGTCCAGAATCCATACGCCGGAGAAATCTCGATCCGGATCTGTAGCCGCTACCAGCGGTGAACAGAGAATGAGGGCGAGGATGACACCCATCCTAGCGCTCGAAGGGGATGGCATTTGGCACCACAATCGGGGATCGGACCGATTATACGTGCAGGCCGCCAGGAAATCTATCGCCGGAAACGGTTGCAAAGTGTAGGAGCAGGCTGAGCCGCCGGCGCGCTCGTCAGAAGGGGAAGCGCACGGTGAATACCACGGCGTGATTGTACTGATGGTACTCCGTGACGGCGACCTGGAAACCTCCACCTAAGGCCATCACGAGGTGACCATGGAGCTTAAATCGCCCAAATATGATTCCCGGAGTAAGGAATGTCTGCTTCTTGCCGGCGTCTTCGCCGTCTTTCCAAAAGGTTGAGTTGACCTCGAGTTCGGGCCATAACTTCGACGTCACGTGGTATTGGAACGCCGTGTTCCAAGCCATTGCGTGTCCAATGTCGTCTACTTGACTGATTGGCAAGCCGGCGCCGAACGTGCTTTGCACGTCGAATTTGCCCCATCCTTTTCCGCCGGCGATCGTCGGGGTGAGGACGCTAGCCTTGGCTCCGTTTTTGTAGGTGCCGGTGGGGATGCTGGCGCCGAAGAAGACAGTGAGGATATAGTTGCCGGCTTCCTCATTGGCAGAGAGAAGGCGATACTTGCCAACGAACGAAACGTCGCCGGGGCCATCGTGGGCGCTCGGATTGTTGTGATCGAGATAGGGCGGCAGGTTGAAGAGCAATTCCACGCGTTCGTTGGGGATCAGTTCGAGGCCTTTACCGCCGTCGTAATTGGCGAGATCGTGCCCGGTGGACATTTGTTCGACGAGGAAATCGGTGCGAAACTCTTGTTCCAGCCTGGGCGTTACGGTGGCGAGCGGCGTCATCCAACGCGGTTGATCGGCTTTCGCCTGGTCGGAGCGATCGAGCCAGTCACTAAAAAAGCCGTCCTGCGCGTGCAGAGCGGAGCCGGCGAGGAAGAGGGTTAGAAAGAGGCGGTGCCAGATGGGTCGCATTGTCGTGTTTAAATTATCAAGTCGTGTAAGCAAGAAATATTAGCAGAGACGGGCAGGGCGTGTAAACTGGAATGGACAGTGTCTTCTATGAAATATGAGGCTGGAAGCGGATTATGAGCGTGCAGAACCGCCTGTCGGAGGTCCGCCAAGCGCGGGGCTACGGAGCCGCGGAACTGGCGGCGGAAGCGGGGATCACGCGCCAGACGATCTACGCTATCGAGGCGGGCGCGTATGTGCCAAACACTGCGGTGGCGCTGCGGCTGGCGCACGCGCTCGAGGTTTCCGTGGAGGAGCTGTTTCACCTTGAGGACGTGTCTCCGGCGCCGGCGGTAACGCAGGAAGTGGACTTGCTGCCAGGCGGCCATGCGGTAGAGCCAGGATTGCCGGTGCAACTCTGCCAAGTGGACAAGCGCACCATGGGTGTGTCTCCGTCGCCGGTGGCGTGGCATTTGCCGCCAGCGGATGCGGTGGTCATGGAGATGGGCGGGAAGGGGACGGAGCCGCGCAAAGCCCGGGTGCAGTTGTTTCGTGGAGAAGGGGAGTTCGGGCACCGGCTTTTGATGGCGGGTTGCGATCCAGCGATGTCGGTGCTGGCCAGGCACGTGCGGAAGGCGGACGTGGAACTGGTGCTGGCGCATCGCAACAGTTCGCAGGCGCTCGAACTGCTGCGTGAGGGGTGCGTACATGTTGCCGGCTCGCACTTGCGCGACGAAGCCACTGGAGAATCCAACCTGCCGCAGGTGCGCAAGCTGTTTCCGAAGGGGTCGGCTTCGGTGATTACGTTCGCGGTGTGGGAAGAAGGAATTGTGGTGGCCAAGGGCAATCCGAAATCGATTCACGAGATCGGCGATTTTGCGCGCAAGGGCGTGACATTGGTGAATCGGGAACCGGGATCGGGCAGCAGGGGTCTGCTGGACTCGAGCTTGAAGCGGCTGGGGATTCCAGCGTCGAAACTGGCGGGCTACAGCCAGGTGGCATACGGGCACCTTCCGGCAGCGTGGCAGGTGCGCACGGGGCAGGTGGATGGCTGCGTGGCCACGCGCGCCGCAGCGCGCGTGTTCGGACTGGATTTCGTGCCGCTGGTTAGCGAGCGATATGATCTGGTGATTCGAAAGCCGCACGTGTCCTTACCTGCGGTTCAACTTCTTTTGGACACATTAAACCGGAGCGCTTTTCGGAGAGAGATGGAGTGCCTTGGCGGCTACGATATCAGCGGAGCGGGAAAGCAGGTGGCGTGAGCGTCATGAGAAAGTTTGCGCGAGCGTCGGCGGCGGCAGTAGTGCTGGGGTGGTGGTCATGCGCGTCAGCTCTGGCCCAGACGCCTGCACCGCCTGAGGCCGCGATTCTCACTATCGGCGGAGCCGTTGAGCGGCCGCTTCAATTGCACTTGGCCGATCTCGAGAAGATGCCGCATGTGAGTGTCGCGGTGAAGGATCACGATGGGATCGCGGCGACGTACGAAGGGGTGTTGCTGGCGGAGCTGTTGAAGTCGGCGGGCGCGGCGTCGGGAGAGAAGATGCGCGGGCCTAACATGGTGAGCTATCTTCTGGCCGAGGCCAAGGACGGGTATCGAGTGATTTTCGCGCTCGCGGAGCTGGACCCGGGGTTCACGGATTCCCAGGTCATCGTCGCGTTCGCGAGGAACGGGAAACCGCTGGCGGAGGGCCAGGGACCATTGCGGATCATCGTACCGCAGGACAAGCGCCAGGCTCGATGGATTCGCATGGTTCAGAAGCTCGAGGTCGTGGAGGTTCCGTAATCCGGACGCGCCTGGATCACCCTACAGGGGATCGAGCAGCTTCTTGAGAAGATCGGTCGCGGGCGCGGCGTGAACTTCCTCCCACGTGCCCTGCTGGATCACTTGGCCGCGCTCGAGCACGGCGACGTGCGGGGACAGCCGCTCGAGGATATGCGCCTGGTGATCGACTACGATCATGGTGAAGCCGATGTTGTTTTTCCAGACGAGCAGGCCTTCGATTAGTTCGCGGACGAGCTGGCGATCGAGGCCAGTGAACGGCTCATCGAGCAGGACGAGCGACGGGCGGCGCGCCAGCATACGGGCGAGAGCGACGCGGCGCGCCTGACCGCCGGAGATGCGGGCGGCGGGGGCGCTCCAGACGTTGGCCAGTCCCAAACTCTGGCGCAGATCCGCGAGCCATCCGTTCTGCTTCGCCGTCGGATGGCGACCCAACCCGAATGCGATGTTGTGCTCGACGGTGAGGTGCGGGAAAAGATTCGGCTCCTGCGTGAGGTAGCCGATGGGACGCAGGTGCAAGGGCAGCGGCGGCGGGAATAATTGGAGGCCGCCGAAGCGGATGAGGCCACCATCGGGCTGCTCGATGCCGGCGATGCATGAAAGAACGGTGCTCTTGCCAGTGGCTGATGCGCCGAAGAGCCCCAGCGAGCCGGCGGGCTCGATCTTCAGGTGAACATCGACGGTAAAGTCGCGGCGACGTTTTAGAATACGGGCGTCAAGCATGCGGCCGTTGCGCCAAGAGATGGGCCACCCACGGAAGCGGCAAAGCGGTGACGAGAAAAACGAGCAGTAGCGGCATTACGGCGGGAAGACCGAAGCTTTGCAGGTTGACCCATAGTTGCACTGGCATTCCCGAGGGGTAATAAGCGGTGACGACCACAGCTCCAAACTCTCCCAGGGCGCGGACCCAGGCCACACTGAAGGCAACCGCCAGGCCGAGCCGGGCGAGGGGAAAGCTCACGCGCCAAAACACTCTCCACGGCGGCTGGCCCAGCAGCGCGGCCTGCTTCTCGAGCATCGGCGGAATCGATCCGAACGCGGCAATGGCGCCGAGAATATAGTAGCCGATGCTGACATAGACCTGCGTAACCACGAACGCCAGAGCGCTGTTGCTCATGCGAATGCCAGCGTGATCCAGCCAACGGCCGATCCACCCGCTCGGACCAAAAGCCATGGAGAGGAGGATGCCCAACGCGAGCGGCGGCAGCAGAATCGAGAGAATGCAAATGCTCTGCCACCAGAGGCGTTCTTTCGGAGCCGTGCGCGCCACGTACATCGCGACCGGTGTACCGGCCAGCACCACGATCAACATGGCCGCCGAGGTCCAGATGAGCGAAACGCGAATTGATGCGACTGTGGGATTGGCGACCTCCGCATCCCAACGCCAGGGACCCACACGGGAAAACAATCCGGTGAGCGGGTACAAGAGCGTGAGGGCGAAGGCCACCATACCGCCGCGGCGAATCCAACGTCGCATCACTTGGCGTCCAGTTCTTTGGCGTCACCGGGCGGGTCGTACTGGAAGCGGCCCAAGATTTCCTGGGCTGAGGTTCCGCGCAGCCACTCGACAAACTTCCCGGCGGCTGCGGGGTGTGCGGCGTTCTTCAACGCCGCCGCGTAGTATACGAGCGGCTCAGGATGATAGGTCTTGCCGTTGATCGTGAGACCGGCGCCGGCGTAAGCAGAGGCTGCGGCGCCACCCAAATTGATTTCTGCCGGCAAAGCGACATACGGCAAGTGGAACGGCGCTGGCTGAATTTTGTACGCCGATGCAGCGTCCAGTTGCCCGCTCTGCAAACGCGCTTGCACGGAGGGCTCAGTAAAGATCTGTTCCGGGTTAACTTCTGCACCGAGTATCCGCTGCACCAGGTTGGGTTGATTATACAGCCGTGCGGCCAGTTGCATGACGAAGATGATATTGCGTCCTTGCGGATCGGTGACGGGATCGGTACGGCCGAATCGGAGACCGGGCTCCTCGAGGATTCTCCACCACGGCTCGGCATTTGATTCGCCCGCTGCCTGAAACCTGGAGGCGAAGCGGCTGTTCGGGCAGTAAGCGATCACCATTTCGGTGTGTGCAATCGGAACCGCAGCCGACGCCAGGCCGGCTTGGAGTACCGTCTTCATGGGATTGGGAGTCACCGAGATGAAAACGTCCGGTTGGATACTATTGCTGACGATCAGTTGAGCCAAGCCACTGGCTCCCTGGGCGCGGCCCTGGATGGAAAGATTCAATTGCACCGCGGCGGCCTGCTTGATCGGTCCTTCCATCACCGACGCCATTGATCCGGCGTAAGCGACATCCAGAACGTTGCCGCCGGCAGCGCGCAGCAGCAGCCCGATTCCGGGCAAGGCGAAGGCCGGCGTCCGCAGGATGAGATTGCGGCGAGTCATCGTAACGTATCCAGTATACTGTCCTTCTAACAGGACACCGCCGATCGCGTGCTCCGCTGCCTCCGAGCGACAGGCGTCTCGGCCGCCGGGTCTGATACACTTTTTCCAGACACGGAAATCTTTCAGGAAACTCAGTGACCAGGGAAATTCTTACAAAGCCAGAAAGCGCAGAGAATGTGGGGTGTCTCACGCGCGCAGAGATCTTGCAGCAGCCGGAGTTGTGGCCCGACACGTTCGATCGCGTCGCACGCAGTATCAAGCGATGCGATTGGTTTTCGCCTGATCTTGCGTGCGTATTCACAGGCGCGGGGAGTTCCGCTTACGCAGGTGCGGCCATCCAGGCGGGTTTCCCCGCGGGCGCGGCCATCCCGACGACGGATCTACTGGTGGACGCTCAGCCCCCACTGCGTCCCGATGCGGTTCTTGTTTCTGTAGCGCGGTCGGGTGACAGCCCGGAGAGCGTTGCCGTCGTGCGCAGGATTCAGCGGCTGTTTCCGAAGGTCCGGCATCTGGCGATCACTTGCAATGCGGAAGGGCAGTTGGCGAAGTTCCCGGGAGTGACGGCCATCATCCTCGATCCCAGAACGAACGACCGCAGCCTTGCTATGACCAGCTCGTTTTCCAATCTGGCGCTGGCGGGAATGTGTCTTCGGCACGCAGGCGAGATCGGCGCGGTACTTGCGAAGGTGTGCGATCGCGTAACGGGACGACTTGCGGTGCTCGAAGAGAAGGCTCGGACACTAGCGGGCGGCGGAGTGAGTCGCGCGGTAGTGCTGGCTTCCGCTCCCATGATGGGTTGGGCGCAAGAAGCGTCGTTGAAAATGCTGGAAATGAATGCGGGCCGCGCGCCGGTGATGGCCGAGACGCATCTCGGGTTGCGGCACGGACCCATGAGTTTCCTTCGCCCCGACACCTTGGTGCTCAGCGTGCTTTCCTCGGATCCGCTGCGGCGGCGCTACGAGGACGATTTGCTCGTGGAGCTTCACGCAAAGAAGCTCGGGCGAATTATAGTGATTGCTCCTGAGGGTTCTTCGCCGCCAGCGTTCGCAGAGGTGGTGCCGGCGATGGCGCCGGAGTTGCCAGACGAGCTACGAACGCCGTTCGAAATCGTGTTTCCACAGCTTCTGGCATACCATCTCAGCCTGCAGGCCGGTCTGAACCCTGACAACCCGAGTCCCGGCGGCGTGATTAACCGCGTCGTTCAGGGAGTTCGCATTCATGAAAGCTAACCGCCCGCTGGACTGTCTTGTGGCGGGAGATGCATGCGCCGACCTGCTCATCGACGGCATCGCACGCCTGGAATTCGAGAAGGAGAAGCTGGCCAAGGACATGAATCTCGTGCTGGGCGGCTCCAGCTCGATTTTCGCATTCAATCTGGCGCGGCTGGGCGCGCGCGTCGGTTTTGCCGGTGTGCTGGGAGACGATTTTTTCGGTACTTTCGTCGACCAGCGGCTGCGCTGGGCTGGCGTGAATACGGGCGCTCTCCAGCGGCGTCGAAAGATCAAGACGGGGCTGACTATCTGGTGCCAGAATGGTTCCAAACGCGCGGGGGTTACTTACACGGGCAGCATCGCACTGCTTCGCGCGCGCGACGTGACCGATGCCATCCTGCGCAAGGCCCGCCATCTGCACGTCGGCGCGTATTTTCTCTTGGAAAATTTACACCCTGGAGCCGCAGCACTGTTTCGTCGAGCACGGAAATTAGGGTTGACGACCTCGCTCGACTGCAACTATGATCCGGCCGAAAAGTGGGATTCGGGAATCCGCGGGGTGTTGAAATTTACGGACATATTTTTCCCAAATGAAATTGAAGCCCTTCGTCTGACCCAATGCCGCGATGTAGAGCGCGCCGCCGCGGAGCTCGGCAAGCTGGTGCAAGTGGCGGTGGTCAAGTTGGGAGCGCATGGCGCACTCGTATGCGCGGAAGGAAGGCAATTCCGCGTTCCGGCTATCAAGACGCGAGTCGTGGATACTACGGGCGCGGGCGACAGTTTCGACGCGGGTTTTTTGGCGTGCTATCTCAAGGGCGGTTCCATTGAGGAATCCGCGCGTGCCGGTGCGGCCGCGGGGGCGCGCGCAGTGAGTGCCGCCGGTGGCACGGGTGCGTTTGAAGGAGATCGCTGAACTTCCGATGGAAGCGGCAGACAAGTGGCTGGAGACGATGGTGGAACGCAACCGCTGCCATGAAGCGGTGGGCGTGTACTCGGTGTGCTCCGCCAACGCTTGGGTGCTTGAAGCGGCGATGCGCCAGGCACTTGAGCATGACTCGCCTATTTGCATCGAGTCTACGTCGAATCAGGTAAATCAGTTCGGTGGTTACACGGGTCTAACGCCGGAGCAGTTCAAGGCTTACCTCGGTTCGATTGCGCGGCGGACGGGATTTCCAACGGACCGCATTCTGTTGGGCAGCGATCATTTGGGCCCTTACCCTTGGCGCAAGGAGACAGCGGAAGCAGCTCTCGGTAAGGCCTGCGAACTGGTCAAGGCCTGTGTGCTGGCGGGCTACAGCAAGATTCATTTAGATGCCAGCATGGCTTGCGCCGACGATGCACCGAACCAGGCACTCCCCGACGAAATCGTGGCGGCGCGGGCCGCAGCTCTTAGCCGGGTTGCCGAGGCAACGCACACTGAGTTAGCGGATGGATCGCCCGCTCCTGTGTACATCATCGGCACGGAGGTGCCTATTCCGGGAGGCGAGCAGGAACCAGGCATGCCTCCGGCAGTAACTCACGTGGAAGATGCGCGCAGAACGCTCGAAAACTTTCGCTCGGCGTTCTTAAAGCTGGGGTTGGATAAAGCGTGGGAGAGAGTAGTCGGGCTGGTTGTACAGCCTGGAGTTGAGTTCGGGGACACTTCTGTTTTCGTGTATGACCGGAGGAAGGCCGAGTTGCTGAGTAAGTGCCTCCCGACGTCTCCGAAGCTCGTATACGAAGCGCATTCCACCGACTATCAGCCTTCCCACGCACTCCGCGAAATGGTTGAGGACCACTTTGCCATATTGAAGGTTGGCCCGTGGTTGACATTCGCTTTTCGCGAGGTGGTTTTTGCCTTGAGCGAAATCGAGCGCGAATGGCTGGGCAAGCGGCGGGGGGTATCGATCTCCAACGTGCCGGAAGCTCTGGAACGGGCTATGCTGAACCATCCAGAGCACTGGCGCCCTTACTACCACGGCGAAGAGTGGGAAATCTGCTTTGCGCGCCGTTATAGCTATAGCGATCGCTGCAGGTATTATTGGCCCGATCCTTCGGTACAGCAGGAACTCAATCGGCTGATAGCAAACCTCTCGGACTCTCCCGCTCCTTTCACGTTGCTAAGCCAGTACTGTCCGGAAGAGTACGACGCTGTCCGGGCCGGTAGAATCGATAGTAACCCAGTAAGTGTGATTCACCACCGAATTACAAAGGTGGTTAGAATCTATGCGACGGCGTGCGGAGGATATTCCGTTTCCCTGAAAGGCTGAATCATGGGAGGTCACGCTAAATTATCCAACTATGTGCAAGAGTACTTAGCCGACGCTAAGTCGACTAAGTGCGCTGAAGAAGTAATTGGCTCCGGCCTCCACAGCCTTTCCGTCTTGCGTGGGTTTCTGCACCAGGATTTGCCGATTGAACAAACGGAGCGGCTAGAGACGATCGTCAAGGCCATTTTGCGAGCCGCCATGAGCCGTCCCATGTCCGGTACCGATGCCAGGCAGATTGCGCTGTTTCAGAAAGAGCTGGGCTTCGTCCTGAAGTACAAGCCATATGCGATCAAGGCGGCGAGCCCGGTGGGCTACTCGATATTTCTGCAGAACGAGCGGGAAGGGTTTAGCTTCCAACGCCATGTCGTACACAAGCTGGAAGTGTTCCATATCTTAAGTGTCAAGCCGGGAGGGTACGTTTTTCTGTGCGACTACGATGACTGGAAGCGCGTCTACGAGAAATATTCTTTCGCACTCTGGCTGCAGGGAGAGCCAAACCAGGCCTATGACCGCTACCGATTTGTGCCTGAACCCGGCGATGTCTTCACGATCTCCGAGCTAGGGATTGTTCACACGGTCGTGGGTTGCGTGCTCGAGGAGTATGCCACTGTATCTACGGACATGGTGGAACGGTTGCACGATCAGAATTTCGGCAAGAAGATTCCCTCAAATTTCAATCGTGCCGCTGCGGAACCCGTGCTGCGTGCCCTCGCGCCCCCGGCGCACAATCGGTTTGTAAAAGGCTTCGACGAACGAAACATTGAGCGTATCGAGCCAGTTTCGGTTCAGGGTGGAGAGGAGACGTTGTTGTGCGACTCGTTCGTTCGGGCTGCGCGGTATTTGATCGGGCCAGGAAAGGAAACAGCTCTGGATCACGATGACCATCGTACGGCCTTGCTCCGTCTTTTCAGGGGCCGCGGTACGGTGGTGATCGCTGATACTTCTGAGTGTGGAGTAGCGCCGCCGCGGATTCCGTTTACCCAAGGCGATTTGTTCTTAGTGGCGCCTGGAATCCGTTACGCGATTCGAAATGAGGGCGATGACGATGTTGCTTATTCCGAGCACTGCATCGCGCCGGACGTGGCTTTTGTTTAGCTGACCAGCCCTCTATTTGCCAGGCCGCAGCCGGCTCATGGCACTCGACCTCCACTAAGGGGCGAACTCATCTAGCAGTAACCCGCACCTGTGGTCCGCCGACTTGTCATTCGGTCACCAACAAAAGTATTCTGCTAGTTTGCGAGTACTCGCCGGGGAGGTCGCGCATGCACCGATTCGTCGGGATCATCAGTCTCATAACGGGGGCGATTTGCAGTTTAGGCGCGCAGAACTGGCCACAGTGGCGCGGGCCAAGCATGAACGGTGTCAGTAGCGAGAGAAACCTGCCCACGAGCTGGTCCCGCGACGAGAACGTCGCCTGGAAATTGGCTCTGCCGAGCTGGAGCGGTGCGACCCCGATCATTTGGGAAGAGCGCATTTTCCTGAACATCGCCGATAACGACGAGCTCTTTCTGTGGTGCATCGACCGGACGCGCGGCGCGTTGCTCTGGAAGAAATTTCTGACGGCAGGCAACTACAAAATCAACAAGCAGAACATGTCTTCGCCTTCACCGGTGACCGACGGGACGAATGTCTTTATCATGACCGGAAACGGCATTCTGAAAGGCTTCGACTTCTCCGGCAACGAGCTTTGGGCGCGCGACATACAGAAAGACTACGGCCGGTTTGGACTGAACTGGGGTTACGCATCGTCGCCGCTGCTTTACGAAGACGCGCTGTACGTGGAGGTACTGCACGGTATGAAGACGCGGGATCCTTCCTATCTGCTGCGCATCGACAAGAGGACCGGCAAGACCGTGTGGCGCGTGGAGCGGCCCACGGAGGCGGTGCGCGAATCACCAGACGCTTACACCACGCCGGCGCTGCTGCGGTACGGCGATAAGACCGAGATCGTAGTGAGCGGCGGCGACTGTGTGACCGGTCACGATCCCGCCACGGGAAAGGAACTTTGGCGAGCAAATGGCTTCAACCCGCAGAAAGACCCAGCGTATCGAGTGATCGCATCGCCGGTTGTCTTTAATGATGTGGTTTACACACCCACGCGGGTGCGGCCACTACAGGCGTTTCGCGCGGGCGGGCGCGGCGATATCACCGAGACGCACCGGCTGTGGGCGTTCCAGAACGGTCCCGACGTTCCAACGCCGGTGACGGACGGAACGTATTTCTACATCGTCAACGATCGCGGCATCGTTTGGTGTCTCGACGCCAGGACTGGGAAGGAAGTGTGGGGGCCGCAACGCATCCAGCACGGGATCTACAGCGCCTCGCCGGTGCTGGCTGACGGCAAGGTCTACACAACGAACGAGGACGGCGTCACCACGGTCTTTCGCGCGGGGCCGAAATTCGAGTTGCTGGCCGAGAACAACCTGGACGACTACACGCTCAGCTCACCGGCGATTTCTAACGGGCAGATTTTCCTCCGCACGGCGCAATATCTCTACTGCATCGGTAAGCGGCCGGCTCGATAGTGAGTGGCTCATACAACCAGGTCCGCTACCTTGGCCGGCCGCTGAAGCAGACGCATCCGGACCGGTTGGCCACGGTAGCCGGACTGTTTGGGATGCCTGCCGCCGCACCCAGCGAATGCCGCGTTCTCGAATTGGGATGCGGCGACGGTGGAAACCTCATTCCCATGGCACTCGGGCTGCCGCGGAGCGGGTTCACCGGCATCGATCTGGCAGGGGATGCGATCCGCGAGGGTTGCGCGGTGGTGAGTGCTCTTGGATTGCGGAACATCACTCTGCGGCAACTTGATTTGATGGAGGCAGGACCGGAGTTGGGTGAGTTCGATTACATCATCGCGCATGGCCTTTATTCCTGGGTTCCGCCTGAGGTGAGAGAGCGGTTGCTGCATGTCTGCCGTGCCCATCTAGCACCGAGCGGAGTTGCTTATGTGAGCTACAACACATACCCGGGGTTTCATCGCCGCGAAATGTTCCGCGAAATGATGCTCTACCACGTGCGAGGATCGAAGATCCCATGGATCGCGTGCGGCGTGCGGTTGAGGTCATCGAGACTTTGAATAAATGCCGTTCTGAGGATGAGGCGGTACGCACTTTCTATGCGGAGGAGTTAACTCATCTCGCCGAGAGCGAGGGATGGTATCTCTTTCACGATGATCTGGCCGCTTGCAACCATGCCCTGCACTTCCACGAGTTTGCAGCGGAGGCGCGGCGCCACGGGCTAGAGTACCTCGGCGAGGCGGATTTCTTCGAAATGCAGGACGACATCTATGCCGATCCGATTCCGGAGGTGTTGCGGCAACTGGCGCAAGGCGATGTGATTCGCAAGGAGCAGTACCTCGACTTCATCAAAGGCCGGCGTTTTCGCCAGACGCTGCTGTGCCGCGAGGGCACTGTGCTGGAGCGTCCAGCGCGGCCGGAGCGGATCATGACGATGTATGTCGCTTCGTCGGCGAGTCCTGTTTCATCGGCGCCCGATGTTCGGCCAGGCGTGTTCGAAGAATTTCGTGGCCCGCGCGGCGCGGCGCTCAGGACCGATGACCCGCAGGCGAGAGCCGCGCTTCTGCGGCTGCGCGAGATCTGGCCGCTATCGATGCAATTTTCTGAACTGTTGGCGCAGGCGGGAGGCAGCGCCTTGGCGCTGGCGGAAATGCTGCTGCGGGCGTACAGCGGAGGATTGCTGGAGCTTCACACGCTACCCTCGCAGTTTACAGTGAACGTGGGCGAGAGGCCTACGGCCAGCCCACTCGCCCGGTGGCAAGCTCAAGATGCAGGAATTGTCACCACTCTGGGGCATACCAGCGCGGAGTTGGAAGACGTGGTGGATCGCTGCCTGATTTTGTTACTGGATGGTACTCGAGATCGCGCGGCGCTGGTCGAGACGTTACAGCATTTCCTACGCTCGCGTGCGATAGCCAGCGCGGAGGACGTGACGACCGAATCGCTCGAAAGGCGCCTGGAGCGTCTGGCAAGGCTGGCATTGTTCGCCGCCTAACAGCACGGCGCATGCGCTCATTCTAGGACGGTTTGTAGAACAGCACCATGCTGGCTCCCAACGCAGTGAGGAGGAACCCTACATAAAGCAACGGGTGCGGAGCAGTTTTCGGCGGATGCGTCACGATCGAAGCAATCACGTTGACTATTGGCGCGCCGCCGAAGACGATGGGCATTACGTAGAGCGGCAGGCCGCCCGATCTGAAAGCCCAGATGATGCACACAGCGCCGACGGCACCCATCGCGCCGCCGATTGCCGCCCAGATTGAGCCCGATGCCGTGAAACCTCCCATGCCGCCCGGAGTGGCCGAGAGGCTCGCCACGGGTATCAGTACGCCGATGAGAAAATACGCAACGCCCACGCATAGCAGGGCGCGAAACGGATTATTGCCCAGCATGACTTGACCCTTGTGCAGTGCCAGCCCGTACGTGCCCCAAGCGAGCACCGCGCCTAGGGCGAAGGTGATCCAGATCATAGGCCGCCTCTTCTGGTCCATGTTTTTAGATTCGATCTGCGAGCCGTAACTTTCACTACCGCGCAGCTCCCGCATTTTAGCAGTTCGCTGGGTACTATGGCTTGAGTCTCGAAATATGTGGCATACTACTTTGAATTTCAGAAAAGAAACAATTATGACGAGCTCACAGGTGTTACGGGCCGTCTATTAGAAGAGGACGAACATCATGGCCGAAACCGGGCTCGCTCCCCGATCTTCCCGCCTGACTGGAGTGGAGTGGGCGATTTGCGTGGTAGCGGCAATCGGATTTATTTTCGACAGCTATGAGCTGCTAGTGCTGCCGTTGATCGTGCGTCCGGCTTTGGCGGAGATCGGAAAGCTGCGGCCCGGCACTCCGGAGTTCAACTCCTGGGTGGGGCTGCTCTTTTTCATTCCCGCCGTGGCGGGCGGCGTTTTTGGTTTGATCGGCGGGTATCTTACGGATCGTCTTGGCCGGCGCCGGGTGCTGGTGTGGAGTATCCTGCTCTATGCGTTTTCAGCGCTGGCCTCGGGTTACGCGACGTCGGCCGGACTGCTTCTGTTCCTGCGCTGCACGACGTTCATGGGTGTGTGCGTGGAGTTCGTTGCGGCGGTGGCATGGCTCGCGGAACTGTTTCCGGACCGCGACCGGCGCGAACGCGTGCTGGGATACACGCAGGCACTGTCCTCGATCGGCGGCCTATTGGTGACGGGGGCGTACTATCTGGCGGTCACGTATGGAAAGTCGTTGCCGGCGGTGCTGGGTGGCCATGAGGCGTGGCGTTACACGCTGATGTCAGGTCTGATTCCGGCGATTCCGCTGATCGTGATCCGCCCATTTCTGCCGGAATCTCCAACGTGGAGGGAGAAGAAGGCGGCGGGAACTCTCAAACGCCCAAGCTTTGCGGAACTGTTTCAACCGGCGTTTCGCAACACCACGTGGGTTACAACGCTGATGCTGGCGTGCAGTTTCGGTGCGGCGTTTGGGGCGATACAGCAGGTTCCGGGCATCGTGCCGGGATTGCCGCAGGTGGCGCATCTGGCGCGGCCGGCACAGCAGCAGGCGGTGAGCAGCGTGCAGTTCTTTCAGGAGATGGGCGGGCTCGCCGGGCGCTTCATTCTGGCTCTGCTGGCGGTGCGGATTTTGAGCCGCCGGACGTTGCTGCGCGTTTTCCAGGTGCCGGGCCTGGTGCTGATACCGCTGGTGTTTCTGTTTCCAGCTCTGCGTGATCTCGAGATGTTGAAGTGGGGGATCTTCTTTGCGGGCCTTTTGACGATTGCGCAGTTCAGTTTTTGGGGCAATTATCTGCCGCTGGTCTATCCGACGCACTTGCGCGGTACCGGAGAAAGCTTCGCGGCGAACATTGGGGGCCGCATGATCGGCACATCGGCGGCGTTGCTGACGACACAGCTGGCGAGTGTGATGCCGGGTGTCGGTGCCTCAACGAAACTGGCCTATGCTGCGGCTGGCGTTGGGTTTCTCGTTTACGCACTGGGTTTCCTGGCCAGCTTTTGGCTGCCTGAGCCGAAACAGGACCACTTAATGGAGTGACTGCGCCGCTCATCCGCCCAGACAATACAGTTTGCCGTCCTGGGAACCGATAACCAGTTTTCCAGCCGCGATGGCGGGTGAAGCGGACAGAGGCGCTCCCGCGTTGAATTCGTCCACTTTCTTTCCTGACGCCAGGTCGAGGACGTAGAGGCGGCCATCGTTCGAACCCACGTAGACGCGGCCGCCGGAGATGGCGGGAGACGAGTCCACGCGAGCGCCCGTGGCGAAGGTCCAGATCGCCTTACCCGTGCGAGCGTTCAGGCAATGGATGATCTTGTCACGGCCACCGACCACGACCTTTCCGTCGGCGACAGCGGCCGAGGAATAAAACGGAAAATGGCGTTGGGGATGTTCATAGCGCCAAAGGATCCGGTGACTGGTCAAGCTGAGACCGAGGACTTCGTTGTTGAATGTTCCGAAATAGGCGGCTTTCCCGACGATGGCCGGCGAGGCCGCGTTGTAGCCGCCAGACGCCACCTGGAACATTTCCTTGCCATCACTGATGCGAATGGCGTGAAACGCCTCGTCGCAACCGGCGATGAAGGCAAGGCCTTGGGAAACTCCCGGCGTGCAGTGCACGTAATTGCTTGTGTGAAACTTCCAGTGGACAGCGGCCGTGCGCGCATTTACGCAATAAAGACTGCCGTCGTAGGAACCGACGAGCAGGCGGTCCCCCACGATCACTGGAGACGACTTGATTTCGGCGCCGGTCTGGAGCTTCCAGACGCTCTTCCCATCGCTCACGTTCACGGCGTGAAGAGTTCCGGAGAGATCGCCGACGTAGACCACGCCATCATGCACCGACGGCGAGGACTCTCCAATGCCCTCATTTACGCGGTATTTCCAGCGTAGTTTGCCAGTGTCGAGATCGAGCGCAGCGAGATCCGATGATTCCGAACCGACATAGACCGCACCATCCGCGATGGCGGCGGAAGATTCGATGGAATCTCCGGCGTCGTAGGTCCACAGGAGTTTGAGCGGCGAGGGGAGGGAAGCGACGGCGAGCCCGGTCAACTGTGCATTGCCACGGAATTGTGGCCAGGCATTTTCCGGCGGTAGCGGAGGAGCAGCCGCCATGTAGGGAAAGGCTGCAATTGCCGCAAATGCGAACCATGACTGTCGCCTACAAGGTCGGCGCGAATCGCGATCCATACCGCGACTATTTCTCTGCGATGGCGAAAAGCTGGTTGCGGTTACCAATAAATAGAGTGCCGTGCGCGGGCACAGGCGTCATGTACACCGAGCTGCCCATGTTGTTTTGCGCGATCAGCTTCTTTTCTTTGCTGGCTTCGAGCACGACAACATCGCCGTCTTCATCCCCGAGGTAAACTTTGCCGTCAATCACCATGGGCGAGCCCCACACTGCCGCTAAGAGGTCATGCACCCAATATGGCTTCCCAGTGTTGACGTCCAGACAGTGGAGAAAGCCGCTGAAATCGGCATAGAAAAGCAGCCCGTTGTAGACAGCGCCGGTCGAGATGGATCGCCGAATCTTGTCGTAGTGCCAGATGCGCCCCGTTTCGGTGATGTCGCCGCGTTTGGTGCCGTCGATTGCGTATAGGTGGCCAACACCCTCGCCGTGTTCGGGATCCTGCCCGTTCGCAATGAAGACCTTGTTGTCGTAGATGACCGGCGTGCTAATGACCTCATTGCGTGTCTTGGGCCAAACGGAATCCTTGGGATTCATGTCGAACTCCCAAAGCTTCTTGCCGCTGACAGCATCATACCCGCGCACCCAGCCATCGCCCTGGCCCATGACCACCTGCACCACGTCGCCAATTTTCCCCACCGCTGGCGAGGACCACTGGCCGTGTAGTATCCGATCGCCCACGGAATTGTCTTCCCACACCAGTTTGGCGGTTTGTTTGTTTACAGCTATGATGGCGGGCGCGCGCGGCGAAGGAATGTGGAAATGACTCTCATCCTGCCCGTTGGCGGTGCTGACGTAAATCAGATCGCCGTAGCTGACGGGGGACGAATTCGACATATTGTGCGGCTGTGAGCCGACCTCCTCCATCATGTCGAACTTCCAGATCAGTTTGGAATGCTTGTCGCCGCCACCGTGTGTGTCCAGGCAGCGAATCTCGCAGCGATTGCTCACGTAGTAGAGCCGGTCACCTTCGACGAGCGGCGAGGAACAGACGCCCTGGAACGGCCAGTCGTTGGCACGGCCTGAGGGCAATTTGTCGTTGGCGTCCTGCCACAGGAACTCACCGTCCGACTCGCGGAAGGCCATGAGCACGCCCTTGTCGCCTTTTACCCTGGGGTCCTTGACGCCTTCATTATTGGTGCCGACGTAGACCATGCCGTTCGCGACGACGGGATTTCCGTAACTCTGCGAACCAAGTTCCGCCATCCACTTGATGTTCTTCTTGGTTTTGACGTCCCAGGTAGTGGGGACGCCTTTCATGCCGGAAACCATGTTGCGGTCCGGCGTGCCACCCCACATGGGCCAGTCGCCTCCCGCGTTAGGATCGGATGCCCACACCACCAGCATCGTGGCAGGGATGGCGGCGAGTGTGCCCACGATCAGTTTCTTGCTCATTGGTTTGCCGTGACCTTCAGATTGTCAAAGAAGAGGCCGTAAGTCGCATCACCAAACAGGCCCGGACTTCCTTGCCGATTGGGGATCGGATCGATGCGATCAATCAGCCAGGCGTCCGGTTCGCTTTCGGCCGTAGGCCATGCTTTGCCTTGGATGCGTGCTTTGCCATCCGGGGTGTTTTCGACTCGCAGCTTCAAGTGGTACCACGTGTCCGGCTTCCATGAGAAGGGCACGGTCACGTTGCGCTGCGTTTCCGGCTGCCAGGAATACAACTCGAGCTGCTGGTTGTTGCCGAACAGAACGAGAGTGTATCGCTGTGCGGTGACGCCGGCATCGCCCATCTGTCGCCGCTTCTCGGGAGCGCGTACGTCGGCTTCGATCGTGTAGTTGGCCCAGTCGGTCGGACCGAGGAAGATGCGCATACGTTTGAACAACGTCTCGTTCGGCGCCTTAGCCAAGACTTTGTTGCCGTCAAGCTCCACGACTTTGTATTGGCCAGCGGCCGCGCCCACCCAATGCGCCGGCACGCCGTTCACGGGATAGGAATCGAAGGTCTCATTCCACGGCAGCGGTGGCACTACCCGTACACGCGCTTCGCCGGTGCCGGTGATCGATCCCACGGTGGCCTTGACCATGCCAGCTTGGCCTAATGGTCCCGCTGCTGTCGTGAACCGTCCATTGTCGACCGACCCCTTCAGGCCGTCTAACGACCAAGAAGCTTTCTCTTCCCGCAGAAACTCGCCATGTTCATCGAAGAGGCGCGCTCGGAAACTCATCGCCTGTCCAGCGGTCAAGACCACTTCGGTCGGAACCACCTGGACCCAGGTCGGCGGTCCCGGCGGCGGGGGCGCTGCCTCTGTGACAGCGGGCTCCGCCGGAACAGGCGTCCTTTTTCCAATCGCCCAAAGCGTGTCGCTCGACACGAAATAGACTCGTCCGCGCGAAATCGCCGCAGAAGCTACCACGGGCTCGGGCACCTTCTCGTTGAAAATCCCCCCCTGGCTGATGGGCATTTCGACTTCGCTCAGGATCTCACAATGGTCTGCGTGCGGCCGCAGGATGTAGAACTTGCCCGTTTCAGTTCCGACGTAGATTTTGCCATCGCCGAAAACAGGCGAAGCTTTCTGGATGGTTCCGAGGTTCTGCTTCCAGAGCTGCCGGCCCGTGACCACGTCGAAGGCGAAGAGATTGGCGCCGTTATCCACTTGCAGGTAGCGATCGCCGTCAACCACGCCCGAAGAGAATTCGCCGATGAAACCTTTGACCGTCCACTTGGCCTGGCTCATCGGGATGTTCCCCTTCGCCGTGCCGTCGATGGCGGCCAACATGCCCATCTCGTTACCTTCAAGATTTTCCTGGCCATGCGAAGCGAGTACGGTTGTCCCATTCAGCACGGGCGCGGTGTTGATGGCGCGCTTGCTCAGCAGGAAATGCCAGACCGGTTCCCCAGTAGCAACCTTTACAGCGTGTACTCCGCCGTCGCCCAGGCCGGCGATCAGAAGACGGGTTCCGTTGATACGCGCGATGATGGGCGCCGAATAATCAGTGTCAAAAGGCCGGCCGCCTGGCGTGCTCACCCAAACCGTTTCGCCGGTGCGCTTGTCGAAAGCCATGAAGCGAATTGAGCGATTCCCCTCTGTTCCCCAGGTGGAACTCGCCGCCTTAACGATCACCAGATTTCTGTCCACCACGGGAGATGTGGTGCGCCCGCCGTGCGTCGTAAAGAGATCGAATTCTTCATCGAGCGCACGCTCCCAGAGCCACTTGCCGTTCCGGGAGAGTGCGAGCAGCGTTCCGTTCACACCGAAGGCGTAAACGTTGCCGGTTTCCAGATCAGCGGCCGGTGAGGCCCAGCCGACGCGGTGGGGGGGCACGTCGCTCTGGAAGATGTTGAATCGGTACTCCCAGAGCAGTTTGCCGGAGTCCGCGTTGAAGCACATAACGCGCTCCTGCTGGGTCGCTCCCTCGCCGGCGGAGTTCTGCAAGTACAGGTGGTCTCCCACTACGATAGGAGCGGATCGGCCGCCGTAGGGAGCCTTCCATGCCAGGTTCTGGCCCGAGAGAGACCACTTTTCGGGTAAGTTGTTCTCGCGGGAGACGCCATCGCGGTTGGGACCACGCCACTCGGGCCAATCGCCGACGGTAGGCGGGGCTGCATAGGCGAACAGAATGGGAACAAAAAGTAATGGCCAAAGCCGTTTCACAGGTACGCTACTCATGAGCCTCGCCCTTCTGCCGTCAATCGGGACGATCCCCAAGATATAATCCGCGCCAGTTTCTCGTCAAGGGATGGTCTTCACGTAGGACGCGCCACAAAACCGTTCGTTTGACGCATTCACGGCCACGGGGCGCCGTCATGGCTTCTTCAAAAATTGTGCGATGCCGCGACGGTAGTCCTCCGTGAGCCGGGCAACAGCGTTGGTTTGCACGCCGGCACTTAGCGCGGCGTCGAACGAGATGCCGTCCGTTTGGTACAGCAGGCTCTTAGTCAACGCGATGGCAGAGGTGGAGCGAGCCGCCAGTTGTGCGATGTAAGACTCCGAGTCCGCTTCGAACGTAGCGTCCGCATACACACGGTTGATCATTCCGATTTCGAGCGCGGTGCGGGCGGGTATGCTCTCCCCGGTTACGAGCAATTCGAGCGCCCGGCGCTCCGAGACGGAGCGTTGCAGGATCGCCATCACCATGGCTGGCACGAAACCAATGTTTGTTTCCGGGTAGCCGAACTGTGCAGATTCCGCGGCGAGAACAATATCCGCAGCGGTTGCGACTCCGCACCCCCCCGCGAGGGCGCGACCGCGGACAGTCGCAACGATCGGCCGGGGGTGCCGGCGCATATCGAGAAACAGATCCGCCAAGCGGCGGGCGTCAGCAAGATTTTCCATTGCCCCGGCCTCTTGAAGGCGCTGGAGCGCCGCCAAATCGGCGCCCGAACAGAAATCTTGGCCCGCGCCAGTTATAACCACGATCCGAACGGCGGCGTCTTGGGCGGCTTGAGCGAGCGCTTGCCGGATGCCGGCGGTCATCTCATGGTCGAGTGCGTTGCGCTTCTCCGGACGGTTGAGTGTGATTCGCGCAATACCCTCATGAATCGTGAAGAGCACCTTATCGCTCATAGACAACGGAGAAAGCCTATTCTACTCGGGAAGTGCAAAGGTTAGCACCGCCGAGCCGGACGGCATGGTGATATATTGGCGGCCGTTGACCATATAAGTCATGGGCGAGTTCACAATTGGATTACCCGTATTCAGACGCCAGAGGTTCTTGCCGGTCTGGGCGTCGAACGCCATGAAGTAACCATCTTGATCGCCGGCGAAGACTAATCCCCCGGCGGTAGACAGCGTGCCCGCCCACGGCGCGTGAAAATACCGGAAGTTCCATTTTGTCTGGCCAGTAAGTGGGTCGAGTGCTTTCAGGAGGCCCCATTCCGGCTCCTCCGTCACACCTCGGGACACGCTACCCCAGTAAGGGCGCCCCTGAATGTATACGGGCGGATTCGTATAGTAGACATCGCACTGCTCACGGACGGCAAAGTAGAAGAGTTTTGTCTGCGGGTTATAGGAAGGCGCCATCCAGTTTGTCCCGCCCGCCAAACCTGGGCACAAGCGCGTGCCCTCAGGGGTAGGTCCCGGATTCTTCGTGAGAATCGGCCGGCCCTTGGCGTCCAATTCCGTCGCCCAATTCTGTTGCGCGAACGGCTTACCCATCAGAAACTCACCCGTCTCGCGATCCAGGACGTAGAAAAACGCGTTTCGGTTCGCCTGCACCACCAGCTTGCGTTCGCGTCCCTTCCAATTCAGATCGAGCAGCATGGGCGTCTCCGCGGCATCCCAATCGTGCATATCGTGGGGAGTGAATTGAAAGTACCACTTCAATTTTCCGGTTTCAGGATCCAGTGCCACGAGCGAACAGGTGTACAGGTTGTCGCCCTTGCGTGATTCGCCATATAGATCCGGTCCCGGATTGCCGACGCCCCAATACAGCGTGTTCAATTGCGGGTCGTAAGTGCCGGTCATCCATGTCGAGCCGCCACCACGCGCCCAGGAGTCGCCTAACCAGGTTTCACCGCCGGGCTCACCTTTGGCAGGCACGGTCCAGAATCGCCAAGCCCGCTTTCCCGTGGCAGCGTCATACGCATCGATGAATCCTCGGATACCGAATTCCGCGCCAGAGATGCCGACAATCACTTTGTCTTTGATCACGATAGGCGCGAGCGTCGCCGTATACTGTCCACTGTTGAACGGCGCCATCTCGGTCTGCCAGAGCAGCCGGCCCGTGCGTGCGTCGAGCGCTACGACATTCGCGTCGGGCGTCACCATGAACAGCCGGTCGCCGAGGATCGCGAAGCCGCGATTGACGCCGCTCGCTTTCCGGCCCGGCGGAAAAGCGTGCTTGTAGAGCCACAACTGCCGGCCGCTGCGCGCGTCCAGTGCATACGCGTAGCCGTTCCCGCCGGTCAAGTACATGACGCCGTCCACTACCAGCGGCACTGCTTCAAATGAGCCCGGCTGGCCGGTCTGGTAAATCCATTCCACCCGCAGGCTCTTCACGTTCGATGTGCTGATCTGGCTCAAGTCGCGGTGCCGAATGGCGCTGTAGTCACCCCAGTAAGTCAGCCAGTTCTGTTGCTCGCTGAGCGCGTGGACCAGCCGCTCGTAAGTGACATTTTGCGCCGAAAGCAGGGAAGCCAACGCCAGCCAGCACCACGCGGCACGTTTCATCGGATGCCCTTTTCCCTTTTTACGCCGGCACCGGCGTTCAGATCACCTCGCAGCGTATCCAGATACGCCAGGAGATTCTGTAAGTCGTCACTGGATAGCGAACTGTATGCGGGCATCAAAGATTTCGTTTCAGAAATCACCGCCTGAACCTCGTCCTTCTGGAACATGCGAAACTTCTGCGAAGCGTCGCGCAACTGGACGCTGAATGTGTCCTCGTTGATACGCACTCCAGTCACGCGTTCGCCGTCGCGCGCAATAACAGTCACGCCGGCGTAGTCTTCTGGAATATCTGCCGACGGATTCACGACGGATTCGCGAATATACTCCGCCGACCGGCCCGCACCGATGCGCGTCAGCTCCGGTCCAAACACGCTACCCTCCCCACCGATGCGATGACAGCCCGCGCAACCGCTCCGCTCGTACACTTGCCGGCCCCGGAGCGGATCGCCGGCGACCGGCAGAGCACGGTGCGGCGAGGATCCTGCCAGATGTCGAACATAGGACACCAGGTGGTCCAACTCATCTTTCTCGAAATCGAACGACGGCATCGTCGTGCCCGGTACGCCGCCCTGGATGAGGGCCTTGATGTCGTCATCGGTTGAACCATGCAGAAAACGCCCCAGGTTCAGCGCGGGTCCACGCCCGCCGCCACCGGTCAGCCCATGGCAGAAGGCGCAGTTACCGCGGAATGTAGCTTTGCCGTCCGCAAGATCCAATCCGGTCTGGCTCCAGACCGCGGACGAGCAGACTACTAGTACGGCAACGCCGACGATTCTCATAGTGGGAAACTAGCTATTCTATACGATCGCTGGAAAAAACCGCGATGGAACCCGTCGAATTGGCACGGCATATCGTTACCACGCTCAAGTCAAGCGGGCATCAGGCTTATTTTGTCGGTGGCTGCGTACGTGATCTTTTGCTCGGTGGGCAGCCCAAAGACTACGATGTGGCGACAGACGCGCGCCCGGACCAGATCACGGCTTTGTTCCCCAACTCCGGCTTGGTCGGGGCACACTTCGGCGTCGTTCTGGTGCGGGAACACGGCATGCAAGTCGAGGTCGCCACATTTCGCAGCGACCATGCTTACGTCGACGGCCGTCACCCGGCTGGAGTGAGTTTTGAAACCGACCCACGCCAAGATGTGCGTCGCCGCGATTTCACCATAAACGCGCTGCTGTTCGATCCGGATCGCGCCGAAGTCTTGGACTTTGTCGGTGGACGCGAGGATCTGCGCCATCGCGTCATCCGCGCCATCGGTGCCCCCGAAGCGCGCTTTCAGGAAGATCACTTGCGCATGCTGCGTGCCGTTCGTTTCGCAGCTCGGCTCGACTACCAGATCGAAAAGCTCACTCTCGACGCGATTCGCCGCTTGCACAGCCTGATTCCCACGGTTTCTGCCGAGCGCGTTCGTGATGAGCTGGTTCGCATCCTGACCGAAGGTGGCGCGCGCCGGGGCTTCGAATTGCTCGATGAGACGGGGCTCCTTTCCGATATCCTTCCCGAAGTTGCGGCTATGAAAGGAGTGGCACAACCGGCCGAATACCACCCCGAAGGCGACGTGTGGACCCACACACTACTGCTGCTCGAAAACCTAAGAAATACGAGCACAACGCTGGCTTTCGGTGCGTTGTTGCATGACGTAGGAAAACCGCCGACCTTTCGCGTTGCCGGCCGTATCCGTTTTGACGGTCACGTGGAAAAAGGTGTCGAGATGGCCGGCGCCATTCTGACCCGATTACGTTTCTCCAACGAGGAGATCCGGCAGGTCACCGCCCTGGTTGCCAATCATATGCGCTTCAAGGATGCCCCGCAGATGAAGGTGAGCACGCTAAAGCGTTTTCTGCGTTTGGAAAACTTTCTGGAGCATCTCGAACTACACCGGCTGGACTGTGTCTCAAGTCACGGCCATCTGGAGAATTACGAGTTAGTGCGGCAAAGCATGCAGGAGTTGCCGGAAGAGCAGCTAAAACCGGAGCCACTCATCACCGGGGCGGACCTAATTGCGGCCGGCTATCAGCCAGGACCTGCGTTCACTCGAATCCTGGCCACGGTCGAAGATGCACAACTGGAATCGAAGATTCAGAATCGGGAGGACGCCATGGCGCTCGTCCGTGCACAGTTCCAAACCCCGGACGGCAGTCCAACGTGAGCTCTGGCTGTCACCCCGCCTAACTCGCGTGCCACAATGCGACGCCATCCTGCTCCCGCTGCGTGACGCGGTTCTGCCGTTCCAAATATTCCAGATGTGCCAAGACTTCGAAGACGGCGAACCGGTAGTGGAACGGATCAAGAGGGCGGTCCCAGAGTTGCTCCACCAATGCGGCTGCAGTCTTCGGCGCAGCGGCGAGCAAAGCGAGAATGCGGTGGCAGCGTTCCTCGTGGTGTTCGACGGTCCGCTGAATCCACTCACGATGGCCGGAAAACGGCGCGCCGTGTGAGGGCAGGATGAGATCAATCTCCAGCCGCTCAAGGTCCTGCAATGAGGTGAGATATTCACTCAACGGATCGCGCTCCGGGTGCCAGCCGATATTCGGAGAAATCAGCTCGAGCATCTGATCTCCGGAAAAGAGCACCCGGCGCTCGCGCCCGTACAAGCACACATGGCCGGGAGAGTGCCCTGGTGTCCAGAGAACTTCGAGCTCTCCTGTGGCGGCATGTATTTTTTCACCGCCCTTTAGCAGGCGATCAGGTTGCAGCCGTTGAAAGCTTTTGTGAATCTCCCCGGCGCCCGTGTCGATCTTGGTGACGAGATCGGCCGCCACTCCAGCCCGACGCAATACCTCACCGGCCCATGCGCGATATCGTTCTGATTGTGCCAGCTCGTCGAGATATTCCGCATCATGCGAATGCAGCAGGAGCCGCGCCCCAGTCAGCCTGAGGAGCCGTGGTGCCAGACCCATGTGATCCGGGTGGACGTGTGTTAGAAGGATTTCGTGGATGTCGTGCCACGCCGCTTGTTGAGCCGCCACCGCCAGCCAGAGGGCCTCAAAACACTCTTCGGTGTCCATGCCGCAGTCAACCAGCAGGTAACCATTAGTCGTCCGCACCAGGTAAACATTGATCGAACCCAGGTTGAAGGGAAGCGGCAACACGATTAGAAAGATCCCAGGCAGGACCTCGCGACAGCCGGTATCATCTGGAGAGTTGAGCTGCAAAGCCAGATCCTAGCACAGCTCCGGTGCTGTTCCATACGCGGACGCGGCTTCTCGGCTGCACGATCAAACGGGAAATGGCGCCGGATTAGTCGTAGACGAAGTGCAGCGCCTTTTTGAGGTCTTCCCACGCCTCGCGTTTGGCGTTCTGATTGTATGGGCGCAGCAGGTAGGAGGGGTGATACGTCACCATCAGGGGCAGGTCACGCCATTTGTACCAGTTCCCGCGCAGCCGCGTCACGCCCTCCTTGCGGCCAAGCAAAGCGCGCGCCGCCGTAGCGCCGAGCGCACAGATCGCCTTGGGCCGGATGACGGAGAGTTGTCGGAACAAGAATTGTCCGCAGATTTCCATTTCATCTGGTTCGGGCGTCCGGTTCTCCGGCGGCCGGCATTTCACCACGTTGCAGATGTACACGTCCTTGCGTTCGAGCGGTATGCCCTCGCGCTTGGCGGTGCCTTCGATCATCTGCGTGAGCAACTGTCCCGCGCGGCCCACGAACGGAAGGCCCTGCACGTCTTCGTCCGCGCCGGGACCTTCCCCCACGAACACCAGCTTCGCCTGCTCGTTTCCCGACCCAAACACGATAGTGTGGCGGCCCTGGTGAAGCCGGCACCGTTTGCAATCGCCGATGTCCTCGCGGATGTTCTGGAGGGAATCGTCAGCCGGTGCGAGACCCGGCAACTCAAAAAGAGCGGACTCAGACTGGGTCTCGCGCGAGGTCGTAGATTTGGGCATGGTGGCTTCCAGTTGAACGGTCCGGCGATACAGGGAAGTGAACCCGAGATCCTGGTAGTACTCCAGAACGTCGCGAAGTTTCTCAGCGCCCATGGGCCGGTTCAGCGAGTGTGTGACGAAGAACCAGAGCCTGGTTCAGAATTTCGTCGGCCAATTCCCGCTTGGACGCGCGGGGCAGCTTGAGAAACTCACCGGTTCGCAGTGCGAGTGCAATCTCGTTCTGGTCAGATTCAAAGCCGGTATCATCCCCACCTACGAGATTGGCCACGATCATGTCGCAGTTCTTGGTCTCTAATTTGCGCCGGGCCTCACGCTCGAGGTTTTCAGTCTCGGCGGCGAATCCGATGAGCAGCCAATCTTTCTTGTCCTGCCCCAGCTCGGCGAGAATATCCGGCGTGGGATCCAATTCGAGCGACAGCCTGGCCGCCGTTTTCTTGATTTTTTGTTGCGGCACAGTGGAAAGATGGAAGTCCGCGACGGCAGCCGCTTTTATCACCATCGTTGCGCCGTCCAGATGTTCGAAAACCTTGGCGCGCATCTCATCCGCTGTTTTCACTGGGACGACCTTAGTGCCGTGTGGCGCCGGCAAATGCACCGGACCCGAAATCAGAATAACGCGTGCACCCCGCTCGACTGCGGCCTCCGCCAGCGCATAGCCCATCTTGCCGCTCGATCGATTGGAAATGAACCGCACCGGGTCGAGCGGTTCCTGTGTCGGTCCGGCAGTGACAAGCACTGTTTCCCCGCTGAGGTCGCGCTGGCGGTTCACTTGCTCGGCCACTGCATCTGCGATTCGTTCGGGATCTGCCAGCCGGCCCGGTCCGATCATGCCGCACGCCAGAAATCCATCCTCCGGCTCCACGATCTTGTGGCCCCTGGTCCTTAGCGCTTCTAGATTCGCTTGCGTGGCCGCGTGCTGCCACATGTTGGTGTTCATGGCCGGCGCCAGTACCACAGGCCCCGTGAATGCCAAATACATCGTGCTCAGAAAGTCGTCCGCGATGCCGTGGGCGAACTTAGCCAGGATGTCGGCAGTGGCAGGCGCAACCACGAGCAGATCGTTTTCTTGCGCCACGCCGATGTGCTCGACAGCGTTGGCGAGCGTTTCTTCGGAACTCGCTGAGGAGAAGAGGCTCGTGATCACCTTGCGCCCGGTCAACGCCGCGAACGTGAGCGGCTGGACGAACTGTCCCGCCGCCTCCGTCATCACAACCTGAACCGAATAGCCGCGTTGGACCAGCGCTCGGCAGAGTTCGGCCGCCTTGTACGCCGCGATGCCGCCGGCCACACCAAGCACCACGCGGGGTTCTCTGTGCGTCTCGTCGTCTCGGCTTGCCGGTTGCACTTAGATCGTATCGGGCGCCGGTTCTTCGATCGGCGGCGTCAATCCGGGGATCTCGTATTTCACCAGGCCGCGCCGCACTTCTTCGGTGGCGATGATCGTCGGCTTCTTGGATGAAGTGGGCAGGAAGGGCCGGGACCCGCCTTGCAATTGCCGCGCGCGCTTGGCAGCGACGATGATGAAACGGTAAGTACTTTGCTCCGGGTCGTCCGGGATGGTGCAATGGGCGTTGTTCTTGGGACTGTGTTCCGCCATGATACCTCTCAAAATTTGTTCTGAAACGTAGCCAGGATGGGACGAATCTGATCCTCAATCCTGGTACGGCGTACTCGCTCGGCGCGTACAATAGCCGCCAGCGTCTGTGCCGACGCGTTCAAATCGTTATTGATCACCACGTAGTCGTATAAGCAGTAATTCCGGATCTCCTGCGCCGCGTCGCGCAACCGCCGCTCAATCACCGCGTCCGCATCTTCACTTCGCGCACGGAGCCGCTGCTCCAGAATCTGACGGGACGGAGCCAGGACGAAGATGGTGACCGCTTCCGGAAGCCTTCTCTTTAATTGTCCCGCACCCTGCACATCAATGTCGAGTACCAGGTCCCGGCCTTCCGCTACCGCCTCGTCCAAGGTACCGCGGTTTGTGCCGTAATAATTGCCGAAAACCTCGGCATGCTCCAGAAACTCATCCCGCGCGAGGCGCTCTTCGAATTCAGCGCGGGAGATGAAATGATAGCTTTCCCCGCTGCGCTCCTGTCCGCGCGGAGCGCGCGTCGTGTAGGAAACCGAAAACTTCAACCCCGGCACGTCTGCCAGGAGGCGAGCCACAAGGGTTGATTTGCCCGACCCCGACGGCGCCGAGATGATGAAAACGGTGGTCAGCGTGTTACTCCAAGTTCAGCGATTGCTCGCGAATCTTGTCGATTTCCGATTTTGCAGCGAGCGCTCTCTCCGTGATGGTCAGTCCCAGATCCCCAAGCCCGCCGGTTTTCGACAAAATTGTGTTCGCTTCGCGGTTCATCTCTTGCAGAAGAAAATCGAGCTTCTTCCCGACCTCGCCTCCCGCTCCAATCAGTTGCTCCAGTTCGCCGGTGTGCGTCTTGAGCCGCGTCAATTCCTCACTGATGTCGCTGCGGTCGGCCAGCAGAGCCGCCTCCTGCGCGATTCGCTGCGGCTCCAGGCTCGCTCCGCGGAGCAGTTCCGCCAGCCGCTCCTGCAAGCGTTTCTGGAACGCTGGCGATGCACCCGCGCGGATTTCTTCCATGCGCCCCACCGACTGCCGGATGTTGGCGCAGCGTTCGGAAATCTCCGCTGCAATTTCAGCGCCCTCGCGCTCGCGGAAACGGTTGAGGGCGTCGAGCGCTTCGTCGAGCGCCGCCACCAGGAAGGATGCGAACTCCTCGTCCAGTTCTGCCGCAACGTCGGTCCGAAACATGCCGGGAACTCGAAACGCCGCGTTGAGGTCCAGGGTCCCGGTGAGACGAAACTCGCGTTGTGCCTGTTCGAACGCTGCCACGTAGGCTTCCAGCAGCGGCCGGTTCAGGCTGGCATCGGCCGCTGTTCCGCTCGTCCGGTTCCACGTCACGTTGAGTTGTAAATGTCCGCGTGCCATCCGGCCTTTGATCGCCTTGCGGAGCGCGCTTTCGACCGCGTCCATTTCCGGCGGCAGATGCAGGTGCATGTCCAAACCGCGATGGTTCACGGTTTTCACGCTCAGCACGACCTCACCCGAGCCCGTACTCTTCCGCACCTGGGCGAATCCGGTCATACTGCGCACGCTCATAAGTCCACCGCCGCTCCGGCTTCGACGAATTGCAGTTCATGCAGCCGCTGATAAATACCGCCGCGCGTGATCAGATCTGCGTGCGTTCCCGATTCCGAAATGCGCCCCCGGTCCATTACTATAATTTTGTCGGCTCGCCGGATGGTAGAGATGCGATGCGCGATCACGATGACCGTCCGGTCCGCCATCAAGTTGGCCAGCGCGCGCTGAACCAGCATTTCCGATTCCGTGTCCAGGTGGGAGGTTGCCTCGTCCAGGATGAGAATGGGCGCGTTTTTCAACAAGGCGCGTGCGATCGCAATGCGCTGTCTCTGGCCTCCGCTCAACTTTACGCCGCGCTCGCCGATGATCGTGTCGTAACCCTGGGGCAGAGCTTCGATAAACTCGTCAGCCAGCGCGCTCTGCGCCGCGCGCCGTATTACTTCGCGGCCGATCTCGGGCCGCCCGTAAGAAATGTTGCTGGCCACCGTGTCATTGAACAGGAAGGTGTCCTGCGCCACGAGACCGATTTTTTCCCGGAGCGAGGCCAACGTCAGGTCGCGCACGTCGCGGCCATCGATCCGTACAGCGCCGGAAGTGACGTCGTAAAACCGCGGCAGAAGACTAAGCAGGGTGGATTTTCCCGCTCCGCTCGGCCCCACCACCGCCACCACCTCACCTGCTTTCACTTCCAGTTGTACACCCTCGATATGAAATCCGTTGGAACCCGGATAATAGAAGCCGGCGTTGTCATATGTGATCGAATGCTCGAAGCGGACCAGCTTTGCGGCTCCCGGTCTGTCCAGCATCTCCACCGGATGATCGAGGTATTCGAATACTTTCTGCGACGCGCCCAGGGCCTGCTGAAAGATATTGTGAATCCCGGTGAGCCGCTTCATCGGCTCGTACATCATGAGCAGTGCGAACACGAAGCTCGTGAAGTTGCCGGCCGTCAACTCGCTGGTTCTGATCTGCGCGCGCGCGTACAGCAGCAAGCCGACAATCGTGATCGCGCCGAACATTTCGATCAGCGGCGACGAGATCGCTTGTTGACGCACATAGCGCAGATTGCTGCGCAGTAAGCGGCGCGCCGCGTCGCGAAACCGCCTCGATTCGTAGACTTCGCTGACAAAAGCCTTCACTACCTGGTGGCCACTCAGCGTCTCCTGAAGAATTTCGTTCACTTCGGCCGTTTGGTCTTGCGCGTGCCGGCTGGTGCGCCGAATGCGGCGGCCAAGGCGCGCCGTCGGCACCAATATCAGCGGCATCACGACCAAGCTCGCCACCGCCAGCTGCCAGTCTTTGCGTAACACCACGAACAGCAGAAACAACACCACGAAGCTCTGGCGCAGCAGGTCCGCTAGAATGTGCGAGATCGCGACTTGGATCTTCTCAATGTCGTTCATGATCGACGACATCAGCCTTCCGGTCGAATGCTGCTCAAAAAACTGCGCCCCATGGCGCAGCACTTTTTCGAAAACCGTATTCCGCAGATCGGTGACCGCGGAGAACCCGGCGTAGTTGATCATGTAGTTCGCCAGGTAATCGCAAACGCCCTTGACCGCGAACACCACCAGGATCGCGAGTGCCACCATTACCGCGACATTGTGCACTCGAGCCGGCATGAACTGGTTCAGATAAACCGGCTGTTGCAGAAAGGGCACCGTGAATAGAAGTACGGGCTTATCGGGTGCCGCGGGGTTGAGCACGTAGTCCAAAATGGGACCGATTAGCAGAGCGATGGAGGCATGCGCTGCGCCAACCAGCGCCATCAGGACAACCGATAGGACCAGAAAGAACCAGTAGCGGCGGGCATACGCGAGTAGGCGCAACAGTTCCTTCATGCGCGCACCCGCAGGCGCTCCAACGCACCCGTGACTTCGTTAACGGTCACGGACGCAATATCATCGCGTCCCCTCAGCACCTCACCCTGCGTGCGCCACGGCGCCCACACCACCGGGTCGGAAGGCCCGAAAATTACGACCACGGGAACGCCGAACGCCGCCGCCATGTGTGCCGGGCCGGAATCGTTTCCCACGAACAGCGACGCGCCCGCGAGGAGCGATTTGATCTCGCCCAAAGGCGCCCCGGCGATCGTTCGCCAGCCGCTGAACGCCGAGAAACTTTCGCCGCTGCCACCGATGAAGACCGGCGCGAGTTCAAAAGATTTCTCCAAATACCGCGCCACTTCCGCAAATCGCTCGGCAGGCCAGGTCTTCTCCGCAGCCACCGCCACCGGATGGATTACGGCGTACGGGCGTCCGGGCACTTTTGCCGGTTCTGCGTACAAGCTCGCGCGCGGTATCTCCACCCTCGGCGCTCCTAAATAGAACATTGCCGACGCCAAATGTTCCGCCGTGTGCACCTTGCCTTCGACGCCCAAGATCTCTTGTGTTCGTGGGATCTTGATGTTGTAAATCCACGAGTAGCGAAAGTGCGCGAACCCTGCGCGAAACCGCGCCCCGGAAAGCGCAGTTATCCGCGCGCTCGATCCCCCTCCATGCAGGTTGAGGCACAAGTCCGGAGCCGACCGGCGCACGGCTCTCCAGTCCGGCCCCAGAATCTCGCTGACCGCCGGATTCACCTCGAAAATCGCCTTAAACCGCTCCTCAACCACAATGGCCACATGCACGTCCGGCCGGGCTTGCTTGAGAATGGCGAGGGCAGGCGTGGTGAGAATGCAGTCTCCCATCGAGCGAATCCGGACCACCGCGATTCGCCCCTGGTTGGGGAGACGTTCGAGGACAGAACTCATGCCGGCGCGCTGCTACTCCTCAATGCGGGCTTCGTCGATCAGCATCACAGGAATGTCATCGCGAATCGGATATACGCGGTGACACTGGACACACTTCAGCCCGCTCGCGTCCGGTTTCAGTTCCACTGTCGCCTTGCAAAGCGGGCAGACCAGAATCTCCAGCAATTCCTTGCTAATCGCCATATGCGTGTTCAGTTTAGCAGCTTACGCGGCGGTCTTCATTTCCGAACGCGCCCGGCTGATTGCCGCCAGGTACTGCCGCGCCCGGTCTTCGATCACGTCGAAGCGACCTTCCTTGACGCTCTTGGCGTCCACCAGTTCACCGCCAACCGCCACCGCGCATGCCCCGGCTTTCAAAAACTCACCCGTGGTTTCGAGATTCACGCCGCCAGTGGGAATCATCTCGATATGCGGAAATGGCCCTTTCAATGCCTTGATGTATTTTGCGCCTCCGACGTTACCGCAAGGGAAAATCTTCACGATGTCCGCCCCTGCCTCCCACGCGGTCACTACTTCCGTAGGTGTCAGCGCGCCGGGGCAAATCACTTTCGAGTAACGCTTGGCCACCTCGATGGTTGACGTCTTCAGGCTTGGCGTGACGAAAAACTCCGCCCCAGCCAGCATGCAAGCACGCGCGGTCTCCGGGTCAAGCACGGTACCGGCGCCCAACACTAATTTGTCGCCGAACTGGTCGGCCACTTTCTCTAGCGCGCGGATGGCTCCGGGAACGGTCATGGTGATCTCCGCCGCTCGAATTCCTCCACGATAGATCGCATCTACTGCCTTGATGGCGCCTTCGGCACTCGTAGTGCGCACCACCGGCACGATGCCGATTTCGGTGATAAACGACAGGATCTGGCCTTTGGTCATGGCTCCAGATTATCAACTTAAGCGCCGGTACCAGGAATCGTCTACCAATCCACTGCCGCGCCGTCATCGGCATCGTAGGCTTCCGGGTTCCGCCAGTCATGGCCAATCTTGCCGGCCATCGCGTTTTCGTCCAGTTCGATGCCCAGGCCCGGACCCGTTGGAAGATCCAGAAAGCCATTTCTCACCGTAAATGGTTTCTTGAGATAACCCTCGCCAAGTGACACTTGCTCCTGGCACAAGAAGTTTGGAATGGAGGCTGCCATTTGCACTCCGGCGGCGAGATTGATTGGACCCAGTGGGTTGTGCGGTGCGATCGTCGCGTAGTAGGCTTCCGCCATCCCGGCGATCAGCCGCACCTCCGTGATGCCGCCGGCGTGAGAAATGTCCGGCTGCAACACGGTCGCGGCGCGCTTCTCTAAGACCTCGCGGAAACCCCATTTCGTGAAAACGCGTTCGCCGGTGGCGATCGGCAGAAAAGTTCCTCGGGCGATCTCCGCCATCACGTCGTGTTCCTGGCAGTTGATGGGTTCTTCGACGAACATGGGCTGGTACGGCTCGAGCGCTTTGATCAGCAACTTGGCTGTGGCCGGGCTGGTGGCGCCGTGAAAATCGATCGCGATATCGACATCGTTGCCCGCCACACGCCGCAGTTCGGCGAACTGCTCGGCGGCGTACTGAACAGCCGCCGGAGTCTCAATGTACCTTGCCGGACGTTTCTTAGCCGGACCTGTCTTAAACGCAGTAAAGCCTCTCGCCAGGCCTGCGCGCACAGCTTCGGGCGAATCACCGTGTGCGTAAACGCGAACCCGCTCCCGCGTTGGTCCGCCAAGCAGTTCGTAAATCGGCACTCCCAGCGCTTTGCCCTTGATGTCCCAAAGCGCCTGGTCGATGCCGCTTAAAGCGCTGGTCAGGATCGGTCCCCCGCGGTAAAACGCATGCCGGTAGATCGCCTGCCAGTGGTGCGCCACGCGGCGCGGATCTTTTCCAATCAGGTACGGCTCGATCTCTTTCACGGCTTCGATGCACGTGAGGGCGCGCCCCTCGGTGATCGGCTCCCCCAAGCCCACGATGCCGGCGTTCGTGTGCACCTTGAGAAACAACCAGCGCGGCTTCACCAGAAAGGTCTCAAGCCTGGTGATCTTGAGGTTGTCTTTCGGAGAAATGGGCGCATCGTATCCTGCGCGCTGCTGCGCTGCGGCGTCGGCCCGGTCGAAAGCAACCAGACCAGCGCTAGCAAACGCGCCGGCAATGAGAGAACGGCGATTCACGGGTTTCATCGAGGCTCCTGTTGTAGTTCTAAGGCTCGCGCTTCCTGGCCCAATGTACCGCGATACCACCCAATAGATACCTCTGCGTCCGGATACGGGTGAAGGCCATCTTCTCCAGCAGTGAAGAAAGTGCCCCGGCAGCCAGAAAGCTTGCGAGCGAATCGGGAATGTAAGTATACACGCGGGCGCGCCCGTGCAAAATGATTCCCCAGCACGCGCCCTGCGCATACAGGTACCCGAGGTAAAGGTTCCTTAGCAACACGCCGTTTGGCAGAAAGAAGTCCAGGCTGACCAGCACGCCTCCCGGCTTCAGGACACGAAGGACTTCTTCGAGCGCCGTTTCGAGCCGTGGGAAATTCCGCAGGCCATAACCAATAAACACAGCGTCGAAGGCATTCTGCTGGAAAGGCAGGAACGCCGCATCGGCGCACGCACAGTCCGGAATCTCCGCCCGGCGCAGCATGAGCTCGGTCAGGTCCGCGGCGACAATCCTCGCGCCCGGGCACTGCTCCGCCACCAGCTTGGCGAAATCCCCGGTACCGCAGGCTAGATCCAGGATTCTCGCGCCAGTGGGAAGCTCGGCCGAGGCCACAGCCCTCCGCTTCCATCCGCGATCCATGCCGAAGGAAAACGCGCGCGTGATGAAATCGTACTTGGGCGCGATCGCGGTGAACATATCGCGCATGAGGCGGGAGTCTTGTTTTTCAGCGGGAACAGGCAAACGCACGCGCGATTATAGCAGGGCCGTCTGCCCTGATCCTGCCGGTTATGCCGCGGGAGTCCGTCGCCCGCGCGCCGCAACGCGTGGCAATTCTGCCGCTGCTCCGGCCGTGAGCACTCCTGCCGGCACGTTTGTGGACGATTCCATCATCTGCGCCATGGCGTACGCCGGCATGTCTTCAGCTTCCTTCGCGAATGTCAGCTGGTTGTCGTCGGGGTCGAAATCGACCTTGATCAGATCGCCGCCCCGCACTTGCTGCGTCGCAATGAGGTTCGACATCGGATGCACCAGGGCGCGATCGATCGCCCGTTTCAGATGGCGAGCGCCATACTTCATGTCTGTGCCTTCGCGCAGCAGGAAATCCTTCGCTTCTTCCGTCACTGAAAAAACAAACGGCGTCGTCATCGAGGAGTTGAAAATTCGCGTTTGCAGAATCCCCAGTTCCAATCCCAGGATCTTTCTAAGTTCGTCCTGGCCCAGTGGCTTGAAGACCACGACCTTATCGATCCGGTTCATGAATTCGGGCGTGAACTTGCGTTTCGCCGCCTCAAGCCCGGCACGCGAAACTTTCTCCATTGTGGCTTCGTCCAGCTTGCCGGCTTGGTGCTGCGCTTCGACCTCCGAAGCCGCAAATCCCAAATTGGGTCTCAAAATGGAACCCATTTCGGTAGCGCCGAGGTTGCTGGTCATGAAAATCAGGGTGTGGGAGAAGTCCACGCGACGATTATCGCCCAGGGTCAGCGTCGCCTTGTCCAGAATGCCAAGTAGCAGATTCCAAAGCGAATCGCTGGCCTTCTCGATTTCATCAAAAAGTACAAAGCTCAGCTTGATTTTGTCCGTATGATACTGATTCAAAACCTCTTGACTCAGCAGCGGATGGGTCTCGCGATGCCCCAGATATCCGGGAGGGGAGCCGATAAGCTTGGCAATTTCATGGCTGTGCTGAAACTCTGCGCAGTCAACCTTAATCATGGCGCGGGCATCGCCGACGAGGCTCTCTGCCGTGGCTTCCACCAGCCGGGTCTTGCCGGAGCCCGTAGGTCCAAGAAACAAAAAGTTCCCCACCGGTCGGCCGGGGCTGTTCATGCCCGCCAGGTACATCTGGTAGACGTTGACAATTTGGTCGATGGCTTGATCCTGCCCGATGATTCGCTTCCGCAAGTCGGTGTTCAATTTTTCGGCATCCTGACCGGTTTGTGTCGGATCCAGCCTTTTGTTTAGCCGTACCATATTGCCCTCCCACCTCTCAGACCCTTGGCGCCAAATGCTCACGCCCTGGATTGAGCAACTATCCTGCCAATATCGTTTCCCCCTATTTCTTTGGTTTCAAAGGCCTCATCTCGATCCGGCTCACCAGCGTTCGCTCCGGCATTCGCAGCAGATTCACCACAACCTCCGCCACATCCGCTGGGGCGATCTTCCAGTCCGCCTGTCCCGCAGTGCCAGCACCGAACTCGGTGTCCACGCTTCCCGGCATGATGTAGCTCACGCGAACGTTGTCGTACCGGTGATCCAGCATAAGCGCCTCACTAAACCCGTTCAGCCCGAACTTCGACGCGTTGTAACCCGCGCCTCCCGAGAAGGCGTTCTTCCCGGCCAGGCTACTTATATTGATGATGTATCCTCCTCCAGAGTTATTAAATCTTTGTAACGCTTCGCGTGAACAGTAGAAGGCGCCAGACAAGTTCAGGTCGATCATCCGCCGCCAGTCTTCTATCGAAAGCTCAGTGGTGCGCCGGAATATGCCTACGCCGGCATTGTTGATCAAGACATGTAACGCCCCGAAATTCGCGTCCACACTTTGGAAGAAGCGCCGCACGTCCTCGGTCTTGGATACGTCCGCGGCCTCGCCGTGAACGGTTCCGCCCGTAGCTTTTCTTAGTTCCTCAGTGACCCGCCCGACCGCCTCCGCCGATCGCCCGCAGAAGGCAACCGACGCGCCTTCGCGCAACAACCGCTCGGCGATGGCGCGGCCGATCCCTCGTGTGCCACCTGTTACCACAGCAACTTTTCCGGAAATTGTTTTGTCCATCTCTCGATATTACTGTTGCGCGCGAATTCCCGTTACGGCTTGCTCTGTTAAAATAGAAGGAGAAAGTACTGCATGACGCCCGCTGCGCCGACCGCCACATGGCGAAGAGTATGTGAGGAATACTTTTCGCGTCTAATCGAAGACCTCGAGCATGGGGTCGAATCCGAAGTGGAATCGCGAGTCACCGCGGCTATGGAGGCGGCTGTCCGCGGAGCGGTGACCGACGCCATCAGCGAGAGCCGGCGCGCGCTCGCCGATGAGCTGAATCAAGCGGTGCGGCGTATCCGGCAGGCGACCGATGCTGACGACCTCTATTCCATTCTGCTGGATGTGACCGTCCCGTTCTGCGGGCAGGCAGTCATCTTCTCGATTCACGAAAAATCGGCACGCGCCGAGCGCATGCGCCGCCCTGCGCAGGGGAACGCGGGAGAAGGGGGCGCGGCCGCGAACTTGCCGCCCCTGACATTCCTGATCTCTGACGCGGCCGCGTTTGACACCGTTATCGACACACGAGACCCGGTCGTCGCCATGAGCACGCCTGCCGAGGTGTCGCCCAAGCTAGTGGCGTTATTCGGTCACAAGCCCGACGAGCGCGTGTACCTGTTTCCTCTGGCTGCGGGTGGGCAGGTAGCGGGCATCTTCTATGCCGGGGCCCGCGTGCAAGCGCCGCTGATCGAGATGCTTTGCGAAGTGGCGGGACTGCGCTTGCATACGTTGACGCAAGTTCCGGCCGTCGCCGCTGCCGCGGCCGGCCCTCCGGCTGCGGCGTTGTCTAAGCCGCCTGAGCACCTGGTTGGAATCTCCGGATACCTGCCGCAGCAGCCCGCCGCGGCAGTCGCTCGAGCGCGCGAGAATAATGGCGCACGCCAGCACAAAGAATGGTGGGACCTTTCCCGGCAGGAACAGCAGTTGCACCTGGCGGCGCAGCGTTTCGCGCGCGTCCAGGTGGCGGAGATGCGCCTGGCCACCTCCGAGGCATTCCGCTCCGGCCGGGCGGCACGCGATATTTACGGCGCGTTGAAACAGCCCATCGAGGAAGCGCGCCAGCAGTTTCGGGAGAAGCACATGACCGTGTCTCCCACGATGGTGGATTACTTGCACCTGGAAATGGTGCGCAGCTTGGCCGATGACGACGCAAACATGCTCGGTCCGAATTATCCCGGGCCTCTGGTCTAGAACCGCAGCCGTATTCTTTCTTGCGGCAGTGGCAGGGCTGCCTGCGGCGCCGGCCGGAACGAACCTCGCCGCGATGGTGCGGATCTATCGCGAAAAGCCATCGGTGGCCCGCCGGGCGCAGCTCGAGCGTTTCGCCACGACACACGGCAAGGATCAGGATGGGGCTCTGGCGCGTCTCGCGCTGGGCATCACTTCGTTCGAACAAAAAGATTACGGCCGCGCCATTTCAAACCTGAAGGCTGCCCAGGCTCGCCTCCCCAAGATCGCAGATTACGCCGTTTACTACCTCGCCGACGCGCAGATACAAGCCAAGGACGAGACCAGTGTTGCCAGTGAGCTGGAACACCTGGGCGATCTGCCGGCGCCTTCGCCGCTGGCGACGCGCGCAACCGTGCTTCATGCCAAAGCGTCGATCGACCTGAAGGATCCGGCCGAAGCCGTCCGCATCCTGCGGGACCACTACGACAACCTGCCCCAGCCTGACGCGGATTTGACGCTCGCCATGGCGTATGAGGCCGCATCCGACCCAATCAACGCCGCCGCCTACTATCAGCGCGTATATTTCGGCTATCCCGACACGGAGGCGGCGGAGCGAGCTTCGGCTGCGCTGGTGCTCCTGAAGGCCTCGATGGGTGCGGCGTACCCGTCGCCCACCGCGGGCCAGATGTTGGAGCGTTGCGACAAGTGGATGGCGGCACACGAATACGGCCGCGCGCGCCAGGAGTTTAACGCGCTGGTTTCCGAGCTGGCAGGCGCCGATCGCGACCTGGCCCGCGTGGGCGTCGGAGTGGCGGATTTTCAACGCGGCGAAGTCGCCGCGGCGTATCGTTATCTCGAATCTCTTGAACTCGATCATGCCGAAGCCGACGCCGAGCGCCTTTACTCCCTGGCGGAATGCCAGCGCCACACCAACGCCGGCGATGACATGCTCGCTACGTTGAAGCGTCTGTCGCAGCACTATCCGCAGTCGCCCTGGCGCCTCAAAGCGCTGATCTCGGCCGGCAATTGCTATCTGTTGCAGAATCGACCCGACGTGTACGAGCCGCTTTTCAAGACCGCGTACGAGACGTTTCCCGACGACCCCGCGGCGCCCAATTGTCACTGGAAGGTGGCTTGGGCAGATTACGTGCAACGCCGCGCGGATGCCGCCGAACGGCTGCGCGAGCAGGTGGAGCGTTATCCCGCCGACCCCCGGACCGGCGCGGCACTCTACTTTCTGGGAAGGCTGAGCGAAGCGGAGAACGATTTCTCCGGTGCGCGAGCCTATTACATCAAGATCGTCGATCTTTACCCGAATTACTATTACTCCATGCGCGCGCGAGAGCGTCTCGCCGATGCGAAAATCGTTGCGGCGCAGTCCTCGCCGAAAGTCGCCGAGGCTCTCACCCGCATTGAGTTCCCCGAGCGGCGCGTGCCCGCCGAACGTGAACCAACCGCCGTTACCAAACTTCGCATCGAACGCTCGCATCTGCTCGCTGCCGCGGGGTTTCAAGACTTGGCCGAGAGCGAATTGCGTTTCGGCGCGCGCCACGACGGGCAGCCGCAACTGCTCGCCATGGAGCTTGCGCGCACCGCCGATACGCCATACCAGGGTTTGCGCTACATGAAAAGCTTCGCGCCCGATTATCTGGCCACACCCTTCGACCAGATGCCGCGCCGCTTCTGGGAACTGCTGTTCCCCATGCCCTACCAAAAAGACCTCTTGAAGAACGCTAAGCTGCAAAACCTTGACCCGTACGTTGTGGCCGCGTTAATACGCCAGGAATCGGAATTCAATCCCAAGGCCATCTCGCACAAGAATGCTTACGGGCTGACGCAACTTCTGCCCGCCACGGGAAAACAGATGGCGAAGAAGGGCGGTGTGCGCCGCTTCCGCACGTCGATGTTGTTCCAGCCGTCCACCAATCTGCAACTCGGCTCGCGCTATTTGCGGTCCATCCTCGACGAGTGGGGCGGCAAATGGGAAGAAACGCTGGCCTCCTACAACGCCGGCAAGACGCGCGTGGATGATTGGGTGAACTGGGCCTCGTTCCAAGAGCCGGCCGAGTTTGTCGAGACCATCCCGTTCAGCGAGACACGAGAATACGTGCAGGCCGTGCTACGCAATGCCGCGATCTACCGGCGTCTGTACGGAACGTCGCCGTCAGCTTCTGATGACGCACCCGCCAAGTCGGCAGCGCACCGCACCGGCAAACGCAGCCGCTCGCGGGTCGTCTCGCAATCCTAAAACCTCTCTGTGGCACCATAGGAGACGATGCTTCGCGCCTTCTCCCTGCTGCTATATCTCTGCGCCGCCTTATGCGCCGAGCAGGTGCACCCGATCACCGGCCGCCATATCGCGCCGGTAATGGGGGTGGGTGGCGCGGACTGGCTAGTGCGTCCTGAGCGTGAAGCCGAAGAAGCGCCCGACGCGGCGCTCGACGCCATCGTCATCGCGCGCGGTGCCACTGTAGCTGATATAGGCGCTGGCGCCGGCTACTTCACTTGGCGGCTGGCGGAGCGCGTGGGGCCCGCTGGCAGAGTCTACGCCAACGACATTCAGCCTGAAATGCTCGACCTGCTGCGCAAGAACATGGCGGACCGCCACCTCACGAACGTCGAGACCGTGCTCGGCGCTGAAGATGATCCCAAACTCCCCGCCGCCCGCATGGATCTCGTGTTGCTCGTCGATGTGTATCACGAGTTCACCGAGCCCGAAAAGATGCTGCGCAAGATTCGCGAATCGCTCAAGCCCGATGGCCGCCTGGTGCTACTCGAATATCGCAAGGAGGACCCGAATGTTCCCATCCGTCCCGAGCATAAGATGAGCGTCGCCGAAGTCCGCGCGGAAGTGGAACCCGAAGGCTTTCGCTTCGAGAAGACGCTCGAAACGCTCCCGCGCCAGCACATCCTGATCTTTCGCAAGAGCGTGCAGTGAAGGGCGATCGTTTTCCTTCCGAGCACTCGACATTCGCTGACCGCGCGACCGGCGCGCGCATCCATCAGTTGACCGCTCACCCGTCCATCAACCATCCAACTTACTTCCTGCAAAGTTCGTTCACGCCCGATGGCCGTGCACTGATCTTTACTTCCTACCGCACAGGCAGCGCGCAGTTGTTCGAGATCGCTCCGTATCCCGATGGCGAGATCCGCCAGTTGACCGACGGCCCCGCCATCCATCCGTTCTCGCCCGCGATTCATCCGGATGGCGCGAGCGTCTTTTTCGTGCGCGGGGGCGGCATTTGGGAGATTGACCGCGCGACGCTCGAAGAACGCTCGATTGTCGACTTTCCCGGCGCGCAGCTGGGCGAGTGCTCGCTCGGCGCCGCTGGCGAGTGGCTCACCGCCGCCATCAAGCACGGGTCGCAGCAGGGTTTAGTGACCGGGCGCGCCGGCGGCTCGGATTGGCGCCTCATCCCGTTCCCACGTACCGTCATCCACCCGCAGTTTCATCCGCTCCAACCGGAATGGATCGAGTTCTCGGCCGATCCCGCCCCGCGCATGCACCGCGTGCGCCGTGATGGCATAGGCCTCGAATGCCTCTATCAACATAACAACGACGAATTCGTGGTACACGAAACCTTCCTCGGCCGCACTGGCCACCTGGTGTTCACCGTCTGGCCCCACGCATTGCGCACCATGGACTGGACTACGCGCGAGATCCGCACCATCACCGAATTCAACGCCTGGCACATCACGCCGAATCGTTCCGGGACGCACGTGCTTTGCGATACCAACCATCCCGATCTCGGCTTGCACTTGGTTGATGTCGCCACGGGATCGCGCCGCCTCGTCTGTCTTTCAGAAGCCACGAGTCAAGGCACGCAATGGCGCAAGTCAAGCTACGCGCTGGCCGAAGATTTCGCCGCCGCGGCGGATGCCGGCGCAGGGCGCGCACTCAGTTGGATGGAGATGCCGACCGATTCCGTCTATGGCCCGCAGTGGACGCACCCGCATCCGTCATTCTCACAGGACGAAAAGCTGGCGGCGTTTGCGAGCGATCGGACGGGGCATACGCAAGTGTATGTGGCGGAGGCGCCTGACATCTTCTGAATCCCGATCGAGTTTCCCCTCATCTCTTGGATTGTCGTCAAACCAGGATAGAAATCTGAGGTCACATCGTCATGAGTAAACTCGCAGGTAAAGTCGCTGTTGTCACAGGAGCGTCTAAGGGGATAGGAGCGTCAATCGCTGAACACCTGGCGGCCGAAGGCGCGTCCGTGGTGGTCAACTATGCCAGCAGTAAGTCTGGTGCGGATGCCGTGGTTAAGCGGATTACCGAGCAAGGCGGGAAGGCTGTCTCCGTCCAGGCCGATGTTTCCAAACCCGGCGACATAACACGGCTTTTCGCCGAGACGAAGCGTGCTTACGGCAAGCTGGACGTGTTGGTCAATAACGCTGGCGTCTACGAGTTCGCGCCGCTTGAGTCAGTTACTGCTGACCACTTCCACAAACTGTTTGACCTCAATGTCCTCGGATTGCTTCTGACTACGCGAGAGGCCGTCAAACTCATGGGAGACAGCGGCGGCTCGGTTGTCAACATCAGTTCCATCGTTGGCCCGATGCCGGTCGAGAACGGCTCCGTATACAGCGCCACAAAAGCGGCCGTAGACGCCTTGACTATCGCGCTCTCCAAGGAGCTGGGCCCCAAGAAGATTCGTGTCAACTCAATCAATCCGGGCTTGGTTATTACGGAGGGGCTTCAATCAACTGGCCTTGCCGAAGGTGATTTCCGGAAGAACGTTGAGTCGCAGACTCCGTTAGGCCGTGTCGCGCAACCTGAGGATATCGCACCCGCCGCCGTGTTCTTCGCCTCCGACGACGGTGGTTGGGCCACGGGGCAGACTCTGATACTCGCGGGCGGCAAACGGCAGTAAGCGGGGAGATTCGGGATTTAGGATTAGAAATCCTAAATCCCGATTTATTTCACGGCCACGTCCAACCGCAGCTCCTTCATAAACCTCTCCCGCATGTTGCCCAACCACTCATCGTCATACCGCTTGTTCAGGTCGATCTTCGCGATCGCCACCGTCCCGCTGTCCTTCGCGACTGCCTGCGTCTCGCCGTTCGGATCGAGAATCAGGGAATCACCGTCGTAAATCGAGCTCACGAGAAACACGTGGTTCTCGATGGCTCGTGCTTTAGTCAGCGTGGCGTTTCCGCCCCAGATGGGCATCAGTATTATCTCCGCGCCCTTCAAAGCCAGGGCGCGCGCCGGATCGGTGTATTCCACGTCCCAGCAAATCATGATTCCGATCTTGCCGAAGTCCGTGCGGAACACCGGATAGTCGTTGCCGGGAGTCAAACCGGCCTCGATTTCCTCGCGCGGCAGATACACCTTGCGATACTTGCCGATGAATCTGCCCTCGCGATCGATCAGCACTGCCGTGTTATAAACGGCCGGCGCTTCCCGCTCGTAGATGCCGCCGACGATGTACGCGTGCTTGCGCCGCGCCAGTTCGCCCAGCTTTTCGGTAGTCGGCCCCGGTACGGGTTCGGAAACATCGGCGTCACCCTTGCCCGTCCCGGCCACGGTCATGCCTTCCGGCAACACGATGACATCCGTGTTCTCCGGCACCGCCCGATCCACCAATTCCACGAACTGCCGGACATTTTCCTCCGCGGAGTGCGTGTTCTGCGGACGGTATTTCACGGTCGCGACCGTAACGTTCCGCGGTCCCGGATTCCGAATCTCCTCGAGCGAAATATCATCCCACCACAGCGTGGCCTGCGGCGCGTTTTGCAGAAACAGTTCGATCTTGACGGCCGCCGCCTTGTCCGGCGCGGGTGCATCCAACGTGAGGCGTGTCCACTCGCCCTCGGGAGTCACGCTGTAAGGATAGTCCGGCCGCCCCGCGACTTTACCATCCGCCTGCTGCCAATCGAGCCGCGCCACCACCTGCAGTGCTTCATCCTGCAAACCCTCGGCGCGGTAGTAGGCCACGAAGCGGTACCACTTGCCCGCTACAATTCCCGGAGCCAGATATGTCCACCCGCCGTACGCCGCCGCGTTGCTATTGCCGGAAATCGCCAGCGAGCCAGGCTCGCTGCGGTAGCGCGTCGTGTCGACGGACGTCTTCGGCGTGATTTCCGGCCGCGCCCCATAAACGCTCCACCCCAACGGCAGGCCGTTTTCTCCAGGCTTGAATGCTGACTGATGTACGTGCAGCGGCGCCGCGCCGCACAGCGCAGAGACCGTGAGGAAAAGCGCGATACCAAGCGGATGGACGCTGACCATATCCCTCATTCTAGTGCAGCGTCCCAGAAGGTAGCGTGGCGTGCGCTTCAGCGCGCTGCTGACGGCTTCAGCCGGCCAGTCAAGCGTTTGCTCACCAGACCGAACTGAAGTTCGGCCCGGCACGTTGAAACGTACGCCACGACGCTCAGTTCTTCATCTTCACCGGTGGCGGCAGTTCCTTGCGAGGCAGCATTTCCGGCCGGTTCGCCGCGTGATACACAATCGATGCAATCACCGCCGATGCCTGCATCAAGTCCGCCGGCACGGCGTGGTCGTACACGTCCATGTTTGAGTGGTGCGTGATGCGCTCATACTCCACTTCATCCTGGATGAACTGGAAACCCGGCAAGCCCACCTGGTCGAAAGACAGATGATCCGTTCCGCCGGTATTTCGAATCGTTATCGTCGTGGCGCCCAGATCGCGGAACGGCGCGAGCCACGCCTCAAACACCGGCCGCATGGCGTCATTCCCCTGCAAATAGACGCCGCGAATCTTCCCCGTGCCGTTATCGTCATTGAAATAGCCCGAAAGCTTGGCGTGCGCGGGTTTGAGCTGCATGGTGTCGGGGTCGCCGAAATTTTCCTTCACGTACGCCCGCGAGCCATAAATCCCCTGTTCTTCGCCGCTCCACAAACCCATCCGGACCGTCCGGTCGAGCTTCAGATGCAGAGTCTTCAGAATGCGCATCACCTCGATCATGACCGCGTCGCCTGTTCCGTTGTCCGTCGCACCCGTGCCGCCAATCCACGAATCGAAATGCGCGCCGATCATGACGATTTCGTCCGGCTTACTCGACCCCGGAATGTTGGCGATGATGTTCAGCCCCTCGCCAGTCGCGCCTTCGCCGGTGGTCCGCACCTCGAGCTCCAGTTTCACGGGAACTTTCTTGTCCAGCAGCCGCGCGATGCGATTGTAATGCTCGATGGTCAGCGCAATCCGCGGCTGAGCCGCTGGTTGGTCACTCTTGTATGTGCCCGCCGCCTCGCCGGCCACAGTGCCTGCATCGGCCTTGTAGCTCGGGACAATTGCCGCCACGGCGCCTTCCTTCGCTAGAAAGTCGTTAACTTTGTCGGTGATGGTGTCGTAGCTGTACTCCCAGATCTTGGCCTCGGCATCGAGCGGTAGAAGATCGAATAGTGCTTGCCGTTCCTCGCGCTTTTCCGGCAGGATCATCTTAGTGAGATCGAATGGCGGCAACGCTACCGGTGTGGGGGCTTCCGCCTCCTTCGCCAGGTCTGTATCGGAATAGCGCGAGGCCGGAGCCGTCGTCACTGGAGGCACATCCCGCGGCTTTTCGAGGAGCACGATTTTGCCCCTCAGCTTGCCCTTCTGTTCCTGAAAGTACTTTTGCAGCTCCTCTTCCGTCTTCTTGGTGTCCAGCCAGTCTGTGATCTTCAGTGCCGCCAGCACCGGCTCCGCCACGAGCGGCCCTTTCGTATCCGCCGACCACGCCAGCGGAAATCCAATCAGCGGAGCGTATTCCGGCTCCTGGATCGAAATGCTAAACTTTGTGAGCCGCCAGCTCCGGCCGAATTTGCCCCACGGCTGCGTGGCCGCATCACTGATGCCGTACTCCTTCAGTTGCTTAACCACCCAGTTCGCCGCCGCCGTGAAGCCCGGCGAGCCCGTCAGCCGCGGCCCATACACGTCCGTGATCCAGAACAGATGGTCCATTACCTTGGAGTTCTGAAACGCCTCCGTCTTGATGCGCTGGACGACAGAGAGATCAACTTTTTCCTCGGCGCCAAGAGCGATTGCAACGAGCGAAAGTACCAGAAGTTTTTTCATGATTCGCGTGTATTCGCGTCCTTCGCGGCTAACCTTTCTTCAAATTGGCAGAGACGCCGTAAGCGTCACCTGCTGATGTGTCTTGTGGTCCTCGATAATAATCTTCCCGTTCTCCAGCCGCACGTCGTCCACTTTGTGAAAGCCTTCCGGCGTGTGCGTATAGAACATCAGGAAGCGGGATTCAATCTTGGTCCGCGCGGGCAGCCAGCGGAACACCGGTGAGCCGAACATCGAGTTCAACTGCACCACTTCGCGCCGCGGCACGTCGAACGGCTGCGTGGAGAATTCCAGTCCCCGCGCCAGCTTCTTGTTTGGCGGATAGAACATCCAGCTCTGCGTCCACGGATATTCCTGAGGCTTGAACAGATACCCGATCAGCAGCCGCTTTCCCGGATGCAGCGCCGTGATGAACACCAGCTTGCGCGAAGGGTCCATCAGACAAGTCGTGTGATCACCCGAATTCGGCTCCGCCGGCGCCGCCCGCACATCAATTTTCCGCGTATGCAGCCCAGGCGCCTCCGGCCACGTGAATTCCTTGTCCGAGGGAAGGATGTGCGGCAGACCGCCCTCTTTCTCCGATTCCGTATATGGCCGCGTCTTCGCTCGCCGTGCCGACATATCCACCACCGTCACCCCCGCCTCAAGGAACGGCGATCCGATCGTCGCATGCTCGGCCCAGAACACCGGCCGGTCAAACGCCAGCAAACTCTCGAGTTCGCTCTGCACGTAGATGACGTTTTCGCCATCCACCATGCGCACGGTTCGCTCAAATAGCTCCTGCGTGAGCGGCAACTTGGTCGCGAGCGTCAGCGTCGAGGTGCGCCCGTCCTTGTTGTAATACTTCACCTCGTACGTCTCCCGGTGCGCCTCCCCGTGGCCCGGCAACCCCGCCACTTTTTCTTCGTGCGATACATCCCCGAAACCATCCACGCAGATGAAATGTCCCATCCCGCCGCCAAATTCACTCTTCTCGCCCGCCTCCCGCGCCATGCGAATCGGGTTCCACAGCGGGCTGAGTTTTTCCGCGTCGTCCACCAGCACCACGCTCGCAAACGTGCTGCCCCTCGACAGCACAGTCAGCTCCAGCGCTCCATTCGACAACAGAAATCCCGGCTGCTCTTCGAAACTCGTCTTCGGCGGGGGGCCGCTTTGTGCGTACATAATCGAGACCATAAAAATCAGATTAGCCAAACGCATGATGCTAAGACTATCACTGGTTGGGATATACTGGCTCCGGAACTCCCCATGTTTTGTACGCGCTGCGGCGCCGCAAACGCCGATCTCGCCCGCTTCTGTTCCGGCTGCGGGTCGCCACTCGATCCCGTCGCCGCTCCCGCCGCTCCTGCTCCGCGCGCTTACACCGCCGCGCCCGTATTCCGCTACTCCGGTTTCTGGCGAAGGTTCGTCGCCATGTTAATCGATGGCTTCGTGTTCACGCCCATCGCCATCGGCTTACTCGCCTCCACCGGAATCTTCGGCATCATCTTGCACTCCGGGGAAGATTTCGAGAGCATCGGGGCCGCCATGTTCGGGCTCAGCGTCCTTGGCATGCTGCTGCTGCTTTCCGTCGGAAGCTGGCTCTACCACACCCTCATGGAGAGTTCCCGCTACCAAGGCACTCTCGGCAAACTGGTGCTGGGCAGCATCGTCACCGACCTCAACGGAAACCGTATCTCTTTCGCCCGCGCCAACGGCCGCTTCTTCGGCAAAATGGCTTCTAGCGTCATCTTGAACATCGGCTATCTCATGGCCGCCTTCACCGAGAAGAAACAAGCGCTGCACGATATCCTTGCCAGCACCCTCGTCATCCAGAAATAGTTCACTTTCGGCTATTGGACAGCCTCCTAAGCCTGTCCTACGATGAAACTGCATGGCCGACGCCGCGCCCGCCATCGAGATTTGCGACCTCCGAAAACTCTACGGAGCCAAGGCCGCCGTTGATGGCCTCAGCCTCACCGTCCCCCGCGGTAGCTTCTTCGGATTTCTCGGGCCCAACGGAGCAGGGAAGTCCACCACCATCCGCATGCTCACCGGCCTCATCCCGCCCACCTCCGGCTCGATCGAGCTGCTCGGTATGCCAATGGAAGGCCACGAGCTCGAAATCAAACGCCGCATCGGCCTGGTGCCGGATGAATCGCTGCTCTTCGATCGTCTCACCGGCGCCGAATTCCTCGAATTCGTGGGCCGCATGTACGGCCTCGCGCGTCCCGTGGCGCAGGAGCGCGCCCGTGAGCTGCTCGAGCTCTTCGAGCTCACCGCCCAGCCCCGCCAGCTCATCGCCGAATATTCCAAAGGCATGCGCAAGCGCGTCGCCATGGCCGCGTCGCTCATTCACCGCCCCGAGCTCTTCCTCATGGATGAGCCCTTCGAGGGTGTCGACGCCGTCGGCGCACGCCTCATGAAAGACATCCTGCTCGACCAGGTCCGCCACGGCGCCACCATCTTTCTCACCTCGCATGTCCTCGAAGTCGTCGAGCGCCTCTGCGACCGCGTCGCTATCATCAACGAGGGCAAAATCGTTCGCGAAGGCGCCATGCAAGAACTCCGCTCTGCCTCGGAAACCTTGGAAGATGTCTTCGTGCGCGTCGTCGGCGCTGACCACACCTTCGAAAGATTGGACTGGCTGTGATCTCCGCCATCCTGCGCGCGCAGTTTCTCAGCATGCGCAGCTTCCGCCTTGACTCCCGCCGTCGCGGTGCCATCTTCTCCATCCTCACTTCCCTGATCTGGTACGGCATCTGGGTCTTCGTCGCCATCGTCGCCGAAGAATTCTTTTCCTCCGCCGAAACCGGCGAGCTGATTCGTCGCGGCCTTCCCACCGGCCTCATGTTCGTCTTCCTCTACTGGCAGCTCACGCCCATCATGTCCGCCAGCCTCGGCGCTTCGCTCGATCTGAAAAAGCTCCTCATCTATCCCGTACCGCCGGGAAAGCTCTTCGTTATTGAAGTTCTGCTGCGCCTCACCACCGGCGCCGAAATGCTCCTCGTGCTCACGGGCGCTGCCGTCGGTCTCCTGCGCAATCCCGTGCATGGCGGCCTCCGCGCCGCGCCACGCATTATATTTCCGATCCTCCTCTTCGTCCTGTTCAACCTCCTTCTCTCCGCCGGCCTGCGCAACCTCCTGGAGCGTCTGCTCACGCACAAACGTGTTCGCGAAATCCTGATGCTGCTCCTCGTGTCCCTCGCCGCCTTGCCGCAACTGTTGTTCGCCACGCGCCGCTCCACGAGTGGCTTGCGCTACTTCTTCACCCACGCTCCCGGCGGCTTCTGGCCCTGGACCGCCGTCTCCAACCTCGCGCTCGGTCCCGCCGTCCTTTTGCCGATCCTAATTCTCACCGTCTGGACGCTCGCCGCCTTCGTCTTCGGCACCTGGCAGTTCGAGCGCAACCTGCGTTACGACGCCCAGGCCACCCTCAGCCCCACCGCCAGCACAAGCCGCACCCCATCGCGCTTGGAAGCCTTCTACCGCCTCCCTACGCTCGTCCTGCCCGACCCCTTGGCCGCCATCGTCGAAAAAGAACTCCGCGCGCTCAGCCGCACACCCCGCTTCCGCATGGTCTTCATCATGGGATTTTCCTTCGGCCTGCTCGTCTGGCTTCCCATCACTCTTGGCAGCGGCAACCGCCATTCCGTCATGGCCGATCACTACCTCACCATCGTCAGCGTCTACGCCCTGACTCTGCTCGGTCAAGTGTCTTACTTGAATACCTTCGGATTCGATCGCTCCGCCGCCCAGGTCTACTTTTCCGTCCCCATCTCCATCGGCCAATCGCTCCTGGGCAAGAACATCGCCGCCGCGCTATTTATCTTTGCCGAGATGCTGGCCGTCACCGTGGCCTCGCTCGCGCTGCGCATTCATCTCCCGCCCGAGGCGATCGCCGAAGCTTTCTCCGTCACCGCCATTGTCGGCGTCTATCTGCTCGCCATCGGCAATCTCAGCTCCGTGCATTTTCCCCGCGCCATGAATCCCGAGCGCGTCTCGCAAGGCGGCGCCGCCAGCCGCATGCAGGCCCTGATCTTTCTCTTCTACCCCATCGCCCTGCTGCCCGTGACCCTCGCCTTCTGGGCCCGCGCCGTCTTCGACAGCCAGCTCATCTTCGTCCTGATCCTGACCTTCGCCGCCATCCTCGGCGCCATCGTCTACTGGATCTCCATGGACTCCGCCGTAACCGCCGCCCTCCAGCGCCGCGAAAAACTGCTAATGGAGTTGTCGCGTTCCGAAGGCCCCGTAGCGACCGAATAAAATTCGTAGCGTAGGCTTCAGCCTACGATGGTTCTTCCAGTTAGTAGGCTCTTCCCCCCACTAACCGCCGCATTCCCCTTGATCACAAACCGCAGCGGCAAATCCGCACACTGCCGGATCCCGATCCTCGTCGTCACCTGAATCTCGAACCCCGGTTCTTTGTTCAATTCCCGCACCACCAGCGTCCCGCGCGTCACATCCACGCCATTCTGCGCCCGCGTGATCCCGAAAGCCTTCGTCAGATTTCCCGGTCCCGATGCCAGCTTCGCAACCGAGTGCACACTCGGCCGCCGCCGCTGCATGAGGCCGATCCCCGCCACCGGCTCTACGGCGCGAATCAGTATCGCGCCCCCCGTCCCCTCCGGCCCCACCACAAAATTCAAGCACTCATGCATCCCATAGATGAAGTACACATACGCGTGCCCCGGCGGCCCAAAAATCACCCGCGTCCGCTTCGTGATCCCCCGCGCCGAATGCGACGCCAGATCATCCCCGCCCAGATACGCCTCGGTCTCGACGATCCTCCCCGCCACGCCCCCAAACACCAGAATCTTCCCCAGCAACTCGCGCGATACCGTCACCGTGTCCCGTTCATAAAACTCCCGCCCCAAAACCCGGCTCTCTCTTGTGATCTCCCGCCACTTCATTGCACAATTATCATCGCGCAGCGATACGGCACGACACACGGAATCACTATTTCCTTGACATGTTCCCCCGGCGGCGCGTAGAGTCCATGCTGACTTGGGGAGGAAGTATGATCGATCGAGGCCGGAACACACGATTCGCCATAGCGTGGCTACCCATTCTCGTGCTCGTCGTTGTGCAGCATGCGTTGGCTCAGCCGCAAACGTCACCGGCCAACTGGGACCGCCTCAAGCAACTCGCGCCTGGCGCTGAGATCCGAGTCGAGCTAAAGGATCGCGGCGCCGTTTTTGGCGAGTTCCAAAGCGTGACGGGCGAATCCCTGCTGATCAACTCGAGAAGAGGCCAGGAGACACTCACCGAACAGACGGTGGCGCGAATATCGTCCAAGCGCAGGAGCCATCGGACGCGGAACGCCCTGATCGGACTCGGCATTGGAGCGGGCGCGGGCCTCGCTGTCGGTGCGGCGGTGGACTCCAAAAACTGCCACACTTGTTTCGGCCCGAACCTGCCGAACGTTGGCAAGGAGATATTCACACCGCTTGGCGCGCTCGCTGGAGCGCTCATCGGATTCTTGATTCCTACCGGCGGATGGCGGGAGGTCTATCGAACGCAGTAGACTAGCGTTTCAACGCGGTACCGAACCGATACAGCCCATACCGAGCCGCGCGCGAGTAAGCGGTTTTTAGGCCTGCTACACTCCCCACATGCTCTTCATGGTGATCGAACACTTCCGCAACGCCGACCCCACCCCCATCGGCGAGCGCTTCCAACGCGCCGGCCGCCAGATGCCCGAAGGCCTCACCTACCACGCGAGCTGGATCGACGCGAAGGGCGCACGCTGCTTCCAGCTCATGGAAACAGCCCGCCCGGAACTCTTCACTGACTGGACCGCCCGCTGGTCCGACCTGATCGACTTCGAAATCGTCCCCGTGTTGACCTCCGCCAATTTCTGGGCTCAGCCTTCAAGTCCCCCCGCGCCACGCTGATATAATAAGAACGGCGAACATGGTTCAACATTCTGACGTCGAAAGATCGGTGATTCGGCTGGCGTTGCTGGCGCTCCTGATCTATCAAGCCGCCGCTTTCTTCCTTTCTCTTGTGCGATGATTTCGCACGGCACTCATGAGTTCATACATACGCGGAGCATCCGTCGCTCTCGCGCTTCTCGTCTTTGTCGCAGGCATGTTGCTCGACTACAGGCGGAAAACCAGCACGCCGTTGCATGAACATCTAGGACGAGCGGCAGCTGCCGGCGCTATCCCGGCCGCGCTGACCCTCATGTATGGAGCATTCGATCCGTCGATCCTCTGCCAGATACCGGGGTTGAATGTTCCAATCGCGTTCGGCGGCATGTCGCTCTTCTACATCTCAGTGAAAGCTGCGCTGAAGAAGTCCTCTTAACCTCTCTCCCATGCGCCTCTTCACCGCCATCGACCTCCCCGAAGACATCGTCACCAATCTCGCCAATCTCCTCGCCCGCCTCAAACCCACCGCCCGCATCAACTGGTCCCCGCCGCAAAACCTCCACATCACCACCAAGTTCATCGGTGAATGGCCCGAAGAACGCTTGCCGGAACTCACCGCGGCACTCGCCGCGTTGCCGCCGCGCGCCGCGATTCCCATCGCCATCGAGAAACTCGGCTTCTTCCCCAACCCGCATGCACCACGCGTGTTTTGGACGGGCGTCCACGCCGGCGACGCTCTCGCGCAACTCGCCCGCGATACAGAAGACGCGCTGGCAAATCTCGGCATCGCCAAGGAGCAGCGCCCCTACTCGCCCCACCTGACACTCGCCCGCATCAAAACGCCAGGCAAGCAGCCCGCGCTGCTGCAAGCAGTGGCGAGTCTGCCTTCACTCGACTTCGGCCGCTTCACCGTCAACCGCTTCCACCTTTACCGCAGCCAGACCGCTCCCTCCGGCTCCATCTACACGCAGCTCGCCGAGTTTCCCTTCAAAACCGAAAGCTGAATTCTCCGCCCGCAACGAACCACCGGTCGTGCGCCGCGCCGGCATTCACCAGTATCCAGCGTGGCGTGGTGCCCAGCCAGAAGTGCCGGCCATGGTCGAGCGCCACTGCTGCACCCACAGAGAAATTACCTCCCCATCCGCTGCGTGGAAAAAGATAGCCGAAGGTGTCTTTGCCAGCCGAATAATTCTCGTACGTTCCGCCCGCGCCCGCCGATAGCTCCAGCCGTCCCTCCCAAACCGGCAGAATGGCGCGCGGCCCAAACTGCACCCACGTGAACAGATCTTTCGGATAGAAGGCGTAAGCGTCCTGGTGAATAACGCCGGCCGGATGAATTGCCGTTAACACTCCCGCTTCCAGTGCCAGGTGCCGGAAAAGCCGGTAGCTGTAGGTCCCACCCAGACTCACCGGCGTGGCAGTTTCGGACAGGGGCACATTGAATTGAATCGCTGTCCCACCGCTGAACGTCACCTCACTGTGTTCGGACTGGGCGTGCGCCATGGTCACGGCCACGAAACAAAAGACGACAATACGCCTCATAATTCATTGACCTGCAATTGTGCCGCCAGCCTACACGCGCGTGAAAAATGTTTACAGACGTGACAGAATCGAAGAGTCGTTGCGTTAATGACTCCTCTTCTGGCGCTTGTGGCCGCTTATCTGATCGGGGGCATTCCCTTCGGTTACCTCATCGTCAAATGGAAAACCGGCGCCGACGTGCGTTCGTCCGGCAGCGGCAACATCGGTGCGACCAATGTTCTGCGCACCACCGGCCGCTCTGCCGGCATCGTGACGCTGCTGCTCGATATCGCGAAAGGCGCCGTCGCCGTCTGGCTCGCCGATAAACTGACCGCCGGCAACATTCACTGGATGAGCGCCGCTGCACTCGCCGTGATGCTCGGCCACGCCTTCCCGATTTTTCTGAAGTTCCAAGGTGGCAAGGCCGTCGCAAGTTTCATCGGAGCGTATCTCTACCTGGCGCCCCTGCCTCTCGTCGCCGTGCTGATCGTGTGGCTGGCCACCGTCGCCTACACGCGCCAAGTCTCCATGGGTTCGATTCTCGCCGCCGGAACCTTTCCCCTTGCCGTCTGGCTTCTGATGCAGCCGCCACTCTCTCTGGTTGCCGCTGCCACCATCAGCGGAGCGTTCATCATCTACCGTCACCGGGCCAACATCGCGCGCATCCGCGCCGGCACCGAGCACGTCCTGTCTTTCGGCTCGCGCAAAACCGCGTCGCCTCCCCGATGGAGAATCCGCCGCTCATGACAAATCTCGCCGTCATCGGTGGTGGCTCCTGGGGCACCGCTCTCGCGATCGTGCTCGCCCCGCGCTTCAACCGTGTGCGCCTCTGGGTCTACGAACCGGACCTCGCCCAGCGCATGTGTACCTCGCGCGAAAACGATGTCTACCTACCCGGCTTCCAGCTTCCCGCCAAGATCAACATTCATAACGAGCTTGCATCCGCCCTCGACGGCGCCGAAATCGTCCTTAGCGTCGTCCCTTCGCACCTGGCCCGGCCCCTCTACAAGCAGATGGCTCCGCACCTGACTCCGGCCATGCATCTCGTCAGCGCAACCAAAGGATTAGAAACCGGCACGCTCCTGCGCGTTTCTGAGGTCATCCGCCAGGTGCTCGAACCGAAGTTAGCACCTCGCGTGGCCGTCATTTCCGGTCCCACCTTTGCCCGCGAAGTCGCCCGCGGCGACCCGACAGCCCTGGTCGTCGCTTCCATCGACCGCGAACTGGCCGAAACGGTCCAAACCGCCTTCTCCGGCCCGACTTTCCGCCTGTACACCAGCTCCGATCCGGTCGGCGTGGAGATCGGTGGAGCAGTAAAGAATGTAGTCGCCATCGGTGCCGGTGTTTGCCACGGTTTAGGGCTCGGCCACAATGCCATCGCCGCACTGATTACAAGGGGTTTAGCCGAAATCAGCCGCCTTGCCATGGCGATGGGTGGCCAGCCGAAAACCCTCGCCGGTCTCGCCGGTCTGGGCGATCTGGTGTTAACGTGCACCGGAGATCTTAGCCGTAACCGTCACGTAGGATTAGAGTTAGCCAAAGGCCGCAAGCTCGATGAGATCGTCGAGTCGATGAAAATGGTCGCCGAGGGCGTCAAAACCACGTCGGCTACTGTTGACTTGGCGCGCCGCCATTCGGTCGAGATGCCGATCGCGCAACAAATGCATGCCATGCTTCAACTTGGCCGTCCTCCGCAAGAGGCCATCCGCCAGCTCATGGAACGCAGCTTAAAAGGGGAATAAGTCCCGCAACCTTTTATGTCCCAGTGGGTTAAGGAAGATATGGGGGCCTCATTGGCTCTTGACTGCGACGTCGAATTGATGCTTCGGGTCAAGGACGGGGACGGGGCGAGTTTCGCCCTGCTGCTCGACAAGTATCGTGTCTCCGTCACCCATTTCCTGTACCGCATGGTGCAGGACCAGCCGGTGGCGGAGGAACTGGCTCAGGAGGTTTTCTTGCGTGTTTACAAGTCGAGAGAAACCTACGAGCCGGCCGCCAAATTTACCACGTGGCTGTACCGCATCGCCACCCACCTCGCACTGAACTGGCTGCGGGATAAGAAAAATGAGCGGGGACAGGAACGGCTGGATGAAGTCGCCGAAGACGGACCGGTCCGGGAGCTGCCGGACAGGGCGCCATCTGTCGAGCAGCGGATGGTCCACCGGGTGAAGGTGGATGAAGTGCGGCGGGCCGTGGCCGCGCTGCCGGCGAAGCAGCGGGCTGCGGTCCTGATGCACAAGTACGATGAGATGGAGTATTCACAGATTGCAAAAATATTAAGTTGCTCGGAATCAGCGGTGAAATCGCTTTTGTTCCGGGCCTATGAAACCTTGCGCGTTAGACTAGCGCATATGGCTTAAAGGGAAGAAATATGGATTGCCCCATCAAGACTCAGGAAAACAGGGAGTGGCTGCTGGATTATTCGGCCGGACGGCTGAATCGCCAGCATGCCGTGATGGTTGAGCGGCACATGGAAGCGTGTCCGGACTGCGCGGAGTTCGTCGCGGAGCAGCGCGTGGTATGGGAAGCGCTCGGCCGTTGGGAGCCGCAGGAGATCAGCCCGGATTTTAACCGGCGGCTGTACCAAAGGATCGACCAGGCGAAACCGGCTTCCTGGCTCCAACTGCTTTGGCGGCCGCTGGTACCGGTGGCGGCTGCGTGTCTTCTACTTGTTGCCGGCGTGGCGCTGCATACGCCGGCGGCCCCGCCGCGGGTGGAAACCGTGGAGCCGGAGCAGGTGGAGCGCACGCTGGACGATCTGCAAATGCTGCGCGAGCTGGCGTTGACGCCGCCCGAGGAGGCCAGAACTTCCCAGCCGATGTAAACGGTATGCGCCGCTTCCTTCTCATTGCCGGGCTTTGTGCTCTGCTGCCAGGGGCAGCGGTGTGTGCGCAGGAACGTGCGGCGGAGCCCAAGGCCCCCAAGGCCGCCGTGAAGGCGAAAGGCAAGGCCAATGGGGAGGCGCCGGCTCCGCTCGAACGGTGGAATCGGATGACGCCGGAAGAGCGGAAGCAGGCGCTGGCCAAACTGCCACCGGAACGGCGGCGGGAACTGCAACAGAAGCTACAACAGTATCGCAACCTGCCTCCCGAGCAGCGCCAGCAGTTAGGAGAAAGGTACAAGGCGTTCAGCCAATTGCCGCCGGAACAACAAAACCGCGCGCGCGAACTGTTCCGCCAGTTCAACTCACTTCCCGAGGACCGCCGCCCGATGGTGAAGCAGGAGTATGAACAATTGCGAGCGATGCCGGAGGCGGAACGCAACGAGCGCATGAATAACGAAGCATTCCGCAGCCGGTACACCCCCGCGGAACAGCAGATGCTACGGGATTTATCACAGACCTTCGGAAGTTCCCGATAAGAAATATTCAGAAATAACCTAAAGAGGTATTGTCAATTCCCTGAGATTTCTGGTACCTTTTTCTAACCATAGTCTGAGCGGGTGATGGACAGCGATCGAAGCGAGCGAGTCAGCCCACCGAGGACGTGACAAGGAGTTCCGAATGAAAAAAGCAAAAGACCCTGAGCCCGCGATGCGCCCCGCGGCCTACCGAAAAGTGCTGACTGCGAAGCGTGAGCAGGTGATGGCCGGCCTAGGCATCAAGTTTGACACGCTGGCCAAGATGGGCCGGGTGGCGGAAGAGGACCAGGCGCAACTTTCGCACGATGAGTTCATCTCGCTGCGGTTGAACAGCCTGGACTATGTGCAGTTGCGAATGATCGAAGAAGCGCTAGACCGGATTGAGGCGGGCGACTACGGCGTGTGCCTGGGCTGCGAGGAGCCGATTCCGGCGAAGCGCCTGCAAGCGGTACCGTGGGCGAAGTACTGTGTGACTTGCCAGCAGGAACTGAGCAGCAGGCACGACGACGCGCCGTCCTCGGCCAATTCGCGTGTCGGCATTCAAGATAACTGGTAGAGTGCGATCCGCGCCCACGGATCGCCGTTCACCTATTTGATCTCCGAGTCGAACTCGTAAAATCCCTGATTGTCCAAGAAGCCGGCGCCGCTCCGGCCATTCACCGAAAACCAAGCACGCCCTTCACGAGTTCTCACGATCAAGGCCCCGGCAGGTTCGTCTTCCGCTAGGAACCCTGCTCCAGCGTGCGTGCCATTTCCAGAAGGCCCGCTGCAACCTTCCGAGCCCCGCGCCTTGAAGTCCCAACAAACGATGCCGTGGGCATTGGTTATTGCCACCGCTCGCCCGGACGGGTTCGGGATACTGGCGCCCCATTCCAAGTTGGCAGGCAAAACGATGTGGTAGCCCGCGCCATTCTGTTCCACGAAGGCGCGCTCCGGCGTACACAGGTTGCGATTCGGCAGACATGCCGACATCGGAAAACTGATGTCTGACGAGACTACGGACATGGTCGAGGAAACATCCGAGCCCGCGAAAGTCCAGTTGAGAATGTCGTGATTCTGCCATCCCCAACCGGTTGCGGCGGTGAATCCGACCCAGGCGCTGCCTTGGTGGTCTGTCGCGATCGAAAGATCCGCCACCGTTTTCAGAACGAGAGAGCTATCCAGAAAAACCGAAGAACCGGCGGCTGAAACACGATGCGTGCGGTGTGCACTTTGCGGTCCTTCAAACGAACGCTCAGCTTCGGCGTGAACGCCAGACGCGCCGCGGGCCAGCGCGTTTCGGAGGGTCCACCGTTAGCACGTATCGCGATGAAGTTTGAGGAAGGATCTCCTTCTTCCGGGTTTCGCAAGGTATCGAAGAAAACCGCGATAGTCCACGGAATCCCTGCTTGCCGGGGATTCGTGGGGTCGGTTACGCCGAAGCCTCCAGCCGAGCCGACGCCGCCCAATGCTGCCGGACCCGAGTTTTGCAGGACGAACGCAAACCCGTCTGTGCCGCGGAAAAACAGATCCTGGTTGGTCAGTTGGAATTGAAACGTGGTTTCAAAGCCTGACAGCACGGGCTGCTTCTCGCGGAACCAGACAGCACCCCTTTGATTGGACCGGGCGCGGGTGAGGCGCAGCACTTTGCCGGAGACGCTGGCCTTGCCTACGAGGTTGAGTCCCTGGATGCTCGAGAAATCGTCGAAGCGGATGGCGGCAGACGCACAATCAATTGTGACCGCGACGAAGAGAACTACGATCCAAGCGGCGCTCGATGGGGCGGAGCCCACATACGTGAATATACCCGATAAGCGCCGCCGATCGCGCCATTACGCAGCTACGGAGAGTTTTGGTTAGTTGATGGCGATAGAGCTGACTTGCAGGACGTCGCCGTCCATGGTGCCTTCGACGGTGGCTTTCAGATCATTCTCTTTGCTGGTGGCCTTGAGCGCAGCGAGGGCCTTGGCGTTACCGACTTCATCGAACTTGATAAACTTGCCATCGCTTGTGACCAGAGCGTAGCCACCTTTGGCGCAACCTACGGCGCACTTTTTCGTGTGGCTGGCGAGGTCTTTGCCCTTGCACATGACATCGACTACGGTGCCGTTGAATGTTTCGGCGAAAGCGGCAACGGATAGTAACGATGCCGCAGCGGTGAGTATCGCGAGTCTCTTCATTTTCTCCTCCTCAAGAAATGAACGTACTTCCCACGTTACTGGATTCGGGTGCGCAGGGCAAGTTAAATGGCTGTTGTAGATGTTACTTTCGCCGGCCAGAGGAGCATCGCCGCCAGGGCGATGGCGGTCAAGAGACTGATCACCAGGCAAGCGGTGCGCTCCGGGCCACCTGTGAACTCCAAGTCGATGTCGCATGGGCCTGAGCAGTTGGGTTCAATGATGATCATGCCTAGCTGGTCGGAGTGGACGGGTACAGACTTACCGGATACAGTCGCGCGCCATCCGGGGTCATAAGTCACCTGCACGGAGACCACCTGCAAGGGTGAGAGGGCCGCGGAAATTCGAGCGTAATCGGGACTTAGCCACGCGAGTTTAGCGAGCGGCAGGGCGGGATCATCGAGGGCTGCGACGTAGGGGCGCACGGGGGCGATATCGAGGCCGTGAATCGGCCGGCGGGTCACGATCGTGGACGCGGGAATCACATGCGCGAGCGATGTGGATCGCAAGGGAACCTGATAAATGTAGTCGTCGCCAGAGCGCCAAACGAGGGGAAGAAGTCCATCGAACTTTTTCGGGTTGCGCGTGGCGTGATAGTGGTCATAGCTCGCGGGCCCTGTGACGACGATGGCGCCGCATCCATACGCTTTGAGCCAGAAGACGGAGACGGGGCCGTCCTGATCGCCGGCGTTCTGGCCGGAATAAATCGTGTAGACGGCGGCGCGCTGCATCCAGTTGGGTGCGGAGGGCTCGTGGCCCGCGCCGAGCTGGGGGTTATTCGCGAACAAGTTGAACCACCACGCGGCTTCGCCGGCGATAAGGACGCGCTGGCCGGGGAGGTGTGTATCGATCCAACGGGCTTGCTGATACGGGACAGACTGCGTGATGGCCACGGGACGGATGAGGCGGCGGGCGTAGCGGTAATCTTTCGACGCGACCCAACTTAGCAAGAGCAAAACGACGACGGCTGAGGCTACGGCGGTTCTTGGACGCAAGTGGCAGAGAAGGGGGTCGAGCGCGAAGGCGACGAGCAGGCAGAACCCGACTTCCCATTCGAGGTGGTAGCGGTGTGGCTGCGGGATGAAGCTGAGATTTTGGTAAGCCAACGCGACGATGCCGCCGAAGCAGGCGGAAAGAAGAAGGGCGAATCGCAGCATGGTTGTGGGCAAACGGAGCGTGATGGCCCAGACGGCAGCCATCGCGAGCAGGAAAATGCCGGCGAGGATGCTGGTTTTCGACGTGAAACGATAATCGCCGCCGACCAGTTGGGAGTTGGTTTCGACTAGACGAATAAGGGACGGCGGGAAGAGGCGGCAGATGAGCAGGTAGGCAGTGGCGAGCATGGCGCCGACAGAAAGCCACGTGCGCCAGGCGCGCTCTTTGCGGGCGAGCAGCAAGAACAGAGCGCAGATAGAAATTACGACCATGCCGAAGGCGTTGGTGATCATCACGGCGGCGGCCGCGAGAACGAACAAGGCGAAGCGGCGCGGGTTGGGCTTATCGAGG
>Ga0181536_10000271_pt1 | contig 61971 bp, 49 predicted proteins | sample PEATcosm2014_Bin_41_FD_121105 | JGI IMG/M metagenome (GOLD analysis project Ga0181536, IMG submission 121105) | Peatland microbial communities from MTU Mesocosm Facility, Houghton, MI, USA - PEATcosm2014_Bin17_60_metaG | ecosystem: Environmental > Terrestrial > Soil > Wetlands > Peat | place...
GCGGGTCATCGAGGATCTGGCTGGAGACTGGCGCCGGCTCGACGAGCGGATCGAGAGTCTATCGGGTGAGATCGAGGCTGTTGCGCGCCAGGATGCCGGTTGCGAGCGACTGATGAGCGTGCCCGGCATCGGCCCGATCATCTCCAGTGCGATGGTGGCCGCGATCGTTCCACGATCCAGAGCTTGGCTTGTTCATTACCGCTTAGGCGGCCAGTAGAGCGGGACCATGCCAGCGAACACGAGCGCCATTCCAATTTCAGACTCGATGTTCGGCAACCAGTCCGCAATCTACCATGGAGTGCTCGCGTGCCAATCAATGAGCGACGGATGGCCGGACGTGAAATATCCGTAAAGCCAGAGGGCCATGCCCGCTAACTCGATGATCCAACCAATTATGATTGCCTTGCTCACGCTCTGGTTCGCTCTCTGGTCGTGGCAAGCCACCAATCTCGGCAGGATGGGGCTATTTCGGGAGGCGCGTGAGCTCGATTTGCGCTAGGGTCCGAGAGTAGCTCCGGTTATCGCCTGAGCCATTCTGCTTTCCGCTAAACGTGCTCTGAGGCCACAAAACTGGATCGTTTTTAGCAAGTCAGGGCAAGGTAGGATCACCCAACCGACGCTTACCGTAAAATACCTTTCAAACAAAAACCCCGGGGAATTCCCCGGGGCTTTGTTTCGATCCGAAGCTGTTCGATTACGCAGCGATAGCCGTAGCCTTACGCTTCCGGCGCCAGCCAAGCAGGCCCATCGCGCCGAGGCCGCCCGCGAAGAGTGGTAAGGCGGCGGGAAGAGGAGTAGTGACTGTCTCGCCCCCCGCAAACTCAACGATTGCGTCGATTAACAGCGACGGATTGTCATACGTGATGGAGCCAAACGATCCCAACGAACCGTTCTCGTTCAAGAACGCGTATAATGCCTGGCAGCTCCCGGAACTAGCACAGCCATCTTGCTGTCCAGTATTGCCCGCGGTGCCACTACTCCAAAGGGACCCAGCGTCCCAATATGTGCTCGTGTCACCGTTGACCCAGGAAAAGTCTGCCGCCGTCACCTGATGGAAGCCAAAGTTCGTATTCGTAGCCGACAGACCAATCCACGCCAACGGGCCAGCCGGCGTTTGTCCGAAGTCGTTAGGGTACGGATTAGAAAGATTGGCGACTATGTTCGATGAAAGCTGACCGAGCACGGTGCTGTTGTCAACCGACGCCAGGTTCCCGCCGAGGCTCACGGCAAAAGTTTGCGCGGCGCTAAAACTATCGACAGTCGCATTGTTAGCCGCGTTATATCCGCAATAGAGATTGCCGCCGGCGTCCGTATAGCTGTAGCCGGAATAGCTATAATCTCCGCTGCCGGCACCACACGTCGCCGCTTTCGCGGTGCCCGCGCTCAGCATCGCTCCAGCAAGAGCCATTCCAGCTATAGCAGCGGCGCTGAAAAAATAGGAATGTCGCTTCATCGGACCCTCCGTCAGGAGAACGCTACTGATTTACCTTGTGTTAACACATTCCTTTAAGGCCCATGAGTCAAGCGCCTTGAAGATATAGACGACCTTTTCGGTAACGATCCCCGATATACAACCTGACGGTAGTGATACCCGTCAAAGTCACGTAAAAATAGAACTTATGCAAGATTCGCCAACTATTTGATTCCCCGAATATTTCTCGATCCCGGCAGCCGTAGAACAGCGCAAGCACCCCCTCCCTTCGGCGAAACTCCGACCTGGTATGCCCAAGCAAGTGCCGTTGCTATTGATTGGCTGCTTGCCGTCGATGCGGGATGGCGAGGCCGAGGTCTGGGATCGGCGCTATTTGTGGATGCTCGGTGTGTTGCAGCGTCAGAGACCGCGGGAGAGGGGGCGTTGACCGCCAACGGAACGCTCATCCTCGACGGCCTTCGCCGCCTGTACGTGACGACCGCAACATTTCCCGGAGTTTGGAAAGGGCCCGAACGGAGCGGCGTTCGCGACGAGGAATCCGGAGCGATATTGGCTCCGCTCCCATTCATTCCGCGGCGTCCTCCATGGCGGCGCCGGCGCGCAGCAGAACCGCGAAGCGTCCCCCACCTTCTTTGGTGAGCGTGCCGAATGTTCCGGATTGGACGATCCGTCCGCCATCGAGCACGACGATATGGTCAGCGCCGCGCAAGATCGATAGCCGATGGGATATGACGACGACCGTGGTGCTACCGCGCAGCCGGTCGATCACAGCCCACACCGCCCGTTCACTTTCGTGATCGAGGGCGTTGGTCGCTTCATCGAGGATCAGCAGAGTGGGGTTGCGCAGGAGTGCGCGCGCCAGGATGAGCCGCTGACGCTCGCCGCCGGACAGCCGGCTGCCGCGCTCGCCGACGACGGTATCAAGCCCGTCCGGCATCGTCGCGACGACTGTATCAGCGCCGGTCAACGCCAGCACCCGACGCAGATCCGCGTCGCTGGCGCCGGGCGAGGCCCATAGCAGGTTGGCGCGAATGCTCTGGTTGAAGAGAAAGTTCTCCTGCGGAATATAGGCGATGCTGCGCCGCCATGCCGCGAGCCGCGCACCGGTCAGAGTTTGTCCATCGACCGAGACGCTACCGGCATCCGGCACCCTTAGTCCCAGCAACAGGTCGGCCAGCGTGCTCTTACCGACGCCGGTGGCACCGACGATAGCGACCGCCGAGCCAGCCGCGATTTCCATATCCAGACCGTCGAGCACGTCGGGGCCGTGTACCTTGTCGTAGCGGAAACGAACGCCGGCCAGCGTGATCTGGTCACGCAGCGGTAAACGTTCGGTCCCGTCGCCGATGAGGAGTTCCTTGGCGGCGTCGCAACGCGCAATCAGCCGATCCAGGTTGTCGAAGACCGGTAGCACCTCCCACATAGAAGCGGTGCTTTGCTGGATTTCCATGAGACCCGGAATCAGCCGTGCGAACACAACGATCATGATTACCAGTTCGGGCGTGCTCAGATGCGAAAACTCAGAGCCGGCATAGACGAAGGCGCCCAGCATGATGGCGGCAGCGACTTGCACGAGCATGCGCGCCTCCGCCGTGCGTCGGCCGTAGGCGAGTATGTTGTCATGCTGATGCGCGACGGCTGCCTCGAAAGCTAGGCGATGGTGCTCCTCGGCGTTGTGGCTCTTGGCCAGCTTGAGGCTGGCGAGAAAATCGCTGATTTCGTCGAAGATGGCGCGCCGCGCCAGCATGATGCGCTTGCCGTCCTGAAAGGCATCGCCACGGCGCCAACGCAAAAGAATCGCGACAAGACCGCCGCAGCCGATCGCGGCCAATGTGAGCACGGGTGAAATACTGAGCGCAATCGCCAATTGGACTGCGGAGACCATGGCCACCGCCGGAATCCGCAGGAATAAATTTGTCCCAAGGGTGACACTATCGACATCGCTGGTCAGCGCCTTGACCAGATGAGACAGACGTTCCCTAGCGATAAATGACCACTGGGCGTCCTGGATTGCGCGGTACAGGCGTCGCCGCACCGCGTCGATGAAGCTGATCTGCAGGTCGAAAGTCACCATATCGCGCTTACGCACTAAGATGGCGCGGCACAGCACGGCGCCAACGAAGATAGCGAGGATGAGCGGCAATGAAAGATTGAGGCCAACTGCATGCAGCAGCCCTGTGGTGGCATTGCCCGCCGGGCCGGCGCTGCTCATGCGCTCGCCCGTAAGCGCGAGCAACGGGCCCAGCAGCGATATGCTGATGCCTTCGGTCAGGCTGGCGCCGATCACCAGGATGATGCCGCTGATCTGTTGGCGTCGGGAAACCGAGCCGGTGAACAAGCGGACGAAACTCGCGAGCAGGCCGATCGAGTGGCCGCCAGAAAAATTCATCAGCGCCAGCGCTCCTAACATCGATCATGGCGGTCGATCGCAGCAAAAACAAGTGTACCACACCGCCCCGAACGTGCGAAGGCAGGTCGGGTCGCGCGGCTCCATCAGTGGCTTGCGCGACAAATTAACCATCGAATTAGGCGATGGCGGCCGCTAGCGCCGCCGCCACTGCCGTGCCAGCCACCCAACCGGACGGATGACTGCATAGAGGGCCCAATCAAAGATCGTATGTCGTGCCCAATTTTTCGAAACGCCAATTCGCCGTAGGCCGCGGTTCGGCATGACTTCCGCATCTGATACGAGTAACCTCAGCCTCATCAAAGCGCAAAGCCTCGAGAGGTTGGTCAGTTTTTTCGACAGGAGCCGATGATGCCATGGCCAACTTCACCGTCGTCCAAAAAAAGTGAGACGCCGCGCCATGCAGAGCACGGGCGCGTAGCCCAATGCAATCCGCGAATAACCAAAGATGATAGACCATTCTGAAATTTCCGCCGACGATATTAGATTATATATCATTGGGGATATACATGGTCGGTCTGATCTTCTTGATCGAATCGTCGATGAAATTCACCGCGATATTGAGGGATATGGCGGTCGCGAATGTCTTACGATTACTTTGGGTGATTATGTGGATCGAGGCCCGGATTCCCGGGGTGTGCTCGATCGTCTTTCGCGGAATCCCTTTCCAACAAGGTTTGTCGCGCTCAGGGGCAATCACGAAGCGGTGCTGGAAGCTTTTCTGCAACGGCCGTTGGTGCTAGACCATTGGCGACATCTTGGTGGACTGGAAACGCTGCACTCATATGGGATAGCTGTAAATGAATTGATGCGTGGGAAAGGCTACGAGGAAGCTGCCGGCGCCTTGCGTGCCGCAGTTCCAGAAAAACATCTAGCGTTTTTGCGGTCGCTAAAAAATTGCGTTAGTATTGGCGAGTATTTTTTGTGTCACGCCGGGGTTCGACCTGGCATTCCGCTCGATAGACAAAACATCGACGATCTATTGTGGATACGTGAAGAGTTTTTGAACAGCGACCTCGCTTATGGAAAAATGGTTATTCACGGTCACACACCTAACGAGTGGCCGGAGGTTAAGCGCAATCGGGTCAACATCGACACCGGGGCTTTCGCAACTGGCCGCCTGACTTGTCTCGTTATCGAAGGCGGTCGAGGTCGGTTCTTATTCACGGCGTAAAATTAGTCAGTGCGATTGTCTGACCTGTTGGAGTAGGCCCCGCCAACTCTCCAATGCCTGTCGACGGGTAAAATGGGCTTCGAGCATAGCTCGAGCGTGTCGCCCCATTTCAATTCGTAATGCAATGTCCTTGGAAAGCCGAAGAATTGAGTCGACCAGCGCATCCGCATTTCCGGGTTCAACGACAACGCCGCACTGGTATTGCTCAACCATCCTGGCAATCTCTCCGTTTTTGGCACAGATAGCTATCATCGGCCGGCCTGCGGCCGCAATGCCATAGACCTTGCTTGGAACAATAAGGCCTTCGACTTCCGGTTTTAGTGAAATCCAGTGGACGTCCGGAACGCCAAGTGAAAACTTCAGAACCGCCCGATCCTGATAGTCCATAAATCGAAAATTGCCGAGGCCGCGCTCCTGGACGCACTTTGCGAGCTGGTTCAGTAGGTGGCCACCACCTGTGCACAGGAAGACAATATCCGAGTTGCTTCTCAAACGTTCCGCGGCGCCTAGAATGGTGTCGAACTCATGCACCCGGCCGAGGTTTCCGGAATAACCAACGACGAATTTGTTCTCGAACCCCCACTCTCGACGCAAAGGATTGTCGTGGGCCGCAACCGGAACGACCTCGTCATCTTCACTCCAGTTCGCAATTACACGGATACGATCTTTCAAAATCCCCCGCGAGGCGACCTTGTCGGCCATTTGCTCCCCGAGGACAACATTGGCCACTGCGGTTTTCAGACTGCGGTCGCGCAGATAGGAAATGCTTCGCAAGATCGGCCCTCTTAAGAAGGGCACGCCCAGCTCGACTGCGACTTCTGGATAGATATCCTGTAGCCAGTTGATCAAGCGCGCGCGTCTGCGATCGGCAACTCGCATCGCAACAAGTGAAATCAGCGGTGGGTCAGTCAATGCAACGAGAACATCATCAGGCTGCGTAAGGGTCATGAGCGTGCGCCAGGCCGCTGCATAAAAGGAGAGGTAATCAATGGCACGACCTACCAATCTAGATCGCCCGAAATGCGTGGTGGCCACGCGGTGGACCCGGACCCCACCAAGGGTATCTTGCGGCGGCAGACGAGCTTTTGGGTCGTCGTAAAGCTGCTGGCTGGTAATGACATTCACGTCAAATCCACACGACGCCAGGTAGGTGGTGACATCACCGACCAGTTGGCTTGTGGCGGAATGATCCGGCGGAAAGAAGCGGTTGAGGAAGAAAATGCGTTGCATCAAGGACCGTCGTGCTTGGTCTTCGCCGCATAGGTAACACGCGCTCCCCCAGGGGAGTACGTCTTGTGGTTGTCATAGTTATTGCCTAGGTTAATTGGCTAGATTCATAAGATATATCAATATCTTAAATGGAAGAGACTGCATTAATTGAGCTTGACGCCAAGGTTTGACCCGAGATACACATTTTGCGGTCAGGGCGAGCCGCCTCGTACCGCCCGCTCGGTGCGCGGCTCGAAATGCGGCGACGCAGAGGGTTGTAGGCCGAAGCATGAATGCCGAGTTTGGTTTGCGTTGGTACGTCGCCCATACTCAGCCACATGCCGAGACAAAAGCGTCTCAGCATCTGCGCCGCCAGGGCTTCGACATTTACCTTCCGCGCTACCTAAAGCAACGTCGGCATGCACGGCGCATCGAGAAGGTCGCGGCGCCGCTCTTCCCCAACTACGTCTTCGTTGCCATCGACATGACAACACAACGTTGGCTTTCGATTGATTCGACTATTGGCGTTAACAAACTTGTCCGCAACGGCGATCTTCCGGCTGCGGTGCCTCAGTCTATTGTTGATGCATTGAAGAGCCGCGAGGATGCTTATGGATATGTTCAGCTTATCCGGCGGCCACGGTTCTCGCCCGGCGACAAAATTCGTGTTGTGGGCGGGGCATTTTGCGATTGCTATGGCCTCTATGAGGGTATGACCACGCGGGAGCGCATCGCCATCTTGCTCGAGCTGCTGGGCCGCAAGGTACGGACAATCGTTGATAGCGACATCATTGAAGCGGCTTAGTCGGACCCTGTGGAAGCTCGCGGGTTCGACAACCCAACGATATTAATCTGCTGCAAAACCGCCGTCCGATCGGAGCGCTGGTCAGACTTGTTGTATGCGAATACGCGACTCTGATCTTGACCGGCGGCCTGCCACACTGCCTCAGTCACGGCCTGCTCTGATCGACGCTCGCCCGTGAACAACAGGTGCAGCGTCGAAAGGACAATGCGTAGATCGAGCCACAGCGAGGCATTGCGAATATACCAATCGTCGAGCGCGCCCTTTTCTTCGGGTGTAATTAGATTGCCGCCGTTGATCTGGGCCCAGCCGGTAATCCCGGGACGGACGGTCAGCCGTAGACTTGAATTTTCTGGCTGATCGTGCGGCAGGAGGGGCCGTGGTCCGATCAACGACATGTCACCAACAACTACATTGAACAATTGCGGGAGTTCGTCGATGCGTGAACCGCGCAGGCTTCGTCCAATGAACGAGAGGCGTTTATGTTTTGGGACGGGGTAACCGGACTTGGTAAAGGGTGGCTGCAAAGTGCGAAACTTATACAGCAAGAAGCTCCTGTGAGCTCGGCCAACGCGCTGTTGCCAGAACAGCACGGGTGACCCTACGTCCAGCAGGACCAGTAGGGCGGTCATGAGGAAAAGGGGTGCCAACAGAAGGATCGCCGAAAGCGCGAGAAAAAAATCGAGCATGCGTTTGAATTGAAAATAGCGTCGCAACACGGTTGCCTGGCCCTGCACGTGCGCCACTGGCGTCGCGTGCGCGCGGTGAAGCGTCGGCGGATCACTCAAGCCAATCAGGTTTGGCAAGAAATCTAGCGCAATGTCACGTTGCACGCAGATGCCTCGAACGTGATTGAGTATTTGCTCGGTCAGAAAATTTTCGTCACCGCCGATGATAATCCGATCGGTAGGAACGCCATGAACGGCAAATTCTTCGATGACTTCATTAAGCTGCTGCGGCGACGCGACAATGGGTACGCCGCACATGGTGCGTCCGATCGAATGTTGCTTGTGGTCGAGGATCGCAATGATCCGCCTTTTAATAGGCGAGTAGGCGCGAAGAAATTTGATGTAAAGCGAAGTTAGACGATTGGTGCCGATGATAATGATGTGCTCGGCTGACGAATGCTTAGGGTGTTCGCTGGTCTGCCGTTCGTTATGATCCAACAGCATTATCACAGCCCGCGCGGTCAGAAGCCCGGCGGCAAGAATTAAAAAGTGGAGAATGGGAGTTGCGCGCGGGATGCCTTCGAGGCGGGTGAAGGTAAAAAGGACGAGACTAGTCATTAGACCGGAGGCAAGAACCGCCTTTATTACGTTATATGTATCGTGAACGGAGAGGTAGCGCGGTATTCCGTCGCTGATGCGGAACACCAAAAACGCAATCAACGAGAAGACGAACGAAATGCTACAATACGCCAGAACGAGCAGAGCACCTTTGGAGTTTAGGATGTAGGCGTCGCGGATATACAACGCGAGCAACGGAGACGCGGCCGCCCAAAGCAAATCGAACGTCGAAAAGTGGAGACGATATGATCCACGCGACGAGGGCGAAAACAGACGCATCAGCGACCTTCTTAATACTCAAGAACCGACGATCACGGACCCCGTGATCGCTCGCCCATCGTCGCCCCCAGCGCCTCCGCGTTGCACCCTTCCCGCCGCTAATTAATTGATTGTATACCGTAAAGACGTTGGAACCACAATGCTGATTGAAGTGAAGCAAAATTAAGAATGAATGGTGACGCGAAATCCGACGAGCGTGGCGGTGTCAGGCTGACCCCTGTCTGGAACATCCGCCGGACAGGTTGGCGCGTCGTAACGCGTTGTGTAATTTAATGTAAGTCGCGGGTTGCTAAAACGGTCGCAACGTATTCAATTTTATTCGGCAGCGCAAAACGGTATGCTCTAATAACTGACGATATATATATCCAACGATATATATCGAACGATATAGAGCGCCCAGCGCCGATTGAGGCGCGTCGAGCCCTGGGCCTGACTCGCGGGGCGCGACGCTCCACATCACATCTTGCAGCAGCGAGGTGACCCGGCAAAATGACGCCGTCCAAGCCAACCCGCCAAAAGAAGCTTTAGGCTCATCGTGGCAATAGCGGCCTCGCACGACTCTAAGGCCCGTTCGCCACGACTTGCGCTATAGACAATTAAGGGCAATTCCAGCTATCCTCAATTGGCTTGCGAGGTTTGTGGCATTTGTACGAGGCGTTCGACGTTGTCCTCGGAACGACGAAACAACCGACAACGGCAGTTCGTCGGCGGCGTAATGGTCCCCGGATGCCACCTCGTCGCGAAATCCGCCCTCCAGCGAGGTGAGCAACTGGTCGCAGTGACGATGCCGCTTTATTCGCCACTTCACGATCAGCGTTTATCTTAATATGAAATCTCCGGATTTTAACGGAGAAATCGCACGCTCATTAGATCGATTTTGTTGAAATTTGCATGAGGGGTGTGCGACAGCTGTTCTCAATTGTGGAAGCTGTGCACCACCCTGGCTGAGGGGGGAAGCGATTTGCAAACCACGAGTGAAAGGGAGGCCTTTCACCCGAAGTGCGGTAGCGTGGAAAAATCGACGACCAACGCAAGAATTCGGGGCGCAATGGGCCAGCGTGAGCCTGAAGTCCAGGCAATGATGCCTCAAGTTGCGAGGTTTAACCTAGCAACGTTTGGGCGGGCTCAGAATCGCGGCAATATCATTGAGTGGGCGCTATTCTGGGTTTTTGTCGCTGGTTTGGCTTGGGTTCCCTACTGGTATGCCAGCAATCTGCTCGCGGCATGGGGTATCAATGCTGTTCTATTTCCCGGTCTCGCCGTGATCTACGAGATCTCGCTCGTGGCGCGAGGTGCAAGTCACCCGGTCGCGATCAAGAGAGTTTGGGTTTCTGCTGCTCTTTTTGTTGCCGTTGTAATTTGGATTTTGATCCAAAACGCGACCTGGACACCATCCTTGTTGCACCATCCGATTTGGGGCATGGCTGCCGATGATTTGCAAACCTCGGTTGCGGGCAGCATTAGTGTCAATCGAGATCTGACAACGTTGGCGCTCCTGCGACTGGTCACTGCCGCGAGCGTCCTCTGGCTAGCTCTTCAATTGTGTCGAAACGAGTCGCGGGCCATCCACTTTATGATGGCATTCGTCGCAATCGGTGCAGCTTATGCGGCTTATGGGTTGATGGCATTTGCCTGGGCGCAGTCGGAAAATACGTCATCGCACAGCTACGTGACATCGACGTTTTTCAATCGTAACCACTATGCGGCATATGCGGGGATGGGCCTCGTTGCCGCTTTTGGTCTTATTGCGAGGATTTACGAACGCGGAGTAGTGGCCGACGTCGGGTCGCTTCGGTTCAGTATTGCGACCTTTATTGATGCTACCGGGCGCGCATTGGTCCTGCTTGGGAGTGCGTTCTTGATCCTTGTCGCTGTGATCCTCACGGCATCGCGGGGCGGAATTATCGCTACCGGCTTGGGTGTTATTGTCTGGGCCGTGTTGACTTTTGGGCCAACCCAAAAGGGTTCGATTGAGCGCCGGATGATTATGATTCTTGGAAGTGCCATCGTCGTGGGAGTTTTCGTGGCCTTTGGCGATACCCTTATGGGCAAATTGGCCGAAGCGGGTCTCGCCGACGCAAATCGTATCCGCGTCTACGCCATCACGCTCTGGTCGATCCTCGATGCACCGCTGCTCGGCTATGGATATGGGACGTTCGCCGATATTTTCCCGATGTTTCGGGACCGATCAACCGACGTCGTTGGCATTTGGGAGCAAGCGCATAACACCTATCTCGAGGTGTTCCAGGGACTGGGCTTAATTTTCGGATCTATGCTCGTGACCAGCATCGTCTTACTGGTTTTAAAATGCGGCAAAGGAGCGATGGTCCGTCGACAGATAACTGTCCCCTGCATCGCAACCGGGGTAGCGTTCCTTGTAGGTGTGCATGCCATGGTTGATTTCAGTCTGCAGTTGCAGGCGGTGACCTTGACGTTCATGGCGATCTTGGGCGCGGGCGTCGCCCAATCCGCGAGCTCGCAGTTGGCCGTCAGCGATTAGAAGGGGAAATTCGTGGCTACAGTTGCAACTTTATCCGATGTCATGGGCCAGTGGCGGCGGCAAATTCCGCGAAGGGTGCTCGAATGCTGAACCGACTTGCTCCGACAAGCGCACCTCCAAGCGCAATTCATCCAACCGAGCCGGAACACGGTCTCGACCTGCGGGAAGCGATAGGTTTTCTATGGCGACAGTGGATTTTCATCACATCAGTTGTTGTCTCGGTACTCCTTGTAGCGGCAGTTTACGTGTATTCGGAGACGCCTCGCTATACGGCAACCGCCCAGGTTCTCCTTGAAATCCCGCAGAGGGTCACAAAAGAAGATGTAGCTTTTCCCGGCTTACTTCTTGACTTTAATGCGATCGAGAGCCAGCTCGCGATCATAAAATCCACTGTGTTCCTGCAGCGTGTGGTTGAAAAGTTAGAGCTGGTTTCGGACCCTGAATTTGGATCGGCCGCCTCAGCGGCACAGGCTCCGTCGTTGTATGCAAGGATCCGCTCTGCTTTGGTCGCAATGATCCACTCTGCTTCCCTCGGCGGCTCGGCAGCGTCCGCACCACCCGTGCCAAAAAACGAGGCGGCCCCTTCTCGTGTCGCATCCGCGATCGGGGCCCTGAAAGGTGCAGTCACGGCGGCAAGAGCGGGTCAAGGGTATGTCCTCGCCATCTCCGTGACGTCGGTTGATCCGGCACGGGCGGCGAAGCTCGCCAACGCCATCGCCGACGGCTATGTGATTGAAAAGCTCGATGCCCGCTTCGAGGCGGCGAAGAGAGCATCAGCGTGGCTCAGCGATCGTCTGGTCGAGCTGCGACAGCAACTGCGGGACTCGGAAGAGGCGGTGGCGCAATTCCGTTCCGATCACGGTTTCGTCCAAAGCGGTGTCGCTAATGTCACCTTGAGTCAGCAACAGTTGTCGGAACTCAATGCAAGCGTCTTGGCGGCTCGCGCCGAAATTGCGCAGAAAAAGGCGCGTGTCGATTTGCTGCATTCCATACTGGACAAGGGAGGCAATATTCAGAGCCTGCCTGATTTCCCCAGTTCGCCTGTGCTTGAGTCCCTTAACCAGCAACAAGCCACCCTCTCGCAGAAAGAAACCGACCTCGCGCGGCGTTACAATGTCGGACATCCGCTGGTCGTCAACGCTCGCGGTGAACTAGCCGACGTCCAGCGCGCGATTGGCGAGGAGACAAAGCGATTGGCTGTCAAATTTGCCGCCAACGTCGATAGCGAATACGAGCTGGCTAAGGCACGATCGGATTCCTTCGAGCGTTCGTTGCGAGAAGCCACGGGCCAGAGCAGTATCGACGACAAGACGGCCATCACGCTGCGCGAGCTCGAGAGAACGGCAGCGGTCAACAAAAGTCTGTTCGAGGACTTTCTTCAGAGAGCAAGGATCACGCAGGAGCAATCGACTTTTGAAGCTCGCGATTCCCGTGTGATCACGCCGGCCATGCCGCCGGGCGGCCCGAGTTCCCCTAGAAAGGGCCAATTCATGACTCTTGCACTTATCATCGGATTGTTCCTCGGCGTCGGTGGTGCGGTGGCCAAGGACAAGCTCCATGGTGGTTTTGCCACTCCCCGGCAGATTGAAGACATGCTGCAGGTTCCCCTGTTGACATCAATCAACGCCATGACTGGCCACGACCTGACCGTGAAAGGCAAGATTATCCCACTACCGCTCTATGTATCCGCCATGCCGTTATCACGCTTCAGTGAAGCTATCCGGACATTACGGAGTGGGATCCAGATGACTGACGTGGATCAACCTCCGAAAGTAATCCAGTTGACGTCGACTATTCCTCACGAAGGCAAGACGACGGTGGCATTGTCACTCGCGGTATCAGCCGCATTTTCTGGCCTCAAAGTTCTGTTTATTGACTCCGACCTGCGACATACTTCAGCAACGAACTTTTTTGGATTGTTGAGATCACGAGGTCTCGTCGACGCGCTGCTTGGTACCGTATCTCCACAAGAAGTCATCGCGTTCAGCAAGGATGCCAAACTCTGGGTGCTTCCGGCTGGCAGCAAGACCAATAACCCTGCCGACCTGCTAAGCTCCAATCGGATGAAATCGCTGATGGAGTACTGCAGGCAGACGTTCGATTATATCGTGATTGACTCTCCCCCCATTGGGCCAGTTATCGACCCGATCGTGCTCTCGCAACTTGCAGATTCAGTCGTTTACGTCGTTCGTTGGGCCGGGACGGCACGAGAGTTGATTCAACAGTCGATTAAGCGGCTGCCTGACGACAAGGTGGCGGGCGTCGTTTTCAATCTGCTCAATGAAAAAGCGGCGCAGAAATATGGGAAATACGCTTACCAGTATTACTACGGCTCGCGCAGCTACAAGAAGTACTACGAGGGGTGACTACGCGCGGATGTGTTAGTCGCCTGCTGACTGTGCTCGCTGTCGTTTCTGGCCTAGCATTCTCCGCGAAAAAAATTTCGTACTTTGATTCACCAAACTTCGATCAGGCGGATTCGCAACGGCCTACTTAGCCTGGTCATGCCGACGGTGGGTTGGTGACGTGCCACGATCGTCTAGAGATTAAGACCCTTCTCTCCGAGACCCCCTCTTACCCCTGGATCCCATTGCCGTGTGTGGCATTGCCGGCGCATTCGCCTTCAGTCCTAGTGCTGATCCAATCGATCAGGCAGTGGTACTGCGTTTGAACGATCTGCAACGCCGTCGAGGGCCCGATGGGGCCGCGCTGTGGTCATCCAAGCACAATCGCGTTGTGCTGGGACATCGGCGTCTCGCTATCATCGACACGGGCGCAAGCGGTCGCCAGCCCATGTCGGATGTGACCGGTCGCTGGGTGATCAGCTTCAATGGCGAGATCTATAATTATCGTGCATTGAGATTGGAACTCGAGCGCCTGGGTTGCCTCTTTCATACCAACAGCGACACCGAGGTTTTGATCAATGCCGTTGCCCGGTGGGGCGAGGCGGGGCTGCGGAAGCTGCGCGGGATGTTTGCATTTGCCCTGTGGGACGCGCTGGAGCAAGAGTTGTGGCTCGCCCGCGACCCTTACGGCATCAAGCCGCTCTATGTCTCGGAGAGCCAAGGCACCTTGTGGTTTGCGTCGCAAGCGCGCCCGCTAGCAAGTTGCGCCCCGATCGATACTAGGCGCGAGGCCGCCGCCCTCACGGGGTTCTATCTCTGGGGTCATGTGCCGGAACCATTCTCGTGGTGGGCCGGCATCCGCATGTTCCCGGCGGGGCATGTGCAGCGCATCCGCGCGGGACAGGCGCCGCTTGCGCCAAAGGCCTTTAGTTCTGTCGACGAGGCATACCTGAGCGGTCCAGCACAGCCGCTGGCGGACGGCGAATTGCGCCAACTCCTGTTGGATTGCGTGCGCGATCATATGGTGTCAGACGTACCGGTGGGCGTATTTCTTTCGGCTGGAATTGATTCCAATGTGATTGCGGCGCTGGCTGCCGAGCTTGGCACGCAGCTGCGTACGGTGACGCTGGCTTTCGACGAGTACGCCGGTACTAGCGATGACGAAGCTCCGCTTGCAGAAGCTGCCGCCAAGGTCTTGGGAAGTGATCACATTACGGTGCGGATTGGACGTGGCGAATTCGAGGAGCTGCTCGATGATTTTTTGTTGTGCATGGACCAACCGACCATCGACGGTTTGAACACCTACCTCGTCAGCCGTGCGGCAGCGATGCAGGGCCTCAAGGTGGCGCTCTCTGGTTTAGGTGGAGATGAATTGTTTGGTGGCTATCCATCTTTTCAGCAGATCCCGCGGCTCTTGAAGTGGGGACAACGTATTTCCTATGCCAAACCCTTTGCCCTTACGGTTCAAGCCCTTCTTCGGGCGATGCCACTGCCAGGCGTTTCGCACAAGGCTGCTGGGCTGCTATCGCATTCGGGCGACGTCGCCAGCGCTTATCTTCTGCGACGCGCGTTGCATCTCGAAGACGAACTTGACGCGTTGCTCGATGAAAGCTGGTTGAACGAAGGTTTGGAGCGGCTATCAACTGTTCGGATGCTCACGGGGACTATCAGCGCTCTTCGCACAAGGGGCGCTCCTGTTTATACTCAGATCGCCGCCCTCGAGTCCTGTTGGTACATGCGCAACCAGTTGTTGCGGGATACCGATTGGTCGAGCATGGCCCATGGCTTGGAAGTGCGTGTGCCCTTTGTGGACATATGTCTGCTTGAACGCCTTGCTCCAGCCTTGGCTTCCGCTGCGCCACCCAACAAGCAAGACCTCGCGGCGTGTGCCGTAGAGTTGCCGCGATCGATGCTCACGCGACCTAAGACCGGGTTCAGTACGCCCGTCCGAGAGTGGATCGGTGATCGAGCAGAGAGCTCGGCGCGGGGACTGCGGGGATGGGCGACAAATGTGCATCGACATTTTCGCACGACCTCTCAATCAAGTTCGCCGAATGCTTTGTCGTTGGCGGCGGAATGACATGACCAGAGCGCTGCGCGTATTGATGCTGCTGACCGACGGTTTCGGCGGTGTTGGTGGTATTGCCAAGTTCAATCGCGACTTCCTGCAGGCGCTTGACGGCTGTGCCTCGGTGGAGCGGGTGCACGCGCAGCCACGCCTGATTCCCGTTCCGATCGAGGAGGTCATCCCGGAAGCGGTGATCTACGACCGCAGAGCCGCCGCTGGAAAGACGGCCTTCGTGCGTCGCCTGGCAACGCATGCGTTGGGCGATGGTCGGGTAGACCTATTGATCTGTGGCCACCTGTATCTCCTGCCGGCAGCCTGGCTTTTGGCGCGGATGCGGGGCGCACGCTTGGCGCTGATCATTCATGGCATTGAGGCCTGGGCCCCCTCGCGCAAGGTCTTGGCCAACCGGCTGGCACGTAGCGTGGATGCCTTCATTGCTGTCAGCAGCTATTCCGCGGAAAGGTTCACTCGCTGGTCCAGAGTACCGATGGATCGGGCCTTCATTTTGCCAAACTGCGTGGATCTTAGCCAATTCCAACCTCGCGATCGAGATTTGATGTTGATGGAACGGTACGGATTGCAGTCAAGCAAGGTCATTATGACCATGGGTCGTCTTGCATCTCAGGAACGCTATAAGGGCTTCGATGAAGTGATTGAAATTATGCCCGAGCTCCTTAAACGGTTCCCGACTCTCAAATATCTGATCGTCGGAGATGGACCGGATCGTGCTCGGCTTGAAGCGAAAGTTCGAGCGTCGCGGTTATCAAATAAGATAATTTTCACTGGCTACATTCCCGAGTCTGAAAAGGTCGCACATTACAATTTGGCGGACGCTTACGTGATGCCAAGCATGGGTGAGGGGTTCGGAATTGTACTCATAGAGGCAGCGGCATGTGGTGTTCCCGTGGTCGGTAGCCGGGCTGATGGATCACGCGAGGCATTGCTCGACGGACGTCTTGGCCGCCTTGTCGATCCGAGAAACCCAAAAGAATTGTTGCAAGCAACCGTGCACACCCTTGAGCATACACCATCTCACAAACGCCCGGACGCAATCGATGTATTTAGTAGCCAAAAGTTCAAGGCTCGTGTTGCGGACTGGTGCCGTGCACAGTTAGCCCTGAAGGTCGCTTGATTGCCGACCAAACCGCTAATGCATTTACAAGTCTCAGGATGCAAAACCGTCCGACCGGACGCAACGCACCGAAGCAAATCCCGTTAAGACACTTAGTGGCTTGACCATGGGAATTGGGGCTGATTCTTCCATTTGGCGGCGGGCATTATTCAGAGCGCTGGGATCGGCATATTTTCGCCGAAAATGCAGAACCAGTGATGGTGTATTTGAAGCTTTTGTGTCCTCAAACTCTAGTCTCAAGGTTCTAAGTCCTCGCGGGTTGTCTGTTGACCCTGTCCATCAGCGATTTATTCACGACTGGATAGACCCCACCGCGGTTGTGTGGGACATTGGCGCTAACCTCGGGCTATTTGCGCTGCCGGCGGCCCTTAGAGCAAACAAGGGTCAAGTGTATGGGTTTGAGCCTGACGTAGAGCTCGTCGCCAATTTACACCGCACCCTGCGGCTGCCCCAGAATGACGGTTTGAGCATCGCTTGGTTTTGTCTTGCAATCTCAGACCAGGACAGCACCGCCACATTTCAGATCTCGAAATTCAGTCGTGCGCTGAACAAGCTCGAAGGTGTCGGCGAATGGCAAAACAATCAAGTAATCACTGATGAATTGCGATCAGTCGCTACAATGCGCATCGATACTCTGTCACGATCGCTCAATCCCCCCACGGCTATCAAAATTGACGTCGAAGGTGCGGAGATGCGAGTGCTGGAGGGCGGTGAAGAAACCATATCAAATTATCGTCCAGCCATTCTAATCGAAGGCCCGCGGGAGCTTTGGGATAAAATGGGGGCATTTTTTAGAAAGCACGATTATATTTTATTGGACGGTGCAGCTGAAGTTCAAGTTCCTTTGACTGAGCCAGTTTGGGACACGATTGCAGTTCCAAGAGAAAAATTTGTGCGTGCGCGCGCCTATAGCGATAGTTTTGGTAGTAAATGAAACTTGTCATTGAACCTGGTCGCACCGTCAAGAATTATTGGCGCGATCTCTGGCAATATCGCGAACTTATGTATTTCCTGGCATGGCGCGATATCGCCGTGCGTTACAAGCAGACTATGATTGGTGCCGCTTGGGTTCTCCTCAGACCGGCGCTAACGATGGTCGTGTTTGTCGCCTTTCGTCGAATGGCTGGATTTCCGCGTGGCAGTATCCCCGATCCGGTATTGGTATCCGCCGCTGTTTTGCCTTGGCAGTTTTTTTCCTCAGCAGTATCTGAGTCAGCTAATAGCGTGGTTGGTAGCGCCAATCTCATTGCCAAGGTCTATTTTCCTCGCATCATCATCCCGTTGGCCGCTACCGTGACCAGCTTCGTGGATTTTCTGATTACCTTGGGTTTGCTGGCAGCACTTATGTTGTGGTACGACGTCATTCCCAGTTGGCAAATAGTCACCATGCCTTTATTCATGTTGTTGGCCTTTGGCCTTGCACTGGGCCTTGGATTATTTCTTGCGACGCTCAATGTGGAATATCGGGATTTTCGCTTTATCGTGCCCTTCATAATACAGCTGGGGTTTTTCGTGACGCCGATTGCCTTTGCTACATCTGATGTACCGGAGCGGTGGCGGTTACTATTTGTCTTGAATCCGATGGCGGGCGTTATCGATGGAATTCGATGGTCGCTTTTCGGCGGAAAGGTATCGCTTGACTGGCAGTTGGTGGTAGCTTCTGTAGTTATGTGTGGGGGGCTCGTGTATTTGGGAGTATGGTATTTCCGACGAATGGAACGTGGCTTTGCAGATGTTATTTGACTATAGCGCCTCTGCACCGTGCTCGCTAAAACGTCGATTGTCTAGAAAGCTGCGCATACCAGTGTTTGTTTTGGCATTGGCTTGCCTCTGTGCTGGAACTTGGATTGAACGTGGTCCATTGCTTCAGGGCATGGCTGATCTCTGGATTATTTCCGATACGGTGACACACGCCGACGCCGCTGTTGTGCTTGGTGGCGGTCTAGATGTTCGCCCCTTCGCGGCAGCCGATCTCTATCGGAGGGGCCTCGTCAATAAGGTACTTATCTCGCAGGTCGGAGACGAGCCGGCGGTTTCACTTGGTGTTGTTTTAAATCACACCGAATCTAATCGCCGGGTGCTCCTGAAACTTGGCGTACCGGCCGATGCGATTGAAACGTTCGGAACGATGAACAGAAATACCATTGAAGAGGCTTTTGCTCTTAGCGAATGGGCAGATCGGAATAATGCCTCAAGTTTCATTATCCCTACAGAGATCTTTTCGGCGCGGCGCGTTCAATACATTTTTCGGCGAGAACTAGCTATAGAAAGGATCGAGGTGTTGTCGTTGGACCCACCCCTTTATAACAAGGACGATTGGTGGAAGACTGACACGGGCCTTATCGCATTTCAAAACGAGATCTTAAAGTACATATATTATCGATTAAAGTACTGAAGACGCATATGTCCAAAAAAAGGATTATTTGGGCTTCGCGACACTTGGATGGGACCGAATGCTAACTCGGCTGCTTTTGGAGCACGTTAAGGAGTTCACTTGGCCGAAGTAATTCGCTTGGATCGAGTGTCCCAACCCGTCGTCGTGGTCGCCGGGTTCGTTTTTATTTTTGTAATTTTGGGCATAGCGGTTGGTGAGAATCCGTCTCTCAGTATCGCAGCAGGGATAGTCACGATAGCTGCTGTGATGTTCTTGTGGCGTCCTGGGGAGCCACCTACGCTCTTGCTTGTGGCCGCGATCCATCTGGTGCAAGTCAACACGGCGCTGATCTACGCTAATCTGACAGGCGTTCATATTAACTCGTTGTCTGAAAATGGCCTTGATCTTGAGTATGCGACGTTCGTAGCGCTCGGGGGCGTCCTGTGCCTAATCCTCGGAATGAGCTTAGGAAACGCCGGATCATCGTTCTGGTCGCCTGCAGATGCGCAGGCAGAAGCGCTTAGATGGTCTCCGAGAACCGCATTCCGATTTTGGCTTGTTTCGCTCGTACTCAGTTTATTCTTTTTGGAACTCAGTTCCCTTTCGGAGGGGGTTCGGCAGCTCTTTCTCGCTGGTACCGGTCTGCAATGGATCGGGGTCTTTCTGCTCGCTTTTGTTTGCTTGTCGCAGAAACGCGGGCTTAGCTATTTTTTAGTCGCAATTGGAACTGAGGTTGCGCTCGGATTCACGGGGTTTTTTGGCCAATTCAAAGAAGTATTCTATGTTCTGTTTGTGGCCTTTGCAGTTGCGAGACCGAAACTCAACTTCCCGTCTTTTGTCGCCATAGCGTTCACCGCAATTGTTGCATTATTGTTTAGCGCATTTTGGTCAGCAACTAAGGAGGATTATCGCACGTTCCTAAATCAAGGTAGCGGTGCTCAAGAGGTCCTCGTGCCACTCGAGGATCGACTGACGTTTCTTGCCGACCGTGTCAACTCGGCTGACGCGGATACGCTAACCCATGGTTTCGATTTACTTGTTCGGCGTCTATCCTATGTTGAGTTTTTAGCAGCAACATTAACTTTTGTACCGGCCGGTAGGCCTCATGAAAACGGCGCAATGACGGAGGCGGCAATCGCGCATATTCTTCTGCCGCGATTGTTCGTCCCTGCCAAAGCTCGCCTGCCGTCAGATACCGCGGTAACGATTGCTTATACTGGGCTTCCGATCGTGGACCGGGGCGGCGTCTCAATCAGCATCGGATATCCTGGCGAATTCTATATAGATTTCGGCGTGCTCGGCATGATGGCGTGCATGGGCGTTCTCGGGTTCTTGTACGGCAAAGCGAACCAGTACATTCAACGACACTTCAGCTCGGCGCTTATTGCTTATGGCGCCACGATTACGCTTCTCATGCCCGGAGTTCTCTTTGAAACGTCGCTACCTAAGACTCTTGGAGGTGTATGCACATCGTTTATAATATTATTATTGATGAGCAAAATTGTCCTACCGTTTGCGCTGAATGCGTTGGCTTGGAAAGAACGTAGAACTCTGCGCTCTCTAAACGGAATGTCGGCCGCACATTATCCCGTTGATGAATCCGAAATGCCTTTGTGATTTCGCGACTACTTTATGCAGCTGCCACGGAATGAATGAGATGCATCTGGTGTTTTACTTGCGGCCAGTTGGCTGTTGCACGCTTTGCAGTTTTTATTCGCGCCGATGACGATGAGCTTTGATCGTGAGTAAATCGGCTTGTTGCCGTGACAAGGATTGACCTTGGAGATGCCTGGCGTTGGTACGGTGGCATGGGTGAAACAATTGTCCACGTAATTGATTCGATCGACGATGAGGCTTCCGGGCCATCGTACAGCGTACCGCGGCTTTGTGAAGCATTGGCTGAACAAGGAAGTAACGTTCGGCTGCTTACGGTTGGTAGGCTTCATTCATTGTTTGTAGGATTTTGCCATGAATCCTATCCCACCGACTTTTCAGGTATTCCAGTTCTAAAACAGCTAAGGTTCTCGAGTGCGCTGAAGAGCGCCTTAGCGGCTATCACTGAGACAACAATTATTCACGTGCATGGGCTGTGGCGCATGCCAAATGTCTATCCCGCATCCGTAGCGAAGCGCGCAAGGAACCATATCGTTTTGTCGCCACGGGGCATGCTGGGCGAGGCTGCGCTTGAATTCTCCGCACGCCAGAAACAGTTGTTTTGGATGCTGGCGCAGGGCAGGGCCGCTCGCGCAGCCACCTGTCTCCATGCTACCAGTCGACACGAATACGAAGACATTCGGGCCTTTGGATTAAAGGCTCCGATCGCGATTATCCCCAATGGTATCGACGTGCCGTTGGCAGAGCCGAAAAGACGGACGACTCATGGACCTCGTACACTGCTCTACCTTGGTCGCCTGCATCCCAAGAAAGGATTGGACCGGCTCCTTGATGCCTGGGATTTGATTAAAGACCATCATCGCGACTGGCGGCTCGACATTGTTGGCCCAATCGATAGTGCCTACGCGCAGATGCTGAAGGCGCGCGTTGATGGCGACGCAGCCTTTCGTGTGCGCCTTGTTGGACCGCTTTACGGTGATGCGAAATCGGAGGCCTACCGACGGGCTGATCTGTTTGTCCTGCCGACGCTCAACGAAAATTTCGCAATGACCGTTGCGGAAGCGCTGGCGCAAGGAACCCCTGTGATATCGACAAAAGGTGCACCGTGGGCTGAGCTGGTTAGTCACGGCTGTGGTTGGTCGACCGAACAAGGCGTTAAACCGCTTGCCGCGGCGATGGATCAGGCGATGAGCATGAGTCGGGAGCGGCTTGCTTCAATGGGAGAGGCTGGGCGTTCCTGGATGTGCCGCGATTTCGCTTGGAGTGCAATCGCCACGTCGATGCAGTCCGTGTACGATTGGCTCGTCGCACAGGGCCGGCCTCCGCCCTGTGTCGTTTTGGACTAGGTCATGCCCGCCGTTACGATCCATTCACCCCCCAATTTGCGCGATAAGGCCGCGCGAGCGCTATGGCTCCTCGCGTGGGCACTGCTCTATAGGCCTTCACCAACGCCGTTATTTTGGTGGCGCAGGAACCTATTGCGGTTTTTCGGTGCTGAGATCGGCGAAGACGCACATCCATATTCTTCCGCTCGAATCTGGGCGCCTTGGAATCTGGTCATGGAGGGCGGGAGTTGCCTCGCTGCTGGCGTCGACTGTTACTGCGTCGACAAAATTGTGCTCGGCCGTGACGCGGTCGTAAGTCAACGAGCCTTTCTTTGCACCGCAACGCACGCTCACCGGGAACCGGGATTCCCACTTATGACTGGACCAGTGATAATTGGTGAAGATGCATGGGTAGCAGCGGAGGCTTACATTGGGCCTGGCGTCACAGTTGGTGCAGGTGCCGTTGCGGGTGCGCGCGCCGTAGTCGTTCGCGATGTGCCGCCGGGAGCGGTGGTCGTTGGCAATCCCGCGCGGGTCGTTGCAAGCGAAAAACAGCCGTCACGCCCGGTCGTTCCGCTGCCGACTGTTCAGGCGCGATGACGCTGAATCCGGTCGGAATCGTCGTTCTGATCAAGAAGGGGAAATGACGATCCGGGCCTGCGACAAATCGATTTATTAGGGACTTTTTTTTAAAAACAATGTCAAAGATTCTGATTGTCGGTGCGGGATTTTCCGGTGCGGTGTTGGCTCAACAACTGGCAAAGCATTCCGCAGGCGATATCCTCGTTGTCGATGAACGATCGCATGTGGGGGGACATTGCCATACCGAACGACATGACTCGACAGGAGTGATGATACACGTTCATGGGCCGCATATTTTCAACACTTCGAACGAAGCGATCTGGCAGTATGTGCAGCAATTTGGGACATTCAGCAGTTATATAAATCGAGTCAAAGCTGTTACCAACCGGGGGGTATTTTCTCTACCGATTAATTTGCTGACGATCAATCAGGTGTTTGGCAAGGCATTCAACCCCCGCGAAGCTGAAGCCTTTGTGAAGAGCCAAGCCGTTTCGTCCATAGGCGAACCGCGCAACCTTGAAGAGCAGGCACTGAAATTCCTTGGACAGACGCTTTATGAAACGTTTATTCGGGGTTACACCATTAAACAATGGGGAGTCAGCCCAAAGGAATTACCCGCAGCGATTCTTAAGCGGTTGCCAGTTCGATTTACGTATGACGATACCTACTACAGCAGCATTTTCCAAGGGATCCCAATAGACGGATATACGGCTATTATTAGCCGCATGCTGTCAGATTCAAAAATCTCAGTTCAGCTTGGACAGAAATATAATTCATCTTGGAACAAAGATTTTGATTATATTTTCTATTCGGGAGCGATAGACGCGTATTTTGACTTTCGATTGGGGCGCTTAGGATACCGAACTATCTATTTTGAATCTGAAATATTCGCAGGTCCCGACTATCAAGGAAATCCTGTCATAAACTACTGTGACGAACAGGTACCTTATACTCGAATCCATGAGCATCGTCATTTTGCTCCATGGGAGGAACACAAGAATTCGGTATACTTCCGCGAATTCAGTAAGGAGACCGGTGCTGATGACGTGCCATATTACCCGAAACGCCTCCAGTCAGATTTTGCGTTGTTGAAGAAGTATCGAGAATTGGCGGAATCGGAAGACAGAGTGTCATTTATCGGTCGGCTCGGTACATATCGGTATTTAGACATGCAGCATGTCGTGAAAGAATCGCTCGATCTAGCAACAAAGTTCATATCCTTTTCCGGCCCTTTGGAGCGTTTTCCAACATTTCCGAACGTTGAGCTCTAGGATGGCAACCCCAGGAGCCGTTATGCTTGGCATCAAGCGCCGACGGCTTTGGCCGACGCTATACGTATTCACATAGACATTGGTCGATGGGCCATTCCAGTGGAAGTTATATGGTTCAAAAATAACCATGAGCAACGCAATGATCTGCTTCGCTATGGATTTATGAGACTTCATCATCGCGGCGATGTTGAATACCGTGAATATCCACAAAACGATTGTCCTAAATTCGGGTTTAGCGAAAACGCAGCACGCCATGAGCATCGCCACACTACTTTGGTCTTAATTCGCGACGGCGTTCGGCAGGTTCGCTGTCTCGTAGATAGCGAAGATTCGTTTTTCTGTATGTGTCCTTTGATTGCCGAGGTTGATCGTTATCTATGCGCTGGCTACAATTCGGAGTTTTTTGAAAAAAAGCAGCTTTTTGTGCCGTATCCCTGGCAAACAGAAGCTGACATTCGCTTCTATCGGGAGCAGGCTAACGAACTTATTCGCGCGTGGGGCGCATATTTCGGACGCGTACGAAAATTCATCCCAATTGCACCGAATATGTGTAGCAAAATGCCGGTCCCTCTCTTAAAGCAAAAATATCGAAATATTAGATACAGACTGCACTCTAACTTTTCTCGAACGCTATATTGGCAAAGTGCTTTTCTCGAATATGAATTTCGCTATGCGGAATTGCTGAAGTTGAGAAATCAGCGATTGTTCTACGACATTGTACTGCATGACACATTATGGGGTTGGCCACGTCATCGACTAAATCTACACCGGAAGCTTAAGAATATCAGCAGTCGGTACCGGATTCACTCACGGCTGAACTGGAACGATCCAGTGCCGAACGACGGTAGCGATTTAAATCCCCTTGATCCAAGAGAATTCCCATTAGAGACAAACCCAATTGGAGATTACGAAACAATGCTCGCGTCGAGCCGATTGGCGGTATTTGCTACGGGCTTTCATTGGGGCTGGCGTAGCATAATGTCGCTGGCCCTCATGATTGGGCTGCCGGTCTATATGGATAGACCCGTACTTGAACCGTGGTTCAGTCTTAATGAGTTTGATATCCGATGGAACGACGATAGCAGTTGGAGTGACACCGAAAGACATTTGGCGTCAGTGACGGAATCGAAATGGGAGCAGATAAAAAAGCGCAACCAAGCACAATATGACGCCGTAATGAGTCCGGAGCGCGTCGCTGAGTATGCTATTTCTGCTGCCTTGCACTGAAAAACGCTGCGATGCACGCAGGCTGGTCGGCCGCGAGCGAAGTGTTGGTGATCACGACAGTTGTTGCAAATTGAGTGTGGCCTATGCGGTGTAACGATGCGCATTAAAATGTAGCCGCTTCACAATGTCAGCGATCCCGGCAACAGTCGTTATTCCAGTTAAGAATGAGGAAAAGAATCTTCCGGCCTGCCTCGCCAAGCTTGGGAGATTTGCTGAAATCCTTGTGATTGATTCTGGTAGTACCGACGGTACGCGCGAAGTTGCGGAAGGCGCCAAGGCGAAATTGTTGCACTTTGCTTGGCAAGGTGGTTTTCCAAAGAAACGCAATTGGGTGCTTCTGAACTACAACTTTTCTACACCCTGGGTGCTTTTTTTGGACGCCGATGAGCATTTGACGGATGAGTTTCTGCAGGAGCTGTCTGGGGAAATTACCGATGATCGGTACGTTGGCTTCTGGCTAAATTACCGCAATCATTTCCTTGGTCGTGTGCTCAAACACGGCGTCCCGCAACGCAAGTTAGCTTTGTTCAAGGTGGGGTCAGGGCTTTACGAAAGGATTGATGACGTCTGGTGGAGTGACTTTGACATGGAGGTGCACGAGCACCCCGTTCTTGCGGGGCCCATTGGCGAACTTAAGTCGCCGATAGACCACTTAGACTTTCGCGGGCTTGACCACTTTATAGGCCGCCACAACACCTACTCGACATGGGAGGCAAAACGTTTTTTGCAGCTCCAAGCTAATCCGGAAGAAATGCGTCACCTGACGCGGCGGCAGGTGGCAAAATACCGATATCTTTCACGATGGTGGTTTTCGCCCGGATACTTTCTACTGACGTATATTTTTTATTTTGGCTTTCTCGATGGGCGAGCCGGATTTGCTTATGCCATTTTTAAGGCTTGTTATTTCTTTCAGGTTCGCGAGAAGATTTTGGAGTTTGCGTCTCCTCGGCATCAATACGCGCAATGATACGTGACAGCACTTAGGGTTTCGTAAGTAACCGGTGGACGTCTTGAGAAAACCGAGCTCTGCTCTAATAGCATCCCACTCGACGGTGACGGAACCTAAGTCGCTGGTACACCAACCGAGCCAGGACTTAGCTATCGAATCGAAGAATGCGTTTGCCTCAGTTGACGCCGCTCGAGGCGTGGCAGCCAGTCTTGTGCTCATCCACCACCTCACAGTGTTCTTTCCTGGTGCGTTTAAGACGCTGCTTGGCCATAATACGCTTGCTGCACAGGCACTCAATGTTTTATCAGATCTCAATACCGAAGCCGTTATGTTGTTTTTCGTAATATCGGGGTTCTGTATTCGATCCTCGAGCCAGAAAGCTGACTTTGCCCGCTGGGCCGACGTTATTCACTATGGACGTAGACGCTTCGCTCGCATTGTGCCCCTTTACTGGTTTACCCTCGCCTTTACAGGAGCGGCTGGCGCGATTATAGGGCTGACGGCCGACCACGCGTTCTCTCTCGAAACCCTTCTTGGCAACCTCAGTTTCCTGCAGAGTTCGGATAGCGCTCGAGGTACTTGGTTCGCTCCATATGGACTAAACGGGCCGCTTTGGTCCATTTCCTATGAGGTTTTTTACTACGTGCTCTTCCCATTCGTACTCATTGGAGAACGTGGGCTTGGAATACGCTCGGCGTCCCTCTCTTTGGTTCTAGCATTCGTATTTTCGATCGTGGCTTTTACCGCTTACAGCCTCGCACCGAATCCTATAATGCTGTTTGCGACCTACTATTGCGTATGGCACCTCGGCGTCTGCGCATTCGATGTCCTGCAAAATCCAGGTGAGACACGCGTTGCATTGGCAGTTACGGTAGGTGCCGTTATTGTAATCTCCGCGATCATCGGGTGGCACACCTCGGCCAATTTGGCCAATATTCGGAACGGCGCAATAATTGCGGCTCTTTGGATAGCTGCTCAAGCCTGGCCTGTAGCGCGAGCATTTGGTGCCCTAGTGCCAGTAGGCAAGATAATTGGAGGTTTTGCTCGCATAGGGGGGATCAGCTACGGTCTCTACCTCTTGCACCACCCGCTACTTCGCCTTGTGAGCACGTTATTTGGGGACACGATAACAACCCTTGCCCTTGCGATTATAACCGCTCTTATCGTGGCCACCTTGGCTGAGGCAGGCGGACTTCATGTAAAGCTCCTTATCTTGCGTTTCTGGGCTGTTTCGGCACGTGCGTGAACGGCGGATGCGCAATCGCCGGCTCGCGGCTGCTTATATGTTGCCGCTCTAAGGGTCGGGATACTCAAGGAAATTGCCATTTCAAACGTCGCGATAAAGATAGATCGTCTCGGCAAGCGCTACCGTATCCACCACGAGAAACCGGATCGCTATCCGACTCTCCGTGATGCGATCTCAACGCGGCTCGGTCGGCTGCTTGGCGGTGGGGCGCGCCGCGCGGTATTACCGGCGTCAAATGAGGAGTTTTGGGCTCTTAAAAATATATCTTTGGAAATCAAGCGTGGTGATGTAGTCGGAGTCATTGGCCGCAACGGTGCGGGCAAGTCAACGCTGCTCAAGTTATTGAGCCGCATTACCGAACCAACAGCAGGAAGGATCGAAATTGATGGACGCGTTTCGAGCCTGCTAGAGGTCGGTACGGGTTTCCACATGGAGCTCACCGGTCAAGAAAACATATATCTGAACGGCAGTATTCTCGGGATGTCGCACGAGGAGGTGACACGTAAGTTCGATGAAATCGTTGCTTTCGCCGATGTAGCGCGCTTTCTTGATACGCCAGTTAAGCGTTACTCATCGGGGATGTATATGCGGCTCGCATTTTCTGTCGCAGCTCATCTCGAGACTGAAATTATGATAGTCGATGAAGTGCTATCGGTCGGTGACGCAGAATTTAGAAAGAAATGCCTAGCGAGAATGCGCTCACTGAGCGAAGACCAAGATCGAACGATAATTTTCGTCAGCCATGATATATCCGCTATCACAAGTTTGACATCAACTTGCGTCCTTCTTAACGCCGGAGAAATGATATTTAATGGAGAAACCGACAAGGCTGCACAGCTTTACTTGGCTCAGGGCGCCGACAAGTCACGCACGTTTGAGTCAAAGCCAAGGTTGGACGACAAACCCTATTTAGCCTTTGCTCAAGTTCATACCTCGGAGCCCGGTGACGTTCAGGCATTCGCGAAAAGTATGTTGATTGAATTTCGGATAGTTCATCCAAAACCCATCAAAGGTGCGTGTTTCTCATTTCAGATCGTGAATCAATTTCAACAGCCAGCGACGCATGTTTGGTTATATGATGAACAGCACCCGTATGCACGCAGCAGTGGCATTACGATTTTGAAGTGCCATCTGCCAGAGGTGTTATTAAATGTTGGCTCATACACGTTGACGACCTATTTTTCGGAGCCCCCCGGTGGGGAAGTCTTTTCGAGGGAAGACAATATTTGTCCTTTTGACGTGGTTCGCCTGGGCGAAACAACTCTTTGGGGCTGGCGCCCGGACGCATGCATTTATCACGAAAGAGCAAACTGGAGCATCGAAGTTGGATAATCGTGTTCTCGCATCGAGCGAATATGTTCGGCAGCGTATTTCTCCAGCACCGGGCGAGCCCTTCTATCTGCATTTGGCAGATTTGCTGTTGGCGTTGCGCGGCGTTGCGTCACATAATATTCGCCGCGTTTTAGATTTTGGATGCGGTGGATCGCCATACCGTGGGCTATTTTTGAACGCGCAGTATGACCGTGCCGATTTGGCAGGAACGCCAGACATTGATCTCGTCCTGGGAACAGATTCGAAGCTGTCGGTTGAAGACAAGACTTATGATCTTATTCTTTCAACCCAAGTGCTGGAGCATGTACTGGATTTTCGCGGTTATTTGTCGGAAGCGTTTCGAGTCCTTCGCGAGGGCGGCGATCTCGTGCTAACTACACACGGTTCCTTTTACGATCATGGATGCCCGCATGACTACTTCAGGTGGACCGCTGAGGGAATTCGGTCAAGCCTTGAGGCGGTCGGGTTCGAGGTCTTAAGTGTGAGAAAGCTGACCGTCGGGCCTCGAGCATTGATGTTTTTGTTGCGACAATATGAAACGTTGCTTCTTTCTCCTGGCTTTTCTTGGGGGAGTGTGTTCCTTCGCATATTGCGTTTACCATTCCGTCTGCGGCCAGATCTTCTTGATGAGTTTATGGACCGCCGTTTTGCAAATTATAGGATTTGCGACGGTGATCGGCACGAGTATTCCTTTTATATCGCGTTGTTTGCTATCGCGCGGCGCCGTCCGGTGAGTGCGTCGCGTTGAAGATTGGATTCATAAGCTTTGAGTATTTGCCGGACACCGGTTTCGGCGGCATTGCCACGTACGCTTGGAACGCCGCTCGAATGCTTGCGATCGCAGGTCACCATGTCGAGGTTGTCTGTGGGAGTCGGTCGCGATCGGGCACTAATATTGAAGCTGGTGTATTGGTACACCGAGTGTTCACTGGTGACAAAGGAGGCGAAAGTTTTGGGCCGATAGCCGCCTCTGTATTCGAGGAGCGCCATCGCTCGATCAACGGTTTTGATGTTGTTGAATCGCCAGAAGCGAACGCTGAAGGAGCAGAATTCGCGGCGGCGCACCCAAACGTGGCGCTAGTCGTCAAGCTTCATACGCCTCTTTATCTTTCACACCGATATTCAGCGGCGCGGTTTGGTGTTTTCGAAAAGGCGCGCTTCGGACTTGGCGCGCTCCGAAGGGGCCAATGGCCAAATTGGCCTACGGAACCGGATCCTCGACCTTGGGAGTACGAAAAAACGCTGACACTTGCGGCCGATCGGATAGCTGCTCCGTCCCATGCCATAGCGCAGCTAGTTGGGGATGAATGGTGCCTGCCGAAAAATCGGATTTCAATTTTTCCACTCCCATTCGAGAGCCCAGGTGACTTGGCCACACTTCCGCCCCCTAGCACGGGGATTGGCCAGCGAATCCTTTTTGTTGGACGGTTGGAGCCTCGAAAAGGTGTTCAGCACCTCAGTCAAGCTCTCTCGATTATCCGGCGGCGTGTGCCAAACGCTACATTGAGGTGTCTCGGAAGAATTTATCAAGCACCAATTGCTGGCTGGCCTATGGATGCTTTCATGCGCAAGCGTGCCGGCCGGAGTGCTATTGCGATTGAGTTTCCGGGACCGGTTTCTAGAACCGACCTACCGTGCGAATTCTTGTCTGCCGACGTCTGCGTGTTTCCGAGTCTCTGGGAAAATTTCCCCTATGTTTGCCTCGAAGCAATGACGGCGGCAAGGGCAATCGTAGGGAGTAAGGCAGGCGGCATGGCCGAGATGCTTGACGATGGTGCTGGTGTATTGGTGGAACCGGCGTCTCCGCGTCGGTGGGCCGAAGCGATCAGTGATCTTTTGCTAAACGGGAAAAAGCGTCAAATGCTTGGGGTAAGGGCACGCAGTAGGATTGCCAGTGAATATTGTTACAATAAAATTCTCCCTCAACAAATCATGTGCTATCAAAACGCGATCGAATTTCGTCATGCTAATGGTCCCCGGGCGCGAGGCGTGATTATGCCAAGGCCTGAGCCCCGTACGCGGTGATTTAACCTGAAGTCTGCTATAGTGAATATACATCGTTACCAACTACTTTTCACATATGATGACCTGGCCAATGCAGCAAGACAAAGAATCGATTTACGCAGCTCTTCGCTCAGAGTACGCCCGCGAAGATCCGGCGGGTGTTGATGTTATAGATCGAGCGAATGCGTTCAGCTTTTATTCCGGTGTTCCCAAAGTGTGGCTGATGAGCCACGGCGAGCGTGGCGCGCTGATGATGTTGACCCAGCTCATTAGGCCCAAGATCGTAGTAGAAATAGGGACAAGATACGGCGGATCTGCATTCATCTGTTCTGGTATCGCAGAAAAGGTTTACTGCGTAGACCTCGATCCAAAGGTCAAAGCGCGTTTATCATCACGACCGAACATTGAGGTCATCATTGGAGACTCAAAAAGAGAACTCCCCAACTTGCTTTCGCATATTGACGGGTACGATCTAGCCATCGTTGACGGGGACCATTCCGCGACCGGAGTGAAGGCGGACATTGACGCATTACTCGTAATCAAGCCGAAAAGACGATGCTGGATACTTATGCACGACAGCTTCAACCCGGAATGCAGACAAGGCATAATGTCGGCGAACTGGAACAAACCTTGGGTATGGGAAGTCGAAATTGATTATGTCTTTGGGACAGTAATGTCTGATCCCCCAATGGAATATTCAATGTGGGGCGGCTTTGCACTCGCTGAATTGCGGCCAGACGACCGTTCAGGCCCTCTTATTATCCGGCAGACCGCTGCGACATTATTTGATGTTGCATACAAGAATAGCATTCATAAGCCGCGTTCGTTTTTAAGGAGGGCGATAAGGAAAATTCTTAAAAGTACTGAAGCTAGCGAAAGTGTGAAACCAAAATGCAACAACCACACTATTGGTAAACGTCATCGGTAATAATAAATCTCCGGCATACGCTAATCGAGAAATGGGGATAGGCGCCGGTTGTCAGCACCACGATTGTCAGTTTTGCTCTCTGCACACAATCCGCATGTGGGGCGGCTTGCTTCTACACTTACTGGCATATTCGCCCAAAGCTTGCCAACTAGTGAGTGGGAGCTTGTCGTCGTCGATAATGCGTCCACTCCGCCGCTAAATGCCGTCGAGATTGGACTTACACGGCACCCACATGCGCGGCTTTTGCGGGAGGAACGCTTAGGTCTGCTATTTGGTCGCGTTGCGGGGTTAGACAACAGCAATGGGGAGCTTGTGGTATTCTGCGATGACGACAACGTTCTAGCGCCCGACTTTCTCGCGCGCGCGGTTGCGATTTTTTCGACTTATAAACGTCTCGGCAATGCCTCTGGCAAGAGCCTCCCCGAATTTGAGGCCGGACCTCCGGGATGGATCACGGAGTTCGAAGGCTGTCTCGCTCTCCGCAATTTTGGAGATGAGCGTCGCATTGGAGATAATTGGACCGGAAGCTATCCTGACTTCGCCTTTGGTGGTGGTGGCTCAGTGTTTAGGCGCACTGCCCTCGCGCCTTTTTTGAAGGAGTTCAAGAAGGGAGCCGATGTCGTTGTTTATGGGCGCACTGGGAACGACCTCGCCTCCGGCGAGGACAACAATCTTATCCTTGCGGTCGTAAAGGCGGGCTTTAGTGTTGGCTACTTCCCTGAACTGGTGATGACACACCTGATCCCGGTACAACGGTTCGAAAAAAAATATCTTGCTCAGCTTAACCATGGAATTGCCAAGTCGTGGGTGCAGGTACTAGCGCTACATGGCATTTGCCCCTGGAAACCGGTGAACCCGTGGACGGTGCCTCTTCGCAAGTGGCGCGCCTATCTTCGTTACCATGCGTGGGCAGGTCCCGCCGAATACGTGCGGTGGCGAGGGGCATGCGGCCAGTTTGAGGGCAGGGCGCTTATTGGGAGACAATAGTTTGACGGTGCGTGAAATCGCTCGCAAATTTGGTGCTGGACGTATTGTGTACCACACGTGGCATGCTCCACGCGGTGCCATCATGCGTCTAGGCAAAGAAGGTGCGGTCAATCTTACTCTTGCAAGACTTGGCCGCATTGCGATGGAAAGCGCGGCACGGGACCTCAGCCCGCTCCCAGAGCCAGCGGAAGACGCGCCCGAGATTTTTTACCTGACGGGGCATCGCTTTGTACACCAGACGGTATTCTGCGCCGTGTCTCTCGGCAGACACGCCGGGCGGTCATTTCGTTTTGTTGCAATAGACGACGGTACGCTTGCGGATGCAGATGTCGCTTTGCTACGTCGCATACTGTCGGGAATTCGTATCGTTGGGAGCCTGGACATTGAAGCCACGCTCGATACTTGGCTTCCCGCAGCCCGCTTTCCAGAGCTTCGGCGACGCCGACTGCTCTATCCGCATTTGCGCAAGATTACCGATATTCATGCTGGAGGCGGCGGCTGGAAGCTCGTGCTCGATTCCGACATGCTCTTCCATGATAGACCTAACTTCATCTTAGCATGGCTCGACGCTCCCGATGGGCCCTGCCATATGGTTGACGTTGCTGATCACTACGGTTATTCACCTGGTCTTTTGCGGGAACTCGCCTGCTGCGATTTTCCCGCACGCCTGAATGTCGGAATATGCGGCCTCAACAGCGATAGTATCGACTGGGAGAAGCTTGAGTATTGGTGTCGCGAGTTGGTAAGGCGTGAGGGCACGCAGTACGTCATGGAGCAGGCAATCGTTGCAATGCTTGTCGCAGGTAAGCCACGCGCCATCGCACCCGCGCAGACTTACATAGTCTCGCCCAATAGGGCTGAAGCAGAGTGCCCGACCGCCGTGCTCCACCATTACACTGCCGAATCGAAAGCTTGGTACTTTCGCTTCGCATGGCGTCATGTAGCGGCAGGGCTTGTTCAAGAGAGCCAAGCTCGTCGCTCCCTTGGCGCCGCTAGCGCGGAAATTGCTGATCAATGACCGCTGCGCTCGTATCAGTACTAATCCCTTGCTTTAACGCCGAGCGCTATATCGGCGAAACGCTTGAAAGTGTTTTTCGCCAGACTTGGCCGGCGCTCGAAATTGTTATTGTCGACGATGGATCGACGGACCGAAGCCTTGACGAAATTAGGCGATTTCAATGCTCGCGGCTTACGGTTCTTAGTCAGAAAAATCGAGGTCAGACGAGCGCACTAAACAAATGTATTTTGCATTCTACCGGCACTTTTATACAGTATCTCGATGCAGACGATCTTATCTCGCCTGACAAGATCTCCTTGCAGATGCGACGTCTAAGCGACCGACCAAACTGTGTTGCAACGGCGGAGTGGGGACGCTTTTACAGAGATCCCAAAGACACCCGTTTCGTTCCGGAGGCGGTGTGGCGCGACCTTGATCCGTTAGATTGGTTTGCGTTATCAAGAGCTGATGGGCTCGGTATGATGCTACCCGCGCTTTGGCTGATTCCACGCCCACTCGTGGATCGAGCTGGCCCGTGGCACCTAGAGCTCACGCTGAATAACGACGCGGAGTACTTTACGCGTCTTCTCCTCATCTCTAGCCAGGTCCTTTTCTGCGAGGGTGCACGAGTCTTTTACCGGACTGGAATCCCTGGCAGCCTGTCAGGCCTCAAATCCCCCGCAGCATGGGCTTCGCAGTTTAGAGTTCTTGAGTTGTGTGAAAGCCGAGTTCTTGCGCGTGAAAACAGCGAGCGCATGCGGCGCAGCTTCTCCCTCTCTTGGCAGCACCTAGCGCATGGCGCTTATCCTTATGATCCTGCTTTGGCCGAAAGGGCGCTAGCGCGCGCCCACCAACTGCACCCAGTTCGAATCATGCCCGGTGGTGGATGGCGCTTGCGATGGCTCTCGCGCATCGTCGGGTGGCGTGCGGCGCGACGCTTGCAAGTAGCATCAGGTCGCAAGTGAAATTGCCCGACGCTGACGAACAGATGGCAACGGGAATACGCTGAAGCGTACCAAATTACCTCAAATGGGATGCCTCAGACTCCTTCTTGCTATTGCGGTCATCAATAATCATCTGCCCGATCGCATTAAAATGTTGTCCGGCGACGAAGCTGTAAGATTATTTTTCATTATTTCCGGCTTCTACATGACCCTCATATTGACAAAGAAATACCATAGCGTTTGGCTGTTCTACTCAAATCGGTTTCTCAGGCTTTATCCGAGCTACGCGGTCATTGTTGTGGCTTCGATAGGCTGGTTCTGTTTTGATTGGCTTTATATCGGCCATAGGCCACCGCCCGAGTGGTTTCAGGAAGCAAATGCTGAGATGAGATGGTGGCAATGGCTTGGCCTGCAGTTCAGCAACGTCACGATGATTGGGTTAGATATTCCGTCACTCTTCCATTGGAGAGAGGGATTTTTGTTCTTATACGGTCCGGCCGATAAGACACCCGACGGTGCGGAATGGATGGGCTGGTATCCCTGGATACGCCAGTCATGGAGCATAGGAGCCGAAATTTGGTTCTATCTGCTCGCCCCTGCTCTTGTTCGGTGGAGTACGCTAGCTTTGATTGCCATTGCCGCTGCCAGTTGTAGTATCATGGTAATGGTGCACTCGCCACTGATCTACTACCTCTTTCTCGCTAACCTGTGGCTTTTCATCGTTGGCGTACTGCTATTTCGCTGGTATCAAACTTGGGACCAAATCCCGAACGCGCTAGGCATACTAACACTGGTTTATGTGTTCGTTGCTTGTCTGTTGACTAGCACAATTGCAAACTCAATGGTACACACTGCCGTTCTTGGCTCAGTGGCTCTGAGCGTTCCAATTCTATTCAAGTCCTTCGCGAATAAAAAATGGGACACTTTCATTGGAGAATTGTCCTATCCAGTTTATCTGGTTCACCTGCTTGTAATTTCAATTCTATCAGCAGTTCTGCACGTCCATTCGTTCATTTCGGCAACACTCGCAAGTATCGTTGTTGGTGGACTAATGGTACGTTACATTGAAATCCCGATGGACGGATTTCGGCAAGATAGACTCAATGCCCGCCCGATGCGGCTCAAAGTGGCTGCCGATACGTGAGCTTCCTGATTACTGCGAGGACTTCAGCATTGTTTTCGTCGTATTTTTACTTTACGACAACGCCGCCTATATCATCCACATCGTCTTGAGCTAATACTCGGGTTCCTAAAAGTTCGCACCAATAAATCACCTAAGAATTCACTCGCCCGCCTGCTTTCATCCACAGGGCCGGATCACTAAATGGACGGGAAATGGCGAGCATCTCACCCCACCAGGGCATATTGCGAGGCGCAAAACTGCCCCGGCGCATCACGAAGTCCCGCCCATTCCGAGCAAGCCGCTTCGCTGAATCAATGATGTACTCGGACCGGGAAATTTGGAGATCATCGAGGTAGATCAATATTCTGTCGCGAACGCTCGGGCCCGCTTCATACGAGACGGTGTAGTGACCGTCCCAAAAAAAATGAATATCGCGCTCAAATTGGAAGTTGAAGAGCCGTTCCGCAGTCCGATGTGGGACGTATTCACCTCGGACGCGGGATAATCGCGCGTCCATCTTCGCCATCATCGTGAGCTCTTGCTTTCCGTCCTGGCGGCAAATCCATTTATGATGGTGATAACCCACTACATTGTTCGTGCGGTCCTGAATTCCGATCGTCAACTCTGAAAGCATCGAAGGGACGCGGATATATCCAGCCCGACCGACGCGCGCCATTTCGTTCGCGCAGTGCTGAGGATCAGCCAAGTCCTCGAGCGTCCCACTACACATTACGAAATCGATGGATTTGTCCGGAAATGGGAATGGGCTTTGGGGGTCGCAGAGATCGATGCAGAACCAAGTCTGCTTAGAGAACCGTTCATCCGTAAGCTGCTCCAGTTGCACTTTACATCCACGCGTCTCCCACGGCATGAAATCGATCACGTGTGTCGCGCGTGGATAGGGAATAAACCACCCTCCAACGTCCAGGAGGGTATGATAGCTACGGCTGGTGACGTGCTCGTCGATTCGCCGGTGTATCTGGTCTATGGGCATACTTAGCGCCTCGTCTTGTGGTAGCGCGAGATTCTATAGTTATCATCGAGTGAACTCAAGAAAGACGGGCAGTCATCAACGACTAAACACTTCTGCGGGCTATGGCGAAATCTGGTACATCGGGTTGCCCCAGACGATGCTCGCTATCGGCCCTGTGAGAAGCCGATATTGACCTGACCGGCGATCCCTACGCGATCCCTCAAAGAATCTCGAAAATGATTAGTCAGGCTTGCGCACCTTGCCATCGATCCTCCGCTGCCTCGCATTACAGAAGTGTCGGCAAACCAATCTCCGATCAAGCCGAAGTTCGCATTTTACGCCTGTCCAATCTATGAAGATCACGCTTGCATTCCCTGGCACCCCGCCCTTTGCGCAGCAGGCAGCGCGTTCCTTATACGAAGCCGGGTTTCTCAAGCGCTTTGTTACCGCTTATCACTACATGCCAGACGCGACGACGAGCAAGATTGCCGCAGCTATCGGGCGTATTACGGGCATCGACGTCGTGCGGGAACTGAGGCGTCGTGAAATACTAGAGGTTCCTTTGGAGGTCGTTAAAGCATATCCATTTTGGGAGGTGCTCCGGGTGGGCCTCGCCAAGTCGAAAATTGGTCCCGTTTGGGTGGATCGTGCGTGGGATATTGGTAGCCGACGTTTTGACCATCTCGTAGCAACGACCCAACTTGACGACGTTGATGCGGTTTATTCGTACGAATACACGAGTCTTGAAAGCTTCGAAGTTTCGAAGCGACGTAATTTAAAAACAATCATTGACTTGCCTTCCCCTGACTCAGGCTTTGTCGAGGGATTGCTCGCGGACGAAGTAGCGAAGTTTCCTAAGCTTAAGCGAATTCATGGTGACTATTTCGATCGAAAGCTGCCTGCGCGGCTGAAACGGCGACGCGATGAGCTGAAGCTAGCCGACGTTATCGTTGCGAACTCGGCTTTTGCAGCGCGATCCTATGTTGCAGCTGGGGTCGCGCCGGAGAAGATCCTGGTCGTCCATTATGGCGCCCCGGAGGTTACTATTGACGCAACTTTGCGCGAGACTGAGGGGCCGCTAAAAGTTTTGTGGGCGGGTACATTTAGTATTCGCAAGGGTGCGCATTATCTGCTGGAAGCTTGGCGTTCGCTGAAGCTCAATGGGCGTGCCGAATTGATCGTGTTCGGCGAGGTGACGCTTCCAGATAGCCTGCTGGCCAATCTTCCTAAGTCGATTACTATCGGACCGACCATTCCGAGGTCTAAGCTATATGAGAACTATGCTAACGCTGACGTTTTAGCCTTTCCAACACTTGCCGACGGTTTTGGAATGGTCGTGACTGAGGCCTTTGCCAATGGCCTGCCGGTCATCACAACGTCGCGAGCGGGCGCTGCTGAACTTGTACGGCATGGCGAGAACGGACTTATCATCGAAGCTGCAAGCGCTGTCGCGATCGCGGAATCGATCGAGTGGTGCCTGGGTAACCGAGCGGCCCTGGCTAGTATGCGCCATGAAGCGCGTGCCTCGGCGGCCTCATGGCAATGGTCCGACTACCGCAAAGCGTTGACCGACGGACTGCGCGACAAGCTCGCGGTATGCGGATGATACGCATCTACAACATTATGAAGATGCCATAATGGCCAAAATCCTCGTTGCATTTGGAACAAGACCTGAAGCGATAAAAATGGCGCCGATTGTATTGGCGTTGAGGAAGCAGGAGCGCCTCGAGACGATGGTTTGTGTTACCGGACAGCATCGCGATATGCTCGATCAAGTGCTCAGAGTGTTCTCAATCGCACCAGATATTGACCTGAGCATCATGCGTCCAGATCAAACATTGGTCGAAATTACCACGACAATACTCGAAAAGTTCTCCGCGACCTTGAAGGAGATACAACCCGATAGAGTGCTTGTTCAAGGCGACACAACAACAAGCTTTGCGTGTTCGCTTGCCAGTTTCTATGCGCAAACGCCAATTGGGCACGTGGAGGCCGGTCTTCGGACAGGCGACCTGCGCGCACCCTGGCCGGAGGAATACAATCGGCGCGGGGTCGATCTGGTGGCCGACTTGCTATGGGCCCCCACACAGGGGGCGGCTGAAGCTTTGCTCAGGGAAGGTTCACGTCGTGAAGACATATTGGTAACTGGCAATACGGTCGTCGATGCACTACAGATCGTCGTTTCCACTATCGAGCATGATAGCACTTTGCGCGCTAAGCTCGGTGAGGAATTGCCAGCAATTGATCCGACTAAGAAGGTAATTTTGGTGACGAGTCATCGGCGCGAGAGCTTGGAGAGCGGCTTGAGCAACATTTGCCACGCTCTAAATACCCTCGCATCTCGATCCGACGTCGAGCTGATTTGGCCGGTTCATCCGAATCCTCGTGTAGTAGAGATCGTGCGCCGAGAAATTCGCGACGCACCAAATGTCCACCTGATCAATCCGCCGGACTATGTCGCTTTTGTTGAACTGATGAGGCGATGTTATTTAATTATTACGGACTCGGGTGGTGTTCAGGAAGAAGCCCCGGGCTTGTCGAAACCTGTACTCGTAACACGGCACGAGACTGAGCGGCCTGAGGCGGTAGTTGCGGGAGCAGCAAAACTTGTCGGCACAGACACGGCAAACATCATACAGGAGGCCGAGACCTTACTGGACAATGCCGAAGCCTATCACGCGATGGCAACGGTTCGGAACCCGTTCGGCGATGGACGCGCTGCGTTGCGTATTGTTACGAGCATCCTTGAGCGCCACAGATTGATATGAGAATTTGCATCGTCACGTGTGGCGTCGCTGCTACCGAGCCTCGCTTGGTCAAGCAAGCGCTAGCATTGAAGCAGTTCTGGCCTCATTCGGAGATCATGGTGTTTGACGCCAATGCAGAAGGGGCAGAGGTTCCGGATAACGAATTACTTCGGCAGGCGGGGCTCTTGCGGCGCAGTCGTACCTATCCGACACGGCGGACCAATTTGATTGCACTGTCTGTGCACAGAACCCGAGTAGCGGCGTCACGGGCGCGTTGGCTTTTGCTTAAGCAGCTTTCGCCAGAGATTTTTGGAGTTCGCGCGGTATCGCTCGCGCCAATGCTGCGTCGCGCACCAGCAGACGTTTATATTGCGCACGGGATCGATACGCTGCTACCTGTTACTATGGCTGCACATCACCATCGGGCCAAGATTGTCTTCGATAGTATGGAATACTACTCCGACATGGGTGACAACCAGACAAATGCGGAGAAAACTGCGACGCGGGCGCTGCAGACCCGCGTGTTACCCAGCTGCGCACTTGTACTCGCCGCGAGCGATGAAATCGCAGATGTTCTTGTGTCCGAATATAACATCCGCCGCCCTGTGCCTGTCTATAATACGCCCACGGTCGAACATGAGCTTCCGCCAAAAAACAACGGCGAGTTCAGTCTATATTGGCGAAACATTCAAATTGGCTTTGGCCAGCGCGGTCTCGAAGATGCCTTAGTGGCGTTGTCAATGTTGCCGCCCGAAATAAAGCTCTATCTACAAGGCGAATTGCCGATTGACAAGGCGGCGGAACTGCGAACGCGCATTGCTAAACTCGGCATAGAAAGCCGAGTTGTTGTCAAGCCCCCATTCCGTCCCGACCAAGCTGTGTGGCAAGCTGCGCCGCATACTATAGGATTATGTCTTGAACGCCGTGGCCCGTTAAACCATGAGTATACCGTCTCCAACAAGATATTCGATTATATGATGGGTGGACTACCGGTGATTTCAGCCGACCTAAGAGGTCTTCGCCGAGTGATTAGTCGTTCGCGCGGAGGGGTCTTGTTTGAGCCCGGCAATCCACAAAGTCTGGCCGAAGTTATTCATAGACTTTTTCTTGATCGAGAGCGAGTTAGAGTCTTAGGCGAGAACGCACGTGCGTTCGCGCTCGCAGAAGCGAATAATGAAACTGACATGGCTCGTTTTGTCGCCAGTTGTGAAAAAGCAGTCTTAGGCGGAGACGCTAACTAGCAGCCTAAGTTAACCGGCCGAGCGACTTTTCGACCTAGCACGCAAGAACAGAGCTGAGGGGCTAATTCATATTTTAAAAAATCAGTAATAGAGATGGGACATATCATAATCGGCGGATTGCGCCGACAAACAAGCTCTTCAGCTTCGTTCTTGCAGGTATACCGATTGTCGCTTCCGCTAACCCTGCACATCGTCATCTTGCGAATGTTCTGAGGATAGCGCTCTTTACGATCCTCAGCTCTGAAGAACTAGCGAACACCATCGACGCGCTGCTTCTCAATAAAGATCGATTGGCCCGCGCCCGCAGCGAAGCGTGGCACGTAGGTCAGGGCCGCTACAACTGGGAGCACGAACGCGTAGCACTGGTTACAGGCGTTGAGCGCGGGCTCGGCCCGGGGAGGTCGTGGCGCGAAGGGCGGTTCCGCTCCGACGCAGCCGACGGCCACGGCAAAGGTGGTGTTTGTCCAATTGCTGACAACGCTAGCTAAGTTTTTCAAGGCGATGCGCGCTCATGAACTCGCGCGCTCCCACCAGGCCCTTGCACTTACGCGGTTCGCGACACTTCAATTCCGAACTCGCCTGGGTGGCCGCCCCATGCTAGTGCCTTTTGTCGATGCAACACGTATCTTCGTGGGAGCTGGTTACACGGGCGCTAACGGCAATTATTACTGGGGACTGCATGAATTTTCTGATATGGCATTTGTGCTGCATTACCTCAGACCGGACGACCTGTTCGTGGACGTTGGCGCTAATGTAGGCTCGTATGCGCTGCTCGCTTCTGGCGCGGTCGGAACGCGAACGATAGCTTTTGAACCTGTACCACAAACGTTAGCACGTCTTCGTGCTAACTGTGATGCGAACGGCCTTGGTTCCCTGGTGGATGTGCGGGCGGTGTGCATCGGCGCAAGCACGGGAACTGTGGCGTTCTCAACAAATGCAGACACGATGAATAGCATCGTTGCAAATGGCGACACGCGCCCTTCAATCCAGGTGCCTTTGCGGCGGCTAGACGCCGAGATTCGGGAGGCGCCTGCCCTCATCAAAATTGACGCGGAGGGCGCCGACGACGACGTACTAGCTGGTGCGGAAGGTCTCATTTGCGGGCAGCGTCCGTTGGCGTTGCTCATCGAGACACTCGGCGGCGGCTCATTTGGACGTCAAGCAGATCTGGCGGCGAATCGCTTAGCGCAGCTTGGTTTCGTGCATTGCAGTTATGATCCTCAAGAACGTGCCATCGAGCCGACATCAGCCGCTCCCGCAAATAACTATCTTTTTATTCGCGATTTGGCATTTGCGCGCGGGCGCGTGGAGGCCGCGCAACGGTTCTATCTCAAGGGTTTTGGTTCAATTTAGGAAGACATCCGCGCGGGCATGATGCTTCCATCGATCACTGATCTTGAAGCGTGACAACTTGCCAAAGAGGCAGCGTGGGCCGCCGGCCGATTTAACCTCTGACTAGGTTTGCTGAGGAAAGTGTGGCGCCTCCTTTAGTCGTGTCGGCGCAGTAACCAGAGGTCAATCAATGCGGCGCCGCGTGCTGATCGTTTCGCCTTACTTCCCACCGAGCACAGTCGCGGGCGTCCACCGTGCACGGCACTTGGCCGCACACTTGCCGGCGGCTGGTTGGGAACCGACCGTGCTATGCGTCGACGAAGCTTATCACACCGAGCGTCTCGATCCTGGCCTCGCCAATCTGCTGCCGACAGGCATTGATATCGTAAAGGTGCCTGCACTGCCGGCAAGCCGTATGAAATATTTAGGCATCGGCGACATCGGCATACGGGCCTTCCCTTATCTATGGCGGGCGTTACAAGAGGTCGTCCCGGCGCGAAAAATTGACGTTGTTATGATTACAGGTTCACCCTTCTACCCCTTTTTACTCGCGCGGCAGGTGAAACGACAGCTGGGGCGTCCTGTTGTTCTAGATTTTCAAGACCCATGGGTTTCAAAATGGGGTGGTTCGCGTACGCCGCTAACAAAGGCTTGGGCCGCTCATCAACTTGCAAGGTGGCTTGAACCGTTCGCCGTAGAGTGCGCTGATTTTATTACTTCAGTTTCTGAACGGCAAAATGATGAGTTTGCGGAGCGGTATCCGGCCTTCCCGCATGAGCGCCTCGCTGCTGTGCCTATTGGCGGCGACGCTAACGATTACATATACCTTCGTGCCCACCCTCCCGCTGAGCGGGAGGTAATAATGCCAATGGATGCAATTAACATGAGCTATGTCGGCACAATGCTGCCGCGGAGCGAGCCGTTACTCAATACAGTATTTGCCGCTATCGCAAAGCTTGCCGCGTCCGATGAGAAATGGGTACGCCGTCTGCGGCTCAACTTTGTCGGCACGAGTAACCAGCCGAGTGGCTTTGGAGCGTTTAAGGTCAAAGCAGTTGCCGAAAAATACGGTATAGGAAGGTTTGTCAGTGAGACGCCACAACGCGTGCCTTACTTGCAGGCGATTGACGTTCTCGCTAACTCGCAGGCACTTATTCTCATTGGATCCGACGAACCGCATTACACCGCCTCGAAGATCTACCCGGCGCTTTTATCAGGGCGTCCAATCCTCGCGCTATTTCACCAGGCGAGCAGTGCCTTTCACATTCTCCAGCGTGCGGGCGGGGCGCGCGTCTTCGGTTTTAACACTCACGAAGAGCTCGAAACGATGACCGATACAATTGCAAACGCGCTACGCGAGATTGCGCTCACGCCGGAGACGGTCGGTGCCATCGACCGATCCGTTGTGAGTGCCTATGAAGCAAGCGTAATTGCTGCACGTTATGCCACTATCTTCAACCGGATTGTAGTGTGAACGAATGCGGCTCGCCATTGTAAGCAGCCATCCTATACAATACTACGCGCCGATTTTTCGGATGCTCAATAAACTCCTCGACCTAGAGGTATTTTATGCTCATCGAGTAACACCTGCGGACCAGGCAAAGGCCGGCTTCGGAACTCCCTTCGAGTGGGATGTGGATCTCCTCGCAGGATATCGATCTCGCTTCATGACAAACGTAGCGAGGCAACCAACAACGGCGAGTTTTTTTGGTTGCGACACTCCTGAAATTAATCAACACCTACGCGAGGGAAAATTTGACGCTGTTCTTGTGCTCGGCTGGTACCTCAAGAGCTTTGTCCAGGCGATTGTTGCAGCCAAGAAGGCCGGCATTCCAGTTCTCATTCGTGGGGACAGTCAGTTAATGATGCCGTCAAACCCCGCAAAAACTGCATTTAAATATCTGGTGTATCCGCCGGCGCTACGCGTCTTTAGCGCGGCGCTCTACGTAGGCCAAAGATCGCGCAAATATTTCGAAAGTTTTGGCTATCCGCGCAACCGACTATTCTTCTCACCGCATTGTGTCGACGCGCAGTGGTTCGGCCAACGCAGCAGTGCGGAGGCGGGCGCAGCATTGCGCGAGCGAGAGGGAATTGGCAAGAAGGAGGTAGTGGTACTCTTTGCCGGGAAGCTCTTACCATTCAAGCGCCCACTCGATATAGTAGAAGCCGCCGCCTGTCTCGTTAATCTAGGACGCCCTGTCACGGTCATGGTTGCAGGATCGGGGCCACTTGAGGAACCGATACGCTATCGTGCAGCGCAAATCGGCGTGAAACTCGTCCTCCTGGGCTTTCAAAATCAAACGGAGATGCCAGCCTGTTACGCAGCTTGCGACGTCCTTGTCCTGCCATCCACCGGACGAGAGACCTGGGGCCTGGTCGCCAATGAGGCACTCGCTTGTGGACGCCCCATAATCATTTCAGATGCGGTTGGCTGTGCGCCCGACCTCGCAGCCAATGGGGTTGTAGGCCGCACGTTTCCTTTGGGCAATTGCCACCGACTTGCAGAAGCAATCGCAGCTGTGGTCGATGAGCCGCCACCTCCTGATGCAATCCAAAAACTATCGCGCGCGTACAATATTGACTATGCTTGCAACGGCATCGTCAAAGCACTTGAATTCGTCACCGCTCAAAATGGCGGGCATTAGGTCAACGGTCCAGGCGGGATTTATTGCTGTTATTTTTCCCGATGGCTTTATTGACGTGAAGCGAGCACTTGGAGTTGTCTTTCATATCGGTGTTCCCCGGCAAGTGCGGTATCGTCAGCCCGAGCACTGCGATGCCACCTCGTTGCATGCAGCAACTAGTTGTAATTAGTAGCGCAATCCATCGAGAAAGTGGAGATCGCGAAAGTGTTGCAAAAGCACGCCGTCAGTGGGTTGATACATCGGATCGGAAATCTTGCCTATCGCACAGAATTAATAGTCACAACAAAACCACAGATCGCCGTCCCTTCGCAGTGTGGAGCTGGGGTCGAACTAATCAGGCGGACGCCACTGACACGTCTGCGTCAGTCGGAATTCCTCGAGCAAGAACTTTTACCACAGCTCGGCTTGAACAATGAGATTGTGCATGAACAACCTTCATCTCTCTCTAATTACTTCGGGCAAGGATTGGGCTGGCGGATATGGCAGTACCCAAATCAATTTTCAAAGTATCTGGTCCTCGTATCATCACTTGCGTCCAGTCTCAACTCGTATGCAGAGATTGGCTGCAGATTCGGCGGGACTTTCGTGCTCACCTGCGAATACCTCGCGCGATTCAATCCAGGGTTCGAACGTGCGCTGGCTGTCGATTTAATTGAACAATCCCAACTGTTAAAAGACTACCATCAGTATCGGGATTTCCAATATTTTTGCGGAAATTCGGCCAGCACAGAGTTCGTCGCTTTAATGCGGGACCGCCACTATGATCTGAATTTAATCGATGGTGACCATTCCTTCGACGGAGTGTTGAAGGATTTCGATGTGATGTGCGGCGGCCAGGTGTTGGTGTTCCACGACATCTGTAGCCGCGCTTGCCCAGAAACAAGTACGTTTTGGACGGGACTTAAATATTTTCTACAGCGCGAAAACGAATTCCACGAGTTTGTCGATCAATACCCCGATGTTGACGGCGGGCCTTTTCTTGGAATAGGCGTCATGGTCAGGCAAGCGCACGGATCAGCCGCTTTGAAGCTGTCTAGCAAGGTATTTCCATCATATTAATTCGGTCATGGTCAATTACTGCGTTGCGATTTTTTGGTCTTCTTACACCCGCTCATACCGGAAAATGATGATCGGGCGTCGTTTTGGCTAAATCATGAGGAACTTACCATGCCAAGCCTGGAATGGTTGAAAGGCTTCCACGCCCACGGGTATGACAGCGGCAATGTAGAATCCTTGTTCCCTGGGGTGCGACGATTTCTTGAGGAAAGGAAGATCGGTGGTTCTTACCGACGCGTCGTTCAGAGGGCAATAATTCCGTACGCGAAGCCGGCATCGCGTGTACTTGAGCTAGGGCCAGGAAGAGGATCATGGTCCCGAGCGATACTAAACCAGGTACCGCAGGGCGAATTACATACTGTGGATTTCAACGATGTAACTCAATGGATCAATCCCGCAGATTACGGTGGACGACTGCACTGTCACCGGTTCGAGGACAATAAATTCCACATGTTTTCTGACGACTATTTTGATTTCTTTTGGTCGTTCGGGGTTCTCTGTCACAATGAAATTGCCTCAATCAAAACCATCTTGAGTAACTCTCGCCCGAAAATGAAGCGGGGGGCTGTAGCTGTTCATCAATACGGCGACTGGCAGAAACTTGACGCTTATGGATGGCGGCGCGGCCACGTTCCTGTCGAATTTCAAATGAAACCCGATAGCGAGATATGGTGGCCGCGCAATGACCGCGTAACGATGGCGAAAATAGCGTTGGAGGCGGGATGGGAAGTGGTTAATCCCGACTTGGGTCTCCTCGCAAGAGATTCGATCATCGTTCTCCGTAACGGGCCCGCATCTTAGAGTCACCAATGCCGTCTGCAAGATCCTTCGTTACGCTGGACGGCCTGCGAGACGTTGCTGCCGCAGTGGTCACTCGACGCGCGCCGGCCTTTTTCAGTTTGACTTCAATTGACGTTTAGCCGTTAGTCGGCTCGACGCTCCCAATTCCAGTCGGGCCGTTCCGCGAGAGCGAGAAAGATGACACCGGCCAAGTTGCTTTGCAAAACACATTTTTACAATTCAACATTTATAGTCGCTTGGCCGTGGTTGTGACACGCTCTTCGTACAGCCGCTCATACTGGGTGATAATGACTGGGACTGAAAAATGTTGTTCAACGCGCTTGCGGCAATCCGTGCGATTAATCTTTTCCAGGTGCGCTACCGCATCGCAAGCTTCTTCAACGGAATTTATGAGAAAGCCATCGATACCTGACCGCACGATCTCCGGCAGCGCCCCACGAGGGCAGGAGATTATCGGCGTGCCGCATGCCATTGCCTCGGCGAACACCATGCCGAACGGTTCCTCCCATTCAATCGGTACGATCATCGCCGCCGCCTGTCCAAGCAACGCGTTTTTTTGGGCATCATCCACTGGTCCTACATACTCTACTCCTTCGCCGAGCTGGGGCTCAATTTCTCGTGTCCAATACTCGAGTTCCGGTCCAGATGTGGCGTGGTTTCCAGCAATGAACAGCCGTCGTCCGGTTCGGCGGGCGACGGCGATAGCGGTATGAGCACCCTTGATCCGCTCGACTCGACTCAAGAATAGGAGCGGTGCGTCTTCTGCTCTCTTAGGCTGGAATTTGTAAAGTTCTAAATCAACGAAGTTATGTATAGTTCGCCACACGCCGCCCGCGCGCCTGCCGCGGCCGGAGATATATTCGCTACAACCCGTGAAGGTTAGCGACCCGTTGGCGAGTATCGCGCCAAGGCGCACCGTCCGCGGTGTAGGTTCGCGCCCATACGACATTATTTTCGGCAATGCCCTGCGTATCAGCGGTAGCATATAGAGCAGGCGTGAGAAGCTGTGGAGCACGTCCGGCTTGAAAGTATCAGCAGCCTTGCGCAAACTGTACATGTTACGCAGCGAGTCACTGAGACTTCGAGAGTCAAGCCCGGGCCACGGAAAAAATGTGTCTGCTTGGCAGGTCGATGAACTGTGGGCTATCAAACCCACTTCATGGCCACGAAGTCGGAGCGCCTTCACCAGTCCGTCTGCTATCCGTTCAACGCCCCCGTAGGTTCGCGGCGGCACCGGAAGTTCGGGGTCGACCGTGACTAATACACGCATTACCGGTTTCCGATAGAAAGCTGCTGGCTTTTTTCTGGCATTAACTTCCGCTCGCTGTTTGTGGAAGTGCGAGCCCTCGACCGATTTTTGAGTTCGCCAATAGACCCTCGCACGAGGCGCAGAACTGCACTACAAAACAGATATCAAATAGGATATATCCGTAGCCGGCGAAAGCCATTGAACGGCTGATTGCAAATTTGTAGTTATAAGAATGGGCCGCCACAGGGCGTTGACGACGTGCGGAAAGGCGCTGAGAGCCTCTCTCCTACCGCGCGATCAAAGTATTTGTCGGCGATTGTTGCGATGCTAAGTACGAATACCACAAACGTGATACCCGAGTCCATAGCAGTGGCGCTGATTCGGCGCGGTGTCCGGGTAGAGCTGGGCAGAGATCAACCCGGCGTTGGTGATCGACGCGAAGCGGCTGCGCCTGCGCTCACGGAAAGGGCATCAACGCTCGCTGCGTGATGTTGCTGACGAGCTGGCCCAGCGTGGCTTTGTCAACGAGCGCGGCGCTGCGTTCTCGACATCGTCGGTTAGCTCGATGATCTCGACGTGACAGCGGTGCAAGTCGGCGCTGCTGTTACTCGGCCGCGCGCGGCGGCTACGCAAATTAAGAAAATGACGTACCCACATTACTAACCTACAAACGAGCATTTAGGGCTTCTCGACCCGCCGATCATGCTCTTCACTGCTTACCGACAAGTTCTGCGTTTCCCCCAGTTTCGCGGGCGAGACCGCGTAGCCGGAGCAATGCGCTCGATGCTGCGCCCAGCCGTTTCGACCGTATATAAGGGCCTTCGGATGCAACTCGACCCGATCGAATGGGCTCAGTGCGTACTCCTACGGGAGGGGATCACCGAGAATTCAACGATCGGGCTCTACGAGCAAATCCTAAGACCCGGCGACACCTACGTGGACGTGGGCGCTCACGTCGGGTTTCACGCGCTTGTCGCGCGATCCCTTATCGGGACCACAGGACATCTGATTGCCATCGACCCGCAGCCCTACAACTGCGACCGCATCCTCTTGAATGCGGGCCTCAACGGGTTCGCGAACATCTCAGTCGTTGTCGCCGCCATCGGCCCAAAGGACGGGCTCGTGGCTCTGAACAATCAGATTCCGCAGGACAAGTCGAAACTCAGCCTGTCAGAACACTGGCCGCACGAAGAGACGCAACAGCAATTCACCGTCGCCATGTGCAGGCTCGACACCGTAACCGAGCACCTGCCCTCGATCTCGCTCCTGAAGGTCGACGTCGAAGCCTACGAATGGGAGGTCTTGAAAGGTGCGACAGCCACCTTGGCGAAAACCAAGAACCTCATCATCGAGCTGCATCCTGAAAGCAGCAGCGTTAGCCGCTCTGCCAACCTCCTGAGGGAGATAGGCTTCAGCCTTTCTGATGTTCACGGCAGGGCATGGGAACCGGGGGAACCTTGCGAAGGACACAATGTCTGGGCGAGGAGCTCACAATCTCGCGTCAGCCAAAGCACATTAGGAAGGCGGCCGTAATCCGTCGCTGGCACTATCCGGGTCCACCATAGTCTAGGGGCTCGTTTGCATGGCCCTCTTGCTCGAATCGAGCGAATCAGCGGCCGCCCTTTCCGCATCCATTCTCTTTGCCGTGTTCTTCGCGCGTTTGATCGAAGGTCCCTCTACGCGCGCGTCGCGCAGGATTGGCTTGTTATCGGCACCCGCAATTCCCGCCTAAATGCGGCGAATTGTCGACCTAGGCTATGCAAGCGAACGCAATGGACAACCCGCTGTCGCTGAGATGCCCGCTGAACTGAGCGGTCAGGTCCCGACTCGCTTCATTCAATTGGCGTTCTATTGCATCCTCCGTAAATTTATTGTGGCGAGCTTACTGGACGCGCTCGGTGACGCCACAACCAAAGCGGCAGCCGCAGCAGCGGATAGAGGAAACGCATGCGGGCCGGGAGCGATACGGTCAAGACATCAGCTTCACAGACGGAATGGAGCTTCAGCTCAGCGAGCCAATATCGCCAGTTCTGCCGCAGCAGAAAGCACGACAGACTGCCCCGGGTCGTTCCGAACACTACGTCTCTTGGTTCGATTTCGCCCTTGCCAGCAGTGATGGCACTGAGGGCGGTGGATTCAAGCCATCGCAATGTCGTGCTGGCCCGAAAAGTCGCAAGCAGTCCATCCGGTACCTCTGTGTCCAAAAGCCGGTGGCAGAGGAGGATCGCCAGCGCTGCGGGTCGGCCCAGCCCTCTCGCTTCGGCGGCTCGGTAATGCCGCTCGACACTGCTCGGTGGACCGCTCACTAACAGAGCACCGACATCCGCAAGCCACTTTAGCTGGTACCACCAGTGTAAGGCACCATGTGCGCATAGATAGATGAAAAGATCCTCCTCTCCCAGCGTGCGAACGCCAATATTTCCCGAAAGCGGCACAATACGCGACGAACCGAGGAGGGAGGTTTCGTTCATGAAGTGGGGATTTAAAAAGAGTCGCCAATGCAACTCGAGTTCGCGTTGGCTGTCCTCGTGAACGTAGCGAAAATCCTTGCGCATAGGCATCAATAACCGAAACTGTGCATCACTGATCTCGGCTGGAGGATCAAATCGGCGGTAGCCGGCACGCTCGACTAGCACAGCGGCGGCTGGAAAAGACTGCGGTGTCACAAGCAGGTCAAGGTCCTTGCCGTGCCGAAGGCCGAGGTCGCCGTAGGCCAGTTTCGCCAGAGAAACACCTTTGACAAAGGCGATCGGCAGATTGGCTTCGCCGAATAGGCTTTGCAACCGCACGGCTTCAGCCGCCAAGGCAAGGTTTTCCCGGGTCGTTGCCGCGGCCTGCTCGGCTATTTTGCGGGCGATGTCCGGTGGGACGCCAATCTGAGCGCGGCTGAGGCCATCATGGACCAAGCCGACGACGCGGTGGCGCCGAACAACGCGCAGGAATCGATCCCAGTCGATCGAGCCCGCGGCCGCCTTGCGAATAGCATCAGTACGACGCTGCGAGGGTGGCCAAATCGAGCAGGCAGCCACAAGCAAGAATTCTCGGGACAATACGGGCGCCATTGAGTCACGTGCTGCATATGGAGCGAAATGCAATACCGATGAATTGATGGCCCACACCTTGCTCCTACTTCGAGGCCGACCTATTTCCGCCCCGGTGAATTAACAGAGTTGTATGCATCTACGCTAGTAGCACGATTCATTCTGAAGATTCCCGCCGCGCCTCAACGCCAGAGCGAACAGGGGCACTGGAAACCTCCGACCAGGGAAACAGCGAATTGGCCGTGTGCGTGTCCAACATGTCAATTCTCAAGGTGGCTCTTCTGGTCCTGACCTGTCTGTTTGTTAGTCCCGTTTCGGCGGAGGATACGGTTCTGACCTTTGATAAGCCTCAGACCGCGGGGATTTCTGGATTTCGCGCCCATTGGGATCTTCCGATCCCTCTTTCCGAAGATGGTGCGACGCAATTCATAGATGCAGTCATCAAGGACCGAGGCCCCACCGCCACATGGTCTCGAGCTCGCCGCGGCGGCAAGCCGGGGGCAATAGCATTCGATGCTCTCAACCGATCACTGCTGGTGCGGTTTCCCGGCTCGGCGACCGCAATTCTAAATCGGGTGCAGCAGGGCTATGCGATTACAAAAGTAGAATTGGTGCTGCCTTATCGCGATACAGAACTGTGGCCTCCCGGTGATCCAAATTTCGCTCAGCCAGACGGTTATCTCTACAGGGCGAATTGGGGCGTTGATCAGCTGTACCGCAAATTGGCCCCACAGTGGCATGCAGTGGCTTGGGGCTTGCGGCGCGCTTGGCAAAGCGACGAATTATCCGGCCCTACGTTTAATTCCTACAGAAATGGTGTTGGGTTATGGACGAAATACGGCGCCGGTGACGCACAAGAGGATCGCTTTCCGATTCACTTCGGGCCCGTCGAAATATCGGAAAAGGCACCAGAAGGTCGCCTCGATGTCACTGCGTTAGCTAGTAACGTTCTATTCGGTGAAACCTTGGAGGCTCGATTACAAATTCTCGACTGTTGTGGCTTCTTGGTCAACAAGCTGGAAACCTATGATGCGCGCTATTTTACCGGCGTTTACGAGTGGGCGACCGCCACTGGTGGGCGGGCTATTCTAATACGAACGCCGCATTTGGTGGTCAGTTTTTCGCCGCGCAAAGGACAAGACTTGAATGCTCCTTTGGAAAATAGGGCACCCACACGGGGCAGCGCTACTCTCGCCACTGAGCATCCAGCTTTCAGCGGTGTGCCATCCGCGACTCTCCCATCCGAGGAAGAGTTGGCTGAACTATCGAAAAAGTTTGCAACCAAGCCGGACTGGATGCCTCTATGGCAGTGGAATCGTATTGCCGAACTTAGAAATCTTGGTGGAGTACAGCGCGCAAAGCAACCATTTTACTATGCGCTAGTGCCCGATTTTATCATCAAGCGCTTGGCTGAGGTAAGGGGTCAAGGAGGTCAAGCCAGGCCATACGATGTCTATTGCGCCTGGGTAGACTCAATAATCGGTCGGCAGCCACGTGGTTGGAGCGGCTTCGAGCCGGCGTCTGAAATGGCGCAATGGTTCGTCTACGGCGAGGCTTTGCCAGCACCGGCACGTGATGCCTTCAAGCGATACTGGACCGCTTGGCTCATGCCCGACCGTAAGACAGCTCCGTTATCAAATCAGTTCGATCAAACCCGCATCGACGGCACGCTGGTTCATCCGCAAATTGATCAACTTGCCGGCGGATTTGAAACAAGCTCCGGCGTAACGGATTCCTACTACGCAAAAACCGGCGACTGGCAAGGCAACAAAAGCTTCTATCGTTCAGGCTATAATTATTCTATTTCCACCGAGAATTTCAATCACACCGCTGCGGTGGGGGCGCTATTAGGCGGTACGATAATCGGGTCGACGAATGCGATTGATGACGGTCGACACGGCTGGGAAACGTACCCAGCTCGGTTGTGGAGCTGGAGCCGGGGGGCAAGCCAGGAAGACATTGACCACTATTATTTCGCCATCACACTCAGCGCTCAAAAAGTTATGGCTGATTTTGCGCCTACGCAGTTCGACCGCCTGATAAGCGAAGGTATTTTGGCAAAGAGCTTGGATGAACTGATTGCGACATATCATCCAGCGTTGAAGCGATTCATTGCAGGTTCGAGTCGCACGTCGCTCGAATACTTGTTGGCCGAACAAGATGGCTTGCAGTACCTGTTGCACACCCTTTCACGTGTAGGAACGCTACACGACGTGGACAACCCCGAAGTAAAGACCTTGATTCCAGGTTTACAGACCGCTATCGGGCAAGAGGTGCCGCCGTTACGTGTTGCGCTGCAAGCCGGCACGAACCCATGGGCCCCCGAATGGGCGGCTAATCTTGTCGACGAAAAGCCTATCCCATATCGTGCGATGGCCATAGGGGACGGTGTTGAGACTTCTTTCTTGGGACACAATTACGGCCTGGCAACTTCCACAAAAGCGCGACGGGTCCAATTCTTGGCGCAGTGGCGACGAACCCACCAGCCCGTCGAAAAGCTGAGTGAGATCGTCACCGTCCTCGCAAGATACGGTGTCAATGAAACCCGCTTTGCCAACGACGCCGGGGGCTGGATTACGCCGTTGGGTTCGGAAACATTCTTGCAGCACGACAATAAACTGCTCATGGTCGCTTCTCCACGCGATGCCAGTTACCTGCGTGATAAGGTACAGAAAGAGGGACTCAACAGCCTCCAATCGTCGATCGCCCTTTTCAATTACCAGCAGCCGGCCCCCGACTGGGAGATCTACGTGAATGGGCAACACATTACCCAGCTACCTTACATCGTGCACGCGGGCGCCAGGATCACTATCCGCGATGGTGTAACCTTCTTTGGCATCATTCCACTCCCGGGAACGGACTTGGGCGGCGGCAACACTGTCGTGTTGCGGGACGGTACTGCGCAGGAGTGGAATAAAATCACCTTTAAGCCTGCGCTGGTTATCGATTCTTATAATCTAAAAAGCGAAGGCGCTGTCGCCCGCCCGGACTGGGATCGGATCAGCAAGGCATACGGAGGTTTTGCCTTGGAGTTAGCAGATAGCTCAGATTATGTTTCGTTCGAAGCGTTTCAGGAGCATTTGGCTGGCACGACAGTACAGACGAATTTTGCGGACCCCAGTAATGCGTCAGTTTCTTACAGAAGTGGCGATGACATTCTGGAGACCAAGTTATCAGCCGTCGGTGGCGAACTGACACTCATTGAGCCGAGGGTCAATGGCCGCTCTGCGTTCTTGCCGCCTGGAATACTACGCGATACGACCACCTCGGTCCAAGGAACTGCTGCCACCATTGAAAAGCTTGACGCCGTTCTGCATGGCGACGACGGGCGCATGAAGTTTCTTCAAGTAGAACCGCAATCACGCACGTTCGTTGCCTGGAACCCCCTACCGAACCTAACAACATTTTCTCTTCTTGTCCCAACTGGTTTAAAGGTCCGGTCTGACGGACGTATTGGACTTGCGCGAGTGCAGATCAGTCCCCTCGGAAACCGAGTTGTAGTTAGTCATGCGTGGAGCGAGGCACAGGATCAAGACTCATCTGCAGCAACTGCGCTGGTGTTAACCGGCTTCAATAAACCGCCCACAGTGGAATTCAATGGGGTCGTTCAGACCGGATTAGCCACCCGAACGATCGGCGGGGATCTCGCTTACATAATCCCTTTACAGACCGCCGTAAGATCTGGGGCTGAGATGGAAAGAGCACTGGCTAAATAGTCCAGCGCTTCCTTCGGCAATCCAGGCGTCATCGGGAAATATCAGCAAAGCGAGCTTCCTTTGTGACAGAAGCCTTTGTGACAGAAGCCGTATTGAAGGCTTAACTTGGCGATTTATCGCAAGTTAATTTGGATTTTCCTTCTGGCGTTCGCAGCGCGTGTCGCTGTTCGATGCTATTCCGGCGCGTCGGATTTTTGGATAAATGGCTATACTTTTTTCTTTACTCTTGCTCAGAATATTGCCGCTGGAAATGGCTATACTTTGGACAGCGTGCATGCGACTGCGTTTCGCGTTCCGCTTTATCCTTTGTTTCTTGCAGGTGTGACTTTCGGACGCCAGCTATTTTTTCCGATCGTCGTTGCTCAATCCCTCGTAGGCGTGGGCACGGTATGGTGCGCCGCTATGCTCGCGCGAGAGATTTTCGGCAACACCGCGGCGATCATTGCGGCGAGCCTTACAGCGATTTACCCGTACTACGTTGTGCACGACACGGCACTCCAGGAAACCAGCCTATACACATTTCTGATAGCTCTCGCAGTACTTCTGTTGCTGCGCGTGCGTCGGAGCGGATCCGTCGTAACAGCCACGGGCGCTGGTCTGGCGCTTGGGGCTGCGGTGCTGACCCGAGCTAATCTGGCGCCGTTTGCATTATTTGCGCCGCTGTGGCTCGTGCTCTTCGGAGACTCACTGGCTGCGCCGTGGCGCCGGAGGCTCTGGGTCGCTGTTCTCTGTGCCGGCGTTGCGGGGCTCACCGTGTCACCTTGGGTGTTCAGAGCGTACCGCCTCACGGGGTCCGCTACCCTTAGCACCCAGACGGGCTTCTTTTTGTGGCAAGGCAACAATCCCTATACTTTCAGCCACTACCCACAAGAAAGCATTGACCGTAGTCAAGCGGCGGCACTAGCGGCGTTGAGCTTGCAGGACGAAACGGAATTGAATGCCCGCCGTTCCAATGAAGCGGCGGTAGATCAGTGGTTCCGCAAAAAGGGACTGGATTATATCCGTGAACACCCGTGGCAAACCCTCGTCAATGGCGTCCGAAAAGTTACTGACGCGTTCGGTTGGCCGCTCAGTCCTCGGCACAGTTTTTGGCCAAATCTAGTTCAATCTCTATCGTACGGGCCTGTGATGATTCTTGGGCTGTGGGGAATGTGGGCGAGTCGGAGCCATTGGCGTGAACACTCGATTTTCTACGCTCAATTTGTCGCGTTTGCCGTAGTCACTGCGGTGTTCGTCGGGCATACTAGTTATCGAGCGTATTTGGATGTTTACTGGATTGTCTTTGCGGCGGGTGTTTTGGCGGAGGCGGATTCGGCCCGCTGGTTTCGGATGAAGAGGTCAAGATCGCGCGCCGGAGCAGATAAGGCAATTGTGCGGCAAAATACGCTTGCTGATCAAGAGTCGTCCATTATAAACCATGCCACAGTGCCACTAATAACTTCCATGTTTTTCTCCACGCCTGTTGGGTCCAAGGATCTGGTTTTTGATCGAGTGGATCTACACCCATCAGAGGCTGCCGCGCTTGGAGATTGTAGCGGATGTAGATGAAGCGGTTGCGGCCACTCTTATCTGAGGAGTTTACCAAATGCGCGCGGGCTTTTTGGCTCGACGTGGCGTCATCCATCTTTTTATTTTTGTGCGCGAGCTTCATGACCGGCAGAGTGTGGCGATTTCCTTTCGACGACGAACTCGACGGCCTATCTCCCATCGAATGCTGTCATTCCGCGATGGAATTATTTACCTATCATCTCAAGGGCGGAGACAATCATCCACCACTTTCATACCTACTTTTCTATGCGCTGCAGGACTTGGGATTGAGCGAGGCCGGGCTGCGCCTTTGTAGTATCGCGATGACAGCGCTTGCCCTCGTACTTTTTCATTTGATCGCGTTGATTTTGGTCGCGCGTCGCGGCGCCGACGTCATTTCACTCACGACCCGATTCCTCGCGGTTCTTCTGTTTGGCCTGTGCCCCCTCGCGATTGGTCAAGGGGATGCTATCCGCTGGTATCCATTGTTCGCGATGCTGATTTCGCTTTTCGTCACGCTGTACCTCTTTGGCGGCAACAACGCGGCGCGGCTTTTGTCGGCGGCGCCGCTCGGACTGGCAGCCTCGACCAATTTTCTCGCTGTCATCGTTTTTGCGCCGTTCGTTTTGTATCGTTACGGGCTGCAACGCCAATTTCGCGCCTCATTCGATGTTCCCTTTGGGCTCGTGGTCCTGTTATTCGCAGGCTTCGGCATCGCTTCCGCCTATTCAATTTTAGCGACGCGATTCGGTTGGACGATGCAGACTCAGTTTAGCCACGGTGCCGTTGGAGCTCTGATGTCAGATGTGCTCGGGTTTTTCGGTGGCCAGGGGCTGGGGATAAGCCAGGCCTGGATCATCGTCCCCGCCGTCGCAATTTCTGCAGTTGCTGCGTTCTCAGCAATAGATCGGATGGAGCAGGCCAATCCAGTTCACCTATTGTTACTGATGTTGGTTGCCACCGCGGTGATAATACTTCCCGGCTTTTCCAAGCCGCGCTCGTTCCTTTACCTCGCGCCGGTGACTGCTGTCCTGCTGACGCTTTATCTCGACCGGCAGGTGGGGCAGGGCCAAACTGGGCGTGTGGTGCTCATGGCTGCGCTAATCTTGGCGCCGTCGGTTGGGGCTATCGCGAATATTGGTTTTGGGGCGCATCCATTTAAACGCAACTCCGTCATTCCATATCAAAGCATCATCGATTTCATTGAGATCAATAAGACCGGAAGCGTGCTAGTCATTTCGACTGATCTGGTCGTTCCCTGGTTGCTGAGGCAGCAGCCTGATCGCTACGATCGCTGTGTGAGTTACTTTTTGAGCGGCGGCGGCTGTCTAGCCTCGGGGCGGCGCTACGATTCCATTTTTGTGATTGCCGGGCATAGCGACAAATCTGCAGATGCCGCATTTATGGGAACGTTTGATACCGCGCTCCAGAGATTGATAGCCGGGCGGCGAAAGGTGGCGACAATTCACGCTGGAGTCGATGAAGACGCCAACATGAAAAGTCGGCTGACAGGCATTCCGCTAGACAAGCACATTTTGACAGTTGATCTCTATCAGTGAGTGTGATGAACTACTGGGCGTTCAGTCCCACGGTGTGGGCATGGGAGCTTTCCGGGCAGTCTCTGTTATCCCACTTAGATTTGAATCGTAGCCACTTTTGCCCTAACCGGGCCATCGCCGTCGCGAGATAGCGAACGACGCCGACATACGAATATTTGAGTTTCATCACACGCTTATTCAGTCTACATCAGCCCCTGAAGGCAACGGCGAACCCTTAACTATGGTGTTCCAACTCTCGATTGCCAGGCGGGGAGCCGCGTGAACAAGACCGGTATTCTCGAAGTGGTTCGCGGGTTCGCGGTTACCTATGTCTTTGCCGGTCATTTGCTCTTGAGCAATTTCCCCAAAACGGCACGTTGGACGTTTTGTCGCAACATTTTCGCATTATTGTGTTGAACGCCCTGTGTGCAGCTTGGAACGCGCTTGCTCGGGCAGCTGCCTCAAAGGCGCATCGAATACGCGCCGTAGTACCATGACCACCTCTGGCCCATGAAGCGACCTAGCTGGACGCTCACAGTAGTGATGGTGATCGGTGCTGCTATTTTCGGTATCGGTTTCGATCATTACCAATGGTTCCCCTACCGAACCTTACGATTAGCAGTGACACACGAATGGCCACTTACAACAGCAGAGAAGTATATTCGCGCTCGAACAACCTTCCTTCGTCAGATGGAGGAAAGCGCCGACGTTGTGATGCTTGGGGACTCTCTGACAGAGGGCGGCGGGGACTGGAGGGACTTTTTCCCGGATATTCTTGTCCAGAATTGGGGAATCAGTGGTGATACTACCGAAGGTGTCCTCCAGCGGCTTGATGAAGTGATTGGCCGCAAGCCGAAAGTCGTCGCCGTCTTAATTGGAATCAACGATGTTCGAGCGGGGATAGATCCGGCCAAGATTATCTTGGGGGTAGAGGAGATTCTTCGGCGGATTAAGGCGTCTGGCACAGTGCCCATCATGCAGAGTATCTTACTCACGAATAATGAACCAGACACCAACGCGGCCGTAGCGAGAATTAACACCACGATAGCAGCCTGGTGCGCGGAAGAAAAAATTACTTTTTTAAACCTCAACCGAGTTTTGGCCCCCTTCGGAATTCTTGACCAAGCGATTTCAACTGATGGAGTTCATCTAAACCACACTGGCTATCTCAAATGGAGTGGTACCCTCCATCCAGAACTGAGGCGGGCGCTCGCACGACGCACAGCCGATCACGGCTAGCGACGTGTTTGTCCAACCAACGGCGCATCGGCTCTTTTGGCATATTTGGCCGCCGAATCTCGGCGTGCGTAGTTTTTGGCTTGCGATTTCAGGCTACGCTCAACGGCGCAATCTGGAACATCGCCGGCCGGGTTCGGATCGTCGTGCGTTATGGCCGCAACGCAGGGCGCGCTAGCACCTATTGAAATCAAACAGCTATTTCGTTCAAACCCCTGCGCGACGTCTCAATCTGACGAAGTTAGTTCACAGTCGGCTGGCGCTGAGCTTCTCCTTCTGGATGCCCAAGCTTTTTCCAAGCTTTGTCGCACCGCCTGCTCTAAAAAGGCCGGTCAAGTCGCTCTGAGCCAGTGATATTGACAAGCGGGATGAGGCACGCAAGGAATATTGGCGCTTATGGTAATCTCGCGTCGCATCGTGGGACTGGAATGAGACTCGAGCCGACGCAAACTTTTTCTGCCTTTTTCGCAGCGAACCCCTACCAGTGCTCGAAGCGATTCGATGGCGCGGCGACGACCTTCCGGGTTTTCGATAACCAAGGGGTAAAAACTGTGGCTTGAAGGGAGGGATCAATGAACCCATTCGTTTGGCGGCATGAGCATCAAATAGCCCTCGTTTTGGGAGCAATCCTTGGAGCGGTAGTGGTGGTCGTGATTGGGTTTATGTACCGTGACCTTAACTACGGATGGCTCTCATATCAGCTGTTTTGGTCGGCGAGCACTGCTCGGTGGGCAATCCTCGGTGCGCTGCTCGGGGCCGGCACAGTTTACGTGCAACGGCTATTGCGGACATGAACTGATTTGATCGCGGTTTTCTGGGAGCGCATTTGTGAGCTGGACATTTCCAGTGCACAACCTCGGCAGACGGCTTCGTGTCGCCAAGGAGCGTTGTGAAACGGCGCATCCGCGCAAAGCCTTCTGCGTCGCTCGGTCAGATGGATTGGGTCGGGCAATTCAATAGTCGGCGCGTCCATCGACCGGCAGGCGTTGCGGGTTACCAATGCGGAAGCGGCGTACTCTCTCTTGAGGCTTGCGACGATCCAACGCATCGAGAGCAAACAGGATCTGGCCGGCCTGGCGCCAAGGGATTGCTTCATACCGGCTAAGCCGGTCGAGCGGGTAGCTGGGCAGATGAGACGCAAAAAGCAGCGGGCGAGGTCGGTGGCGGTGCGGTCTGCCCCGAATACGGAACCGGTGCTGCCCTCGTTCTGCCTTTCTGCAACACCGAAGCCATGCAGCTTCATCTCGACGAGATCGCCGCAAGGGTCACCGCCGGTGCCCACGCCGTCCTTGTCCTCGACCAAGCCGGCTGGCACGGCGCCAAAGACCTCACGGTTCCAGCCAATCTCTCGCTCATGCCGCTGCCGCCGCGTGCACCTGAACTCAACCCGCAGGAAAATATCTGGCAGACCGTATGTTCGTTGTCGGTGCGTATGTGGCTCGTCCACGCTATGCGACGAGCGAGGGTTGCGTCGGATAGGCCGGCGCCGAGCCTCACGCACAGGGGACGAGCCATGCAGGAAAATAGCAAAATCTTTGTCGGTCTTGATTGCAACTGATTTGGGAATCCCAGAGAGTCAGCCAATCGGCGGGTTAGTATTAATCCAGTCGCGCGTATTGGTCCAGTTTAACTAAGACAGTCAAATCGGCTTGCCAGCCGGGCAAAGCGCGGATATTCCGCAGGATGGTCCAAACTTGGTTGCCTGCTCGCGAGAAGGGTTCGGCTACGTGTCTAGAGTGCTTCTCAACTATAGCCAAATGTAGCGATACGGCCGTCCCATCCTTCAAGATCAAAAAGTAGCCATAGTGACGGCACCCAAGGGCCCGCGCGACTTGAACCGGCGGGCTAAGCACATGGTCGATTTAGCAACTGGCAGTGCAAAAGAGCCCGCGGTTCCCTCCAAAAATCTGGCCGCCGCGCGCGTCGCCTCGGCGGGTTCACACACGTTGCGCCACTACATTCTCTTTCTGAAATCAATTTACACTGGCACGATTCACTTAATTAGCAAGGCGTTTGAGAGCAATATTTTCGGTGCTGCGTGGAGATTTCATAAACTCGCGGATGAGTCAATCGTTGCGGTCGTTATCGGGCATCTCAAAGTTGCCCGTACTATGAATCGCCCCGGAACGCTTGCCCTGACCAAACGCTACCCAAATTTGGTCCGAGCGTATCTTAACTCCAACTACCTTGCGAAAAGTTTCAGCAGAAAAACTCGTAGAGAAATATTGAAATTCCATTATGAGTACATGATGGAGTATGTTGTTGAATCTTTTTTCGAACAGATTGTGGAAAGTAGCTGTATCTTGTGGAGCAAAATAATAAATGACAATAGATACGCCATTTCATTGTCGTTTAATTCGAAGAGCTATCGAGAAGGGGATCTTTCTTTAATTTTCAGCAAAAATAATATTTCACTGTATGAAATATCGTTCACTGTCGTTCCCGGAACGTTGATCGGCTGTGCGGCTGATCGCGTTCTATTAGTTGGTCGTGTTCAAGGAGAAAAAGATCAAATAGAGGAAATTAGAAGCGCCACAAGAGCATGTGGCGACATCGCGCCGCCTCATTTGCTTATGGTTGCGGCTCAGTCAATTGCTGGCACTCTCGTGATAGGCGCAATCGGTGGGGTGAGCAAGGAACAACAGCTTTCAGCGTCGAATGACGTGTTCGTTTTCGACTATGATGCATTCTGGAAAACTTTCATCGTCAAAAAAGAGACTGCCGGCATTTACGAGATTCTAGTTCCATTCCTAGAGAAGCCGCTCGAACAAATTAGCCTATATCATCGCCGTAGGGCGCGGCGCAAGCGACAATATAAAAAGCAAATTGGTGCAAGTGTCGCCGCCGCGTTCGCGGAAACATTTCTGAAAACGCAATTACCTTCGTCCCTTTGTGAGTAATAATACCGATTGGCTGAGTAAGGCGAAGAAGGGCACGCCCTCGTTTCAGGCGCGCCGCCAATGCGTGGGCCCGGGAGCTCAATAGTCGTCGCGGTCGTCGGCCAGCAGGTCTTGCCGACTGCCGATGCGGAAGCGGCGCGCTCTCTCTTGTGGCTTGCGACGACCCAATGCATCGAGAGCAAACAGGATCTGGCCGGCCTGGCGCCATAGGGTTGCTTCATACCGGCTAGAGCGGATTCCGATCATTTGGAAGCGTAGCCTGCATGTCGGAAGTAATTGGCACATTCTTGCGTACTGAATTTGGCGGTAAGGGCACCGATCCTACGCGAGAGACGCGGAATGGTTCGCTCGGCTGCTTTTCGTAGATGCGCTTTGAGTTTGCTAAACGCCTGCTCGATCGGATTGAGATCTGGCGAATATTTGGGAAGGTAA
>Ga0181536_10000273_pt1 | contig 61777 bp, 60 predicted proteins | sample PEATcosm2014_Bin_41_FD_121105 | JGI IMG/M metagenome (GOLD analysis project Ga0181536, IMG submission 121105) | Peatland microbial communities from MTU Mesocosm Facility, Houghton, MI, USA - PEATcosm2014_Bin17_60_metaG | ecosystem: Environmental > Terrestrial > Soil > Wetlands > Peat | place...
CACAGCATTTGCCGGGGCGGGTTGAGATGACCAGGTGGCGCCATTGTTGGACGTGCCGATGACGTACGGAGTGGAATCGAGGTCGGTCCCGACGGCGATGCACGTCGTTTCGAGAGGACACGTGATTGCTGATAATCGAGATCCAAGCGGGATCGAAGATGTAGATGTCCAAGTCGCGAAATCGTCGGTACTAAAGCTGGTCGTGCCGCCTCCACTTGCAACTCCCACGGCGTCGCAAGTGTCCGCCCCCGCACATGATACCGAAGACAAGAGATTCACTAAGGGCTGATTAACCGTCGTCCAGGCGGATCCGTTCTGCGTGCCAATTATCGAAGGACGTGAATTGACAACTCCGACGGCGACGCAAGTCAGGGAGGTTGGGCACGAGACGCTTGCTAAGGAATTCAATCCCGTCGGCGGCGTCTGCGGACTCCAATTCTTTCCATCGGCTGTTGCTTCGATGCCGAGCCCTCCAACCGCCGTGCACTCATCGATCGTGAAGCATGAGATCGATTGGGCAGGAAACGTCGAATCCTCGATGCTCCACGTCGAACCGCCGTCGCTCGACTTCATGATGCCCTCGCCTCCGCCGGCATAACAGATCGACGCCGACGGGCAGGAAACCGTGGACAGCGTCGTCACCCCTGCCGGCGCAACCGAACGGGTCCAGGTGGAACCCCCGTCGTCCGTCACGATGATGGAAGCCGAGTGTCCTCCGTCGTCGCCGACGGCGACGCACGTGGCGGAGCTGGCGGACGGGGGGTTCGGAGCACACGAGACCGCCCGCACGTTCACCAGCGGGGCGAAGCTGGCGGTGGTCTGCCAGTGGGGTGTCGTGGCGCCGGCCGGCAAGGAGGGGATGCGGCTGCCGAGCACTCCGGTGAGGGCGAGGGCCGTCACCGTCGAGAGCGCTATGACGGTCAGTCCTCGGACCGTGCGCACGGCCACCTCCTCCACGCCAGGGGAGACTTGATTTCGAACGACCGGAGGATCGTATCGCTCGATCCCCGGAAATTCACTGGGGTGATACGACCCCGCAAAGAACGGTCGGCGCCCTCAGGGTTTTGGCGCTGGAAGCACGACGTTGGGGGGTGTCCGCCCGGCGAGGACGTCGGCGACCCCCTGGCAGGCGAGGCGGGCCATGCGGGTCCGCGTGGCGATGGTCGCGCTGCCGATGTGGGGGAGCAGGGTCACCCGGGGGGCGCCCAGCAACCGGGGGTTCACAGCCGGCTCACCGTCGAAGACGTCGAGGCCCGCGGCGAAGAGGTTGCCCGCCTCGAGCGCATCGACCAGCGCATCCTCGTCCACCACCGGCCCACGGGCGGTGTTGACGAGGACCGCCGTCGGCTTCATGGCCGCGAGCTCCGCCGCGCCGATGAGATGTCGCGTGGACTCGGTCAGCGGCACATGGATGCTCACGATGTCGGAGCGCTGCAGCAGCTCGGGGAGCGTCGGGACCCAGCCGCTCAGGCCCGTGTCGTGGCGGGTGGTGTGGATGACGTCCATGTCGAAGCCCGCCGCCCGCTGCGCCACGGCCTGCCCGATGCGGCCGAAGCCGACCAGCCCCAGGGTCGCTCCGTGCACGTCCCGGGCGAGGTGGGTGCCGAAGCCCCATCCGGTCCATCGGCCCTCCCTCAGGTCCCGCTCGGCATCGGACGCCAGGCGTGTCGCGGCGAGGATGAGCAGGAAGGCGAGATCGGCGGTGGTGTCATCGAGCACTCCCGGCGTGTTGCACACCGTGACATCCAGGCCGGTCGCGGTGGCGACGTCGATGTTGTCGTAGCCGACCGCCGCGTTGGCCACGACGCGCAGCCTCCCGGCTCGGCCCGACTGCAGCACGGTCGCGTCCATGCGATCGGTCAGGTGGCAGACGATGCCGTCGAACTGCGGTGCGAGCGCCGCCAGTTCGTCGGCCGCCGGCGGGTCGACCGGCATGACGATCTCGTGTCCGGCGTCGACGAGGGGATCGGTGCCGCCCTCGGTGAGCGGGCGGGTGACGAGGACGCGCGCCACCTAGTGGGTCGTGTAGTTGATGACGCCGGCACCCTTCACGCCGATGGCGAAGCAGAAGCAGTGGATCGGTGCGTGGTCGCTGATCGGGCGCAGCGAGTGGACCTTGTCCGGGGGGATGTAGACGAGGTCACCCTGGGAGATCTCACGGTCCTCGCCGTCGATCGTCATGATCCCCTTCCCGTTCATCACGTAATAGAACTCGTGGGTGGGGTGGGAGTGCGGGTCGACCAGGCCCCCTCCGGGGACCTCGAACTCGTTGACCAGCTCCAGGTACCCCCCGTCGGTGATGTCCTTGAATTCGCGGGACTCGATCATCCACCAGACCGGGACGGTGCCGTTGTGCTCGACGACCGGCGCCTTCGCCTCAATGCTGCGCACATCCATTCCGAGGGCCTCCCAAGGTTTCCTAGACTGACTGCGGTGTCAGGTTAGGCCGCGGAGCGCCTTGGGCGCACCGCCGCTCCACAACGGTCGACGCGGACGAGAGTGAGCGATGTCCAAAGACGGGTCAGTGCAAGAAGGCAGGGTCGTGGTGCCCGGGCGCCTCACCGAGGACGCGTGGTCGCCCTTCGGCTGGCTGCCCGTCGCCGACACCGACCCCCGGGACGGTGCGCACCGGATGACGTTCGAATGGGCCGATGCCCACGTGAACCTCATCGGGCACACCCTCGACGAGGTCCCCGAGACAGCCCGTGGGCTGCGCTGCGACATGCTCTACCGCCACGACACCCACACCCAGTCCCTGCTGTGCATCAACGTGCCGGCCGTCATCGTCGTGGCGCCCGCCAGGGTCGAGTTCACCGACGCGGCGGACGCCGAATCGATCCGCGCCTTCCGGATGGACCCCCTGGAGTCCCTGGTGCTGCACCTGGGCACCTGGCACTGGGGCCCGTTCCCGATTCGTGCGCCCGAGGTGCGGCTGTTCAACGTCCAGGGGCTGCGCTACGCCGAGGACAACCGGTGCATGGACCTGGCCTCCAGGGGCCTGTCGATCGAGGTGGACCTCACGTGAGCGGGCCGGGGGACGAGGGGACCGGCCGTGGAGCTTGACGAAGCCGAGGAGGCCGAGGTCGTCACGGCCTCGGTCGCCGACCTCGTCGAGGCGGTGACGGCGCGCCGGATCGAGCCCGATGCGCAGGGAAGGCAGGTCTTCGCCACCTCGAGTCCCGACTGGTGGGTGGGCGGCCGCACCTTCGGGGGCATGGTGGTGGCGCAGGCCCTGAGCGCGGCCGTGCAGACGGCCCCGCCCGGATTGGAAGTGCACTCGCTCCACGGGTACTTCCTGCGCCCGACACCTCCCGGCTCGCGGGCCACCCACGTCGTCGGCCACGTGCGTGACGGGCGATCGTTCAGCACGCGGGAGGTGATGAGCACCGTGGACGGCAGGGAGACCTTCCGCATGACCTGCTCGTTCCACGCTCCCGAGGGCGGCGACGACTACCAGCTGCCCGTCGGGCCGGGGATCCCACCGCCCGACGAGATCGACGGCGTCGAAGCCCCGTTCCCCTTCGACATCCGCGAGCTCGGCCCCACCGAGCGGCGGCAGGACGGCACGTACCTCTCGACGCGCCGGTGCTGGTTCCGGACACGCGAGCCGCTCCCCGACGATCCCGCCGTGCACGCCTGCCTGCTGGCCTACTTCTCGGACATGACGGGCGCCGCCTTCCGCCCGCTGAGCCTCGGGATCTGGGGGTCCCACACCGACGCCAGCCTCGATCACGCGGTCTGGTTCCACCGACCCTGGCGAGCCGACGCGTGGAGCATCTTCGACCTGCAGACGCTCGTCAACGCGGGTGGGCGATCAACCATCCGCGCCACGATGCACGGGGAGGACGGCTCGCTCCACCTGAGCATGGCGCAGGAGCTGCTCATCCGGGAGCTCGACGAGCCGATGGTCCTCCGGCCACCATGGGCGGCCAGGGACAGGGAGACGGGAGGCGACGATGGGCCTGCTTGAGGGCCGCACGGCGGTGGTGACCGGCGGCGGCTCGGGCATCGGGCGGGCAACCTGCCGCCGGATGACCGAGGAAGGTGCGCGCGTCGCCGTGTTCGACGTCGACGCCGCCTCGGCCGAGCAGGTGGCGAAGGAGATCGGTGGTGTCGCCTACGGCGTCGACGTGGGTGACCCCGACGCGATGCAGGCCGCCGTGGACGCGGCGGCGGCCCAGCTCGGCGGCCTCTCCATCATCTACAACAACGCAGGGACCTCGGCCTTCAACCGGATGCACGAGCTGGACCTGTCCGAATGGGACCGCGTCCTGCGGGTGAACCTGACCGGTGTGTGGGCCGGCATCCGCGCCGCCGTGCCCCACATCCGCGCCGCGGGCGGCGGCTCGATCGTCAGCACGGCGTCCATCAGCGGGACGCGGCCCGCGGCGGGGGAGGGCCCCTACTCCGCCAGCAAGGCGGCCGTGGCGGCGCTCACTGCGTCCGCGGCGCTCGAGTACGGGCCCACGATCCGGGTGAACGCCGTCTCGCCCGGGATGATCCGGACGACCATGACGGCCCCGTGGTTCCAGTACATGCCCGACCAGGAGGAGCGCTTCGTCACGGGAACCCCCGTCGGTCGGGTCGGCGAGCCCGAGGACGTGGCCGACGTCGTGGTCTTCCTGTGTTCCGACCTGGCCCGGTTCGTCACGGGCCAGAACATCGTGGTGGACGGAGGATTGACCCTGCACGGCTCCGGCGTGGACACCATCTTCGATCGGGTGTTCCCGGACGGCTGAGGAGCGGCCCGGCGCGAAGCGCCGGGCCTCGCGGACGGCGGTCGGGCCCGGCTACGCGTTCGGGTCGAACAGCGCCCGGTAGAGCATCGTGGTCAGCGTGTCGAGGGCCGTGTCGTCGACAGGCTTGCCGACGAACTCGCGCAGGTAGTGGAAGCGGTCGAGCATCGCCAGGGCGGCGAGTCCCGCCGCCGCGGGGTCGATCTCGTGGCCCGAGGAGTCCGGCCCGATGCGCACGGTGAGCGCATAGGAGATCCTCGAGAACGTGTGTCGGATGGTCCTGCCGAGTTCCCGGTCGACGGTGACCAGCTCGGCCCAGACGCGGAAGAGCGGCGCGTAACGCGTCCAGAGGTCCGAGTAGGCCTTCACCCAGCCGCGCACGTCCTCCCACTGCGGTGTGCCGCCCGGGGAGGGCAGCGTGCTGAACGACTCGTAGATCTTCTGCGAGTCGGCGGCGGCCTCGGTGACCAGCGCCCGCAACAGGTCCTCCTTGTTCGAGAAGTACAGGTAGAAGGTGCCGTGCGACGTCTTGGCGATCTCCACGATGTCGTTGACCCGGGTGGCGTGGTAGCCCCGCCGGTCGAAGGCCGTCATGGCCGCATCGAGGAGCCGGCGCATGGTCCGGCGGCCCTGGCTGCGCAGGACGCGCTTGCTCGCCGGCGCGCCGACGGTGTCGCCGTCCGCGAGGGCCGGCCCTTCGGGCCCGTCTGCGTCGGACACCCCATCGAGGGGGGTGGGCATCACCGTCCCGGTGGCGCCAAGGTCGGAGGGCCCATTTGCGGCCACCACCTTCCGGCCTGAAGAGGTGCGGGCCGGCTTCTTGGCGCCGGGTGCCGGGTCGCGTCGGACTCTCGGCGTTCCCATGCGGGGTGAATGGTAGTGCCGGGCATGGCCGAAATGGCTAACCTGACACGGTGGTCAGGTTTGGTTGGGGCGAAAAATGAGGCGGGACCAGGATATTCGCGTTCTGGTGCCTGCCGCGACGCAGGCTCTGTGACGTCCGCGGTGTCCTCGTCGGCGGGCCCGGTCGCGACCTCGCTGGCCGACGCCGTGGCGAGGAACGTGCAACCGGGGGACACCGTCCAGGTGATGATGGGCCACAGCCGGTGGACGGCGGCGGCGCGGGAGCTGGCCCGTCAGTTCTGGGGGACCGATCCTGGTTTCACCCTCGTCATGACCAGCCTCGGCGCCCTGGGCGCGGTCTTCTTCCAGGGCGGGCTCGTGCGCAAGGTCGTGACCGCCTACTCCGGCAACAGCTTCCCCACCTACACGCCGAACCCCGTCTTCCGGAAGGCCTACGAGTCGGGCGAGGTCGAGGTGGAGCACTGGTCCATCCTCACGCTGTCACAGCGCCTGGAGGCCGCCGCCCGCGGGCTGCCCGCCGCAGTGACCGGCTCGCTGGTCGGGTCCTCGATGGCCGAGAACGAGGCGTTCACCGTCATGGAGTCGCCGTTCGGGCCGTTGGGCCTGCTGCAGCCGCTGGTGCCCGACGTGGCGCTGGTGCACGCCGCCGCCGCCGACCCTTCGGGCAACCTCGCCTTCTCCGAGCCGCTCCTCGACGGCGTGTGGGGGGCGTGGGCGGCGCGGCGCGGCGTCGTCGCGACCGTCGAGCGCGTCGTCGACGACCTCGACGGCCTCGGGCACCGCGTCCGGGTCCCTGGCCACAGGGTCCTGGCCGTGGTGGAGGCGCCCTACGGGGCGCACCCGGGCGGGTGCTACGCCCCGGGCCTGCCCGTGCGGAGCTACGGCGAGGACATCGCGCACTGGAGCGCGGTCGCCGCCGCAGCCGCGCACGGCGAGCTCGATGACTACGTCGCGGAGTGGGTGCTCGGCCCCGCCACGCATGAGGACTACCTCACGCGGGTCGGCACGGATCAGCTGCTCTGGCTCGAGGGGCGCTCCGACCCGATGTCGTGGAAGGCCGACGCCGACGCCGACCCGGTCGTCGAGGACCATGCCTTCACGCCATGGGAGCAGGCTGCGTCCCTCGGGGCCAGAGAGGTCGAGCGGGTCGTCGGCGAGGTGGATGCCGACGCGGTGCTGGCCGGGGCCGGCGTGGCGAACCTGGCGGCCTGGGTCGCCGTGGCGCGGGCGAGAGCGGGCGGCAGCCGGGTGACGCTCACCGCCGAGCTCGGCCTGTGGGGCTACGAGCCGACGCCGGCGGACCCGTACATCTTCAACCAGCGCGTCTTCCCCGCCACCCCCTACCTCTCCGACGCGTCCGCCGTCCTCGGTATGGTGATCGGCGGGCCCGGTACCGCGACGGTGGGGTGCCTCGGTGCGGCGGAGGTCGACAGCGCGGGATGCCTGAACTCGACCGAGTTGGCGGGTGGGCGCTTCCTGGTCGGCTCGGGAGGCGCCAACGACGTCGCCAGCCGCGCCACGGCCTGTGTGGTCGTGACGCTGGCCCGTCCCGAACGGCTCCCGCGCACCGCGGCCTACATCACTTCTCCGGGGGAGCGGGTCACGAGCGTCGTCACCGATAAGGGCGTTCTCCGTCGCGAAGACGGTGTGCTCCGGCTGGCCGCAGTGCCCTCCGGGGACGGGATGCTGGAGGATCGGGTGCGTGCGTTCACGTCCTCGTGCGGATACGAACCCGACGTCGCTCGCGACGTGGAGGAGCTGGCGCCGGTGAGCACCCAGGAGGTGCGCGCGCTCCGAGAGTTCGACCGACGGAGATTGTTCTTGGCATGAGGTGGCGTGAGTCGAAGTGAGACGTGTGGAGAACACGAAAGGTTGAGGGTGAAGTCCCAGCAGTTCAGGGACGTGATAGAGCACAAGGGGTGAGCAATGGGCGTGAAGCCCTACAGCTACAGTGACCGGCTGCGGTCGCGGGTGAGTCGGCGAGAGCCGGATCGGGGGTTGATGATGACTGGTTGGAACGATGGGAAGGCCATGAGAACCAGACACGTGGGAGCAATTGCACGGGCGACCACCAGCGCGTGTGCGTTACTGATCATTGCCGCGGGCACAGTGCTGGCCCTTCCCGCGTCGAGCGCGACGGCCGCGGTGCATCCTCTGGCCACCACCACCACCGGGGCGTGCGCTTCAGCGAATCAGTCGCCGGGCATCACGGCAACGACGATCAGCACCGGGGCCATGTCGACCCTGACCGGGCCGATCGCCTCGAACTTCGAGTCCCTTGTGCCGGGCATCGAGGCGTACTACGACTATGTCAATGCGCACGGCGGCGTCGACGGGCGCAAGATCGAGCTGACCTACAACACCGACGACACCGGCAACCCCAGCCAGGACACCGCCTTGGAGCACACCCTGGTCGACCAGGACCACGTGTTCGCGGTGGCGGGAGTGGCCACCGCCTTCTTCACGCCGACGTACTTCGTGCAGACCTGCACCCCGACGTTCGGCTACAACGTGACCGCCAACTGGAACGGGCCGGTCAACCTCTTCGCCGCCGGTGGGTCGATCCAGGACGACGCCGCGGGCGACCCGGCCTGGATCTACCTGGCCAAGCAGGTCCAGAAGACGCCGTCGGTGGGCGTCCTGGCCTACAACATCGCCTCCTCGAACGGGTCGTGCAACCAGGCGGTGTCCGCCTTCAAGGATGCCGGCATCAAGGTCAGTTACGTGGACACGAGCATCGGCTACGGCGCCAGCGTCATCCCCGACGCGGAACGCATGAAGGCGGCCGGGACCAATTTCATCCTCAGCTGCATGGACATCACCGGAAACATCAGCCTGGCCCGCGGCATCAAGCAGTACGGGATCCAGGCCAAGCAGCTGTGGCTCGACGGCAACGACCAGAGCACGCTGAACCAGTACCAGGACCTGATGCAGGGCGTGTACTTCAACATCCAGCACGTACCGTTCGATGCACCGCAGAAGAACTACCCGGGGCTGGCGGCGTACATCTCCGCCATGAAGAAGTACGAGCCGAAGTGGGTCTACGACGAGGTGGCGATCCAGGGCTGGGAGTCGGCGTCGTTGCTGGTGGCCGGCCTGAAGGCGGACGGCCCGAACCCGACGCAGCTGGGCGTCGTCGATGCGATCAACAAGATGACGGCCTACACCTCCGATGGGCTTACTACTCCGGTCAATTGGAGCCCCGGTGGTGGCGGCCACACCTATCCCATCACGAACAACACCTGCAGCGCCTTCATTCAGGTGCAGGGAGACAAGTACGTCACGGTGCTCGCCAAGAAGCCACAGGTCTTTGTGTGCTTCAAGTTGGCCGGCTCGATTCTGAACGGTTCGGGCAGCAGCCCAGGCTCGAGCTACACACACGCAGTCCCGATTCCGGCGCCCTCGGGCACACCGGTCGGCTGAGCTGCGAGGTGAGAAGAACGAGCAGGACGCAGGGGTAGGGGACATCGGGAATGGAGCAGTTCCTCGGTTTCGCCGTTCCCGGCATCCCCTATGGCTGCACGTACGCCCTCGTCGCGGTGGCCCTGGTGCTCACATACAGGGCCACCGGGGTCTTCAACTTCGCGTTCGCCGCCCAGGCCTATGTGGCCGCCCTGCTGTTCACGGCGCTGATCCAAAGCGCGCACTTCTCGGAATGGCTCGCCTTCGTCATTGCGGTGGTGGTGGTCTCTCCGCTGCTCGGACTTGCGTTCGACCGCCTGCTGTTCAGCCGGATCCCGAACTCCAACAACATGGCGAAGCTCGTTACCTCCATCAGCCTCCTCGTCGGCATCCCGGCTCTGATGCAGGTGTTCATCCCACAGAACTACTACGCGCCCCCGAGCATCGTCTTCAACCCCAACACCGTCTACTTCACCCTGGCCGGGGCACCGTTCAATGGGCTGGACATGAGCGCCATCGTATTCACCGCCCTGGTGTTGTTCGCCATGGGCGTGATGATGCGGTTGACCCCGCTCGGGCTGCAGATGCGCGGGGCGGTGGAGAGCCGTCGGCTGGTGCAGCTCGACGGGGTCAACGCCGGCGGCGTGGTCGCGGTGGCATGGGTGATCTCGAGCTTCCTGGCCGGCTTCGCGGGCATCTTGCTCGCGCCCAACTTTGGCCAGGTGCAGGCACAGCCGTTCCTCACGCTCATGGTGGCAGCGATCGCCGCCGCGGCGTGTGCGGCCTTCCGGTCCATGGCCGTCGCGGCCGTCGCCGCGGTGCTCATTGGCGTCGCGACCTTCACCCTGCAGGGCTATCTCCCCACCCAGAGCTTTCTCTTCACGTCGATCCTTCCCAGCTTGCCCTTCCTCGTGCTGGTTGGGGCGTTGCTTTTCCATCCCGGGATGCGGAAGCTCGAACAGGCCACGGACCCGCTCGCCTCGGTGGACCCGCCGCTGCCGCCGCTGGCGGCAGCGGTTCGCACGCCGGCCATGGGTCGGGTGATCAGCGTCCTGTGGTACGTCGTTCTCGGGCTTTTCATCGTCTCCATGCTCACCTGGATGCCGCGGGATTGGGAGAGCGTGCTCAACCAGGGCCTCGCCTTCTCCACGCTCTTCCTCTCCATCACCTTGATCACCGGCATGGGGGGCCAGTTGTCACTGGCCCAGGCCGGCTTGGCGGGTGTGGGCGCGTTCACGGCGGCGCAGCTCGCCAACCACCTCGGCATCCCGATGATGGCCGGGATGTTGGTCGGAGCGGCATTTGCGGCTGCGGTGGCGGTTCTGCTGGCGGTCCTCTCCCTCCGACTCCGGGGCCTCGGACTGGCTCTGATGACGCTGGGTGCCGCCCTGGTCTTCGACAACATCATCCAGAGCTCGCAGACGCTCGGCGGAGGGTCGGGCGGCCTCGGACCGATGAACAACGTCGACTGGGGGAGCCCTTTCGGCCTCCTCAATCCAAACGGTCACGCGCTCTTCCTTGCGACCTTCTCCGTCCTGGTCGTGGTCACCGTGGCGATTCTGATGATCCGTCGTGGCACCGTGGGTCGACTTCTCGGCGCCACGCGTGGCAGTGAGACCGCTGCCGCCGGTATCGGTATCAACCTGACCTGGCAGCGCATCCTGATCTTCGCCCTGTCGGGCGCGGTCGCAGGCATAGGCGGGACCTTGCTGGTCATCCAGCAGGGCGTCGCCAACCCCCAGCAGTTCAACTACGTCTTCAGCCTCGCCTTCGTGGTGATCGTGGTGACCACCGGGGTCACGACGGTGGAAGGGGCGATTCAGGGGGCCTTCGGGTATGTCATCATCCAGAAGCTCCTCGGGTACGCGCCGGCGCAGTTCGCCAACCTGACGTTCGTGCTGTTCGCCTTCGGGGCACTGACGTACGCCCAGCACCCCGAGGGCATCCTGGAATTCCAGAAGCGACGCTCGATGCAGCGATTCGAGCCGTTGTTCGAGCGCCTGTTTCCCGGATCGCAACCCGACGCTGGCTCACAGGGCGAACCATTGATTGCCGGGGGCCTGAGCGAAGAGGCCGTTCGTGGCTGAGCAAGGACCCCTCCTGGCGCTCCGCGGAGTGGCAAAGGCCTTCGGAGGTGTCAGCGCGGTCCAGGACATCACGTTCGACGTGCAGGCGGGCGAGAGCGTCGGGCTCGTCGGTCCCAACGGCGCCGGCAAGACGACGCTCTTCAACTGCGTCTGCGGGCAGCTGAAGAACGACCGGGGGAGCATCGAGTTCGAAGGCCGTTCGCTCAGGGGTCTCCCGACGTACAAGCGGGCGCGGATGGGCATCGGTCGCACGTACCAGAGGGCCGAGGTGTTCGCCGACATGACGGTACGGGACCATCTCATGGTTGCCGAACGTGCCCGGAGTCGCACGGGCCGGCTCTGGAAGGACCTTTGCAACATGAGTCGTCCCACCGACGAAGAGTGCGAAAAGGTCGAGGGCACCATGGAGCTCGTCGGTCTCAGCGAACTGGCCGACACGCCGGTCTCCGCCCTTGGTCTCGGCCACTGCCGCCTTGTCGAGCTCGCCCGAGCGCTGGCGGGCGAGCCGAGGCTCTTGCTCGCCGATGAGCCCTCGTCGGGTCTCGACGAGCACGAGACGGCGGACCTTGCGGCCGTGCTCCGCATCATCCAGCGCGATCGAGGGACGGCTGTGCTGTTGGTGGAGCACGATCTCGGCATCGTGGCGGAGGTGGTCGACAGGGCCGTCGTCATGGACCTCGGCAACAAGATCGCGGAGGGGACCTTCGCAGAGGTGATGGAGGACCCGATGGTCCGCCATGCCTACCTCGGGCAGTCGGTATGACCCGCATCGGCCATTCCTTCTCGGTCTCCTCGCCCGCTGCGGGGGTGCTCACCGCTGAACGCGGAGGCGACATCCTCGAGGTCAAGAGCGTCTCGGCAGCCTACGGTCCGTACCGAGCGCTCTTTGACGTGTCGTTCAGCGTCCCGGCCGGTGCGGTGGTGGCGCTGATCGGATCGAACGGCGCCGGGAAGTCGACCGTGGCCCGGACGATCACCGGACTGGTGACAGCGACGGAGGGCTCCGTCACGCTGGCCGGGACCGACGTCACGAAGCTGTCCGCGTGGAGGATCGCCCGACTGGGTGTGGCCCACGTGGTGGAGGGTAGGGGCGTGTTCTCGAGCCTGAGCGTCGAGGAGAACCTCGTGCTCGTCTTTCGCCAGCGGGCTGGTCGGCGCAGCGTGGCGGCGAACCTCGCGCGCGCCTACGAGGCCTTTCCCATTCTCGGAGAACGGCGGAGGCAAATCGCCGGAACGTTGTCCGGAGGACAGCAGCGCCTACTGTCGCTGGCCAAGGTGCTGGTGGTGCCCCCGAAGCTGTTGGTGGCCGATGAACTCTCGCTCGGGCTGGCACCGGTCGTCGTCGACGCCGTCTACGAGGGCCTGGAAGCGATCAATCGCAACGGCACGGCGATGTTGGTCGTGGAGCAGCAGGTGGACCGGGTGCTGCGGCTGGCCAGCAAGGCGCTCGTGCTCGATAGGGGCCGTGTCGCCTACGATGGGAATCCCGCAGGGGCTGCGACCGCCATCGACCAGTTGCTGTCGCGACGTGAGGAGGCAGGGGCACGGGCCGCCGCACTGGTGGAGATGACGGACGGCGCCGAGAGCGCGCCGCAGGTCGCAGACATGGTCGAGGACGAGATGGGTGGTGGCAGGTCCGGATTGGAGGACTCTCCGTCCTCGGAGGGCACCCCGAGCCCCGAGAGCTGACCAGGATCCTTCGCCGGAGTTCCCGGGCAGTCTTCGTCCAGAGTCTCACGAAAAGGAGCGCTCATGAGCAAAGCAAGAGAGCCTGTGATCGTCGACGTCGTGCGCACGGCGTTCGGCAAGCGCGGTGGGGCGCTCGCCCACTGGCATCCGGCGGACCTCCTGGCCTTCGCGCTGACGTCGCTCGTCGAGCGGACCGGTGTCGATCCCGAGCGCATCGACGACGTCATCGGTGGCTGCGTCAGCCAGGTGGGCGAGCAGAGCACCAACGTCGCCCGCAACGGGTGGGTCTCGGCCGGGTTCCCCCAGTCGGTGCCCGCCACCACCGTCGACCGCCAGTGCGGGTCGTCCCAGCAGGCCGTCCACTTCGGTGCCGCAGGCGTGGCGGCGGGCCACTACGACCTGGTGATCGCGTGCGGCGTCGAGGTCATGAGCCGGGTCCCGCTGGCGTCCAACGCGCGGGGCGGGACGGGGCCGTTCCCGCCGTCGTTCATGGAGGCGGTCGACGGGCGCCTCTGGACGCAGTTCCGCGTGAGCCAGGTCCTGGCGGACCGGTACGGGATCACGAGGGAGGAGATGGACGCCTACGCCCTCGAGTCGCACCGCCGGGCGGCCGAGAGCTGGGACAACGGGCACTTCGGGCGCGAGGCGCTCGAGGTGCCGATCAAGGCCGAGGACGGGAGCCTGACCGGGGACTTCCTGCGCGCCGACGAGGGCATCCGGCGCAGCTCCACGATCGAGGCGCTCGCCGCCCTGCCGTCGGCCCAGCACTGGGAGCCCGACACGGCTCCGGACATCACCGCCGGCAATTCCTCGCAGACGACCGACGGTGCGGCGGCCATGCTCGTCGCGGAGCGCTCGGTGGCCGAGGCGCTCGGCCTGCCGATCCGCGCCCGCTTCGCCCACTTCGCCGTGGCGGCGGACGACGCCGCGATCGTGCTCTCCGCCCCGGTGCCGGTGACCCACAAGCTCCTCGAGCGTTCCGGAATGAAGGTCGACGAGTTCGACGCCGTGGAGTGCAACGAGGCGTTCGCCGCCGTCGCCCTCATGTGGCAGAAGGAGTTCTCCTACGACATGGGCCGCTTCAACCCCCGCGGTGGTGCGATCGCCATCGGCCACCCGCTGGGTGCGAGCGGCGTGCGCCTGATGGGCACGCTGTTGAACCACCTGGAGGCGACCGGCGGCCGCTACGGGTTCCAGACGATGTGCGAGGGCGGCGGCCAGGCCAACGGCACCGTCATCGAGCGGCTGGGCTGACCCCCGTCCCGGCCTCCTCCGCCGCCTGGGCGGCGACCAGTGGCTGGATCTTGCGGGTGACCACCAGCCACTCGGCCAGAAAGGTCACGCCGGGGATGAGGCCGGCGGCGAACATGAAGATGATCCACGGGATGTGCAGCCGCGCCTTGAGCGCGAGGAACCCGGCGGTGATCAGGTAGACGATGTAGAGGTAGCCGTGGCCGACGCCGAAGACGGCGAGCTCCAGCTTGAAACCTCCCATGGCGATGTGCAGCCCCGTGAAGAAGAACAGCGGGATGATGAGCACGCCGACGATGTTGGCCATGAGCTGGTAGCGGAAGAGCGCTCCCTTCAGGCCACGCTCGGTGAGCCGCTTCATTGCGCCCGCCGGACCACGACCGGCTCCTTCTTGCGCCAGGTCTTGGGTCCCGCGGCGGCGAGCTCGGTCAGTCGCGCGTTGTAGGCGGCCAGCTCGGGGTCGTCCACCTCGGGGACCGGGGCCGGTGCCTCCGCGGCGATGGTCGTCGGGACCGGCGAGGCGGCCACGCCCGGTGTGCCGTCCGCCGCGGCCGCCTGCGCCTGCTGGCGCCGCATACCTCTCAGGCCGACGTTGTCGTAGTCGGTGTGGATCAGCAGCCACCAGAAGTACAGGCCGAGGAGGCCGAAGACCGGCCACATGACCGAGTAGACGTAGCTGAGCTGGTTGCCGTCCTGGGCGCGGCCGATCTGCCACCACGCCGCGACGGCGCAACCCGGCACGAACACGAGCACGGCGACGTGCAGCGACACGGCCCGCCCGGAAAGCCACCGCTCACGCACGGCGGCCATGCTACCGGCCCCCGATCGGTGGGGGATTTCGCCGCTAGCCTGGGACGATGCTGTCTGGAGTGACGCGGCCGGACCCCCCGCTGACCGGCGGCGAGCGGCCCATGCTGACGGTCTGGCTCGATTTCGAGCGGGCCACCCTGCTGTGGAAGTGCGAGGGGCTCGACGGCGCCGCCCTGGCGCGCCGCACCGTGCCGCCGTCCGCGCTCAGCCTTCTGGGCCTGGTGCGGCACATGGCGGCCGTGGAGTGGTGGTGGTTCGACCACATCTTCACCGGGAGCTCGTCGCCCGAGCTGATCTCGACCGTCGACGACATCGACGCCGACTTCAACGACATCGACCCGGACCGGGCGCAGGCCGAGCTCGACCTCTTCGGGCGCCAGTGCGAGGTGTCGCGTGCGATCGCCGCGGCCGCGGCGAGCCTCGACGTCGCATCGGTCTCGACCGAGAAGCCGACCGTCTCGCTGCGCTGGATCATGATCCACATGATCGAGGAGTACGCACGCCACAACGGCCACGCCGACCTGCTGCGCGAGCAGATCGACGGGACTGTGGGGGAGTGAGCACCGACGCCGCCGGGCTCCCGGGAGCCCCGCCGCCGGGTGCCGGGGACGGCCTGCCGTGAAGTTCTCCATCCGCCAGATCCTCGCCTCGGTGGGGGGCGCGGTGATCGCGGCCGTCATCGCCTCGGCCTTCGGGGTCAAGGGCACCATCGTCGGCGTGGCCATCGGGTCGGCGGCCGCCACCATCGGCACCGCGCTCGTCGCGCAGTCGATCGACCGTGGCCACCAGGCCGTCAAGCAGGTGGTCGTCCGCGCCCCCGACTCCTCCACCTCCTCCCTCCTGCGCAAGCTGGGGGCGACCGGTTCGAGCAGCGGCGCGGAGACGGTGGAGACGGCCACGGCCTCGGCCTCGGCCACGCCGTCACACGAGACAGGGCGCCTCGAGATCTCTGCGGTGGCCGGCGCGCCGGCGACCGAGCGCCTGCAGGCCACGACCACGCCGATGCAGCCGGCGCTGCCCGCGGCCCGGGCGGGTGCGCGGCGGTTCTCCTGGCAGGCCATCGCCGGCACCGCAGCCGTCGTCTTCGTGCTCGCCCTCCTGCTGATCACGGCCGTCGAGCTCATCTCGGGTAAGCCCCTGGCGGCGATCTTCGGCCATGCAGGCGGCGGGACCACGGTGGGGAACGTCGTCACCCCACCGCCGGCAGCCACCACGAGCACCACCAGCACCACGACCACCACGACCACCACGACCACGTCGACGCCGTCGACGACGTCGACGACGTCGTCCACGAGCACGACCACCTCCTCGTCGAGCAGCACGACCACGGCGCCGACGGGCAGCTCGACCACCTCGACCACGCCCGGTGCCTCGACCACGACCACCACCGGGGTGGGCGCGTCGACGACCACGTCGACGTCTCCATCCGCGTCGGGGGCGGTTACCAGCCCTTGAATTCGGCGGGGCGGCGCTCGACGAAGCTGGCGATGCCCTCCTCGGAGTCATGCGTGTTGGCGACGAGCTCCTGCGCCATCGCCTCGTCGTAGAGCGAGGTGGCGCGGTCGACGTCGAGCGCGCGGTTGGTCAGCCACTTGGAGATCCAGATGGCCTTCGTCGGCCCCTTGGCCAGGCGGCCCGCCAGCTCCTCGAGCGTCGCCTGCAACTCGGCCCGAGGCACCAGGCGGTTGACCAACCCGATCCTGTAGGCCTCGGCGGCCGGGACGTCGTCACCGAAGAAGAAGAGCTCCTTCGCCTTCTGGATCCCGACCAGCCGGGTGAGGATCCAGGCGCCGGCGGCGTCGGGGGCGATGCCGCGCCGTATGAAGACCTCGACGAACTTGGCCTCTTCGGCCATCACCACGAGGTCGCACGCCAGGGCGAGGTGCATCCCGCCCCCTGCCGCGGTCCCGTTGACTCCCGCGATGACCGGTTTCTCGCAGTCGAGGATGGAGGTGACCAGGCGCTGCCAGCCGTCCCGGATCATGCGGGAGGCGTCGCCCACCACGCTGTCCGGGACCCCGTCGGGCCTGGGCCGCGGCGGCAGGCGGCCGCCGCGCAGGTCGGCTCCGGTGCAGAAGGCCTTGTCGCCGGCGGCCGTGATGACCACCGCCCGCACGAACAGGTCGGAGGAGGCGTCGAGCACCCAGTCGGCGATCCGGTCCCGCATGAACTGGGTCAGCGCGTTCCCCGCGTCGGGCCGGTTCAGGGTGATCCAGCAGATCTCGTCCTCGATCCGCCGGGTGAGGTCGTCGCCCACCAGGTCCTCGGTCGTGTCGCTCATGGGTCTCCTTGCGTGTGCGCAGTGGTCCTGCCCGGCGCTCAGGCCAGCACGAGGAGGGCGTCGGCCGCAACTGCGCCCCGCAGGCCGGCCACGCGACTGGTCGCCCACGACCCCGGCCAACCCGGCCACCCCGGTCGGCCGGGTCGGCGGGCGCCCCGTAGCCTGGGGCGATGCCCGCGCCCTACGACCTGACGCGCGACGAGCTGGCGCGGCTCCTCGAGGGCGAGCCGGCCTACCGGGGCCGTCAGGTCTGGGAGGGCCTCCATGCCCGGGCCCAGCGGCCCGAGGAGATGACCGAGCTCCCGGTGGCGGTGCGCGCCTCGCTCGAGGCGGCGCTCCCGCCGGCGTTGCGCGAGGTGTCCCGCCGCACGGCTGACGGCGGGCAGACGACGAAGTGGCTGTGGGCGCTCCACGACGACGCCCGCGTCGAGACGGTGCTCATGCACTACAGCGACCGGGTCACGGTGTGCGTGTCCACCCAGGCGGGGTGCGCCATGGCCTGCCAGTTCTGCGCCACCGGGCAGGCCGGCTTCCTGCGCCACCTCAGCGAGGGCGAGATCGTGGAGCAGGTGGCGGTCGCCATGCGCGAGGCGCGGCCACGCCGGCTGTCCAACGTCGTGTTCATGGGGATGGGGGAGCCCCTGGCCAACTACGACCGCGTCTGGGCGGCCGTGGTGCGGCTCAACGGCGACATGGGTCTCTCCGCCCGCCACCTGACGCTCTCCACGGTCGGCATGGTGCCCGGCATCCGCCGGCTCGCGGCCGAGACGCTGCCGGTCAACCTGGCCGTCTCGCTGCACGCGGCGAACGACACGCTGCGCGACGAGCTGGTCCCCGTCAACCGCCGCTACCCGCTCGCCGTGCTGGCGGACGCCTGCGCCGCCTACGTGGAGGCGAGCGGCCGCCGCCTCTCCATCGAGTGGGCCCTCATCGACGGAGTCAACGACCGCGGCAGCGACGCGTCCGAGCTCGCCGCCTTCGCCCGGCCGCTCGGGGCCCACGTGAACCTGATCCCTCTCAATCCGACCCCGGGGTACCCGGTCGTGGGCTCTCCCGCCGTGCGGGTCCGGCGCTTCCGTGACGAGCTGCGCGCGCTCGGCGTGAACGCCACCATCCGTGCCACCCGGGGGGCGGACATCGATGCCGCCTGTGGGCAGCTGGCCGCCTCGGGGGCGGGCTCGCGGCCGCCGGCGGGCGCGGTCCGATTGCTCCCGGCCGCCCGCGGTCGCTAGAACATCGGCATGGCAAGGGCGAAACGGTCGGGCGTCGTGCGCCCGTCGTGGCTGTGGTTCCTCCTGCTCGACGGCGGCATCGTCGTCCTGACCAGGCTGGCCCTGAGCAAGACCGCCTACGAACGGGCGAGTGAGCTGAGCAACGACGCCCTGCCCCCGCGCGAGGTGCTGCAGGTGATGCTGGCCGGCACCGCGGTCATCCACGCCGGTGAGGCGCTGGCGGCGGGCCGCATGGCCCGGCGGCGCGGCCTGCCGGCACGGGGCTGGCGCCTGCAGACGCTCGTCGTCGGCTTCCCCTCCCTCCTCGCCATGCGCCGGAGCACGCCGGCCGGCTGATCGGGGAGGCGCGGCGCCCAGCCACGGGGCCGGAACCGCGCCGGGCTCAGCGGTTCTTCCAGTTCGGCGCCCGCTTCTCGGCGAAGGCCCGGGGGCCCTCGGTGGCGTCCTCGCTGCTGAAGACCTCGCCCGAGATCTCCGACTCGATCCGGTAGGCCTCCTTCATGTCGGTGGCCAGTCCGCGCAGCGCAGACTCCTTGGTCTTGCGGACGGCGAAGGGCCCGTTGGCCGTGATGCGCCGCGCGTAGTCATGGGCCCGCTCCATGAGGTCCGCCGGACGGCACACCTCGTTGACCAGCCCCATTTCGTAGGCGCGCTGGGCCGGCACCTGGTCGGCGCAGAGCAGCAGCTCCATGGCGGCGGGCCAGGGGACCTGACGGGGCAGGCGCACCGTGGTCCCGCCCCCGGCGAACAGCCCGCGTTTGGGCTCCATGACCCCGAAGGTGGCGGTGTCGCTGGCGACGCGCAGGTCGGTGCCGCCGAGCATCTCCATGCCGCCGGCCACGCAGGTGCCGTTCACCGCCGCGATGATCGGCTTGTAGAGCTTGGTGCCGCGCAGCACCGCCCTGACGCCGTCGTCGAGCCGGTAGCCGCCGAGCTCCTCGGGCTGCACCCCCTCCTTCATCTTCTTCTGCATCTCGGTGATCTGGGGGATGTACGTCTTGAGGTCCGCACCGACGCAGAAGTCCCTGCCGACCCCTGTGACGATGGCGACGTAGGCGTCGTCGTCCTCCCCGAAGCGGTCCCAGGCCGAGCGCAGCCGGAAGAAGTGCTCCATGTCCAGCGAGTTGCGCGCCTCGGGGCGGTTGATGGTGATGGTCACGACGTGGTCGTCACCCGTGGCGTAGTCGATCGACATGTGCTCCGGTGCTCTTTCCGCAGCAGGCGGAGCTGCTGCGATCGGTCGGGTTCTTCGAGTCGGGCGAGGACCGGGCGGTCGCCGGCCCGGCCCCGGTGCGTCAGTCCGTCAGTCCGTCAGTCCTTCCGGCCGAGACGCGTCGAGAAGCTGCTGACGCTCACGATGCCCTGCTCGTTGACCGACGTCTGCCCGCGGGCCCGGCTCACGAGAGCGGTGTCGACGTCGGACGCCTCGGCCCGCAGGGCCTCCACGGTGCACTTCTCACGCGGCCGCACGCTGAACGGGTCGAACTGGAAGTGCTTCATGGCGTTGAGGTGGGTGATCTTGTCGATGTCCTGGTCCGACACGCCGTCGAGGTACTTCATGAGTGCCTCGGGCGACTGGGGCCACGTCGAGTCCGAGTGCGGGTAGTCGCACTCCCAGGTGATGTTGTCGATGTTCAGGTACTCCCGGCTCTGCACGCCGAAGGCGTCGTCGATGAAACAGGTGATGACCCGGTCCTTGAAGACCTGGCTCGGCAGCTGGTCGCCGAAGTCCTGGCCCGTCCACTTGTGGTGGTGCTCGTAGACGTAGTCGATGCGCTCCAGTGCGTAGGGGATCCACCCGATGCCGCCCTCGGAGAGGGCGAAGCGCAGGTCCTTGTACTTGCGAAGGATGGGCGACCAGACGAGGTCGGCGGCCGCCTGCACCATGTTGATGGGCTGCAGGCTGATCATCACGTCGATCGGCGCGTCGATCGAGGTCATGAGGATCTGCGACGACGAGCCCAGGTGCATGCACACGACGGTGCCCTCGTCGGCGCATGCCGTCCAGAAGGGGTCCCAGTGCTCGTTGTGCAGCGACGGCCAGCCGAGCTTCTCGGGGTTCTCGGAGAAGGTCACGGCGTGGCAGCCCTTCTCGGCCACCCGGTGCACCTCCTCGGCCCCGAGCTCGGGGTCCCAGATGACGGGGATGGAGAGGGGGATGAAGCGACCGGGTTCGGCGCCGCACCACCGGTCGATGTGCCAGTCGTTGTAGGCGCGCACCATGGCTCTCGCCTCGTCCTTGTCCTGCCGCCGTGCGAAGAGCTGGCCGCAGAACTGGGGGAACGAGGGGAAGCACATGGAGCCGAGCACGCCGTTGACCGACATGTCGCGCACGCGCTCGTGGACGTCGTAGCAGCCGACCCGCATGTCCTCGAGCGAGGTGGGCTCGATGCCGTACTCCTCGGGCGGCCGGCCCACGACGGCGTTCAGGCCGACGTTGGGGATCGTGTTGCCGTCGTAGACCCAGACGTCGGTCCCGTCCTCCTGGCGAATGAGCTTGGGCGCCGCATCCTGGTACTTCGCCGGCAAGAGCCCGTCGAACATGCCGCGAGGCTCGATCACGTGGTCGTCGACGCTGACCAGGATCATGTCTTCCGTGCGCATCTGCTTCCGTCCTCCCCGGTGTCGTTTCCTGACACTCGTGTCATCCACTCTAGGCACCTCCGCCGAGGCCGTGCGAGACAGGGCGTGCGCCCGCTCGCCGGGGTTCGCTCGGCTGCCCGCCGCCGCCGCCACCGACGCGGCGGCCGTGGCCGAGGCGGCACCGAGGCCGGCCCGCAGCACCGATCGGCGGTCGTGGGTGCGGCGGCCCGTCATGGATGTCCGGTCATCAGGAGGCTGCGCCTGGTGAGGCGGTGGTCGTCCATGTGCGGGGAACGGCCGCCCGCCGTCCCGCTCGCGCCGGTTCAGGCGGAGTTCACGCGCTGGCCACCTGCAGTTCGGGTTCGGGGTGGGCGGCGCCGTCCCCGGCGCCGGGGGCGCACAGCCCGCGGCGGGGGAGGATGATGTCGTCGATGAGGCCGTAGTCGCGGGCCTCGTCCGCGGTCATGTAGTGGTCCCGGTCGATGTCCTGCGCCACCTGCTCGACCGGACGTCCGGAGTGGTGGGCGATGATCTCGGACATGCGGCGGGTGAGGGAGAGGACCTCGCGCAGCTGAATCTCCATGTCCGACGGTGCCCCTCGGGTGCCGGCGGAACCCTGGTGGATCATGATGCGTGCATTGGGCAGGGCGAAGCGCTTCCCGGCCGCGCCCCCGGAGAGGATCATGGCGGCGGCGGACATCCCCATGCCGACGCAGATGGTCGACACGTCGGGCTCGACGTGCTGCATGACGTCGTAGATCGCCATGCCGGCGTAGGCGACGCCGCCGGGGGAGTTGATGTAGAGGTAGATGTCGCGCTCGGTGTTCTGGGCCTCGAGGAAGAGCATCTGGGAGATGATCAGGTTGGCCACCTGGTCGTCGACCTCCTGGCCCAGGAACACGATGCGCTCGCGCAACAGCTGCGAGTAGATGTCGAAGGCGCGGTCGCCCCGGTTCCCCTCTTCGATCACCGTGGGGACGAGGACGCTGTGCAGCGGGTGGTGGGTGCTCGGGCTGTGGGGGCTGTGGGGGCTGTGGGGGCTGTGCGGGCTGTGCGGGCTCATGGCGGTGCGCTCCTCGTGCTCGGTCCCGCCGTGCTCGGCGGGTCCTTCCCACGTTATATCAAATGTGAGATAATCGTCGCGTGAGCGCACGCCGCCATCCCACCGTGTTCCCCGGCTTCCGGGAGATGGCGGAGCGCCGGCACTCGGTGTCGGGGCAGCTGACCTCGCTCCGCCGGGAGATGGGCCTGTCCCAGGCCGAGGTGGCGGCCCGCATGGGCACCTCGCAGTCGGCCGTGGCCCGCTTCGAGGCGGGCGAGCTCGACGCGCGCCTCTCGACGGTGGAGCGCTACACGACGGCGCTCGGGGCGCGGCTCGAGTGGAGGATCGAACATGAGTGAGATGGGGCCGGGACCCGAGTCCCTCTCCGAGACGCTGGCCCGGCGGCTCCTGGCCGAGCGGGTGGTGCTGCTGCACGGCCCCCTCGACGACCTGTCGGTCGCCCGTGTCTCGGCGGAGCTGATGACGCTCGATGCGGAGGGGGACGACCCCGTGACGCTGCGCGTCGACTGCGGCGAGGCCGGTCTCGCTCCCGCGCTCACGCTCATGGATGTGATCGAGCTCATGGGCGTGCCGGTGCGGGCGCTGTGCCTCGGGCAGGTGGGGGCCGGTGCGATCGGGGTGGTGGCCGTCTGCGCGCACCGCGCCGCCATGCCGAGCACCCGGTTCTTGCTCCGCGAGCCCACCACCTCCATGGAGGCCCACGTGCGCAACATGGCCCAGTGGGCCGAGCTGCGGGCCGGGGAGCGGCACCGCTTCTGCGAGCGGGTGGCCGCCGCCGCGGGCAGGCCGGCGGACAGCGTCGAGGAGGACCTGCAGCGCGGCCGGTTCCTCAGCGCGGCCGAGGCCGTCGACTACGGCATCGTCGACGAGGTCTGCCGGCCCGAGGCCCCGATCCGCCGGCTGCCGGGCGCCGGGTCGCCGCCCATGGGGTTCCGGCCCCTGCGCTGAACCGTGGCGTGACGAGGCGAGGCGAGACCCGGCCGGGCCTGCGTGTCTACGATGCGGCGATGACCGAACCGGCAGAGTCACCGGCACCCGGACCCGCCCCCGGACCCCGGCTGCCGCCGCTGGCCGCCGGCGAGTGGGACGAGCGGCTGATCAGGGTGCTCGAGCAGTCGCCCGGCGGGACGGACGAGCCGATGCACATCTTCACCACCCTCGGCCGGGCCGGCCCGGAGCTGTTCCGCCGCTGGCTCGCCTTCGGCGGGGCGCTGCTCTCCGGTCGCCTCCCGGGCCGGCTGCGCGAGCTGGTGATCCTGCGCACCGCCTGCCGATTCGGAGGGCGCTACGAGTGGGCGCAGCACATCGAGATCGGGGAGGCCGAGGGCGTCACGCCGGCCGAGCTGGCAGCCCTCGGCGGCCGCGCCCCCGCCGACCTCGATGCAGTCCCGTGGGCCCCCCTGGAGCGGGCCGCGCTGCGTGCGGTCGACGAGACGGCGGACGACGGCGCGGTCGCGGACGCCACCTGGGACGCGCTCGATGCGCAGCTGGACGAGAGCGAGCTCATCGAGCTCCTCATGTTGATCGCCCACTACCTCATGCTGACGACCGTGCTGCGCTCGCTGCGGATTCAGCTCGAGCCCCGGGCCGAGGCGCTGGCGCGCCGCGTGCCGGGCGGCCCGGCCGACTGAGGAGCGGACGAGCGTGCGCACGCCGGTGATCCGATGAACCTGCTCCTCCGGGACCGGTGCATCACCGTCGTGGGCGCCGGGACCCAGCCCTCCCGCGACCCCGACGCGCCTCTGGGCAACGGCCGCGCCATCGCCGTGCGCGCCGCCCGGGAGGGAGCGTCGGTGGTCTGCGTCGACCGCGACGAGGCCGCCGCCGAGGAGACCTGGCGCATCATCACCGAGGAGGGCGGCACGGCGGCGGTCGTGGTCGCCGACGTCACGACCGAGGAGGGGTGCCGCCTGGCGGTCTCCGAGGAGCCCGGTCTGGCCCCCGACGGGCTGGTGCTCAACGTGGGCACCGGATTCGGCATGGGCGTCGCCGGCACGTCGCCCGACGACTGGGACCGGACCTTCGCCATCAACCTGCGCGCCCACTTCATGCTGGTGCGCCGCGCCCTGGTCACCCTGCCCGATGGCGCGTCCATCGTCTTCATGGGCTCGGTGGCCGGCCTCCGGCCCGGCAGCCGCATCCCCGCCTACGACGCCTCCAAGGCGGGCCTCATCGGCCTCAGCCGCCACGTCGCCGTGGAGGGCGCCCGCCGCGGCATCCGGGCCAACGTGCTCGCCCCCGGGCTGATCGACACGCCACTCGGGCGTGCCGCCTCCGCCGGCCGGCCGTCGCGCACGCGCTCGCCGGTGCCGCTCGGCCGCCAGGGCAGCGCCTGGGAGGTGGCGTCGGCGGCCGTGTTCCTGCTGTCCGACGAGGCGAGCTACATCACCGGGCAGGTGCTGGCTGTCGACGGGGGCCTGACGCTCGTATGAGCGCGCACTCGGCGCAGCCCCGCTCCGGGCCGACCGCCGCCGCCCGCGCACCGCGTCTGGGCCGGCGCACGGCGCGCTTCAACCGCGCCCTGACCAACCAGGTCTCCATCCACGTGGCCGGGTGGGCGCCGGGTCTGGGCATCGTGATGCACGTCGGCCGTCGCTCCCGCACGGTGTACCGCACGCCGGTCAACGTGTTCCCCACCAAGGACGGGTTCCGCTTCGCCCTCACTTACGGTCGGGATGCGGACTGGGTGCAGAACGCCCTCGCCCATGGCGCGGTGCGGCTCGTCACCCGCAGCAAGGAGTACGAGCTGACCGAGCCCGAGCTCGTCCACGACCCCCACCGCCAGCACGTCCCGTGGCTGGCCCGGGGGATGCTCCGGCTCGTGCGCGTGTCGGACTTCCTCGACTTCCGGCGCGCCGGCTAGTGCCGGCCCCGATTCGGGGCATCGTCCTGTACGAGCCTTTGCCCTGGTGGGGACGATGTCGCACGACCGGGGCAACCCTTCGGGCCGGTCGAGGGGTCGAGTAGGCGTGATGGAGACACGAGGGCGGCACCACCGGGCACGCCGGCAACGGCGGGGCTGATCAGGCGATCATCTCCATGCGCAGGCCGGTCGCGTCCAGCTCACCGCCGAGCTGGACGTGGGCCCGCGCCACGTAACGGCGCGCGGTCCACACGCCGACCGTCGCATCGAGCACGTCGTCAGGTTGGGACCCACGTGGCCGCGTCCCGGCCACCTCGTCGAGGTTCCCGAACGCCTGGCGTAGCGCATGGAGGCGCTCGCGTCGGCCCTCCGCCGTGCTCTTGTGGAACTGCATGGGCGCTCCGGCGAGCTCGGTGAAGGAGACCTCGGGATGCATCTCGAAGAGACGGTCCTGCAGGGAGGGCGACTGGAGCTCGTCGACCTCCCGGATCTTGTCGAGGATGGCGAAGAGCTGCCGCGAGATGGCGCGTCCGCACACCGCCCGGGAGAGGTCACAGGCGTCGGCGTACGTCTGTGCCGCCAGGACCGGCCGCACCGGCGCGGGGAACACCGATGACTTCCGTGGGCCGAGGCCGCGGCGCGCCTCGGCGTCCACCGGGCGAGGACCGTCGGGCGGGAGCCCGATCGGGATGTCGATGGCCGCCGCGGCGAGCCGTCCCTCTTCGAGCCGGCGGACGACCTGTCGCAGGTCGGTGACCACCTCGACGCGCAGGTCACCCGCGTCGGCTCCAGCGCCCGACGCGGGGGCCGTCACCATCACCCACCCCGCACGGCAGCCGTCGAGGCCGGCGACCCGTGCCTCGCGTGTCTCGTCTGCGCTGGTCACTGTCGTCGTGACCGGTCAGCGGGGCCGGGTCAGGACCCGCTGGCCGCGATGATCGGACCGTTGAGGTGGGTGCCCGACATGTCGCCTGCGCCCGGCGCGTCACCGAAGGTGAACACCTTGCCCAGCGCGTCGGCCACCCAGTAGCCCGCTCCGTCGGAGGTGGAGAAGATCGCGGTCGCCGGGTTGAGCACGCCCGTGGCACCGCCCGGCACGTTCCCGAGATTCGTCGCGTCCCCGTAGGCGAACACCTGGCCGTTCCCGTCGAGGATCCAGTACCCCTTGCCGTCGGGAGTGGCGGTGGCCGACGTGATCGACGAGGACTGCGCGCCGGGGGCGCCCAAGTACGGCGCGTCGCCGAACGTGTAGACCGAACCCGACTTGGTGATCAACCAGTAGCCGTTGCCCGTGGCGTCCGGCATGACGGCGACGGCCGGCCCCGCGCACCCGCCGATGCCCGGGCAGCTGCCGGCGAACTTGGCGTCCCCGAAGGCGAAGACCCCGCCGTCGGCGGCCACCATGAAGTAGCCCTCGTCGTCGTGGCTCGGCACCATGCCGACGATCGGTGCGTCGAGGCTGTTGGGCTGGCCCGAGCCGGCCGGGTGCAGGTTGAGCCCCGGGATCGACCCGAGGAACTGGGTGTCGCCGAAGCTGAAGACCCCACCGTCGGAGCCCACCAACCAGTAGCCGCCGCGATCGCCCGTCGGCACGATGCCGACCACCGGGCGCTGGAGGATCGTCCCGCCCATGGAGCCGTGGAAGCCCGCCGAGCCGAAGGTGAAGATGCCACCGTCGGAGCCCACCAGCCAGTACCCGTGTGTGGGTGTGGGAGGCGTTGTGGCCGGCGAGGTCACGGGACTGACGGAGAACGACTGCGGCGAGCCGCTGGCCGCGTTGTCGTCGGCTGTCGCCGCCACAGAGGCGACGAGCGTGCAGATACCCGAGCTCGCGTCGTTCACGGTGTGCCCGTCGCCGCCGACCGTGCAGACGCCCGTCGTGTCCGAGGCGACCGAGGTGGTGCCGTTGGAGCTCGTGCTCACCTGGGCCACGAAGCTCCCGCCGACCGACGCCGAGCTGGGAATGTCGGTGATGTGCGGCGCTGTCGGTGTCGCCTTGGCGACGGTGAAGGACTGCGCGCTGCCGGTGGCGGAGGAAAACTCGACCCCGGCCGCGACATGGGCCGTGAGCGTGCAGGTGCCGGTGCCGACGAAGGAGACGGCCAGGCCGTTCGCGCCGACCGTGCAGACCGCGGTCGTGCTCGAGCTCACCGACTTCGTCCCGTCACCCGTCGTGCCGACCGCCGCCGTGAAGGAGCCGCCGATGAGCGCGCCACTCGGGATGTTGGTGACGGCGGGCGAGCTCGGTGTGCCGGGGTCGACCGGGACGCCTTGGGGTTGCCCGTCGGCGGCGCCGAAGGTGTTGCCGGCGCTGACGTGAGCCGTGAGGCTGCACATGCCGACCGCCGTGTACGTGACCGTGAGTCCGTCCGCACCGACTGTGCACTCCGCCGAGTTCGCCGTGACGAACTTGGTGCCGTCACCGTTCGTGCTCACGGCGGCGGTGAAGCTCGTGCCGACGGCGCCACTCGTCGGCAGGTTGCTGATGAACGGTGTCGTCGGCGTCCCGCAGACGCTGGGCTCGCCCCCGACCGTGCTCTGCCCTCCGACCGTGCTCTGGCCACCCACGGTGCTGCACGAGCCGACCGTGGAGTCGACGCCGAGGACATGATTGAAGGCACCGCCGGCTGCAGGCATCAGGAACCAGACGACCAGGGCCGTCAGTGCTGCGACGGCGAGTGCCTTGGGCGCATCCTTCATGTCACCACTTCCCTCCGGGCCGCAAGGCCGATGCAGAAGCCACCCAATAGCCCGACGAAGGAGAGATGCCAGTCGAAGTCGAAGGCGCCACCGACTGCCCAGCACACCAACGCGGATGTGGCGCAGGAAGATAGCAAATCGGACCGCCTCGCAACACGGGTAGCGGCAATGCCTGTGAGAAGCAGGAGGGCCAGGCCGATGGCGCCGGCGTCGGCGGCGACCTGGAGGTATTCGTTGTGGGCGAAATGGGCGTAGGTCCCGTCCGCCGCGTGGAACGTCAGGAGGCGGTCGGGCCCGACCCCGAAAATTGGCTCTGACCTCCACTGATGCAGTGCGGCCGACCACTCGCTCGAGCGGTCCTGGTCGCTCGGCGACAGGGCGCGCACGCCGATCTCGTGGTGCAGACCGGCCACGGCGGCCACGAGCAGCGCGGCGGCGATCACGGCCAGGACCACCCGTGTGGCCGGGGAGGCCCGCCACGAGCCGACGTCCGGCCGGGCCACGGCGGAGACGACCGAGGCGGCGACCACCACGGCGGCGAGCCAGGGCACGGCGGAGGTGTCGGGCGAGGACGCGATGGCTGCAATGCCCAGCGCGATCCCGGTGGCCAGGGGCACGGCGAAGCGGACGTAACGGCGCCAGGGCACGAGCAGGCAGGCGCACGCGAAGGCCACGTAGGCACCCCGACTCTGGGTGGCCAGCAGCCCGCCGGCGCAGAGGCAGACGGTGACGCGCACCAGCGGGGGGCTCAGCTCCACGCCGAGCGCCACCAAGAGGCACACGCCGAGGACGAGCCCGGCCGCATCGGAGTAGGTCAGCGTCGTCGAGACGCGCCAGAGCGTCTGCGTCGGTATCGCCATCGGGTACCAACGCCAGATCAGGCCGGCGAAGCCGACCAGCGCCCCGGCGGCCCCCAGGCAGGCCACGGCGAGAGCGGCCACCTCGCGCGCCCGGCCGACCAGCGGGCGCACCGCGACAAATGCGGCGGCGAAGCCGAGCATGCTCGCGCCGAGGGGCAGGAAGCTCCGGATCGTCTCCGCGGTGAGCGCGCGGACGAGCCACCACAGGGCCAGCAGCACCACGCTGCCGACGAGGAGCATGGAGCGGCGGTCGGGCGGCACGAGCACCATGCCGATCACGAGCACGACGATCGAAGCCGAGGCGACGACGAGCGCGTCGGAGGGCCAGAAGCCTCCCTCGCGGATTCCCTCGACCACGAGCAGGCCGAAGAGGACGGCCGCGAGGATCCACTCACGCTGGCTCTGCGTCGTCGGTGCCCCGGGTGTGGCGCTCGCGCCGTGCCGCTGGTCGGTGGTCATCGGGCTCCTCGGCGTCCTCCCTGGCAGGCGGGACACGCTATCCCCATTGGGGATCTGCGGAGCTGCTCCGGCGCTCCGATCAGGCTGCTCCGATCAGGCTGCTCCGATCAGGCTGCTCCGATCAGGCTGCTCCGATCAGGCTGCTCCGGTCGAGCGGGCCCGATCAGCCAAGCCGGGCCACGTTGAGCTGGTCCTGCGGCGTGAGGGTCACGTGCCGCCCGATCAGCTCCTCCACCTCGACGGAGCGCAGCACGTCGGCCCCCCCGTCGAGTACGGCGTAGCAGCGCCCGCCGCCGGGGAGGTCGCAGACGAGCAGCGCCCGTTCCGGCTCGCCGTCGCGCCCGTGCAACACCGAGTAGGTCGCGACAGTCGCCGGGCCTGATGGCGAGGCCACGATCCCGACCGGCGCGGTCTCCGCGGCGTACGGCGCCGGGTCGGCCACCACGCCGTCGCCGGGGTCGGTCGACCACACCCCGTAGGCGTGCTTCTGCATGTGCATGCCCACGCCGCTCACGACGCCGTAGGAGCCGGGGTCGTCGCGCAGGGTCTCGGCCATGGCCGCCAGCGAGTGGGTCATGTAGTTCGAGCCCGGGCCGCCGTGGTAGGGCAGGCCGCCGGTCTGGGTCACCGCGCCGGCGCGGGCGTCGTCGGGACCGATCCCGAGGGCGTCGAGCGCGAAGCAGACGGAGCTGGCGAAGCAGGAGTAGAGGTCGAGATGGGCGACGTCGTCGGTGCCGATGCCGGCGCCGGTCAGCGCAGCGGAGGCGGCGGCGGCCATGGCGGGGGAGCGCCACAGCTCGGGGTGCCCGGCCACGTGCGACGGGTCCTCGGCATAGCCCCAGCCGCGCAGGTAGACCCGCCGCTCCTCGGGCACCCCCAGCGCGTCCGCCTTCTCCGTGCTCGCCAGCACCAGGGCGGCCGCCATGTCCACGTCCATGATCGCGGTCATCAGCTTCGTGTACGGGTAGGCGACCATGCGGTTGTCAGGGGTCGGCGTCACGATCTCGTCCGCGCCACGCGCCACGGGGAACCACGCGTGCGGGCTCCGTGCGGCGACCTCGGTCATGGGCGCCATGACCCGTCCCAGCGCGGCGCGGTGGTCGTCGAGCGCCCAGCCGCCGTGGGCCCGGCGGGCGCTGTCGAACAGAGCGAAGGTGAGGTAGGCCTCGAAGACCGCGTGGCTGATCTCGGAGGGGTCGAAGTCCATGTCCATCGGGAAGGGCCGCTTCTCCGCCGGCTTGAACGACCACTGCGGACGCTCGCCGGCCTTCTTGAGGCGGCGGACGGTGGCCAGTGCCTCCGCGCCGGTGATCAGTGCGAGGTCGAGGCCGCCTGCCCTGATCTCCCGTGCTGCCTCGGTGACGCGCACGTGGGGCACCGACCCGCCGATGCCCGTGTAGTGCCGGCGCCGGGGCGCCGCGCCCAGCCGCTGGGCCAGCCGCGCCACGGCGTCGTCGTACTGCCACGACTGCGAGTAGACGACGTCGATGCTCTCGAGGCCGTGGAGAATGGCGGTCGCGTCGCCGGTGCCGGCGTCGTCCGCCGCGTCCCGGGCCGTCCGCTCCCACATGTCCAGCGGCTCGGGCGCAGGCTCGCTCGCGATGCCGACGTCGAAGGGGTGCCAGGTGTGGCGCGCGGCGCCGATGATGCAGGTGGCGCGGGGGTCGGCGGCGGTGCTCATTGCGCGGTGCTCATTGCGCGGTGCTCAACGTTCGGCCTTCAACGCAGCACTGTCAGGAACGCGATTTGCCGGGCATGGCGATGGCCCGGTCGGCGATGATGTTCTTCTGGATCTCGGTGGAGCCGCCGCCGATCGTCGAGTAGCGCTGGAAGGCGTACAGGCGGGTCCACTTGCCCCGGTCGACCGCGTCGGGGCCGCCGCGGGCGAGCGCACCGGCCGGGCCGAGCAGGTCGACGGCGAGCTCGGCCAGCGTCTGTGCCATGGACGACCACGAGAGCTTGGCGAAGGGCACCTCGGGCCAGTTCCGCTCGCCCTTCATGATCTTGGAGAGCGCCCGCAGCGACAACAGGCGCGCCAGCTCGATCTCCGTCCACACCTTCGCGATGCGGTCACGCAGCGACGGGTCCTCGAGGGCCTCGGGGTTGACCGACTTGGCCGCGACGACCACGGCGCGCAGGTCGGCGGAGAGGATGGCAATCTGCGAGGCGATGCCGACGCGCTCGTAGCCGAGGGTGCCCATGGCGACCATCCAGCCGGCGCCCTCGTCGCCGAGGCGCCACTTGGCCGGGATGCGCACGTCGGTGAAGAAGATCTCGTTGAAGAGCTCCTCGCCGGCCATGTCGCGGATCGGCCGCACGTCGATCCCCGGCGTCTTGAGGTTGAGGACGAAGGCCGTGATCCCCTCGTGCTTCTTGCCGCGCTCGATCGCGGTCGGGTCCGTCCGCAGCAGGAACAGCCCCCAGGTGGCGAGGTGGGCGGACGAGATCCAGATCTTCGACCCGTTGATCACGTACTCGTCGGTGTCGGGGTCGTAGATCGCCGTCGTGCGCAGGTTGGCCAGGTCGTTGCCCGCCATCGGCTCGCTGAACCCCTGGCACCAGTGCTCCTCGGCCTCGAGGATCGACGGCAGCCACTGCGCCTTCTGCTCCTCGGTGCCCCAGGCGATGATCATCGGCCCGATCTGCCAGATCCCGTTCGTGTTGAACATGCCCGGGGTGCGGTACTCGGCCATCACCTCGGAGTAGAGGAGGCGCTGCATGGCGTTGATCGTCCGCCCGTGGGCGTACTCGGGGCCCCAGTGGATGGCGGCCCACCCGCCCTCGTGCAGCTTGCGCTGCCACTTCTGCCGCCGCCGCTGGCTCGCCTCGCCGCTCAGGCTTGCACCGTCCCCGAGGGACTCGGCCTCCAAGAAGGGCGGCAGGTTCTCGTCCAGCCACGCCCGGAGCTCGTCGCGGAACTTCTCGTCCTCGGGTGCCAGGGCAAAATCCACTGGGGAAGGGTATCCGACCGCCGTGTACTGTGACGCCGGTGTCAGGGAATAGCGCGACGCCGGCGGAGTGGGACGTAGGACGTAGGACGTAGGACGTAGGACGTAGGACGTAGGACGTAGGACGTAGGGGGAGGCCGTGGACTTCACGTACGACGACGAGCAGCTCGCACTCCAGGACGTGGCGCAGGCCGCGCTGGGGCGCGAGTGCGGGCCGCAGCTGCTGCGCGAGCTGGCCGAGGACCCGGTGGGGACGACGCCCGCCCTGTGGTCGACGCTGGTCGACCTCGGGTGGACCGGCCTCCTGGTGCCCGATGAGCACGGCGGCACCGGCACCGGCCTGCTCGAGACCTGCGTCGTCCTGGAGCAGATGGGGCGGATCCCGCTGCCCGGGCCGTTCTTCTCCTCCGCCGTGGCGGCCACACTGGCCGCCCGGGCGCTGGGCGCGACCGAGCTGCTGGCCGACCTGGCCTCGGGCGCACGGCGGGGGACGGTCGCGCTGGGGGAGCAGGGGCACGGCGAGCCGGTGGGCACCGTGCGCACCCGGGCCCGGCGCAAGGGGAACCACTGGGTCCTCAACGGCGAGAAACCGTTCGTGATGGACGGGCACACGGCGGACTGGGCCATCGTCGTGGCGCGCAGCGAGGAGGGCGTGCGCTCCTACCTGCTCGAGTCGCCGGGGGGCGAGCTCGTCCCGTCGCTGGACCCGACGCGCAAATTGGCGCGGCTGGAGTTCGCGGAGACGCCGGTCACGCCGCTGGGGCCACCGGGCAACCAGCTCGGCCTGTGGCAGCGGATCGAGGACGACATGGCCGTCGGCCTGGCAGCCGAGACGGTGGGCGCCGCCGACCGGGCGCTGAGCGAAGCGATCGCCTACACGTCGGAGCGGATCGTCTTCGACAAGCCGGTCGCGACGTACCAGACCGTGCGCCACCGGCTGGTCGAGATGTTCCAGCAGGTGGAGATGGCGCGGGCCGGGTTCCAGTTCGCCGCGTGGGCATCGGACACCGAGTCGCCCGAGCGGGCCCAGTCCGCCGCCATGGCGTCGAGCTACGCCGCCGAGGCGGGCGTGCGGGTCACGGGCGACGACATCCAGCTCCACGGAGGGGTCGGCTTCACGTGGGCCAACGACGCCCACTTCCTCTTCAAGCGGGTGAAGCAGAACGAGATCCTCTCCGGCGGCGCGGGAGCGCAGCGCCACCGGCTGGCCGCGCTCTTCGTCGAGTCGGCCTGATGCAGTTCGAGCTGCGCCCGCTGCAGGGCCCCCTGGCCGAGCGCTACCGCGCCGAGGGCGCCTGGGACGACCGCACGCTCGGGCAGTTCCTGAGCGACTCGCTGCTCGAGGACCCGACCCGCCGCTTCCGCATCTGGTCGCCGACGCACCCCTACCTCGGGACGGTGGGCGACGTCTACGACGAGGCGCTCCGGGTGGCCGGCGGGCTGCGCGCCCTCGGGCTGGGCCCGGGCGACGTCGTCGCCTTCCAGCTGCCCAACTGGGTGGAGGCGGCGATCACGTTCTACGCCTGCGCCATGCTCGGCGTGACGCTCGTCCCGATCGTGCACTTCTACGGGCCCAAGGAGGTCGGCTTCATCCTCCGCCAGAGCCGGGCCCGGGTGCTCATCATCGTGTCCCGCATGGGACAGCGCGACTTCCTGGCGGAGTTGGCGACGATCCGTGACGGGCTGTCGGACCTGGAGCGTGTGATCGTCGTGGGGGAGCACGCCGCTGACGGCGAAGGCCTCATCCCGTTCGACGACCTGCGCACCGCCGAGCCCATCGACGGCCCGGTGGCGGTCGATCCCGACGGCGCCGCCCTGATCGCGTACACGTCGGGGACGACGGCGGACCCCAAGGGAGTGGTGCACACGCACCGGACGATCGGCTGCGAGGTGCGCCAGCTCGCGGGCCACCAGTCCCTGCGCGACCGGGCCAGCCTGACGGGTGCGCCGGTCGGTCACGCCATCGGGATGCTGGGCGGCTTGATGTGCCCGCTCGTCAACGGCCGCCCCCTCTACCTGATCGACGGGTGGGACCCGCCGACGGTGCTCAACGCCATGGTGGAAGAGCAGATCTCCGCCGGGAGCGGATCGACCTACTTCTTCACCAGCCTGCTCGACTGCCCCGGGTTCGGGCCCGAGCACGTCGAGCTCATGCGCTACATCGGCCTCGGGGGCTCGCCGATCCCCAACGCGGTGTCGGAGCGGGCGGACGAGCTCGGGATCTCGCTGGTGCGCTCGTACGGCAGCACCGAGCATCCCTCCGTCACCGGCTCCCAGCACTCCGACCCGAGGGAGAAGCGCATCCACACCGACGGGTGCCCGCTCGAGTGGGTCGAGGTGCGCACGGTCGACGAGGAGGGTCACGACGTGGGGGTGGGCCGGCCGGGCGAGATCCTCACCCGCGGGCCGGACCGCTTCGCCGGCTACACGGACCCCGCCCTGACGGCGGAGGCCGTGGACGAGGAGGGGTGGTTCCGCACCGGTGACATCGGGGTGCTCGACGCGGAGGGCTACCTGACGATCACCGACCGGGTCAAGGACATCATCATCCGTGGCGGCGAGAACGTCAGCGCCGCCGAGGTGGAGCAGTTGCTCGCGCACATGAAGGGTGTGGCGGAGGTGGCCCTCGTGGCGGCCCCCGACGAGCGCCTGGGGGAGCACGGGTGCGCCTTCTTCCGCATGCAGCCCGGGTGCGAGGCGCCCGACCTCGAGGCGGTGCGCGCGCACCTGGCCGCGGCCGGCCTGGCCCGGCAGAAGTGGCCGGAGGAGCTGCGGGTCGTGGACGAACTGCCCCGGACGGCGTCGGGCAAGGTGCAGAAGTTCGTGCTGCGTGAGCAGCTTCGGGCCGGCCGGTGACGCCCCAGCGCCGGCACCTGCGGACGGATCCGGCACACGGGGGTTGGGGGAGGTACGCTCCGGCCGGGGTACCCAAGGAGTTCAAGCCGGACAAGGGTGGTCGTATGCGTGCTCGCATCCCCAAGCATCAGATCGAGCTCCTGGGTGCCGTCCCCCTCTTCTCCAGTTGCTCCCAGAGCGAGCTCCGCTCCATCGCCCAGCTCGGCACGCCGGTCACGGTCCAAAAGGGGGAGGTCCTGATCGCCCGGGGCATGTCGGGCCGTGAGTTCTTCCTCGTGCTGTCCGGGGTGGCGACCTGCCGCATCGGGAAGCGCCAGGTGGCGCAGTTCACCAAGGGCGGCTACTTCGGCGAGCTCGCTCTCTTGCACGGGGGCGTCCGCACGGCCGACGTCGTCGCCGAGACGGACATGGAGCTGCTGGTCTTCGACGCCCGGGAGTTCCGGACGATGCTGATGACGACGCCCGGCATCAGCGTGAAGATGCTCGCCCGCCTTGCCGAGCGCCTGGCCGACGCCGACGCGCACTACAGCGACTGAGCCGCGACGAACTGCCCCGGGACGCGACGAACTGCGCCGGGGCGCGACGAAGCGAGGTCGTCCTTCCACATCGGTCTCTCATCGAGTGCCGCCTCCCAGCGTCCGGGCCCTCGGTCCCTCGAACCGCTCGCTCCTCGAAGCTCCGCGCCCAGCGGGCGAAGCGAGCGGGCCGGCCCTACTCGCGCTGAGGTGGCGGCCGCTGGTTCCGCAGGCGGTTGTGGAAGCCGCACAGCAACCGCCCGTTCTCCTGGGTCGTGGTGCCCCCTTCGGACCACGGCACGATGTGGTCAGCCTGGCACCGACAGCCGGTGACGTCGCAGAAGGGGTGACGGCATTCGCGGTCGCGTAGCTCCACCGCCCGCCGGGTGGCACCGCTGAAGAGCCGCCGGGTCGTCCCGACCTCGATACGGCTCTTCGGTCCCATGACGGCGCGCTCGAGATCGGCCGAGCCCAACCAATCGACGAGGTCGCCCGGTGCCAGGACGATCCCCTCGGCCAGCTCGCAGACCCGACCCGAGAGGGTGGGCCAGTCGACCAGGACGGAGAAGAGGGGGGCCGGACGCGGCGCGTCCGGGCCGACGAGCGCGGACCGGGTCGCCATCTCGACGAGCGCGTCGGCCCGCCGCTGCGCCGGGGTGCGGCTCAGGTCGGTGGCCTTGGGCCTGGCGCCGGTCTCCTCCCTGGCCTTGGCCCAATCGGAGACGAACATCTCGTGCTCGATCCGCTCGAGCTCCCCCGAGACGATCGACCCCGAGATCGGGTCGAGTGTCATCTTGCCGAGATACATCCCGTCGATCGACGCCTCGAGATAGACGTCTCGCCGGGCCCGCCTCGCCTCTGCCGCCTCTTCGGTGCCGTCGGGGTCGGCGAGCTGGTCCCAGTAGGCCACCGTCTGGGCGAAGTGCTTGAAGCGGAGCCCCTTGGCCTGGGAGACCAGCATCGCCTCGTCGCGGGCGAGCGCGTCGGCCGTCGAATCGCGGACAAGGCCGATCATCACGTCGACGTGGGGCGCGCCGATGGAACCCTCCTCCCAGGCTCCGGCGACCACGGGGAGGTGGCGGAGCATCCGGCCGCGCCGGACGACGCGTCGCGCCATCGCCCTCGGGATCCGGCACATCGTGGCGATCCATGCCGGTGCGTTCCTGGCGCCGTCGTGGGCCCAGTCGCCCGAGGCGTCGAACTGTGCCACGGCGGACGTCGTGAAGGACTCCAACCGGGAGAGCTCGCGGATCAGGCGCGGGACGGCTTCGGCGTCGCCGTACATCGACGCCCCCTCGGCGAGCAGCTCGTCGATGGCCTGTGCGAGCGCATCGGTTCCCACGCCGTCATCGAAGCAAAGGGTTGTGACAGGGAGCGGCCGACGTGACACGTCGCGGCCGGCGCCACGAAACACAGCGCGACATGACCGAGGTCTCGCCGACCGTTCTCCCCACGACAAGAGGGAAGGATGCTCGCTGTGGCGATCTGCATGTTCTGCAACAAGGAGATGATGGACGGCACGGGTTGCACCGAGGAGCCTGTGCGCATCCGAGGCATCGCGTTCGACCCCATCCGGTGGGGCGACGAGACGGGCTACGAGTTCTGGGACAGGACAGCGCGGTGCGGCGACTGCAACGTCGCTCGGGGCTGCGTCCACCACCACGGCTGCGACATCGAGCAGTGCCCCGCCTGCGAAGGCCAGGCGCTCTCGTGCGGCTGCGCGGACGAGGAGGGGGCCATGGAGCGCACGGGATAGAACGGCGCCGTTGCGCCGAGCGGGCAGCGGAGAAAGGAGGGCGAAAGGACAGGGACGGATATGCGCGGAGGGAGGTATCGCTAGGTGGGGTCGATCACCCGGGTCGCCTTGTACCCCGCACGCGGGACGGTGTCCCGGTCGAGGATCTCCACCAGCGCGCGCACGCCCAACGACTCGCGGAGGCCGGCGACGGCAGCAGCGCGCGCCCCCTCACGCACAGCGGGGTCAGTCGATGCCACCTCGACCTTGACGACAAGGTCACCGTCGCCGCCGTCGGGACGCACGACCTGGTACTCGAGCGACGGCTCGCGCATCGCCGCCACCCCACGCAGCACGCCCTCGACCTCGGCCAGTTGGAAGCGGGTGCCCTGGCACGACAGCAGGTCCTTGAACCGTCCACCCCACAGCCCGCGGGCGGAGGTCTCGCCGCACGGGCAGGGCGAGCGGAGGATGGCGCACGCCTCCTCGAGGTCGTACCGCAACAGCCCGTTGTCGCGGTCCAGCGTCGTCACGGTCAGGTTGCCCCACTCCCCGTCGGGCACCTCGAGCCCGGTGGCGGGGTCGACGGCCTGCACGACCGCCCAGTCCTCGTGCAGGTGGGCGCCGGGGGAGACGCCGCACGGGCCGCCGACGAACGAGTAGCACTCGGCCCCCGCCGTCATGAGCGGCATGCCGCCCCGCCCGAGGCCGAAGCCGATCGGCGCCTTGAGGCCGGTCAACCCGGCCTCCTCCAGCGAGATCCCGAGCTTCGTCGCCACCTCGACGAAGCGACCGGTGGCGAACCCCATGAAGGGGTGGTCGGGGCGGACGCGGGTCCAGAAGCGCACCGCCTGCTCGGCCAGCTCGTCGGTGTCGGGCGGCGGCACCCACACCGAGAGCATCCCGAAGTACTCGTAGCACTGCTGGAGCATGGTGCCGCCGCCGTAGAGGTACGCCGGATGGGCGTGCGTGATGATCTGACCGGGCCGGTGCCCCATCCTCCACCAGTTGCGCGCTCCCGACTCGTACTCGATCCAGATGTCCTTGCGCGTCCACAGCGTGATCGTCGGCTGACCGGTCGTCCCGGTCGACGTGCCCAGGCGGACCGCGCGCCGAGGGTCGGTGAAGCGATAGCGGCCCCATGGCGGGGCCTCGGCCTCGGAGTCGCGCAGGTCCTGCTTCACCGTCGCCGGAATGCCGGCGAGGTCGTCGACGCCCTTCACGTCGTCAGCGGCCGTGATGCCGGCCTCCAGCAGCTTGGCGGCGAACACGGGGACGGGGGTCTCGAGCGCCCGCCGGACGAGATGGCGCACGCGGCGGTCCTGCAGCTCGCGCCGTCTCGACGTGTCCATCGCCTGGTGTGCCGGGTCCCACAGCTCCTGATCATCGGGGCGGGCCGCCGGGCCCAGCATGCCCGGACCGAATTCCGGCGTGGATGTCACCGGCTCACTGTAGCGACGACGTCTCCGGCGGGCCGGCTCGACGCGTCACGTCGAACCGCGGGCACGCGCCGTCGCCATGCGCCGCGGCGCGATCGCGGACCGGTGCAGCGAAACCGGTGTCCTTCACTCGATTCGCGAAGGCCGTCGACCCATCGACGGCCCGCCCAGCTCCTTGCGCCCGGTGGGATGGCTCGTGAGGTGCCCGGGCGACGAGGGCCTGCCGGACAGCACGAGCCTCTAGTCGGGGGGGCGGAGGATGTTGGCCGCCTCCCCGGCCCGCTGCAGGGACAGGGCGGTGACGTCACCCACCGAGCCGCTGATCACTCCGGCCGAGTTCAGGATGAAGACCCCGACGACCATGGCGCTGAGGAGCCGGGCGACCTCACCGGCGCCGGCGCGCTCGTCGAGATCGGGGCGGTTCTTGGCGATCCATCCCTCGATGTGGTCCTGGAACGACGTGAAGAGGTCGAGGCCGACCGCCCGGGCGGTGGACTCGCCGCGCATCGCCTCCCCGATCATGAGGCGGACGAAGTCCTCGACCTCGAACATCGACACGAGGATGTCGGTCAGGAGCTCGGCCAAGCTCGGCTCGCTGTTCCGGACGCCGTCGAGCTGGGCCATGGGTGCCTGGAGCGGGAGGACACCCTGTTCGACCAGGACCGCCTCGAGGAGATCGCGCTTGCTCGGGAAGTAGTGGTACAGCGTCGCCACGTTGAGGCCGGCCGCCGAGGCCAGGTCCCGCATGCTGGTCCCGTCGACGCCCCGCTGCGACATGAGCGTCAGCGCGATCCTCAGGATCCGCCGTCTCGTCGCCGACCCTTCACCGGCGCTCTCGGCGCCCGCCGGCTCCGGCTGGCCCCTGCCCTTGGTCTGAGGCTCGACGGTCATGTTCGTTCCCATTTCCCCGCCTTCCGACCTGGAGATGACGGGCGTCCCGGTCTGCCCCCTCCCTGCGTGCTCTGTCCGTGAACTCCGTGTGCGACGACCTGGGACGGCCTGCACCAAGAGCCCGTCGCTCTCGACACCCCAACGGTCGTTTGCTATATATGACAGCGGAGTCAGGTTCGGCTCCGGGTGTCACCCAAAATAGGGGGTCCCGACGGGAAATGCCAGGGATTAATTCGACGACCGAGGACGAGGCGGTGCCCTTCGATCCCTTCGAGCTGAAAGACGTGGTGAGCGGGAACATCCGCGACCCGTACCCCAAGCTCCGGGAGCTGCTCCTGGAGTCTCCGGTGCACACGGGGCCGATCGATCTCGGCGAGGGGGCCGACATTGGGGACCCCACCACACCCGCGCCGGTGACGGTGCTCGGGTTCGACGAGGTCGTGTCGGTCCTGCGGGACAACGAGACCTACTCCTCCTCCGTCTACGAGGGCGTGATGGGGATGGTGATGGGACGCACCATCCTCCAGATGGACGAGCCCGAGCACCGCAGCGTCCGGGCGCTGGTCGCCGGGAGCTTCCGCTCCAAGATGCTCGAGCGGTGGGAGGAAGAGCTGGTGGCGCTCGTGGTGAACGAGCTGATCGACTCGTTCGCCGAACGCGGCCGGTCGGACCTCGTCCGCGACGTGACGTTCAACTTCCCGGTGCAGGTCATCGCGCGCATCCTGGGGCTGCCGCGGTCCGACTACCCGAGGTTCCAGCGCTGGGCGCTCGAGATCACGAGCGTCACCGCCAACTGGGAGCGCGGCCTCGCGGCGTCCGCCGCTCTGCGCGACTACTTCGTGGACGTCATGGCCGAGCGGCGCGCGACGCCGGGCGACGACCTCATCAGCGAGCTGGTGCGGGCCGAAGTGGACGGAAAGCACCTCACCGACGAGGAGATCTGCTCCTTCCTCCGCCTGCTGCTGCCGGCCGGTGTCGAGACCACGTATCGAGCCTCGGGGAGCCTCCTGTTCGCGCTGCTCAACGACCGGCCTCAATTCGACGCCCTCTACGGTGACCGCTCGCTCTACACCCAGGCGTTCGAGGAGGCGTTGCGCTGGGAGCCGCCGGTCACGGTGATCCTGCGGCGGGCCACCCGCGACACCGAGCTGGCCGGCGTCGCGATCGAGGAGGGGGCCGACATCGCACTGATGATCGGCGCCGCCAACCGGGACGAGCGCAAGTACACCGACCCCGACACGTACGACATGTTCCGCGCCCAGCGCCAGCACGTCGGGTTCGGCTTCGGCGTCCACGTCTGCCTGGGGATGCATCTCGCCCGCATGGAGTCGCGGGTGGCCATCAACACTCTCTTCGATCGCCTCGGTCCCTTCACCCTGGACCCTGATGCGGAGCCCCCGCACATCGAAGGCCTGGCCTTCCGCTCACCCCTGTCCCTCCCGGTGGTGTTCCAGGCTCGTTGACACCCGCCGGGGCAGGGTAGGTTCAGGCAGATGGGCGGGTGCGCGTCGAGGATGAGCTCGAGGATGAGCGTGAGGTCGAGGGTGATGGTCAGCACGATCGTGAGCGAACGCGGCACCGGAACCGGCCATGAATGAGCCACTGGACGTCAAGGTGGACTGGGACCTGTGCATGGGGTCGGGCAACTGCGTGTTCTGGGCCCCGGACACGTTCGACCTGAGCGACGACGGCCATGCGGTCGTCGTCGACGCGGCCGCCACGGACGAGGAGCGCCTGCGCACCGCCGCCCAGGGGTGCCCGGTGGGAGCGATCTCGTTGTGGCGTGACGGCACCGAGGTGCGGCTCGAGGAGGGGACCTAGTGCCCATCGCCGTCACGGAAGAGCACGAATCGCTCCGCCGCACCGCCGAGCGGTGGCTCCAGACGCACTGCCCGCCGGCTGAACCGCGGTCGGTGGCCGAGGCGCCCGAGCCGGGGGCGGACCTGCCCGCCGTGTGGGAGAAGATGGCGGCGCAGGGGTGGCTGGGGCTGCACCTGCCCGAGGCGTACGGCGGCCAGGGCTTCACGCTGGCCGAGGTGGCCGTGGTGCTCGAGGAGATGGGTCACGCGCTCTTCCCCGGGCCCGCTCTGCCGACGCTGCTCGTGTCGGCCGCCCTCGCCCGCCACCACGACACGGCAGTCCTCGATGCGCTGTTGCCGGGGTTGGCGGACGGCACCGTCACCGCGGCCGTGGCCCTCGGCGCGCCGGGCCTGCGGTGGGAGCTCGCCGAGAACGGCGCGCTCTCGATCTCCGGCGCGGTGCGCCCCGTGCTGGGCCTGCCCACGGCGCGGCTCGTGCTCGTGCCGCTCGACCGGGACGACGGGGTGCAGTGGTGGCTGCTCGACCGCGACGCCCTCGGTGACGGGGTGTCCGTGGAGGCGCTGCCGGCGCTCGACGGCACCCGCCCCATCGGGAGGTTCGAGATCGCGGGGGACGGCATCGTCCTCCCGACGGAGCACCACGTCTCGATGCCTGACGCCGAGGTGCGCAGCCTGGCCCTCGTCCTGACCGCCGCGGAGAGCGCGGGGATCGCCCGCTGGTGCCTCGAGACCGCCTCGGAGCACGCCAAGGTGCGTGTCCAGTTCGGCCGGCCCATCGGCCAGTTCCAGGCGGTCAAGCACGCGCTGGCCGACATGCTGGTCGCCGTCGAGCAGTGCGCCGCGGTGGCGTGGGACGCTGCAGCGGCGTGGAGCGAGGACGAGGACGGCGGCAACGACGGCGGCAGCCGTGACCTCAGCGCACACATCGCCGGCGCAGTGGCACTCGAGGCCGCGGCCCACTGCGCCAAGCAGTGCATCCAGATCCTCGGCGGCATCGGCTTCACCTGGGAGCACGACGCGCACCTCTACCTGAAGCGCGCCGTGGCCAACCTGCAGCTGGTCGCCGGGGGCGACGTCGGGTCGCTCGAGCACGAGGTGACGGCGATGGCCGTCGCCGGCGCCCGCCGCAACCTCGCCGCCGACCTGCCGGCCGAGGCCGAGTCGCTGCGTGACGAGATCCGCGCCGTGGTGGCGCAGATCGCCGCGGCGGACGACCAACGCGTGGCCATCGCCGAGGCGGGCCTCATCATGCCGCACTGGCCCAGGCCCTGGGGCCGGGGCGCCTCGCCCCTGGAACAGCTCGTCATCGACGAGGAGCTGGCCGCGGCCGGCGTACCCCGCCCGCACCTCGCCGTCGGGGCGTGGGCGTTGCCCACGCTCATCGCGCACGGGACCGAGGAGCAGCAGGAGCGCTGGGTGCGGCCGACGCTCCTCGGGCGGCTCAGCTGGTGCCAGCTCTTCAGCGAGCCCGGTGCCGGTTCCGACCTGGCCGCGCTCAGCACGAAGGCCGAGCGCGTGGAGGGCGGCTACGTGCTCAACGGCCAGAAGGTGTGGACGTCGCTGGCGCAGATGGCCGACTTCGGCATCTGCCTCGCCCGCTCCGACCCCGACGCGGCCAAGCATGCAGGCATCACGTACTTCATCGTCGACATGCACGCCGAGGGCATCGACATCCGGCCGCTGCGCGAGCTGACCGGCGCCGCCATGTTCAACGAGGTGTTCTTCAACGACGTGTTCGTCCCCGACGACGCGGTGATCGGAGTCCCCGGTGACGGATGGCGGATCGGCCGGACGACGCTGGCCAACGAACGCGTCTCCATGTCGTCGGGCGCGTCCTTCGGCAACGGGGTGGAGTCGCTGATCCGGACCGTCGCGCACCGGGGCGAGTGCGGCGAGGTGTGCCCGCCGAGCCTGGAGGGACGCCTGGGCCACTTGATCGCCGAGGCGCAGTCGGTCGCGCTGCTCGGCCACCGCGCCACCCTGCGGACGCTCTCGGGGGTGGATCCCGGCAGCGGGTCGAGCGTGCGCAAGCTGCTCGGGGTCGAGCACGAGCAGCGGGTCCAGGAGATGGGGATGGCCCTCTACGGCGCGGACGGCGCGGTGCTCGACGGCAAGGCGCAGCGGTGGGAGGAGGGCTTCCTCTCCACGCGCTGCCTGACGATCGCGGGCGGTACGAGCGAGGTGCAGCGCAACGTCATCGCGGAGCGCATCCTCGGGCAGCCCCGTGACCCCGAACCGGGCGCCTGAGCGGGCGGGCGTGTGCTCGCCCGTCGACTGACACCCGTGTCATAGTTGGCTATGCGGCTCGCCCCTGACGAATCCCTCCTCTCGTTCCGCCGCGAATTCGAGGCCTGGCTCGACGAGCACCTCCCGCCGGCACACCTCATGGCGAACCTCAGGCGGTCGTCGGCCCACCTGCCCGAGTGGGCCCGCACCTTCCAGCGGGAGCTGTTCGAGGCGGGCTACCTGGTGCCGGGATGGCCACCCGAGCTGGGCGGCCGCAACGCGACGCCCCAGGAGCAGATGGTCTACTTCGAGGTGATCGCCGAGCGCATGGTGCCGCGCTCGCTCAACCCGCAGGGCCTCTCCATCTGCGCCGCCTCCATCGTCGAGTTCGGGACCGAGGACCAGAAGGAGCGTTTCGTCCTCCCCACCCTGAAGGGTGAGATCACGTGGTGCCTCGGGATGAGCGAGCCCAACGCGGGGAGCGACCTGGCCTCGCTCACCACGAAGGCCGAACGACGGGACGGCCACTTCGTGGTGAACGGACAGAAGGTGTGGACGTCAGGAGCCCACGAGGCCGACTACTGCCTGTGCTACGTGCGCACCGATCCCGAGGAGCCGAAGCACCGCGGCATCAGCGTGATCATCATCGACATGCGCACGCCGGGCATCACGTGCCGCCCGCTGCCCGAGCTGACCGATCAGCACCATGCCGACTTCAACGAGGTCTTCTTCACCGACGTGGAGGTGCCCGAGGAGAACCTTCTCGGCGAGCTGAACGGCGGGTGGGCGGTGAGCCAGGGTTCGCTGCGCCACGAGCGGGGGATGCTATGGATCATGAACGTCGCCAAGATGGAGCGCACGCTGAAGGCGCTCGTGCGGATAGCGCGGCGACCAGACGGCCGCGGTGGCACGCTGGGCGACGACGCCCGCTTCGCGGAGGCGATCGGGCGGCTCGCCACCGACACGGCCGCCATGCGCTGTCTGGGCTACCGGGGCTTCGAGAAGTCGACCCGGGGCGAGATGTCGCCCGAGCACCTCGTCCTGAAGCTCTTCACGAGCGAGGCCGAGCAGCGCGCCTGCCTGTTCGCCCAGGATGCGCTCGGGCTCGACGGCCTCGACCTCGACGGCCCGGGACCCAACCGGTTCACCGAGTGGGACCTGGCCAACTTCGAGCCGAGTCCCATGGAGATCAGCGCCATGAGCTCGTTCTACGACGGCGCCTGGGCCGTGCAGTACCTGCGTTCCTTCGCCGGCACCATCGCCGGTGGGACGTCGGAGATCCAGCGGAACATCGTGGCCGAGCGGGTGCTGGGACTGCCCCGGCGGTGACATCCGGGGCCGGCGACCCCGGCCCGCATACCGGCTGAGACCGCGGGCGAGGCAGCGCGCCGGGCCCGGTGCAACCGGTTGACAGCCGTGCTGCGACAACACGTGCACAACCGGATCCCATTTCTTCGCAATCTAGTCAAAAGGTCCCATTCATCCCGCACGCCGCGACCCCGATACTGAAGACCTGGACTCCTGAGGGGGGAATCCAGAGGGGGAAGGGACTCCGTGCGCTATTGCTCTCGTCGTCGCGTCGCGACGTTGTTGGTGCCGATCGGCATCATGATCATGAGCTCCATTGCGGCTGGGCTGACGAGTGCACCCGCCGGCGCGGCAGGGATCCTGCCGCCGTCCAACCCGCCCGCCAACATCGCGCCGAACAGCACGGACTGGCTCGCCTCCATCGACTCGGCCCGCGGCCAGGAGGGTTTGGGAGGCATGAACGTCTCGGAGTCGTCGCTCGCCGCGCTGTCGGTCCCCGAGCAGGTCTTCACCGTCGTCAACGACGAGCGCGTCGACCGCGGCCTGCCGCCCATCGACTACATGACCTCACAGCTCGACGCCTACGCCCAGTCGGACGCGGACGCGGGCACCGATCCCTCGTTCCCCTCCGCGCTCACCGGTGGCGACCCGATCACCTTCGGCGGGTCCATCTGGGCCGGCGGCCTCTCCTCGGTGCTCGAGGCCGACTACTACTGGATGTACGACGACGGCTTCGCCGGCTCCGCCACGACCAACGCCGCCTGCAGCCTGGCGACGATGTCGGAGTGCTGGGGACACCGCGACATCATCCTGCACGAGTACGGCAGCTGCCCCACGGGGCCGCCGGTGCTCTCCATGGGCGCGGCGTTCTCCACCACCGGGTATGCCGCCGGTTCCATCGCCGCCATCCTCGTCAGCTCGTGCGCACCGCCGAGCGACGTCACCCTGTCCTGGGGCCAGGTGGCAACGTCGGTCCAGTCCGCGTCGCGGGCCGTCGGCATCGCGCCACTGGGCAACGGGACCGGCTACTGGGAGGCTGAGGCGGACGGCACGGTGGCCGCCTTCGGCGCCGCGCAGAACTACGGGTCGCTCAGCGGCCGGCTCAACTCGCCGGTCGTGGGCATCGCAGCGACGCCCGACGGGGACGGGTACTGGCTGGTGGCGGCGGACGGCGGCATCTTCAGCTTCGGTGACGCCGCCTTCTACGGCTCGACCGGATCGCTGCGCCTCAACAAGCCCATCGTCGGCATGGCGTCGACCCCCTCCGGCAAGGGCTACTGGATGGTGGCTTCCGACGGCGGGATCTTCAGCTTCGGGGATGCGCCCTTCTACGGTTCCATGGGCGGCTCGCCGCTCAACGAGCCGATCGTGGGGATCGCCGGCGACCCGGCGACCGGTGGGTACTGGGAGGTGGCCTCCGACGGCGGCATCTTCAGCTACAACGCCCCCTTCCTCGGGAGCACGGGCGCCATCCACCTGAACAAGCCGATCGTGGGCATGGAGGCATCGCCCAACGGGCAGGGCTACCGCTTCGTGGCCTCCGACGGCGGCATCTTCACGTTCGGGCAGGCGCCCTTCGAGGGTTCCACGGGCAGCCTCGCGCTGGTGGCCCCGGTCGTGGGCATGGCGCCGGACAACGCGACCGACGGCTACTGGATGGCCGCGGCGGACGGAGGGATCTTCACCTTCGGCGGCGCCTCGTACCTGGGCCGGCTCGTCAGCTCGGCCGGGTAGCCCGTTCCCGGGCCACCGGCCCCGGTCGCCCGGTCACAGGACGCCGCGCTCGCTGAGCTCGGCCAACTCGGCGTCGCTCAGCCCGACGAGGTCGCACCAGACTTCGTGGTTGTGCTCGCCGAGGCGCGGTGCCCCGGTGGGGACCGGTGTCGGGTGCCTCGACAGGCGGGGGTAGGGCGCCTGCTGGCGCACCGGCCCGATGACCGGGTCGTCGATCGACACGAGGTCGCCGCGGGCGGTCATGTGGGGGTCGGCGAAGATGTCGGCCGCGCTGTAAGCGGTGCCCACGGGCACGTCGTGCTCGACGCAGCGCGCCGTGATCTCCTCCGCGGTCAGCGACGCGGTCCATTCGCCGACCAGCCCGTTGATCTCGTCACCCCGCGCCGCCCGTTCGGCCAGCGTGGCGAACCTCGGGTCAGCGGCAAGGTCCGGCCGGGCCATGGCGGCGCAGAGGCGTGAGAAGTTGGCGTCGGAGCCGGCGACGATGCACACGAAGAATCCGTCGGCCGTCGGGTAGTTGTCGAGTGGGGCCGAGTGCGACAGCCGGTTGCCCTCGCGCTGGCGCACGATCCCCAGCCGGTCGTAGCCGGCAAGGGTCCACTCCATGATGCGCAGGATGGATGCGTACAGGGGTGCGTCGATGACCTCGCCGTTGCCGTCGCCGTTGCCGTCGCCGTTGCCGTCGCCGTTGCCACCCGCGCCGCGCCCGCCGGCGTCGCGCCCGTAGAGCGCCGCCACGGCGGCGAACGCGGCGAACACGCCGGTGAGATAGTCCGAGACGGTCACGCCGGGCCGCACGGGGGGCCGGTCGGGTTCACCGGTGAGGTGCAGGAGGCCGCCGAACGCGATGCCCAGCCGGTCGAGGCCGGGACGGGGCGCGTAGGGCCCGGTCTGCCCGAACACGCTGATCCGCACGTAGACGAGCGCGTCGGGCAGGTCCTCGGGGCCGAGGCCCCAGCGCTCCATGGTGCCGGGTCGGAAGTTCTCGCACAGGACGTCGGCGTTCGCCACGAGACGCTTGAAGAGATCGCGTCCTTCCGGTCGACGCAGGTCACAGGTGACGCCCCGTCGCCCCCGGCCCTCGACTGCCCACGACAACGAGTAGTCGGGCCCGTCGTCCACCGGGACGAAGGGCCCCATGGTGCGCATGAAGTCTCCCTGCCCCGGCAGCTCGACCTTGATCACGTCGGCTCCGAGCTCGCCGAGCAGCCCGGCGCAGAAGGGCGCGGAGATGCGCGTGCCGACGTCGACCACCCTGATGCCGCGGAGGGGTCCCTCGGTCGGACCGCTCATGCGTCCGGTTCGGCGATGCCCTTGTCCCGCTCGGCCATGACGGCCCGCATCGACCCCTTCGCCTTGCGCGCCGCCAGAGCGTCCAGGGCCGTGGCCGAGTTGTGGACCCAGTGGTGCGCCATGAAGTGGTACTTGAGGGCGTCGCGCTTGCCCATCAGGTCGGCCGTGTGGTTGATGGTGTCCTTCACCGTCTGGGCCGTGACCGGAGGGACGAGCGCGACCCGGTCGGCCAGCTCGCGCACCTTGGCCGTGAGCTCCGCCCGCGGCACGACCCGGTTGACGAGGCCGAGGCGCCATGCCTCTTGGGCGTCGATGGTGTCGCCGGTGAACAGGAATTCCTTCGCCTTGCGGATCCCGATCTCCCACGGCTCGACCAGGAGCTCCACGCCGGCGCCGGTGAGTCGGAGCACAGGGTTGGAGAAGACGGCGTCGTCGGCGGCGACGATCAGGTCGCACATGGCGGCGAGCATGAGCCCGGCGGCGACGCAGCTGCCCTGCACGGCGGCGATGGTCGGCTTGCGGAAGTCGTGGATGCGAAGGCAGCGCTCGAAGTACATCGTCTTCTCGTGCTGGAACTTGCCCTCCGGGGTGTCGCGCAGCGCGACCCACGGGTCGTCCTCGTCGCCACCGACAAGCGCCTTGAGGTCGTGCCCGGAGGAGAAGTGCTTCCCCTCGCCGGCGAGGATCACGACCCGCACGGCGTCGTCGGCGTCGGCCAGGTCGAAGGCGGCATCGATCTCGTCGATGAGCCTGGAGTTCTGCGCGTTGGCGACGTCCGGCCGGTTCATGGTGATGGTGGCCACCGCACCATCGGTCTCGTAGCGGATCGTCTCGAAGCCCTCTGCCATCGCTGCCATCTCTCCCATTCTCCCTGTGTCGCTCATCCCGGCGCGCCGCGCCGCCACACGCCGCCCGCCGGCGCCCGGCCTATCGAGCCGCTCAACCCCTGGGTAGCCCGAGGACGCGCTCGCCCACCAGCGTCCGCTGGATCTCGTTGGTGCCGGCGAAGATGGAGGAGGCCTGGTAATACAGCCACGAGCGCTGCCACGCGCCGTCGTCGGGGTTCCCGGGCGCGCCCTCCCAGAGGGGCGAGGCGGGCCCGAGCACGTCGAGCGCCGTCTGGTGGAGCCGCTTCGACATCTCGCTCCAGTACAGCTTGAGGGCGCTGCCCTCCGGGCCGGGTGCCTCACCCTTGGAGAGGCGGGTCAGGGAGCGCCAGTTGTGCAGCTGGAAGAGCCGGACCTCGGTCGCCGCCTGCGCCAGCTGCTGGCGTAGCCGCCAGTCGTCGAAGCTCCCGTTCTCGTTCGCCAGGCGCAGGAGCTCCTCGATGAGCTGCGAATGGATGACGAGCTGGCGCGGGTTGATCCCGCGTTCGTGCGCCAGCGTGGACCCGGCGACGGTCCACCCCGCGCCCTCGGCGCCCACCCGCCGTTCGTCGGGCACGAAGACGTCGTCCAGCTCGACCTCGTTGAACTCGGCCTCGCCGGTCGACTGCACGAGCGGGTGCACGCCCACGCCGTCGGCGTGCATGTCGATGACGAGCGCGGTGATGCCCTGTTGGCGCTTCGGCGCATCGGGATCGGTGCGGGTCAGGCACAGGCCCCAGTCGGCGAACTGCGCGTAGGAGGTCCAGACCTTGCGGCCCGTGACGCGATACCCACCCTCGTCGCGCACGGCACTGGTGGTCAGCGACGCCAGATCGCTGCCGGCATCGGGCTCGCTGAACAGCTGGCACCACAGCTCGCCGGCCGAGAGGATCCGGGGCAGGAAGCGCTCCTTCTGCTCGGCCGTCCCGTGCGCCAGGAGGGTGGGCCCCACCAGGTTGATGCCGATGCGGCCGACGAGCTCGGGCGCCCGCGCCCGTGCCAGCTCCTCGATCACGACGTAGTTCTCCAGCGCACCCAGGCCGCGGCCGCCGTACTCCTGGGGCCATGTGATGCCGACCCAGCCGTCGGCGGCCAGGTCGCCCTGCCAGCGCCGCCCGAACGCGACGGTCTCGGCGAGGTCGTCGAAGCGGGGCGGCAACCCGACGCCGTAGGGCCAGGGGAGGTGCTCCATCAGCCAGGCCCGGAAGGCCTCGCGCAGCATCTCCTGCTCAGGGGTGGTGCGCAGATCCATCCGCCGCAGCATGGCACAGCGGCCGCGAGGGGTGACACCTGTGTCAGCCATCACCGTAGACTGCGCCGCCGTGGACTTCGACCTCTCGACCGATCAGCAGGCCCTACGCGACGCAGCGGCCACGCTGCTCGACCGCATGGCGGGCCGCGACGCGCTCAGGGCGCGGGTGGGGGCCGGTGCGGTGGTGGGCAGGATCCCCGGCGCGGGCACCGGCGAGGTGCCCTCCCACGGGGGCTCGGGACCGGGCGCCGCTGCGGACGCCCCCGCGGGCTACGACACCGGCGTGTGGTCGGCCATGGCGGAGCAGGGCTGGCTCGCCATCGAGGTGCCCGCCGACGAGGGGGGCCTGGGCCTCGGCATGGTGGAGCTGGCCGTGTTGTGCGAGGAGATCGGGCGGCGCCTGGTCGCCGCGCCCTTCCTGCCATCGGTCGTGGCCCTCGGCGCGCTGTGCTCGCCCGAGGCGCGGGGCGACGCCGGGACCAAGGAGTGGCGCGAGGCGCTGAGCGAGGGCGCCGCGGTCGGCTGCGTCGTCCTTGCCCCCGCCGACGGGATCTCGGTCGTCCCGACAGGTGCGGGCGGCGACGTCCGCCTCAGCGGGCGTTCGACTCCGACGGCCTACGCCCCCTCGGCCGACGTGGCGGTGGTCGCGGCCGGCGGGGGCGTCTACGCCGTGGACCTGCGCACCGAGGGACGCCCGGTGCCCGTGCCGGCGATGGACCGCACGCGCGAGCTGGGAGTCCTGGAATTCGACGGCACACCCGGCCGCTCCCTGGGCGGGGCCGCGGCGGCGGAGCTACTGGTGGACAGGGCTGCCACGCTCGCCGGCGCCGAGATGCTCGGTGCCGCCGATCGCGTGCTGACGATGACCGTCGAGTATGCCAAGGACCGTGTCCAGTTCGGCAAGCCCATCGGGTCGTTCCAGGCCGTCAAGCACATGCTGGCCGACGCCCTCGTCGATGTCGAGGGCATGCGCTCGACGGTGTACTACGCCGCGTGGTGCGCCGCCGCCGACGACCGCGACCGCTCACTGTCCGCCAGCATGGCCAAGGCGTGGTGCTCGGACGCGTCGCGGCGGGTCATGGGCACCGGGTTGCAGGTTCATGGCGGCATCGGCTTCACCTGGGAGCACGACATGCACCTCTACGTGAAGCGGGCCCAGCTCGATCAGGTCAGCTTCGGTGACGCCGCGTTCCACCGCGACCGCATCGCAGCCATGCTGCGCGAGCGGTTGGACTCTGGCCAGGCGCTGGCCTAGGGCCCCGACGGCGCCGTCGGGGCGCCTTCGGCCACGGCGCTACGAGCCGAGGTTGCGCACGGCGACGCCGTCGATCTGCAGCAGCACCAGCGCCTCCCCTTCGACCCCGTGTGCGACCTGTTGCCCGCTGCTCAGGCGCTGCGCCGGGACGACCACCGTCACGCGGACGCCGACGAGGTAGCCCGAGTTGATGACCGCCTTCTCGAGGACCTGGCCCTGGGTCGATGTCGCCTGCGGGGCGCACGACGCGGATGTCGTGCGCGGGATGCGGCCGGTGTAGGCGGCGAGGCTCTCGGTCCGGGTATAGGTGGTGCCGTTCCCGGTCCATGGCGTGGTGCCCCCCACGACGGCGGTGTACGCGCTCAGCGCGCAGGTGACGGCAGCCTGATCGAGGACCGCGAGGAGCTTCGTCTGCGTACCGACCACCTGGTAGACCGCCATGCGGTCCGGGGGGACGTACCCGACCTGGCGCACCTGGGTGACCGTCCCGGTCCCCGTGCCGGTGGAGAGCGTGTTGACGATGTCCATCGCGAAGGACGTCGAGCCGGTGGGGGAGCCGAACGTCCTGCTCGAGGCGCTCTGCACGGCGAGGGTGGCGCCACTGGGCGCGGACGAGGCGCCGAGCACGGCGAAGAGCACGGTGAGCAGCCCGAGGAGGCCCACGAGCGCGAACGGGATCAGGTCGCGGCGAGGCACGCGGCAGACGCTAGTTCGGGACCTCACCGGCGAAGGGGACTCCGTGCCGGTGGTGGCCCTCCTGCCGCAGCCCGTCAGCCGGCAGCGGCCCGGCGTCGCAACGCGGCGCGGTCAGCCTTGCCCGACCCGAGCAGAGGCAGGCGTTCGAGCTGCTCCACGCGCTCGGGTGTCTTGTAGGTCGCCATGCCGCGGCCGGCGAACCAACGCCGGCACTCTTCGAGATCGAATGGGGCGGCCGACTCGACGAACGCCGCCACCCGCTCACCCATGAGCGGGTCGGGGTAGCCGACCGCCACGGCGTGTCGGATGTCGGGGTGGGCCTCGAGCGCGGCCTCGACCTCGGAGGCGGAGATGTTCTCGCCGCCGCGGATGATGACGTCCTTGAGCCGGCCGACGATCCGCACCCATCCGTCCTCGTCGACGGTCGCCAGGTCCCCGGTCCGGAACCACCCGCCCCGTGCGATGACCGCCGCCGTCTGGGTGGCGTCGGCGTAGCCGGCGAACATCTCGGGCCCGCGGACCCACAGCTCGCCGGCCGTGCCGGTCGCGAGCGGCGCGCCGGTCTCCGGGTCCGAGACCCGCAGCTCCACCTCGCCGACGGCACGGCCGTCGGTGTCGCGCGCCTTCTCGAAGGAGTCGTCATCCGTGCTCGTGGTGACGGTCGGCGCCTCGGTGGAGCCGTAGGTGCGCTTCACCCGGCAGTCGAACGTACGCGCGGTGTCCTCGACGAACGCCGGCGTGACCGAGGCGCCACCGCTCGAGACGAGCCGCACCGACGAGACGTCGGTCCCGGGTCCCTCGGCGAGGGCGCGTGCCATGGCGATGAAGAAGGTCGGGGGACCGGCCAGGAACGAGATCCTCTCGCGGGCCACGAGCGCCAGCGCCTGCTCCGGGTCGAAGCGGCGGACCAGGACCGATCGCAGGCCCGCCGCGCCGGGCACCAGCACCCCGTTGAGCAGACCGGAGATGTGCGCCATCGGGGCCGGCATGAGCACGGCGTCCTCCGGCCCGAGGCCGTGCACGCCGGCCATCAAGGTGGCCTTCCAGCTCAGACCGCGTTGCGTGTGCAGCACCGCCTTCGGCACACCCGTCGAGCCGGAGGTGAACAGGACCAGCGCCACGTCGGCCGGCCGGCTGGGGCACGCGCCGGTCCCGACGGGTGCGCCACCCAGGGTGTCGGCCAGGGCGTCGGGGTCGGAGATCGTGGCGGCCTCCAGCTCGATCACGAGCGCCGGGTCGATCTGCCCGAGGGCCCCCGCGACGTCGGCCGGGCCGAAGGAATGGAGGACCGGCGCCGCCACGGCGCCGATACGCCAGCAGGCCCGGGTCAGCACCGCCGCGGCGAGGCTGTTGGGAACCTGCCAGGCGACGGCGTCGCCCGGCGCGACGCCACGCTCCCTGAGCCCGCCCGCCACGGTGGCCACCAATGCGTCCGCCTGGGTCGCCGAGAGGCGGGTGTCCCCGTCGACCACCTCGCCGCCATGGGCGGAGATCAGCGCGTCCAGGGTCGGAACGTCCCAGGGCCCTCCGGGCCGTCGGTAGCGACGGGCCAGGCGAGGCACCCAGGTCGGTCTGAGGCGGGCCGTCACGGGAGGGCACCCTACCTGCACCCCAGTAGGGTGACGCCGATGTCAGCGTCGTCGACGGAGCCGGTATGGACCTCTCGCTGAAGAAGGAGGACGAGGAGTTCGCGGCGTCGTTCCGAGACTGGCTCGGCGGCCACCTCCACCGGCCGCCCGCGTTCGCGGACCTGGCCGACGAGGTGGCCTGGGGGCGTGGGTGGCAGGCGACCCTGGCGGCGGACCGGTGGGTGGGCGTCCACTGGCCGAGCGCGTACGGGGGGAGGAGCGCGACGCCGGTGCAGGTCGCGCTCTACCAGAGCGAGTACGCGCGCTCGCAGGCGCCCCAACCTGTGAACAGGGTGGGCATCAACCTGGTCGGGCCGACCCTCCTGGCGCACGGGAGCGAGGACCAGCGCCTGCGCTACCTCCCGCCGATCCTCTCGGCCGAGGAGATCTGGTGCCAGCTCTTCAGCGAGCCCGACGCCGGAAGTGACCTCGCCTCCCTCTCCACCCGCGCCACCCCGGTCGACGGGGGGTACCTGGTGACCGGTCGGAAGGTGTGGACGTCGTACGCACAGTTCGCCTCGTGGGGCCTGTGCCTGGCGCGTACCGACCCCGAGGCCGCTCGACCGCAGCAGGGCATCACCGCGCTCATCGTCGACATGTCGGATCCGGGCGTCGACGTGCGCCCGCTCGTGCAGATGACGGGCGACGCGGAGTTCAACGAGGTCTTCCTGACCGACGTCTTCGTGCCGGCCGAGCACGTGGTGGGGACCGAGGGCCAGGGTTGGACCGTGGCCGGCTCCACCCTGGCGCACGAGCGGGGGACGAACTTCCCGTTCAAGGAGCAGGTCGTCCACGAGACCTACCTCGCCCGGCTGTACGACGAGGCGCGGGGCAACGGCGGGCTGGACGACCCCCTCGTGGCAGACGCACTGGCGCGCGCCTACATCGACCTCGGCGTGCTCCGCCTCCACAACCTGCGGACCCTGACGCGCCTGGGCCGCGGCGAGGAGCCGGGCCCGGAGTCGAGCTGGATCAAGCTCACCTGGACCGCCATGACCCAGGGTCTCTCCGACGCCGGCCTTCTCGTCACCGGGCGCGACCCCACCTCGGCCCAGGCCGGGCCGTGGGCGCGCCAGTGGCTGTGGAGCAAGGCGGCCGGCATCGCCGGCGGGACCTCGCAGGTGCAGCGCGACATCATCGCCGGGAGGATCCTCGGGTTACCCCGCTGACCGGCCGGCGCCCGGCGGCACCTCCCGGGAGGTCCCGTGGTGGCGGTGGCGGACATACAGCACGGTCACGAGGGCGCCGACGGCGATCCCGACCACCAGGGTGGCGATGTCATGGGGCGAGTAGTGGCCCGTGCAGAGCCGCCCGATCCCGTACGAGCTCGCCGCGACCGACACCGAGAACCCCAGCGACGCGAGGAGGTTCCAGATCACGAACTGCCCGTGCCGCATCTTGGCCGTCCCCGACACGATGGCCGGCGTGAAGAACACCGCCAGCCGCCCCCACTTGACGTAGGCTTGCTCGCCGCGCTCGACCATCCGCTGGCGTCCCGCCTGATGCCTGCCCGGGCGCTCGAGGAGCTCGCGCCCCCAGCGGTTCCCGATGGCGTAGCCGATCAGACCGCCCACCTCTCCCGCCACTGTCGCCACCGCGACGACGAGCGCCAGGTCCAACTTTCCCTGGCTCGCGGCCACGCCGGCCGCGCCGAGTGCGGTGGCGCCGATGAAGGGCACACCCGCCCACGAGGCCGCCACGGCCACGAACAGACCCAGGTACTGCCACCAGGTCCCGGCGATCTGAATGGAGGCGAGGGTGTGCACGGTCAGGTGGCGCGTGCGCGGGGCCGGCGGCCCAAGGCCTGTGCCCGCGGGCGGTGGCACATGGGCGCGGGGGCGTCGGGGTCGTCGGGGCGACTCACGTGGCCGATGCGGCGTCGGGTGCCCCGGGCGCCCTCTCCTGCGGGGACTCGGAGCCGGCGAGGAAGGCGATACCGACGATGGCGACGATCAGGCCGACGAATGCCGACCCGGCGTGCGACGCCCCGCTCTTCGCCACCGTCTCGCCGTACACGACGATTCCGAGGATCACGCTGGAGAACAGGGTCACGGAGTTGCTCGATGCCATGGCGGGCGCCAGGACACCGGTCTTCAGCGCCGACTGCTGGAGCGCGAACCCCGACACCGCGGAGAGGATCAGCACGTACACCGACCAGGTGCTGAGCAGCGCGAGCACGCCGCCCCCGATCTCGGTGACGAAGGTCTTGGTGACGGCGGCCTGCAGGCCGTAGCCGAGACCTGCCGCTGCGCCGTAGGTCAGCGCCTTGGAGGCACCCGTGAAGTGCCGGCCCGCGCCCGCCAGGACGAGGACGAGGACACCCGTGATGAGGCACGCCGCCCACCACACCGACGCGCTCGGGTGGGTCGTGCCGCCCTGCGGCTGCCCCGCCGAAACGAAGAAGACGATGCCTACGAGGGTCAGGGTGGCCCCGGTCAGCTCGCGCCGCCCGACGTGCTGACTGGTGAGCACGACCCCCAGTGGGAGCGCGAGCACGAGGCTGAGCGCAGTGAGGGACTGGACCGCGACGAGGGAGGCCCGGTCGAGGGCCATCGCCTGCACCACCCAGCCCGCGGACTGCAGGACGGCACCGGCCAGCCAGACGGGACGACGCAGGATCTGGATCAGGAATCGCGGGTCACCCTCCGTGGCCGCGGTCGACAGCGTCCCCTTCTGCTGGAGGACGGTGCCGAGCGCGAACAGCACCGCCGCGAGGATGGCGAGCGCCTCACCCATGCCTGAACAGGTTAGGCACCGCGATCGCGCCGCGAGGGGGACGTAACCTGTTGCATGCCCGGAATGGACTCGCTGAGCCGCCGTGCGGCAAGCAACCTCGTCGCGGTGGAGATGGATCTTGCCGGCGCGACCGCCGAAGGCGACGCGGACCGCGTCCGGTTGCTCCAGACGCTCCTGTCCTCCGGCGGGCAGGTCCTCCTGTACCGGCCGCAGCTCCAGCACTACGCGGTGCTCTTCGGCGACATCGGGAGCGCCCACCACGTGGCGGTGATGGTTCCCGGCGTCGGCGACGGATCGAACCTGTGTGACGATTGGATCCCCGACGCCCGGAACCTCTACGACGGGACCGAGTCGACCGCGGTGGTGTTGTGGAAGGGCTACGACAACCCGGTCGACATCCTGGCGGCCGCGGAGGGGTCCATCACGTGCAGCGAGGACCTCGTCGCGGCAGGACGCGATCTGACGGCGTTCGTGGCCTCGCTCGCCCTGCGCCCCGACCAGACGCTGGCGGTGGTGGCCCACAGCTTCGGGTCCATCGTGACGGGTGCCGCGCTGGCCGACTGCGGCCTGGAGTGCACGGACGTCGTCGTGGCGGGAAGCCCGGGCATGACCGTCGACGACCTCCGTGACCTCCACCTCGAGCAGTCGCACTTCTTCTCGGAGCAGGCGCCGGGCGACGTCATCGCCGAGTTGGGTGTCTTCGGGACGGCTCCGGCATCCCCGACCTTCGGCGGTACCCGCATGAGCACCAACGCGCCGGATCATGCCGAGGTGCAGGCGCACTCCGAGTACTTCGAACCCGGGTCCGAGGCGCTCGAGAACATGGTCGACGTCGTCACCGGCCAGTACTCGGAGGTCGAGCGTCACCACACGGCGCTCCCGGAGATCGCCGGTGGGCTCGTGGCGTGGCTGCTCCGGATGCCGGTCCTGCCCGTCAGGATGGCGGGGCGGCACTACCGGGGCCCCGGCTACCGGCTCTTCGTGAACTGGTGCCGGCTGGTGGACCTGGGGGCGAGCGAGACGGGCAACCTCGTGACCGAGGTGCTCGACGAGAGCGAGCGGGCCCTGCTGTGGGTCGCCCACCGTGTGGGGGCCCTCCCCGACACCGCCCCCTCCGCTCACACCGCCCCCTCCGCCGACGCCGCCCCCTCCGCGCCCGGCGCCGGCGCCGAGGGGGCAGGTCCGGACCCCGACCTCGGCACCGACCTCCACTCGAGCTGACCCGGGGATTCCGGCGCGACGCGCCCGCCCGGTGGGAACCGGGCCCTACCCTGGTCGCGATGGATGTGGTCGTCTCGGACGAGGCCAGGGCGCTCGCCGCCGCGCGTGGCGGCGTGGTCTACGTCCGCTCGCATTCCCACCAGTGCTGCTCGGGCCCGATCACCCTCCTCGACACCTCGACCGACGCGCCGCCGGACACCAGCGAGTTCGTCGGCCTCCTCGCCGGTGAGCTCACGGTGCGGTACCTCGGCGACCTCGAGAAGGGTCCGCACGTGCTGACGATCGACGTGAGGGGTACCTTCAGGCGGCGCCTCGTCTCGTATTGGGACGGCTGCGCCTTCAAGCTTTAGCGAAGGCGAAGGCGAAGGCGAAGGGCCGGGCGGGCCGGGCGACCCTGGGGGAGACCCGGCCGAGCTCGTCCATGGGTGCCGGCACCTGACAGCCGTGTCAGCAATTGGGGCGGCGAGACGCTACCTTTGCCCGGTGCCCGTCTGGCTGAGCGAGCAGGAGTACTCCACGTTGCGGGCCGCCTGTGCCCAGTTGATGCCCTCCGACCAGGGGGCACCCGGAGCCGAGGAGGCGGGCGTCGCCGAGTACATCGACACCTTCCTCGGCGCGTTCTCGTTCGACCCGCCCCGCATCTGGGCCGGGGGACCGACGTCGGGGCGCAAGGGTGGCGCGGCCGGGTTCGCCACGTTCCACCGCCTCAGTGCGCTGGACGAGCTGGCCTGGCGCACGCGGCTCGAGGGGTCCCAGGGTCTGCCCGAGCGGGAGTTCAACGGCCCGGTGGTGGGTCTCCAGCAGCGCTACCGGGAGGGGCTCGCCGCGCTGGGCGAGGACTTCGGCGAGGTGGACGGTTCCGAGCAGCGGCGCCGGCTGCAGGCCGACGACGCCTTCCTCGAGCTCCTGTGGCAGCACTGCTGCGAGGGCATGTACGGGCCGCCCGAGTACGGCGGCAACCGGGACGGCATCGGGTGGGCCTACATCGACTACGAGGGTGACGTGCAGCCGCGCGGCTACAGCGACGCCGAGGTGTCCCAGCCGTGACGGCCGACGCCGTCATCATCGGGTCCGGCCCGGGCGGCGCCACGGCGGCGGAGGTGCTGACGCGGGCCGGGTGGTCCGTGGTCATCATGGAGAAGGGCCGCAACCACCTGCTCGACCCCGACGACGTGACGAAGCCGGCCGGGGACTACTCCAACGACGAGATCAAATTCATCTCGCGTTACTTCCTCGGACCGGACCCTCTGACCGAGCCGCGTGCGTTCCGGCGCAACGCCGCCGAGGGCGAGCACACGCATGTCGGGGAGGTGAACTCCATCCCCACGACGGTCGGGGGAGGCGGGACCCACGCCGACGGCAAGGTGCCGCGCTTCCGCGAGGAGGACTTCCGGCTCTTCACCACCCACGGGCCCCAGGAGGGTGCCGCCGTCGACGACTGGCCGATCGACTACGACGAGCTCGAGCCGTATTACACCGAAGTGGAGCGGGCCATCGGGGTGGCCGGACGCGCCGGTGCCAACCCGTTCGCCGCCTGGCGCTCGGGTCCCTACCCGATGCCGCCCGGCGCGCCGATGTACGGCGCGGTCCTGTCGTCAGCCGCGGCGGAGAAGGTCGGGCTCCATCCCTACGAGGCGCCGACGGCGGCCAACAGCATCGCCTACGACGGGCGACCCGCCTGCAACAACTGCGGCTTCTGCGCGTTCTTCGGTTGCCCGATTCACGCCAAGGGCGATCCGGTGGCACTGCTGACGCGGGCGATGGCCACCGGCCGGGCCGAGCTCATGGCCGAGACGTACGTGAGCCGGATCGTCACGGAGGGCCGGCGGGCCACCGGCGTCGAGTTCATCGGGCCCGATGGCGTCACCCGGACCATGGACGCCAAGCTCGTCATCGTCGCGGGCGGCGCCATCGAGACGCCGCGTATCCTCCTCCTCTCCGGCATGGAGCACCCCGCCCTCGGTCGCCACCTGATGTGCCACTTCCAGACGATCGTCGTCGGGCACTTCCCGCAGCTGCGTCTGCACCCCCACAAGGGGCGCGCCGTGACGCACGTGCACGACGACGCCATGGTGCAGGACGAGTCTTCGCGGGAAGCGGCCCTCGGCGCGGGTCTGCCGTGGTTCCGGGGCGGCCTGGTCGAGCACAGCGGCGGCGGGCTGCCCATCATGGAGGCGCGTCACTCGCCGTGGGGCCGTGGCCACGCGCAGGCGATGCGCGACTCGAACCTCCGCGAGAAGATGTGGGCGTTCATCATGCAGGGGGAGGACCTGCCTTACGCCACCAACACGGTCGACCTCAGCCCGTCCATCCGCGACGCGCGGGGCTTCCCGGTGGCGCGGGTCACCTACGAGCCGGGCCGCCACGAGCTGGCGGCGTCCAAGTACCACGGGAAGATCCTGCAGTCGGTGCTCGAGGAGATGGGGGCCGAGTGGGTCCTCCACACGTCCTCCCCGGGGGTCTCGTACCACGGCGTGGGCGCCACGCCGGTGCCCGAGAGCCGCCACGTCATCGGCACGGCGCGCATGGGCGACAACCCCGACACCTCCGTGGTCGATCGTTGGGGTCGGGTGCACATGCTCGACAACGTCGTCGTCGCCGACTCCTCGGTGTTCGTCACCTCGAGCGGTTACGGGCCGACGCTCACGCTGGTCGCGCTGGCTGCGCGCGCGGCGCACCACCTGGCCGGGACCAAGCCGGGCTGAGCGGGAGCGGGACCGGAGCGGGAGCGGGAGCGGCCCGGCAGGTGGTCAGCCGACGCCGCGGGTCAACAGCATGGTGCCGGCGATGGGCCCGCCGCCGTTGGCCACGGCGGCCACTTCGGGGACACGCCCTGAGGGTCGCACCACCTGGCGCTCCCCGCCCTCGCCGCGTAGCTGGACGCAGGCTTCGTGGATCAGCCCGAACCCGTGCAGCCGTCCACCCGAGAGCTGGCCGCCGGCCGTGTTCAGCGGCAGGACGCCGTCACGCGCGATGGTGCCGCCGCCCTCGATGAAGGGCCCGCTCTCACCCCGCCCGCAGAACCCGAGCGCCTCGAGCCAGACGATGGCCAGCACAGAGAAGCCGTCGTAGAGCTGTGCCGTGTCCACGTCGGCCGGCGTCAGCTCGGTGCGCTCCCACATGGAAGCGGCGGCGTCGCGGGCGGCCATGGAGGTCATGTCGTCGAACTGGTCCCAGCTCGGGCGCCCGCGCAGCGCGGTACCGAGGGCGTTGATGTGGACGGCCGGGTGGTCGAGGTCGCCGGCGATGTCGCGGTGCGAGACGACGACAGCCGTCGAGCCGTCGCACGGCGCGTCACAGTCGAAGAGGCACAGCGGCGTCGTGATGATGCGCGCCGCCAGGTAGTCGTCGAGCGACAGGGGATCGGTGTAGATCGCCTTGGGGTTCAGCGCGGCGTTGCGGCGGCCGTTGACGGCGATCTGCCCCAGCTGCTCGCGGGTCAACCCGAACTCGTGCATCCGGCGCTGCCCGACCATGGCGATCCAGTTGGCGGCCGACACCGCCCCGAAGGGGAGCGACCACTGCATGAAGCTGCCGAAGCGTGGCGCGCCACCGCGCCCGCCTCCGGACCCACCGATGCCCTGGCGTCCGCCGGTGCCCTGCGCGGTGCCCTCGGTGACGGTCCGGTAGACGAGGACGTGGCGGGCCAGACCGGCCGCCACCGCGAGCGCGGCCGCCATGACCGCCCGCATCTGCGCCGGCCCTTCGCCACCGCCGTCGTGCCAGTTGAGCGACAGGCCCAGGGCGTCCTGGACCTCCGGCGAGGGCGGCCCGCCGAAGCCCGGCGTGCCGGCACCCATGCCGGGGTAGGTGGAGAGGCCGTCGATGTCGTCACGGCTGAGGCCGGCGTCGGCGATGGCGTCCAGGGCCGCCTCCACGGTCAGGTCGAGGTCGGATCGACCCAGGCGGCGCCCCACGGCGGACTGGCCGATGCCCGAGATGACGGCCCGGCGCTCAAGAGGCTCCTCGACCGGCGACGGGCTCACGACGCGCCCTCGGGCGTGAAGAGCGGGAGCCACACGTCCTCTGCCTGCTCGAAGACCACGCGCACCGGCATGCCGATGCGGACGTCGTCGGGCTCGATGTCGACCAGGTTCGTGGTGAGCCGCACGTCGGGCTGCTCGTCGATCGACACCCAGGCGATGATGTAGGGGTCGCTCCCCGGTATCCACTGCTGGTGGTTGACGGTGAACGTCTCGACGTGGCCGCGCCCGCTGACCGCCTCGGGGGCCAGGTCCCGCGAGAGGCAGCGCGGGCAGACGGGTCCCGGCGGGTGGATGAAGAACCCGCAGGCGTTGCAGTGCAGCAGCCGCAGCACGCCGTCCTCGCCGGAGGTCCAGTAGAAGGCGACGCCGTCGTCGAGGCGCGGCAGGAGACGCAGCATTGGGCCATTGGCAACCATGGCGGCATGTTGGCACACACGACCGGACCGGCGCCCCCCCGACCCCCGACCCCTCACCCCCCGACCCCCCGACCCC
>Ga0181536_10000276_pt1 | contig 61382 bp, 58 predicted proteins | sample PEATcosm2014_Bin_41_FD_121105 | JGI IMG/M metagenome (GOLD analysis project Ga0181536, IMG submission 121105) | Peatland microbial communities from MTU Mesocosm Facility, Houghton, MI, USA - PEATcosm2014_Bin17_60_metaG | ecosystem: Environmental > Terrestrial > Soil > Wetlands > Peat | place...
AGGCCATTGAAGGATGCGGGTGAATTCGTTGTCGGTTGGCAATTCACGAGTTTAACCAGATTAGCCCGCGTCGCCGAGATCCCGCCAATCCGCCACTTCCACGAATTCCTGCGCAGAGCCAGATAATGCGAACCTTCTGGCAGGGCTGGGACCCTTGCGCGCCAAGTGTTTGGAGGGATAAAAACCTCCCGCATTATTCGCCGTGCCACTTGCTGTTTCGAGCCGCAGAAGGGAGCCCCGCCATGACGCACCATCATCACGAAATTGAACCTGGAAATCTCGACCGCCGGTTGTGGGCTAGTGCGGCTCTCAACCTCAGCATCACGCTTGTCGAGCTCGCCGGAGGACTGTGGGCCGGAAGCCTGGCGCTGCTGGCTGACGCGGCGCACAATCTGGTGGATGTGGGAGCGTTGGGTCTGGCGATCTTCGCGCGCAGGTTGGGCCGGCGCGCACCCACACCGCGGCACACATATGGTCTCAAGCGCGCCGAAGTCGTCGCGGCCCTGATCAACGCGGCGGCGCTGATTGCGATCTCCGCCCTGATCGGGCGTGAGGCGGTGACCCGGCTTTTTCATCCAGAACCGGTGCGCGCCTCGGTCATGCTGGTTGCGGCGTCGGCAGCTTTTTTGGCCAATGTCGGCTCGGTTCTTCTGCTTCGCACGCACAGCGCCGAGGATATCAATGTGAGAAGCGCCTTCCTGCACCTGGCCCAGGACGCTCTGGCGTCGCTGGCTGTAGTGGTGGCGGCGCTTTTTGCCCGAACGGCGGCGGGCCGGTACGTTGACCCGGCAGCGGCGATTCTGATCGGAGTCGTGGTCCTTCGAAGCGCCATTTCGATCGTTTGGGAATCGTTGCGCACCTTGCTGGAGGCTGCTCCCGCGGGGGTAAATGTGGGGGAGTTGGCCGAAGAGGTAGCGCGGAGGTTCACCCATGTACGCTGCATCACGTCCACGCCTGGGAAGTCGGGCCGGGCCAGCGGGTGTTGACCGCCCACATGAAGGTTGGCGCAACGACCTTGCTTGAAGTAGAAGCCATTGCCGCCGAAGTGCGCAGCTTCCTGCATGAAGAATGGGGCATTACCCATGCCACCCTGGAAGCCGAAGCGAACGGTTGTGGCCGGGAAGAACTCCTGGGCGACTGGAAATGACATGGAGCCCGCGGATCGCGATCCATCAGCGCTGAAACTCGACGGTGGGGGAACTGTTTCCATGGGCCGCCTGCTGACCATCTTCCTAAAGATCGGCAGCATCGGTTTCGGAGGAAGCATGGCCGTAATCGCGCTCATGGAAAAAGAGTTCGTGCGAAAGCGCCGCCTGATCCCCCTCGATGAGTTCGTCCACAGCGTGGGACTGGGACAGGTTCTGGGTTCGTTTGCCGTGAACGTGGCGATCTTCATCGGTTACCGTCTATTCGGCGTCGCTGGTGCGCTGCTTTCGGCTGGCGCATTCCTGGCCCCATCGATCGCTCTCGTTATCATCTTGTCGGATCTCTATTTCCGCTACCACGCCGTGCCCGCGTTGCAAAGCGCTGTGGCTGGACTTGCTCCGGCTGTGATTGCCTTGATCCTGGATGCAGGCTGGTCGATTGGCCGCAAGGTACTCCGCTCATGGCCGGCTATGTTGATTGCGACCGGCGCCCTGGTGGCCGGAATCGCCCAGTGGAATGCGGTCTGGGTGCTCGTGACGGCAGGAGCCGCAGGCTTTCTCCTGCCCGCGAGATGGACTGTTCCAAGACAGCCGCCCCAGCCTGGAAAGGCGGCGGGCAACGGGGCTGTGAACTTGATACCGTTCGCCTTATTCGCCGCGGGGCCGGTGTCGCAACTGATAGCCACCTTCTTCAAGATTGGTGTGGTGTTTTTTGGCGGCGGATTTGTGCTCGTGCCCGTTCTCCACAACCGGCTGGTCACCCAACTCGGCTGGTTGAAGCCTCAAGAATTCCTTGACGGCGTTGCGATCAGCAATCTGACGCCGGGGCCGATCGCAGTTCTTGCCACTTTCGCCGGATTTCGCCTGGCCGGCATACCGGGCGCTCTGGCGGCTACGGTCGCGCTATTCGCTCCCGGCATCATGTTGATGCTGGCGATCAGTCACCAATACGGCCGTTTCCGGGATGACCATCGCGCAAAGCGCTTTCTGGCAGGAGTCAATCCGGCGGTTGCGGGTCTCATCCTGAGCGCAGCTCTGGTGCTGGGGCGGAGCGCCGTGATCTCGTGGCACGGGTACGCTCTTCTCGCGCTGTCGCTCTCGTTGCTTGCCGGTTTGCGATGGCATCCGGCGTCCGTCCTGGCGATCGGTGCGGCTGCGGGATATTTGGGGCTGCTCCCATGACCGATATTTCGGGGGAAACAACGATCTCAAGATTGGTCAAAATACTCCTTCTGGCTTCGTTGCCTTTACTGGCACTTGCGGAGACACCGGAACAGCAGCATGCGAGAATCCAGCGACTGGAGCATGCGGTTCTGGCGCCTTGCTGCTATACAGAACCCGTCGCGATCCATCAGAGCGAGGTCGCGCTCAAAATGCGACTGGAAATCGCCAAGTGGGTGGCGACGGGAAAGTCAGATCGGGAAATCATAGATACCTACGTCGGCTTGTACGGAGGCAAAGTCCTGGTGGATCCCCGGACAGTACCCCGCGGATGGACGCCGTTCGTTCCCTGGCTCGTCCTGGTTCTCGGAACGTTCGTGGTGGCCTGGTCGCTGAAACGCTGGCGTGCGGTCCCTAGGACGACGACCGCCTCATCCACCACGGAAGTCCCGAATCTGCCGGACGCCGACGACGAGTGACCACGTTAACCCACAGCGTCGTCGCCGAACCTGGCCACGCAGTACAGACCGTGATTTAGATTCCGATATCCGGGGGGAAGATGCCCATGCTTACGAAGAGAAGGCGGCAGGATATCCGAGTTCCCCTGTCTATTTCGGTGGACTCGCACTGTCCACGGGCAGGCCAGCCGCTTCATAAGCCGCCAGGCCGCCAGCCAGCGAGGAGACGTTCGTGTAACCCATCTTCCCGAGGACGTCCGCCGCGACCGCAGATCGTCCGCCGCCTTGGCAGTAGACGACGATGGGCGTCGACTTTTGAGGCACTCTGGATTCGATATTGACTTCCAGGACGCCACGTCCCACGTGAATCGCCCCCGCGATCCTTCGCTTGTTCCACTCGTTGTCTTCCCTGACGTCTACGAGGACGAGCGTGGGATCTTCTTTTCGAAGCGCCGTGAGCTTGTCGGCGCTGATTTCCCTGATGCGAGTCCTTGCGTCTTTCACGAGGGTCTGGAAAAAAGGAACACCTCCAACAGGGCTGGTGGCTGACGAGCCGGTTTGCCCGTTGATGGAGGCGCCTAACCAGAGGCCGCAGGCGGAGACCAGTAACACAGGTCGAATTCTCGTCATGAGAGGGTCCTTTCAGGCACTGAAACTGCCTCCCGCCGCGGATGATCCCGTGGAGGCACAAGACCACCGATGAAGACGGTCGCGAGCGGCTGCCGGGAGGTCGTGTGCAGGCCGCTTAAGCCCTTGTATAGCACACATTCGGTTCCATCGCCATCCAGCGGACGCGATCCAGCGGACGCGATCGACGCGATCGGGCGCCGCCGCATTCGCCGATGTCACGATTCGGCAAATCCTGCACCCTTGCGGGTGGAGGGCCAATGCGACCTGCTGGTTTCAAAACAATTCTTTGCCCGGTGGGTTTTAGCGAGCTCTCGGGCCACGCGCTGCGGCACGCCGCGCGACCGGCCGCGTGCGGGCGGCGCGAAGCTGGTTGCGATCTACGCTAACTGACTGTGGGCTAACTGGTTCGACGCGCCACCTTGCTTCGCCGAAGGCCGCATCGAGGAACTCACACCATTGCCATGCATGTCAAGGAAGCCGGCGACTTGTGCGCGAAGCACATCATTCATGGCGCTACCGTGGCGCCCCTATGCCCCGGAGGCGTCATCCCGGCAGGCGCTTCGCGAGCATCTTCTCATATGCCCTACGGAGGCCCGCCATTACATCCGGGTCGAGCCGCAGCACATCCCGGCATTGGCCTAGTTGGCGGCAGAGATTCACGCTGCGCTTGAGGCTTCGGACGAATTGGATACACGGCGGACAGTTCCGCAAGTGCTGCTCCAATTCCTCGCAGCTAGCAGGAGGCAACTCCTGATCCAGGTACTCCGACAAGAGGGCGAAAACCCGCTCGCATTCGTTCTCGGTCATGCTTGGCCTTCTCCTGTTAAGGTGCGAAGATACAGATCCATGCGCTGGCGCAGAGCCAATCTTGCGCGATGTAGGCGTGTCTTCACGGTATCTGCACTGATATCCAAAACCTCCGCGGCCTCCTCTGTCGTCAACTCTTCCACATCGCGAAGCAGCACCACGGTCCTATAGATCTCTGGCAACTCGCTAATCGCGGATGTCAGGGCACTCTGCAACTCTGAATCCAACAGCAGACTGTCCGGTAATCGAGACCAATCGGCGATCTCGATGCTCGCCGCCTCACCTTCACCATTTTTCCTGGGTCTCAGCTCGTCGAGCGACAGCTCCACCTTCGGCGCAAACACGCTTTTTCGTCTCTTCATCAGGCATTGGTTCTTTGCAATGCGGAAAACCCATGCCTTTAGCCGGGCGGGATCCCGCAGTTGATCGACGCTCTCGAAGACCTTCAGGAGTGTCTCCTGGGCGACCTCCTCCGCATCTTCGCGATGGCCACAGATCAGAAAGCTGTACTGCGACAGCCTGGCATGATAGGCATTCACGAATTGAGTGAATGCATCTCCGCTGCCGGCCAGCAGGTCCCGCGCCAGTTCGGCGTCCGTCTTCAATTCATTCTGCACATTAAGATCGTACCTCTAGCAGCCGCCGGCACGATCCAGGCTGAGTCATCCAGCCAACCCTCCGCAGTCTCTTCGACCCTTTCGTCTCCACGGCCGGTAGACTCCTGGCAACTCAGGGAGTATGGTGTCCATGGCACCGCCTCCAGACGGCTACGGCCAATCTCTTTTTCGCAGTGCAGACATGTGCCAGAAACACCTTCGTCGATCCGGCGCAAAGCGCCCCGAATCTCGCGAGGTAGTCTCGATTCCCGGTTGAGATAATTGAACCGAATCTCGCGTTCCATCGCGGGGCCGGTATCCTCGATCTGGCCGGCACTCTTCTCGAGTTGCATGCCCTCACCTCGAGTCGGATGCCCTCACGGTTCCGCAACGTCTTTTCAGCATCGCCTTGCTCCGCCTGGAGGATGGCCCTGAACCTTTTTCTATCGCGCAGTGTCATCGGAGCTTGCTCCACCGTTAAGAGTGATGCGGATTCTCGCTATCGGTGACAGCCAGCTCCGCATCGCCGGGTCCTCGCAGGGTGGTTGCCACGCTTCAGTGCCTGCCTGCATGCGTGTAGGAGGGAAGAAGGCGAGTGAAGGCCCATATGTGGCTGGCAGCTCTTCCTGGTTCCGTTTTCCCGTCATTCTGTTCCTCTGAATCAGTCGCATTGCAGCCGCAGGCGGCCCTGAGCGCGAGCCAGGCATTGCAGCGGTTTATCGCGTAGCCGATCAACGCGGATGATCGACCATCGTGGCCAGTCTTCCGAGGCTCCACAGAAACGCCGCGCTGCGGGCGCTCCAGCCTGCCCTTGGCGAGAGGGCAACGTGATTTCCAGCCCCGATTCCGATTCCAAGGGGGACGCCTTGGTAAGCCGGGGAGTGATTGGTATCTGGCGACGGAAGCGGGTGCCGACGGTTCCCGGCGCCCATTGCGCCACGGGCGCGAGCCGCGGACAAGAAAAGGCGTAAAAGCTATATGACGCTGGCACTTACCGATCATTGCGGCGATCTGTCACCCAACACATTTAATTGCATCTGAATATCTGAAACAGTACTTCGCTGGATCCTTCCACAGCGAAGCCGGCGATTGATTCGCGCTTGCCAGCACAATCGCCTACGAGCCGCAGATGCAATGAGAGGCGCCGATCCAGCGTTGTTTCCAGTTCGCCATGGCTTCGTCAGCGAGCGAAGCTGGTTGAATTTTGGCTTGATTGGCGGTTTGCTGGGGTTCGTTGTGGTAAGCGGCCTTGCCATCAGGCTGCTGCCGTTCAACGTCTTCACCGAGGTTCTGGTCTTGCTCCACACGGCGGCCGGCGTGCTAACGGCGGTTGCCTTGGCGATTTGGCTACTCAGCCATTGGCTGGGCACAAGGAAAGCGCCGCGCAGGCCCCGGAAGATCTCGGCTTACATCGGGTTTTGGTTGCTGGCAGCCAGCACTGTTGCGGGGTTCGCGGTGACGTGGCAGGCGTTGTTTGGGCTGCACATGAGCCGGGGTTGGGCGCAGGTGCATCTGTGGACAAGCGTTTTCGCAATCCCATTCCTGATACACCACCTCATTCCAGACAAGGAGACGATCGAGCAGCCGGGAAGCCCCCTTCCGGATTCCCGGCCGGGTAGGCGCCGGATGTGGAAGTGAGCGGCGGTGCTTTTCGCTCTGCAACTGGTGTTTAGCGGCGTGCTCGCGACTCTCGGCGGGCGCGGCGAGGGCGAACCCCTTGGACTGCAGGCGTCCCACGACGGTACTTTCGCGCCAAGTAACGCCGCCACCGAAAACGGACGCCCGCTTCCGGTTGGACTGCTTGCGAACTCCGAATCCTGCGGCGCTGCCGGATGCCATACCGCCATTTACCAGGAGTGGCGCGCCAACGCCCACCGCTGGTCCGCTGAAGATCAGTTTTTTCAAACCGTGCGTGACGCCATGACGGAGCTGCACGGCCGCAGCGTCAGCGAAAAGTGCAGTGCGTGTCACGACCCGGTTTCGCTGCTCTCCGGGTACAACGACCCAAGCCTGGGGGCGGGCGCTCCGGGCTATCGGGAAGGGGACTCCTGCGTCGTCTGCCATGCGGTGCGGAGGGTGGACGAAAGGGGAATTGGAAGCTACGTTCTGGGCGTCCCGAAGCGTTATCTCTGTGACGCCGCCGGGGCGGGTGTAACCCGTAGCATTAACCATTTTCTGATCCGCGCCTACCCTGCGCAGCACTCCCGCGACTACAGCCTCGCTCCGGTCCGCAGGGCCGACTCCTGCGCGCCATGCCACAAAGAATACGACGTAATCGTCGAGCAACAGGGGCCCGTGCAGGTGGAAACCCAGTATGACGACTGGAAGCAGGGCCATTGGAATACCGAACGCGATCCCCGGAAGCGCCTCCGCTGCCAGCAGTGCCACATGTACTACCTGGAAGCGGGCAAGGACGCCCTGGCGGATCCCTACGATTTGAAAGCGGGCCTCGGCCGCCAGTATCGCAACCATTTTTTCGCGGCGGCTAACCAGTTCATGCCGGAAGCCCTGGGATCGCCGGAAGCCGCCGGCCAAACTCAGCGGGTCACAGAGTGGCTGCAGGGCCAGCGGACCATTCCCGAAATCCGGACGGTGTGGCAACAGGGGCCGGTGGTGGCTCTCAGGATAGATGCGCCACTCACGGCCAGGCGGGGCGGCGAGGTGCGGCTTAGTGCCGTATTGTCGAACAACAAGGCCGGGCATGGATTCCCGACCGGGCCGCTCAACATCGTGCGCGCCTGGGTGGAACTGACGGTTTACGACTCCACCGGCAAAGAAGTCTTCCATTCCGGCTTGCTGGACGCGGAAGACCACATTGAACCGGGTTCGTATGTTCTGAAGCCCCTGGCGATCAATCTGCACAGCCAGATGATCCTGGAGCCGGATCTGTGGCATCCGGCAGGTCCCAGGTACCGCCCGGCGATTCTGGCCGGACAATCCGCGACATACGGCTACGAGTTCCGCGTGCCGCCCGGAGCGCGGGGGCCGCTGGCGGTGCGGGCGCGGCTGCGGTACCGCAAGGCGAACCAGTATTTCATGGATTCGGTTTACCCGTCTGGCCATCGGACGGCGCGCATTATGGACATTTCCTCTAGCGGGGCCGATATCGAGCTGGCGGAAGACCTGTCGGCAGAAAGTCGGTGAGGAGAGGAAGCTTATGAGTTCGACAATCAGCAGACGCGATTGGCTGCGGTGGACTTCCGTCGCCGGGGCGGTAACCGCGGGAGCGGCCAAAGCCGCCGAACCCGGGCGGCCGGGCTGGCAGGGCTCGCGGCGCGTGGAACAGATCGCCACCAACTGTGAAATGTGTTTCTGGCGCTGCGGCGTTCTGGCCGAAGTGCGCGACGGTAGGGTGGTCAAGCTCGAAGGTAACCCCGACCACCCCCAGACCGAGGGGCGGCTGTGTGCCCGCGGAAATACCGGCTCGCAGTTGCTTTACGATCCCGACCGTCTTAAGCGTCCCAGGCTGCGCACCGGCGCGCGGGGTGAGGGCAAGTTTCAAGAGATTTCCTGGGAGCAGGCGCTCGATTTCCTCGCGGCACGGATGAGCGATCTCAAACGCAAATACGGCGCCGAGAGCCTCGCGTTTTTCCCCCACGGCGTGGCTTCCAGTTTCTTTGCCACGCTGATGAAAGCTTTCGGAACGCCGAATAGCGCCGAGCCGGCGTTCTCGCAGTGCCGCGGGCCGCGCGAGGTGGGTTACGCGCTCACGTTTGGATCCGGACTCGGCTCGCCGGAAGCCGGTGGACCTCGAGGAATCCAAACTCATCGTACTGATCGGTTCCCACATCGGCGAGAACGTGTTTACTTTCCCAAGTGACCGCATTCAGCACGGCCCTGGAACGCGGAGCCAAACTGATCGTGGTCGATCCCCGGTTTTCCGTCGCGGCTGCGAAGGCCGACTGGTGGCTGCCGATCCGGCCGGGGTCCGACATCGCCCTCCTGCTTGCCTGGATGAACGTGCTCCTGGAAGAAGGGAGTTACGACAAGGATTACATCGCGCGCTACGCCAGTGGCTTGCGGGAAGTTGCCGCGCACGTCCGCGAATTCACGCCGGAATGGGCGGAAGGCATTACGGAACTGCCCGCCGGCCAGATTCGTGAGACGGCGCGCGCGATGGGCGCCGCGAAACCGGCTGTGGCGATACATCCGGGAAGGCACACGACCTGGTACGGCGACGACACACAGCGCGCCCGAGCCATGGCGATCATAACCGCCCTACTGGGAAGCTGGGGCCGGAAGGGCGGGATCTTCCTCCCCACGCCGCTGGGCACGGGCGGATTCCCACTGCCGCCATTCCCGAAGCCCGCGCAGGAGCGGGCGGACGGCGCGGGCACGCGCTATCCACTGGCATCGGAGGATCAGGGGCTGACGCTGGGGCTGGTCGAGGCTACTCTCACGGAGAAGCCGTATCCCATTAAGGGCTGGATTGTATACGGGCAGAACGTCCTCGAGAGCATTCCGCAGAGGGAGCAGACGCTGAAGGCCATCGGGAAACTCGACCTGATGGTGGTCGTGGATGTGATGCCGGTGGAGCAGGTCCAGTACGCCGACTTGGTGCTGCCTGAGGCGACCTACCTGGAGCGGTACGATCCGCCGGCGGTGGTCGCCAGCGCGAAGCGTCCTTTCATCGCCGTGCGCCAGCCCGTCGTCGAGCCGCTTTACGATTCCCGGCCGGGATGGTGGATCGCCAGGCAGATGGCGCAGCGCCTCGGACTTGAAGCGTACTTCCCCTGGAAAACACCCGAGGAACACCTGGAGTCGATCGTCCGGCCACTGGACGTCAACGTGCGGCAGCTTCGCGTACGGGGCGCGGTGGCTTTCGCCGGGCGGCCATATATCGAGAACCGGCAAAACCGGAGACGGCCCGTTGTTCGCGACCGGGAGCGGCAGAATCGAACTCTACTCTCCGGTGCTGAAGGAACTCGGATTCGACCCCCTGCCCCGTTACACACAGGTGATCGACCCGCCATCCGGCTATTTCCGTCTTCTGTACGGGCGAGCGCCGGTCCATTCATTCGCCCGCAGCGAAAACAACGCCTGGCTGGATGCCCTCATGCCCGAGAACCAGGTCTGGATCAATAGCGACGTCGCCAAAGACCTGCGGCTTGACGAAGACCAGCGGGTGGTCTTGGAAAACCAGGACGGTGTCAGGAGCCTACCGGTCGCGGTACGCGTCACGCCTGGCATCCGGAGGGACTGCGTGTACATGGTCCACGGCTTCGGCCAGGAATCGCGGGCCTTGCGCCGCGCCTACCGCAAGGGGGCTTCCGACACGCAGTTGATGACCCGCATCAGCATCGACCCCGTAATGGGTGGCACCGGCATGCGGGTGAATTTCGTGCGCGTGCGGTCGGCCGCAGAGGCAGGTTAGGGAGAAAACTCATGGCGCGATACGCGATGGTCGTCGATTTGCAAAAGTGCGTTGGCTGCCAGTCCTGCACGGTCGCCTGCAACTCCGAGTGGGAGGTCCCGCTGGGATATGCGCGGACCCATGTGAGGTTTGCGGGACCTGAAGGAACTTTCCCGCGTCTGGTGGCGAGTTCCTACATCGCCCAGTGCAATCACTGCGACCACCCCTCTTGCGTCGAGGCTTGCCCGACCGGCGCGACCTTTCAAAACACGGATGGGATCGTGAAAATCGACCGCAGCCTGTGTATCGGTTGCGGTTTTTGCGTGGAGGCGTGCCCGTACGATGCCCGCTATCTGAACCCAGTTACTAATAAGGTAGACAAGTGCGATTTCTGTTCCAGCCGCATTGACAAGGGCTTGCAGCCGGTCTGCATCACGACGTGCATCGCGCACGCGAAGTATTTTGGCGACCTCGAAAACACGGCCAGCGACGTTTTCCATTTAGTGTACGAGCGCGCCTCGCGGCGCAATGAGACCGCCCAAGTCCACATCGGTCCGAACGTCTACTACCTGGGCAAGAAGAAAAGCGTCGACCTTGCACTCGCCACGTTCTCTCCGCGCCTGCCGCGTCTGCTCACACAAGGCCGGCTGTGGCGCGGCCTGGTTAGACCGCTCGTGCTGGGAGCCATCGGCGCGACCTTTTTGGGCCAGGCGGTCGCCTTCTTCCATCAGTTGATGAAAGGCGAAAAGCAGTTTGACGAATAGGAGGACCACCGATGACGAAGCAAGCTTTGCCATTCGAACCTGTTGCCCTCACTGGCGAACAAGCCGAGGCGATGGCGCAGAGGCAGTTCAAGAAACACCACGTGGCCATCGTGCTGCTTCACTGGTTCAATGCCGTCGTCTGGCTGCTGGAACTGGCTACTGGCGGAGCGCTCATCTCGTCTGCCTACTTTCGTGTGGCGCCCGGCTGGTATATCGAGATGCTGAACTCCATGTTCGGTTCGCGCGCCAACCTACTCCGCTTTCACATCGTTCTTGGCGTCACCTGGACTACGGTTTTCCTGGTTTATGGCCTATTCGGGTTCCGGACATACCTGGAAATGGAGGTGCTCCAGCGCGAGGTGGGTCTGGATCGCGACGACTGGCGCTGGCTGAGGGTCCGCCTGCTAAAGATGATGAACCGCACCAGCGAGTTGCTGCCACCGCAAGGCATTTACAACGCCGGCCAGAAACTCTTCGCGGCGTTGGTCTACTGCATGATCCCGGTGATTATGGTGACCGGCATGACCATGGCCTTTCATTTGATCGGCACGACCGCCGTGCAATGGGCGGTGGTGCTGCACTTTGCGGCGGTCGGGTTGGTTGTATCGGGCCTGATCATTCATGTCTACATGGGCGCGGTTTTCCCCGAGGAACGCCCCGCGTTCTTCTCGATGATCACCGGCACAGTGAACGAACTTTTCGCGTACCGCCACCACTTGAAGTGGTGGAGAGAGGTCAAAATGCAAGAACAAGCGTGGGAGCGGGAATGGGACGTCCCACCAGGGAGCCCTCCGCGCACCGAATTACCGCAGGCTGCAAGTCCGCCCGCAACAGCCGCGCCGCCGGCTGCCAGGACCGGTCCAGGCGAATGGATTCGACGGGCTCTCGGTCAGCCTTCCTACTGGCCTCCTTATGTGGCAGGCACGGGGCTTGGGCTTACGCTGCTCGCAGCATTCATCGTCATGGGCCAAGGACTCGGGGCCTCCGGTGGCTTCACCCGATATCTCGTGTCGCTCATCGCTGCCGTTGCTCCGGGTTATGCGGTAGGCAACCCATACTGGAGCAACTACTATCAGCCAGGAGAGTCGCCACTGATGGACTTCCTGGTGTTCGAACTGATCGGCGCTGCGTTCGGCGGATTCGTCTCCGGATGGCTAAGCGGACGGCTCCGGCTGGACGTGGATAAGGGACCGCGCATCTCGCGGCGCACGCGTTATGCGCTCGCTCTCGGCGGCGGCATCCTTACGGGTCTGGGAGCGCGTCTGGCTCGCGGCTGCACCAGCGGCCTGGCTCTTTCCGGCGGCGCGGTGCTATCGGCTGGAGCGTTTGTCTTTATGATGGCCGTGTTCGCGGCGGGTTTCGCCGGAGCGTACTTTATGCGGAGGTACTGGTTATGAACGCCCCTTTCGTCTCCACGTTTTCCATGCCCGTTTTCATTCTGGTATCGCTGATCCTGGGCTTTTTCTTCGGGTTCTTCCTAGAGCGCGCGGGATTCTCCAGCGCGCTGAAGCTCACCTCGCAGTTCTATTTTCGCGATTTCTCGGTCCTCAAAGTGATGTTTACCGCGATCGTCGTCGCCATGGTCGGCATCGGCTATTTCGCCATGCTTGGCTGGTTGGATATGAGCCAGGTGTTTGTGCCCCCGGCGTTCATCTGGCCGCAACTCGTGGGCGGGTTGTTGCTCGGCGCGGGCTTTATCGTCGGTGGGTACTGCCCCGGCACCTCGTTGGTGGCGGCCGCCATCGGCAAGCTCGATGCTCTCTTTTTCATCGGGGGCATCTTCATCGGGAGCCGGCTTTCGAGCGTTTCAATTCATCCGGTTCGCTCGGGCCGCTCACGCTTCCGGTTTGGCTCAATGTCAACACGGGAATCGTCGTACTGGCGATTGTCCTCGTGGCGATCGGCGCGTTCTGGGCGTCGGAGATGAGTGAAGGCCCGTGGAAGCTGTTTGCGCGCACTTACGGCAGAGCGCAGGAAGGAGAGAAACAATCATGAGATTCGAGCTGAGACTGGCCGGCAAGCGCCTGGCGGCCGCAATCATCATCTTGCTTGCCGCGGTGCTTGCGCTGGCCGCCACCATGGCGAAAGGCACGGGCGCCGGGCCGGTAAATGCCGATGCCATGGCCCAGGCGATTGATGCCGAAAAGGATCATGTGACGCCGGGCGAACTAGCCCGCTGGATACTGGAGAAGCGGCAGGACTACCAGTTGATCGATATCCGGCCCCAGTGGCAGTTCGACGACTACCACATTCCGGCGGCCGTCAACATCCCGCTAACCACTCTTTTCGAGGATGCCGGGCTGAAGCAACTTTCCCGCGAGAAGAAGATTGTGCTCTATGGCTTCGGTGCAGGACACGCCGCCCAAGCGCAACTGCTGCTGAGCATGAAAGGCTATCGGGCATACTCGCTGCGCGACGGCATTGTGGATTGGTGGGAGGTGATCATGACGCCATCAAGTATCCGCAGCGACCCACCCAACCCGACTGGTTATCGCGAAGCAAAACAATTGCGCGAGCATTTCATGGGCGCCGCAGGCCCCGCAGGGAGCGCCGCGGTTGCGCCGGCGGCCGTGTTGCCCTCGCCAACCGTACAGCCCGCGCCCCCAAGCACACCGCCGAAAAACAAGCTGAAGCTGGGACACGGCTGCTCGTAGTAGTGGAGGCGCCGATTGAAATCCTCGCCGGCCGCGTCTTTTCCAGCCGTTGGTGGCATCCAGAACGAGCAGAACGGCTTCCGGGCGGGGTGTGCCGGTATGGCGTCCATGTAGCACATCATAAGCCACTTGCTCATCTTCCGAGCGCGGGGGGGTGCTTAACCGTCTTGGGGAAAACCGCTCCCTGACGGTCGCGGCTCGGTAATGGTAGCGTTGATTTCGCAAGGTTTACTGAGCCGCGACCGTCAGGGAGCGGTTTCTGTCAATCAGAAATCCCCAAATCGGTTAAGCACCTAGCGCGGGGCGAGGCTATAAATGCCGGGCAGGTCGATGATGCCAACCTTGCGTCCACCCGGAAGAGCGGCTAGGCCGGTGTGCTGTTCCACGGTCACGCCCGGAAAATTAGCGACCTTCTGGCGAAGCCCGGTCAGGCGGTTGAACAGAGTGGTCTTGCCAGAGTTGGGCGGACCGATCAGGGCAACAAAACGGGGAGATGCCGCGGAATTGCGAAGTTCCTCGAAGGGCGGATCTCCGAGGCTGCAGTCTGCGCCGCAATCGCGACAATCGCTCACGGGATGAACGGCTCGTCCGCGGGCCGCACCGTTAGCCGCATAGCGGTTTCCCGGCGGAGTGCGATTTCCGCGCTATCCACTCGGAACACGGTGGGACCCCCATAAGCGCTAAGTTAAGTCCAGACGGGCCTGTTTTCAACCTCCAGTCGCAGGCCGGAGCCTCTGATTCCCGAACATTTTCAACTGGAAATGTTTTTATCTTAGCGCTTATGGTGGGACCCCCTCCGGGGGCACTGCACCCGGCAACCACCCGGGCACCAGGCAAAAAACCCAATTCCATGAGGCGGCGGGCATCCTCGTCAGGAAGGTCGAGGCCGTCCAGGATGGCCTCCTCGCCCCGCCGCCGATCCACCAGCGTGGTGCGTCGCTGGGCCCGCTTGTTGCCACTGAGTTGCAACATGATACCAGTATGAAAGAGTCTGAAATGTCTGTCAAGGGGATCGCCCCCCGTCCTCCGCCATGGCGACCGCCTGGCGGCCGTCGGACGCTTCGGCAACTACCCTCAAACCGGGTTGGCTCTCCAGCAGCAGGCAGAGGACTTGGCGGACAACCTGGCGATCATCCGCCAGCCGGATGCGAATGGTATACATGAGACCGTCTGTACGCATTACTCCCCCGACTGAGGCGCCTCGGAGCCCCGCGTGTCTGTCCTCTGGAAAATGGAAGCGACTCCTGGCGCGCTCGCAGGTTAGTGCTGGCAGCGGCAGAACTCTCCGTCTGTCGTTTCCAGGCTCCCTCTCAAATAGGCGGCGACTGCATCTTCCGCCCGGCGGGGAGGGGCGATGGCAATCACACTGACGCCGCCGCACTTGAGCGCCTCGGCGGCCCGAGCGCCCATCCCCGCGCAGATCACGGTGTCACAGCCGTTCAGGGCCGCGAGAATCCCGGCGTGACTGTGCGTTCCGCTCTTGGCCGAGGTATGGCCGCAAGTTCCAGGCGGGTGCGAGTGTTGTGCGGCATTTGCCCGCGTCTCGACAGCCATGATTTGGCCGTTCTCGATTTCGTATATCAAGAAGCCGGCACTTCGGCCGAAGTGCTCCGAAATCGCCACGCCGTCGTTTGTGGGTACTCCAATTCTCATCGAGTGACTCTCCTCGTCGTTTGCTAATTGAGCTGTCTGGACCTTGGCCCTTCGGCCGCGACCAGGCCTGCGTGCGCCAGATGTCTTCGCTTGCTGAGGACGATCTCCTGAAAGACCTCGCGCAACCGTGCCAACCCAAGCCGTTCGGCCATGGCCAAACGGTGTTGGTAGTGCGTCACCGCCGATCGCGCCTGGATGACGTATTCCTCTATCGATTCGGCAGCGCGCCTTCCGAATTGCCGCCGGGGCGCGGGCCCAGGAGGAATCCCGCCCAGCCATAGCACCTCAGCGGCCAGCGCTGTAGCGTTCCTCAGCGCGGCCGCCGCGCACCGGTCGGCACGATTGCGGATCGATCCGCGATACTGTTGTGGCGCCGAATCCGCCCGCTGCAAGCAGTCTTCGGCCATTTCGACCTCGTACAGGATGTCCGCGTTGAGGGCCGCAATGAGACCTTTGTTGGCGGTAGTGCAGTTCCATTTCATTTGGAAACACCTCCAGCGGCCTTACCGCCCGACTTCGCCATTACGGTCTCCGGGCACGGCCCCAGTTGTCTGGCGCGGCCCCGCGTCTTCCACCCTCGATGTCCCATTCCGAAGTCACCCATCCGTTCTCGTCAATCTGACGGAGCGTTCTGTAAAGAGCGCAATTCCGATCCCAGCATCCGTCAGCGCATGCTGGCGCAGATCGCTGGCTCGCGCGTGTCCACGGCAGCGGTCCTCTCCTTAACAGGAAAGAGCAGTACTAGTTCCACGAAACGGTATAGATTGCCCATGGCGCAGGTGCTGGGATGTTTGGTCTTCGCCACGCGGGCGAGCGCGACAAGGCAAGTCGGTCGTTCTCCTCGACAATATGCTAGCATCTATGTAATTATAGATGCAATATACATCTATTGTTTCAAACTCGGAAGTAAGGTACCCCATTCCCGTGCCGTCTTTCTGAACCGGGGATAACGCTGGCGGTCGAATTCGTAAGCGGCCGCTTGGCCCAACGCGTTGTTTCCGGACGTGATCGCGGCGAGAATCGCGGACACCGCTCCCGCCGCTCCCTTGCAGGCAGACAGCGCGTTCAAGCACACGAAGCTCGCCAACGGCATCGAGGTGATGGTGCCGATTCAGCCCTGCGCTGCCGCAGGATGGTGTCGGAATCGAAGATCGTGATCGGCATGTGTGCGAGTATCCTGAACGCGGCGCTCTACCGCCACATCATTCAAAAGAGGCCCAACGCGATGATCCCCGGGCTCAGCCGATTCCTGCGCGCGGTGTATCAGGGCCAAGCGCAGGCACAAAGGGCTCCTGCGTTTCCGAGATCGTGTGTTCTGGCAGACCGGTGGGGTTCGGTATCGGGTTGTTGGGTCCGCCGGTTCCGACCCGGGCCGAATAATGCCAACAACTTATGGCGGATTTCACTGACTGGTCGCGCACCTGTTCCAGGCGTGTTAGCACGCAGACAGATGGACCAGCTTCTACATTGCCGCGAAGCGCTGGGCTTCCAGATAATCGATGGCCTTATTGACGGGCTGCTCCACCTCGTTCTGGATTAGGCCGCTGGGCCAGGTGATGCGCACGGCATCGACGATCTTGTACGAATTCACGCCGAACAGCATCGGGACGCCAAGGTAGGTGCGCTTCTGATAGCTGGAGCCGGTCTTGATCTCGACCTTCGCGCCGGGCGCCACCTTCATATTCTTGACGCCGTTGAGCCCCGCCAGCAGCCAGTTGTTATGGATTTCGGTGGCGTTGTGCAGCAGGTGCAGGGAACCATCGCCCGCGATCAGCGCTACGTCGGCGCGGCCATCGCGATCGAAATCGGACTCGACGACCGCCACTGCCACGGGGATTTCGACGGGCGTCTTCTCGAAGTGATCCAGTCCCAGGTTGCGGAAAACACCGTTGGCCGCCAGCAGGTCACCGATGCCGCGATTAGCCAGATCGGCGAAGGTGAGCGGACCTTTGGCCTCCAAGCCCGCCAGCGGTTCGAGCTTCCCCTGATGGTTCAGCAGCAGGAGGCCGTCGGCCGCCAAGTCCGTCCAACTATCGTTGTTCACATCGAAGGCGGTTAGCCCCTTGGCGCCCGCCGGCAGGGTGTCGAGCGGCACAGCTTCATACTTACCGAGCAAGCGGTCGCGGTAGAGGACGCCCGTGCGGTCGCGGTACGACACTGCCAGATCCATGCCGTTGGTGTCGGCGATCAGATCGATCATGGTGGCGTCGATGGCGTTGCCCTTTACGAACGGGAACGCGGCGGTGTCATCGCTGAAGCCAGCCTCGCCGTTGTTGCGCGCGAGCGCGGCGGTCTCGCCCAGCAGGATGAGGTCCAGATCGTAGTCGTGATCGAAATCGATCCACACGGCTTTGACGAAGTGCCCGGCAGGTAGCTTCAGCGCGGACTTCTCGAACTTGCCCTTGTTGTTGTGGTACAGCGCGGCGCCTGCGGCCGTGATGACGCAGAGGTCCGGCAGGCCGTCGTTATCGTAATCGCCGGCGGCGATGGAGACGATGTCCTTGATACCGTCCAAGCCCGCATCGGCCACCAGCGTGGTTCCATTTCTGTAAAGCTGCGCTCCGCTGGACGACCAGGCGAGCAGATCGGGGCGGCGGTCGCCAAAGGCATCCAGAACCAGCAGACCGGCGGTGGCGGAGTCAAAGCCGCCGGCCAGTTTGCGATCTTCGAATTTCGGCGGCGGCGACGGCTCGCTTTCGGGCCGCGGCGTGATGGGATCGTAGATTTCGGCGTAGTAGCTCCACTCCATGTCTTCCGGAATGACGGCGCCTTCGGTTAGGGCCTTCAACTTCTGGAAGATCTCCAGTTCGCGGGCGGCGTCGGCTGCGCGGCCTGCCTGGCGATAGAGATTATAGAGCTGGAAATGCGGCGCGGCGAGATTGGGGTTGAGCCGCCCGGCGGTTTCAAATTCGCGTACGGCGTCGTCGCGCTTTTCGGCGAGCTTAAGCAGCAAGCCCAGGTTGTAATGCGACACCGGCTCGTTGGGGACCAGCCGCAATAGACCTTCGAACTGGGCGACGGCCTGCGCATACTCGCCCTTGTTCTTGAAGACTATCCCCAAGTTGAACCAGGTGTGCGGGATTTTGGGATCCAGTCTTTGCGCGCGTTCCAGTTCCGCGACGCCTTCCTTGGTGCGACCGGCCTTCAGCAGCGCCAAGCCGTAGTTGATATGCTCGCGGGCCGAATTGGGCGCCAGGTCCAGCGCCTTTTTGAACTCGTCGACGGCCTGCGGCTGGGTGGTGGCGTTCTCGTAAAAGGCTTTGCCCAGATTGCGGAAGCGCCCCATGCGATCCTGTTCGACGCGCGATGCGTCGGCGCCTAAGAGCAACACGAGAGCCGCAACTGAGGGGATGACGACGCCGATCCAGGCGCAAATTCGCTTCATTTCATTGATGACCCCAACTTCAGCGTTCACTTCATTATGCAGCAGGGCGTAGTGGCTCACCGTCATCGGTTCGGGCGTAGCCCAAGGAGGAGTCCGCCCAGCAATAGCGCCTTAGCGCCCAGCGGCTGTAGCGCGCCCGCCGCGCCCTGAAGAGCGCGATTCTATTTGGTCCCGGCATCCGTCAGGGCATGGTGGGTCTTAGCGCGTTGTTTCCTTGACAACATGCTAGTATCTATGTGAGTATAGATGCAAGATACATCTATTGGGCACGCTCGGAAGCGAGCTGCCTCGAAGTTTAAGGAGGTTGAGCGTATGAAGTGGATTACGGTCGCCACCACAATCGCGATGCTCTGTGGCTGCGGCGCCGTATCGGCCCCCGGGTACGACTGCTGTCACCATGGTCACGATGGAGACTGCTGGGGGTGCGATCATTCTTCCTGGGATTGCGATCATCACGCCCCTCAGGCAAGAAACCGGCCATTGCCAGAATCGGGGCGGTCCAGCGCCCCCGCGAGCCTGCAAACCCTGGAAGGCCGGGTCGTCGAGGTGGTGTATTTGCCCGGAGCGGCGGCCGACAGCGGCATGGTGGAGATTAAGGTGCAATCTGCCGGCCAAGCCACGCTCGTCCGGCTGGCGCCGTCGGGGTTTCTGAAGCGGGGCGGCATGCTCCTGCAAGAAGGCGATACCGTTATGGTGAAGGGATTCCCCGTCGCCGGCATGGAAGGGGATCTCATCGTCGCGGCTGAAATCCAAGGTAGGGACAAGCAACTCGCCCTGCGGGACGAGCGTGGCCGGCCAGTGTGGTAGCAATCCAGTGGCTCGGCACAGCGTGAATCGTCCGGAAGTCCGTGCTGGAAGGCTTCAGGCGTCAGTCCTTGGGTTCCGCCATAAGCCTGCACGCCAGTTCAACCGCTGTCCTGACCAACTCCGTGCATCCGCTCTTCCTGTCCTGTTCGTTTTCGTAGCCGCTGATCAATTCCCAGCAGTCTATGGAATGGTGTTTCTCGCGAAACCCCTTGCAGAGTTCGCGGGCTTTGGCAGAAGCGACCTTCCTGGCCCCATCGTCGGGGCTTGTTCGCCCATAGGCAAGCCCCAATGCTACTGTTGCTCCGCTGAGGGCGCCGCAGGTCCTTTTGCATCCCATGCCTCCGCCCAGCGCGGTCAGTAATTGTACCGGAGCTTGGCCCACACCGGCCTGTTCGTGAATGGCCACGAAGACCGACTCCGCGCAGTTCCATCCCGAATGGAACAGTTCATCGGCTCTTTTCACCGCACTAATGGGGTCGATTGCTCTCATCGTAGCACCTTCACGCGGGTTTTCTCCTCGCTGCCGGGCCCTCGCTGGCCAAGCCCCGCGTCGCCTTGACAAAACGGCGCATGGACTTCGCAACGTGATCCAGGACCGCGGCCCATTCCTGCAAGTGGTCTTCCCCCTGGCGCGTCAGTTTGTAAACCCGGCGCGCCGGACCGCTCTTATCGGTTTCCCACTCCGACACCACGTTGCCGTTGACCTCCAAGGTCCGAAGCGTGCGGTACAAGGCGGCGCGCTCGATCGCCGCGTCGGTGAGCGAGTGCGCGTGGAGGTCGTTCCCCAGGTCGTAACCGTATGATCGCCCTTTCTTCTTCAACAAGAGCAGCACGACGGGCTCGACAAAGCGGTATAGATTGCCCATCGCGCAGGTGCACGGATAGTCGTGGCCGTGGCCACAGTTCTTCCTTCGCGGCATTCGAGCCTCCCGGATTGCTGAGTGTTGTTCTCGCTCTTTCCTTCTTGATTGTAACAGCGAAATAAAATAGATGTCATATACATCTATGAGCGGCGCACACACTTCCGCGGTCAATCGGATCTCGGAGGGGAGGTGAAAACTCGAAGCGATACGGCCCTGTGGTTCTGTCCCTGTTCATCCCATTCGATCACTCCCGTAACGGCGTGAGCCGGCGAGAGGGCCCGCACGGCATCGCGGATGCGTGGGCGATTCAGGCCGGCTGTCCGGATCGCGGCGATCACAGTATTGGCGGCATCATAGGCGTGAGCGGCGGTGTAGTCCGGATATCTTCCGTAACGGGTCAGGAATTTCGTCCGAAATGCCGGGGGTATATCGCCGAGCGCCGGATACAGCACTCCATTGAGGCAAGGATCAGGATCAGATCGAGCGATCAAGGGGCCGCTCAGGAGGGTGCCCGCAAATCCGGCTTCGCGAATGGCCTTGATAAGAGCCGTGATCTGGCGCGCAGCGGCGACGACTACCATTGCGTCTGGCGCTGCCGCATCCAGTTCCCGCGCGATGCGGGCGGGGTCCTCCGTGCCCCCGGGCCACTCCAGGTGCAGCACGGGCGAAAGCCGGTCGTGTACAAAAGCAAGCTTCAGTTGATTCACAAATGCCCGCGAATCGTGATCGATTGCCGACACCAGCGCAAAATGCCTTCCGCGCTCCCGCAATTCGTGGCTGACCGCCGCGGCCAGGAGATCGTCCCCGGGTGCACACGAGAACATCCAGGGCACGCTGGCGGTGTGAATGCTCCGGTCCGTGGCAGCCGGATTGATCAGCGTCAGTTGGGCCTTGGCCACCACTTGCTCAGCCAGGTGCGTCGTGGCGCCATCGATTCCGCCGATGATCGCCCATACCTTGTCGCCGTACACTACCCGAGCGAGTTTTGCCACTCCGCCGGCCCAGGGATTCCGGTCCCAGGCGGGGATCAGCCGGAACGGCAGGCCGCGATAGCCACCCTGCCGGTTGGCCTCTTCGATCGCCAGGCTGGTACCCTGCCACATCTGTCCGCCGGCCTCATCCGCTGGATCCGGCGGACCGAAATAGGCGAGCCGCACCTCCTGGACGTCCGTGGGTTCGGGATCGTCGCGCCCCGGACCGTTGTAGGAGAGCGGCGTCTTCCGCGCGTCATGGTATGGCTTCGGGGCGGTCTCCTGCGCCAGTCCGGCTACGGCCAGGGCCAACAGGGCCGGCGCGAAGTGCAACCACCGCATGTCACACATAGGGCCTCAGTTCTGTGGAGGCGGGCTCATGGGATCGATCGCGCCGGTCGCCCGGTTCACGCGGTCGCGGGCCGGAATATAGCCGCGCGGGATATTCATGTCCTCGCGCGAGTGGTAGTGCCAAGCGCCGTTCTCGAATCTCGCCAGGAACACCTCACCCAGATCGGCCAATGCCGCGCTGAACGGAATATCATGCGTTACGCCGGGCCATGGCGCAGTGCGGTAAGCCAGCACATCGCGGATCTTGGCCCGGTTCAATCCCGCCACTTGAATGGCCCAGATCACCATGTTCATTCCATCGTAGGCGTGCGCCGCGTAGGTGTCGGGCTCCGCGTTGAAACGATCCCGGAACGCCGCGCGGAAATGATCGAGCTTCGGATCTTTATGATCGGGGTCCCAGGGATACGCGCAGATCACACCTTCGGCGTTGGCGCCCGCGGTTTTCACAAACTCCGGCGACACGGAGCGGTCGCTGGCGAAGAACGGCTGGTTCATCCCCATCTTCCGCATCTGGTTCAGAATCAGCGCGCCTTCTGGGGCGTCGCCCCAGTGGACCACCGCATCTAGGTTGGCCTCTTTCATCCGTTCGAGTTGCAGCGAGAAGTCTTCGCTGCCCAGACGGTACGCCATTTCGATAATCACGGGATGCTGCATTCGCCGCGCGCTGCCGTTGATCTCACGCACACCGAAACGGCCGTAGCGGTTGCTGGCGCGGATAATCCCAATGCGGCTGTACTTCATTTTGCGGAGCATGTAGTCCATTAGCAAATATCCCATCTGCCGGTCGTCGCCGATACACCTCATCACCCAGGGGATATTGGTCTCAATGAAAGTCGGATCGGTATCCCCGGTGTTCATCATCACGATCTCGGCTTTGAGGGCCACCCGGATCGCGATATGGCTGTTGGCCCCGTCGATCGTACCCAGAATGGCCCAATCCTGGTTTTTGTAGGCCATGTTAATAATCTCGTTGCCGGATGCCCCCCAAAGACCGTTGTCGTTGCGGGTATCCATCTCGAACGGGATGTGGCGCCGGAAGTATCCACCGCGATCGTTCCACTCTTCCATTGCGAGTTTGGCGCCCTCGAGCATCTTGATGCCGAGAACCTCTTCATGGCTCTTGCCGCCCGTGGCCACCGAAACGGTCGACATGATCGGGCCGATAAACCCGATCTTCACCGACTTCAGTTCCGGCCCCGGTTCGGGAATCGCGCGCCCCGGACCGGTGTAGTCGATTTGTTTGAGGAAGAACTCCTTGTAAGGCTTGATCGCGCCGAACGGCTCATAGTCCACCGGGGTGTTGGCATACACCGTGTCTTGCCTGAGCCGCAGGTCGGGCGTCTCATAGGGCGAGAGGCCGTTGATCCGCCTCAGAACCTCGGCCGTGTCCGGATCGATGAGCGCCTTCAGTTCCGGCGGCATCGTCTCCGCGTTGCCGTCGGCGGTTTTTGCTGCCGCCTTCGGCGCTTGAGCGCGGGCTATCCCGCCGCCGAGCGAGAGAATTATCGCGAGCGTGCAAACCTGGAGTTTCATCGCACGGCCCCCTTCGTCATAGTCTTCGCCAATGTCTTCGGGCGTTGCTTTAAACCGGGGTAATAGCCTTCGCCGATTCCCCAGCCGAGGCCCTTGGCTGTGGCCACCCACACGTCGCTTCCGTCGATGTCATAGTTGATGATGAAGTTGTGAGGAATGGCGACAGGCAACTCCACCGTTTCCAGTACATCGCGGTCGCGCATGACCACCGCTTTGCCACCCTGGCCCTTGGTATCGCGGGTATAGGTCACCCAGGTGTTGGTCTTGAAATCGGTGACGGCGCTGGCCCCTTTGTCGGTGGCGAACCATGCCTCATCCGCGCTGCGGCCCTTGGCATTATTGATGAAATCGCTGGCCAGACCCGAGTCCTGATTGTAGTAACCGCGCCAATGCCTGCCGTCATAGCGGCAGGCGCCGAAATAGGTGGAGATCCACACCACGTCGTCGGCCGGGCTGGCGCTCGTCACGATGACGTGGACAATCCCGTCGTCGCGATACAGATCGATCTCCATCTCGCCGTCGGGGTCCAGGTAGTCCTTCCATCGGCCCGTCGCCAGATCGTACTCGAGCATGCCGCTCCCCCACACGGCCAGATAGACCTTCCCGTTCCCCACGGCCACGTTATAGTTCCAGATTTCTTCCATGGGAGAGTTCTTTTCGGTAAAGATGGCCCACTCTCCAGTTACGGTATTGAAGCGGCTCGCGCCGGCCGTGGTCGCGGCCCAGATGTATTCGTCCTGTACCGCGACGCCGTAGACGACGTCGTTCACCAGTCCGCTGTTCAACTGATGCCAGTGGTCGAAGCGGCCGCCACTGAACCGGGCGAGGCCGCCGCCAAACAGGCCGAGCCAGACGTCACCTGTTTTCTTGTCGACGTCGATCGCCGTAATTACCTTCCACGGCAGCCCTTCCTTCTCACCCCAGCTCTTGATCTTCCCGGTCCGCTTGTCGAGCATCGCCAGACCGTCTTCGGTGCCGATCCAAACGCGTGGCCCATCGGCCTTCACGGCAAAGATGTGGTCGTTCGGCAGACCGTCGGCAACCGTGAACTGTTTCCATTTCGTGTAAATATAGGGAAGCTTCAGCGGCTCGGCAGCCGTCAGCAGGCCGGACAGAGCGCTCGCCAAGCCGATAATCGCACCAATTCTCATCTCTCCTCCTCGCCCGTCAGAGCGTTTTCAAAAACTCAACCAGGTCGTTGAGCTGGTCCTTGGTCATGTCGTTGGTTACCCCGTGCCTGTCGTCGGGGTTGTACACGGTCCAGATTTCCTCGAGAGTTGCCGCCATGCCGTTGTGCAGGTATGGAGCCGAGTCGTAGATGTTGTTCAAATGCGGCACATCGAAGTTGCCGGTGCGGTCGAAGGACATCTTGGTGCCCACATCGTGCCGCTTCCGGTCGGTGTAGTAAGGCGGAAAGTGGCACGTGACGCAGCGGCCCAGTAAGGGTATGGTTCGGCCGTCATTGGTCGTCGCGCGGTCGAACATTTCCTTGCCGCGGCGTTGTGCGGGGGTCAGCGCGGCCCCCAGCGGGCGGAACCGGTTGGGAGGGCGCGGAATCGTGGTGACATAGTAATCCACGGCGGCCAGTTGTTCCGGCGTGAAAGGGGCCAGCCGTGTGAAAAATACAGCCAGGCGCGCTCCACATTGGCGCGAGAGGCTGGGATTCGTGCCCTCCCACTTGAACGGCGCCGTGTCGAGAATGCCCCGCAGGGTCCGGTTGTCCACCGGCTCGATCCCGATGCCATCGGCCTCGATATCGTATGTCATCCCGTCCACGTGGCCGTCGGGATGACAGGAGTTGCAGGAATACTGCTTGTGGAACGTAACGAAGGCGTTGTGGAACAACTGCTCGCCCCAACGCTGCTTAGTAATTACTTTCGGGCCGCCAAGGTCCACGGAACCGGTCATCTCCATCTTCGCGAGATCGATGACGCCCAGCGTGTCGTCGAGCGTATTGGCCACAAAAGCGCGCCGGTTATCGGGCATGATCAGGATGGCGCGCGGGTTCTTGCCGGTGGGGATGTGTTTGACGATGAAGTCGGTCGGGTATCCCAGGTGGTTCGGGAGCACGTGTTGGCGCTCGTACGGCGGCAGTCTCCGGATGACCGATAGCAGCTTTTCGACATCCACAACAGCGATGCGATCCGTGCCGGAACTGGCCACCAGGGCGTAACGGCCGTCCGGAGTGCAGGCGATGTCGGTCGCATCGGAAAAGCCCATATCGGGTTCGTCCAGCAGCACCTCGTCGACGCCCCCGTCGCGCCAGATCACAGCCAAGCCATTGGTAATCGTCCAACCCTGCAACAAGCGCGTCATAGGAACCGTACTCTTCGTGCGGTTCAGAGTGGCGAGCGCAAATCTGCCGCTCGGATGCCAGGCGACGCCCATCATCAGGTTGGCGTCCGGCACGGCGATGCGATCCTCGACGGTTGCCCGGTCCGTGGCGATCATGGTCACCTCGGACTCAAAGGGCTGGCGCAGGGGAGCAAACTTGGCCTTCATGTTCGTCGCTAGAATGCGTTGGGAGTCCGGCGACATGGCAAGCGACCAAGGGCCGTTGCCCGCACTCAGATTCTTGATCCGTTTGAGTGCCTGGATGTCGAATACCGAGATATCGTTGGAGGACGTGTTCAGAACATAGAGGAGTTTCCCCGCGCGGTCGACAAGCGCGCCATGCGGCTCGTTCCCGGCTTTGAGCGTCGTGACGACTTTGCGCGCCTCCGTGTCGATCACCGAAACCGTGTCGTCGAGGCGATTGGTCACGAACGCGCGCCGGCCGTCGGGAGCGAATGTCACGCCGGTTGGATTGCCGCCGACCGGAATTTCCGCAACCTTCATCCGCGCCTGGGGATCGACCACAATCACGCCATCGGCTGCCTCGCAGGTGACGTAGATCTCCCGGCCGCCGGGCCGCAACGCCATCCGCACCGGGGTCTTGTAGCGCGGGTCACGGGCAGTCGGCGCAGGCTTGGTAGGGTGCGCGATCTTCTTCATCGCTTCGTCGAAATCAAAACTTTCGCCGAGGGCCTGGTGGCAGCGCATGCAAGTCTCCCGACTCGGCGTTTGCATGCCCGCGGCCATTGCCGAGCGCTCGTCCCGCATGATCGCGTCGGCCATGTAGTCGCTGCCCGCGCCATGGCAGGCCTCGCAGCCCACCCCCTCGTCGAGAGAATAACTGTCCAGGCGGGCGCCGCTCTGCGTGGTGGCGTGACACTTCAGGCACTCGGCGCTGCCCTGCGGGTCGGCGATGCCCCTGGCGGCTGCAAGCTCTTTCCCCTTTGCGGTGCCGAGAACGGCCCATGCGCCCGCGTGCGCGCTCATCCGCCAGACGCTCCACTGGTTGCCGAGGGCCAGTCCGCGGTGGCACTTGCCGCACACCATGACGCCGGCGTATTTCGGTCCCCGCGCCTTCGCGTCAACCGGAGTCTGGCCGGACATGGGCCCGGGTATCGGATTCGCTGGCAGCGGGTGAAGCAGGAGTTCCCAACCCTTCTTCACATCCAGAGGCGGTTGTTTCGAGACGGCAACGTGCGATCCCTTTTCGATGTGGCAGTTGATGCAGAAGTCCTGGTCCGGCATCCGCAGGCCGGCCTTCATGGCCGCTTGCCGGTCTTTCATGACATTCAGCGAAGCGTATTCGCTACCCGGGCCGTGACAGCCCTCGCACTGCACGCCATCCTCGATGTGAAAAGTGTCGTCCTTCTCCCATTCCTCGGAGTGCCAAGCCGTGGCGTGGCACCCGAGGCAGATGGCCGAGTCCTGCGGCAGCGTCCGCAGACCGCTCAACTTTGCCATCTCGAGCCCTTCCGGTTTGGCGAGCACAGCGTACGCCGCGCTGTGCTTGGAGTGGAGCCACTTGCCGTACTGGCTGCCAATGCTGGCGGCGGAGTGGCAGCCGGCGCAGACGCGCACTCCCACGTACACCGGCTTCTTGGGGGCCGCTTGCAATTCCGCCCAACTCACTGCCAGCAACGACGCCGCGGCTGCGCATAAAGGAATCCGGTTCATCGCTTGACTCCGTTGACTTTGGCGTCGTGCGTCAGTTTCAGAAACTGATTCGCTTTGACGTGTTCCATCCTCTCCACGACTCCGTCCGGCCACCGGATCTCAACGGAGTCGGCATACTGGGCCTTTCCCAGCCCGAAGTGCACGCGCGGATCGCCTTGCGACATGTAGCCCCGCATCGGAACCAAATCTTCGATCTGTTTCAGTGACCCGGTCGTGACCGTGACACGGGCGCCGATGGCGTCGCGACTGCCGGTGGGAAACTTCAGTTTGGCGTCGACGGTAAGCCAGTGATTCACCCGGTTGCCTCCGTCATTGCGAAGCAGAATCGGGTGGTCGTTCAGGTTCGAGATCACGAGGTCGATGTTGCCGTCATTGTCGAAATCCCCCCAGGCTGCTCCGCGTCCCACATGCTTCTCCTTGAAATGCTGACCCGAGCGGTCGGAGACGTCCTCGAATCTCCCATTCCCGTTGTTCCGCATCAGAGTGTTCTCCTGCACGTACTCGTGGTGTGCGTCGCCGTGCGTGGTGAAAAGGTCGAGCCACCCGTCGTTGTCGTAGTCGAAGGCAACCGCGCCCCATCCTGCGTACTGAGCCATGGCCAGGGAAAGTCCGCTGATCGCTGTCTGATCGACGAAGCCGCGCCGGCCGTTGACGACCTTCTGGACATATAAGATGCAGTAGTTCAGGTTCGGTATGAAAATGTCAAGCAAGCCATCGCGGTTGAAGTCGCCGACCACCGGCCCCATCGACGAAACACCCTGGCCATTCTCACCGTAGGCAACCTCGTAATCGAGAGCCTTCTCCACGAATGTACCCTTTCCAGTGTTCTCGAAGTAGTTGTTCTCCATCGCGTCGTTCGTCACAAAAATGTCGAGCAGCCCAGTGTTGCGAAAATCGGAGGCGGTGACGCTCATGGCGCGGCCTTCCTTGAACACGCCCGCTTCCTTCGTTACGTCGGTAAACGTGCCATCGCCATTGTTGCGGTACAGCGCGCTCGGCTGTGGGCTATAGCTCAGCGGGCCGGGATAACCCGCAGCCGGGTAGTAGTCGCGGAACTTGCCGTCGTCGTAGCGAATGTAATTGGCGACGAAGACGTCTAACAGGCCATCGTGGTTGTAATCGAACCAGACCGCCGACAGGCTCCAACGCGCATCGTCCAGACCCGACTTCTTGGACACGTCCGTGAAGGTCCCGTCGCCATTGTTGTGGTACAGGATGTTGCCGCCATAGTTGAGGACGTACAAATCCACGTGGCCGTCGTTGTCGTAATCGACGGCCGAACAGCCGGAGCTGAACACGCCGTTGCCGCCGACGCCGGCCTGTTCGGTCACGTCGGTGAACGTGCCGTCGCCATTGTTGCGGTACAGCTTGTTCGACAGCTTCCCGCGAAGATCGCGGCCTTCGTTGCTCGATACGTTGTTCGTCCAGGTGCCGGTTACGAAGTAGAGGTCCATGAGGCCGTCGCCGTTGTAGTCGAAAACGCACACCCCGCCGCCGGTGCCCTCCACAATGTTGTCCAGGTGGTGATCGCCATAGCTGTGTTTGAAAGTGATCCCCGCCTGCTTCGTGATGTCGGTGAATGTCGGAAGATCCTGGGTAGGCTGGGCGCCCACACCGATGGCCAAAAGCGCTATGGCGCCAGCGATCGGGATTGCCAACCAGAGTTTCATCGTTGTACCCCCAATGCGTCCGCCCCGAGATCGATCCACTCGACGATCGCCCGGCGCTCTTCTTCAGTCAGGGGCGCAGACCCGGCCGGCGGCATGCGTTTGATAGCGGGCGCCGGTTCGATCTTGTCCCACGGCCGTGCGGTGTTCCTGCCCGATATGGCCCAGACCAGCCGGCTGGTTCGCGCGCGGCCGGGGTCCACGTACTTGGCAATGCCTCCGCCGTGGCACGCCCCGTTCGCACATTCTGCCGCGAGAATAGGCTGTATGTCCCGCCGAAAGTCCACGGTCCGGCGCCGCTCGGGTGGGAGCATGAGTTCGGCGGCGGGGTGCCCCAGCGCCTTCGCAAACACATTGTCGGGTGTGCGCTCATTGTCTTCGTGGCATCCGATACAGCCGCGATTCTCCTTATTCTTGGCCCAGATCCATGCGCTCGTGCGGAGCGCCATGCCATCGCGGTCCACAACCTGCAACTGGATAGGCGTGTTCGGCGGCACCAGCAAATGAAAAGAGCCATCGTTGTCGAGATCCAGGTCGCCCAGCAGACGTTTCCGGATCGTCCCCGTCGGGCTGCCCGCAGTTGCCGGCGGCAAGCCCTCGATCACGCGAATGCGGCGGGCGGTCCCCGGCGGCATCCATTCCCGCTTCAAATCGTTTTCGTATACGTTCAGGCAATAGAGCTTCGACCAGTTCTGATCGTCCTCGACCACGGACGAATGACCATCCGGCTCCGGCCGTTCCGCCAGCGCGACCGCTTGAATACTGTGATAGCCAGGTTGGGAGAACACCAGCGTCCGCGAACCCGATTCCAGGCCGAGGCGGAAGATCGCATGTACCCCGCCGTTCGCGGGTTTCCGCGAAACCAGGATCGAGCCGTCCGGCAGGGGCGATGGCGAATGGAACAGTCCGTCGGAGGACGCCGTGACTGCCCTGTAAGAGTGGAGATTGCGGCGCAGTCGCAAAACGCCAATGCTGCCCGAACCGTCCCACGCCGGATGCTCGGATTCCACAAACACCACCGTGCCCTTCGCGGTGACGCACGCCATGTGTTTGATGCGTAGCCCCTGCGTTCCGGAAAAGGCGGCGTAGTCGGTCCCGTCAAGATGGACGGCGAACAGATCGATGCGGCCCAGGACCCCATTCCCCAGTTGGCTGCGCTGCCAGTGGGAGAACAGAATGCGGCCGTCCTGCATTTGAAACGGATCGTAACTGTCTGAAATCCCGTAGGTCAGCCGCCGGAGATGCGACCCGTCAAATCGCACCGAGTAGAGGTTGGTAGCCTCGGTCGGGCCATACTCGTTGAACTCGCCGGCAACATCGCTGACGAAAGTGACCTGATAGGAGGGGCGCTCGTCATCGAGGTAAAACAGGGCCGACTGGTACATAGGACTCCGGCAGTTTCCGGCGTCGCGCGTGATCTGGTGAATGTGGGATCCATCCGCCGCCATCTCGAAGATGTCCCAAAGATCGGTCGCCGTTTTCCTGGCTGCGAAGAGGATACGTTTGCCATCGAAGGAGACCGCCGGATCGGCGGCGCTCTCGAAATCCGCGGTAAGCACACGGACAGAGCCGTTCGCGCCCAGCTTGACAAGCCGGCCGCCATCGCCATACGAGGCACGCAGCAACCCGGCGGTGGCCGGCCTGGCGCTCGCCACCCGCGCCGCTGGAATCTCGGTGAATACAATTCCGCCATAACCGCGGGCGTAACGCGAAAGATCGGGGTTCGCCGCCCGAGCGGGATCGCCGACGCCGGCCAGCAAGCCGCCTATCGACAGCAGAAAGGCGCCGATTAAGGGCAACGACGCATTCAGGCTGCGCTTTCCCATGGATGGAAGGCCGCGTGACATCTCGGGAAACTGCCTAGGCCTTGGGGCCTAGTCCGGTTGGCGCCGGAACATCGCGATCGCTTCGATCTCCACCAGCAAGTCCGGCCGGCACAGGATCGCTTGAATTCCAGTTGAAGCCGGCAGCGGATCGAGCGCCTGCTGCCGGTAAAACGAAGTACGTTCCTCGTTGAATGCTGCGTAGTCTCTGTCGATATCGCGCAAGTAACACGTAGTCCGGACAATGTGTTTCCACGTTGCACCCTCCGATTCAAGCAGCCTGGTAATGTTCAGGAAAGTTCGCCGGCACTGCGCTCGAAAGTCGCCCGCATGTACCGTTGCTCCGTTCTCGTCGACGCTGGCGGTCCCGGAGATCAACAGGATGACGATGTCCCCGAGTTCGATGCGCAGCCCGCGTGAAAAGGAACTCGGCTTCGCGTAGCAATAGGCCTCATTCAAGACCTCAGGCGCGCTGATCGCTTTCTTCTCGATGGTGGCTCCACTGCTCACAGCTTCCAGTATTTCGGCGGTAGTCACTAAAAAACCTCCTTAAGATGATCCGGGCGTCGGCTCACGCCGCCCCGGCAATGCCATCGGACCCCGAGTAGACAATATCATCAGGTCTGAAAATAGTAAATAGTATAAAACTACTAGACAGTGGATGCAGGTCGCCTTTAGATGCGAATTGCAACTATAATGCCATTCCTCGTTCCTGGGGCTCGGCTCCACGATCGAAAAAAAACTTCTTGACAACCGCACCCCGGTAGATGCATGTTACATCTAGCAGTGCGGTTCGAGTATGAATTGCGCAATCTCAGTGTTGCTCGTCGATGACCATGCGCTCCTCCGAAAGTGCCTGCAGCGAACGCTCGAAGACGACCCCGAGCTCACGGTCATCGGCGAGGCGAGCAACGGTGCGGAAGCGGTGGAACTCGCCCGGCAACTGGCACCGCGGGTCGTCGTCATGGACCTCGCGATGCCCGTGATGGACGGCATTGAGGCGGCTAGACACATCTTGCGGCTGGCGCCGGCAACGGCGATTTTGATACTCAGTATGAACGCGGAGGAGACGTGCGTTCGGAACGCGTTCGCGGCCGGGGCTCAGGGGTATTTACTGAAAAACGCCGCCGACCTCGACCTGGGCAGCGCAGTCAAGGCCGTGGCGACGGGCAAGCGCGTACTCGATCTCGGACCGATGAAGGGCATCCCCTCTTGCGCAGCATGCTGAAGCCGAGCCGGTTCGGTTGTCCGCGACTTGCAGAGCGACAAGCCAAGACCGTTTCAAAGTGCGTAGGACGTTAGCAGGTCCTTGACGCCGGCTCCAACACCCTCGCGCCTACCAGCTTAAAGCCTGGCCCCTTGATCGGAAACCATTTTGGGGCGGGTCCCTCGCCTGGGACAGGAGATCGCCACACAGCATAGCGGAGCAGGACTCCAAGAGCAAATAGGTGCCGATCTGAGCGATGTCAGGGCCCTGATACGCCCTGTCCCGGCATGATATTCTGGCAGCGCTTTTTTGCACGCAAGTTCCCCTCAGCCGAGCGGATCTGCCCACCGGATTCGGATTGTTCCACTCGGGTTGATGACTCACCGGGAGCGCGTTCTTGGGGCGCTCGAACACCGGCAGCCGGGCCGGTCCCCGAGAACTTGGGGGAGCTCCCGCGTGACCGGCATGGTCAAACCCGTGGCGTGTTCTCGCGACCCGAAAACGCGCGGAAGAGTTCGGTTGAAAAATATCGTTCCATGCGATCGGGAAAGACGGTGACAATTTTCGCCGGCCAAACGCTCTGAGCGGCTATCAGAGCCGCGCGGTAGTTCAGCCCGGAACTCGGCCCCACGGGAAAACCCAACCTGATCAGTTCGCGAGTCGTCTCGATGGCGTCCTGGTCGGGCACCTCAATCGTGGTTAGATCAAGATAATCGGATTCTCGGAATAGCTTCGAGACGCACTCCATCACGCCGGGGATACGGCAACTGAAACTGCAGCATTCCTGCTCGCGCTTGGCACCCAAATCCACGGGGCGCGCGAGAAATGCCCGTTGCACATGACGCGCGCTGTTGCACCCTCGCATCAACCCAACCAGCGTTCCGCCCGTTCCAACACCGCTGACAACGGCATCGACCAAATGGCCGGGGATCTGCTCGACGATCTCCCGGGCCGTGCCTAGCTCATGAGCCTCCGCATTCTCCGGGTTGGAAAACTGCCGAGGCAGAAACGCGCCCATTTCAGCAGCAAGCCTCTCGGATTCCCGGATGCATCCGACGATTCCGCCTTCGTTGGAGGTGAAGTGGATATCTCCCCCATAGGCGCGAATCATCAGCACTCTCTCGTTGCTCACTCCCTCGGGAAGAACCGCAATGAATCTAAGGCCCAGTTGAGCGCAGATCAGCGCCATCGCGATGCTCGTCGATCCGCTGGAGGCTTCGATCACCGTACTGCCCGGTTTCAGGTGTCCATGGTCGCAGGCGTTGCCGAGGATGTAGCGCGCAATCCGATCTTTTGTGGAACCACTCGGATTGAGAAATTCGAGCTTGCACCATATCAAGGGCTCCTCCGCTGATAACTGAATGGGGACGAGCGGCGTCATCGGCAGATCCGCAGGATATCTATTCGTCGTATGGAAGGTCTGCTTCATAGTAGCTCGCGCCGCACCAGCCTGCCCAGAGCGAGACGGCGTCGACTGCCGGTCTCGTGGCTACCTGGGCCACAACACCACCCATCTCCGCTTCAGAGGCCCAAACGGTACGTTATCATAATGAAGCCCAATTTCCCGTAAGCACGGCTCCAGCCTTCCTTTGCCGTCGGTTCTCCCCGCGATGGGCGCGGCAGTCTGCGCTCCGAGATCGGACCCAAGGACAACCCCGTGTGGATCTTTCAGTCACTCTGAGTGAGTGCACACCGTGGGTTCTCAACCGTGAGTAAGCGTGCTTCGTTTTCGTCGAGACCGCTCTTGCGAAGTTGGGGTAAAAATTCAGAGAATAGGAAAGTGTAGCCGGGACAATACCCACCTCGTTCCTCCCCTACGTGAAAACCCACGGCATCTTGAGAAGAAATAAGGACACGCCGTAAATATCCCGCCTGCCTGGCTTCCTGAATCAAAAGCGATGTTCTGGTCAACGGTCTCGGATGATATGCCGTCGAACTCGATCCAGGCACCGGCCTCGGCCGCCTTCCGATGAAAAACTCCGACCTTTCTCATCCTGGGCGTGCGCCCAGATAAATGCCGGAGGGGATACTCCATGATTTTTCAGCAGATTCAATTGAGCCATGGCAGCGAGGCCATCCCCGGTGTGCGAGGCTATCGCCAGGCCCGTCCGTAAGTGGGTGAGTGCAGCCGCAGAAACGAGCTTGCTGCTAATCTTCGAGAGCGGGCCCGCATCCACTCCAACCTTAATAAGGGCCGGGCGAATCCCTGTCGGCGGGATTCCTGAGAGAAACTCGCCCGTCCAACGTGCGGCAAGGTCCTCAGCGGTCGCGGAGAATGCAAACTCAGGGATATACTTGCCACCCGCCGCACCGTACAAACCGGTGTTCGTCAGGATGTGCAGCCCACTCGATTGCGATAGCCGGGCGAGCAGTTCGGGATCGCGGCCTTGATAGGCGGGTGTGGAATCGACGAAGGTCCTGCATCCCTGGGATCGTAGCTGTTTCAGGTGAGGGAGAACGACGCTACGGACCTCTCCGCCATCGTATCGACCCGGACCCATTCCGTTGGCGCCCACGATGTCGACGAGGACGTGCTCGTGGATCAAGGTGCGACCCAAGTCGGCCGGAGGGACTGGCCCGAGCACAGTATTGATCTGGGGATGAACCGCAGCGCGGCTCTCCGGGATGGTCCCGACTACCATCGCGGCAGCCTTGAACAAATCGCGGCGCTTGATCGGAAACATGGCCATCTCCTCTGTAAGGGTAACTCTCGGCGGCATCTCCCGCTGCGTCAACAGGACGCGTCCGGCTGGACTCAGATCGGCAAGCGAGCCCCAATACTCTGTCCAACTCTGTCGGTTGCTCCCCTGAGCGTTTCCCACGGCGCGGAACAGCAGTTGCGCGAAGCTCTCTACAGGCCGATCGCGCGATCCTCCCGTTGGGGGTGAAGTCGTCCACCACCAGGAGTGCGTCCATGGCCGAGAAGGCCAGCCCCTCCAAGGCATTGGCCGCGGAAGCGAAGTTGGCGGGCAGACCGTTGGCGTCCATGGCAGCCGCGAAGAGTTGCTGGCCAGCGCGGCTAACGCGGTCTTGAAAACCCCGCTTTGCCGTTGAGGCGGAAACTCGCCGCACCCAACGCGCCAGACCCGCTTGCCATCGGGGGGAGGCTAATCCGGTCCGCTGCAGATCCTGCCGGCCCCATTTCCCGGCCTCGCGAGCGAGCCGCGCAGAAAGTCCAAGATCGCCCATTGGCTCTCCAGCAAGTGATGAGCGTGCGGCAGAGCGAACCAGCCCGTCTCACGGTAGGCGAGCAGCATCAAACCGAGGCGCAGCCAATCGCGGATGAAGCTGAACGTTATCGTCCGCCTGCCGGAAATCGAAACGGATGAGAAGGGCATAGCTCAGCATCACAGCCCAATTCAGAAGCACCACCCGATTTCTGACCGGCGGTGCGAGTGGCGGGATTGACGCCGTCACTGCGGCGTAACCGGTACGTTCCTGCATACGGAAAATGCTCCTTAAATCCGCGCCGCATATTCACGGTGCAACGGTCGCCCAAACTGGGGGCGCTGTTTTGGAGTCGAGCTATTCCAGCTTGTTTTCCCGAGGCCGGGGCTTCGCCGACAATCGCGCGCGCCTGAAAACCATCGAGGTCGCCCCCAATACAGGCGCAAAATGAAACTATGAAGACCTTCGAAACGATGGGGCGGGAAGAACTTCTGCGCGCGCTCGCCATGTTCGCCAAGAACTGGCTGGCGCATGATGGCTGCTGGTTCCTGGCGGCGGAGGAACGCTTCGGCATGGATACCGCGATTGAACTGGACGCTCGTTCGTGGGCGCGGTTTGCGGCTGCCGAAGCGCGCCGTATTATGACAACTTTCGAGATACCAGCGGGAGGCGGTCTGCCGGCGCTGGAAGAGGCTCTCGGGCTGCGGCTCTACAGCGTGGTCAACGAGCAAAGCGTGGAGTGGTCGGACGATGGGCAGCGCCTGCGTTTCGTCATGAACCAGTGCCACGTTCAGGTAGCCCGTCGCCGCAAGGGACTGGCGGACTTTCCTTGCAGACGAGTCGAAATCGTCGAGTTTGAGACTTTCGCCAAAACAATCGATCCGCGGATTGTCACGAAGTGTCTGCAGTGTCCGCCAGATGCGCCCGATGGCCAGTACTGCGCCTGGGAATTCATGCTCGGAGCATAAAGCCAGCGTGCCTGTTTCCCAAGAGCCAAGGTGGGATCGCAGCGCAGCGGATCAGGGATGGCGGTGCAGCACGTGCGTGGCGATGTCCGGCCAGAACTCGCGAAAGACATTGGTCAGGGCGTCGCGACCCATGGCCCATCCATTCTTGACCGCCAGTGCACCCGCAGTCCGGTCATGGCTGGGATAATAGGCCGCCGAGGCGCCTTGGGAGATGCCGCGGCCCAAGACCTCGGAAACATTGAAACTGTCGTGTCCGTGATAGTCGGGCGTGATGAGAATACGGGACGCCGAATAAATGGCGCGCTTCCAAAATCCGCCCTCGCCTTTCGCATAGTAGCGCTCGTCCTGATGAAAAACGGTTGGTAAGGCGAAGATCACCAGGTAATTGCCGTCCGTCTTATCGACAAAGCCGCGCCAGTAATATCTGCCGTAGCCGGCCATGCCTTCCCCCAGTCCCGGATGGGCATCCGTCCACTCCGACATCGCCGACGTGACGCCCACGAAGATAAACGACGAATAGTCAAAGCTGTTCTGCGTGGCAATCTTGAAGGCTTCCTTGGGCGTTGGCGGCGGCGGGATGGCCCCTGCGCTGACCGCGCGGTAATTGGGCATGATGCCGAGGATGCGCTTGGGTTGTTGCTTCGAGGCGTCAGTGGCCTGCTGCGCGGCCGGCAAACTGGAGTTGACAGACTGGGCCGGTGCCGGAGTTCCCGGCTGGTTTTGAACGCTACCGGAGCCTGACTGGGCGGATTCCGGCGGCGCCTCGCTCTGCGCGAAACACACGACGGCCGTGAGTAAAAGCAGTCCGGAATATCCCCAGCGCCTACAGGGAAGAAGCGTGCCCGTGTTATAGATGTTTCCTGGGCTCATGTAGTTTCCTGAGAGCAGTGGGTAGCTTCACGCGCCGCCGGCGGCATTTGCGGCGTAGCTGCCGATCACCCACTCCGACCGGCGAACGGCAGCGACGTTAATACGGGCGGGGACAAGAGGATCGGCGAGCCTGACGTCCGGCGTAACCAGTACATCCTGCATTCGGGAATGGTCAGTAACTTAATCCGCGCCGCCTGTCTTCCTATTCCCGGCGACGCGGGCGCCAATCGCGCACGAGGCAAGCCGTTCCGGCCGTCGGGCCAACGAATGGACCGCCTCGCGGGTCTGGCGAAGCGAAGTCGTGAGCGAATTGATCGAGAGATGGTTAACCACCGGATTCACTACCCATCGCAGCGAAGGCGGTATGTCGCGCGTCAGGGCAATGGCTTCCAGTTCGAGATATACTCCTCCATCCCGCTCCTTATATCTGGCGATGCTGTGCATGCGCCAGATGAAACCGTTTCCTTGGCCGGGCGGCAGGAGGTACTCACCGTTCTGCCCGTAGCCTTCGATTTCCTGCACCCGCGTGGTGTTCGCGATATTGTATCCGCGCCGCTCGTCCACGGCGAAATCGTGAGCCTGGTATTGGCCCTCAATGGCAGCGTTGACCAAAAGGATCTTGTGCTGCCACACCATGGAGAAGTTCTGGTCCGTCTCCGTACACGCGACTGCCTTGGAATCGGCGACGACCGGTTTGTAGAACTCTTTGTATCTGTCGTAGTCGTGAACCACGGCAAGCAGCCCTTCGATTGTGGCGTTGGGGATAAAAGTCGCCCCGATCCAGTCGTGGATGATCCCGCTCGCCACGCTCTGGGTTCCACGACCGGTCACCGGGGCTACCAGAATCTCACCGCGCCGGATACGCCTGCTCCGGTCAGCCGATTCGTCCGTCCATAAGAATTGCCGCTGGCCATCCAGCCGCGCTTGCATGCGTGAGTCGGCGTTCCGAATGTAGTCATCCCACGCCTTCAGCGTGCCCGGCTGCAACTCAATCGCACTCAACAGCCCGGGAATGCCCGCTGCCATTAGTGTGAGTCCAAGTGCTATTCTCGCGGTCTTCATCGCTCGCCTCCTGTAATGCGAACTTCGCAGTATCTGAAGGCATTTGGCCTGCCAGATGGGGGCGTCTCGATTTGGTTGTGGTGAATGGCAGTTACACGTTGGCTGGCAATCTGCACCAGGCCGATTCTGCCAACCTGCCGGTAGCCTGCCGGCATGTTGGCAGCACTGCGCCGGAGGATGCGCGTCACGTCGATCGCAACCTGTTCTCCATCCAACGAAATGCGATCGGCTCCTGAATGGCTCGCAAACTGCCTTGTGGGGAGCATGGGAACGCAATGGTATCGGCGCACCACGCGCCTGCAAATCGACACGCGCCTGGTTGGGCGCGCCGAGCTGACGATCACGGAGCGCCCATATTCGCCGGCTTCGGGCGAGGAGATGGCAGCGGAGCCTGCAAACCGAAGCGGATTCAGGGATAGCTGTGACTTGGTAGACCTTCAGGACCGCTCCGCAGGCTTGCGCAAATGACCGCGGGGCATCGACCTTTGGCGGCTATACGCCGGTTTCGCGCGGATGCGATCTGCGGATTCCGAGTTTGTCCATCCGAAACTGAAGTGTGCTGCGTTTCAGACCAAGCAAGGCCGCGGCGCCCCGATCCCCGCTCACGACCCATTCGGTGGCCTTGAGCGTTTCCAGGATCGTCCGGCGTTCGACCTCTTCGAGGGTTTCCCTGTTTGTGTGTTGCGGCGGAGCCCGGCTGAGTGTGGAGACCGGCGAGCGGCACGTTGAGAATCGGCCCGGTGGACAGGATTACCGCGCGCTCGATCAGGTTTTGCAGTTCCCGGATGTTGCCGGGCCACGGATAGCTCAGCAACGCACTCATGCTTTCCGAGGGAATCGTATCGATGGTCTTGCTCATGCGCCTGGCAAACTGCTGCACAAAATGACGAACCAGAAGAGGAATGTCTTCCTGCCGCTCCCGGAGTGACGGCACATAGATGGGAAAGACCTCCAAACGGTAGTAGAGGTCCATCCGAAACTTCTGTTCCCGCACCATGGCGACCAGGTCCCGATTGGTGGAAGCGATTAAACGGGCCGCGGTGCGGAGCGTGTGGGAACTGCCGAGGCGCTCGAACTCCCGCTCCTGCAAAACGCGGAGGAGCTTCGGCTGGAGTTCCAGCGGGATTTCTCCGATCTCGTCCAGAAAAACGGTCCCGTGGCTGGCCAGCTCGAAGCGGCCGATGCGCTGCGATATGGCGCCCGTGAAAGCGCCCTTTTCGTGTCCGAACATCTCGCTTTCCAGAAGACCGGTTGGAATGGCGGCGCAATTGAGCTTCACAAACGCCTGCTTGTTGCGAGAGCTCAAGTTGTGGATGGCGCGGGCAACCAACTCCTTCCCCACCCCAGTTTCGCCGTGGATGAGCACGGTCGAATCGGTGGGAGCCACGGTCTCGACCTGTTGAAGCAACTTCTGAAGCGCCGCACTTCGGCCAATAATGGAATCGAAATTCATCTGGCTGCGGATTTCGTCTTCCAGATAGAGCTTCTCCTGCGCCAGCTTGTCTTTGAGCTCCGCAATCTGCCGGTAGGCCAAGGCATTTTCCACCGCGATCGCAACCTGCGCCGCGACTTGGCGGACGAAATCGACCTCATCCCCGGTAAATGGGTCGTCGTGCAGTCTGCCGAGGCATAAGACACCGAGGGTGCGGTTCCGGCTGACCAATGGAACGTCGCACAGGGCCTGAAAGCCCTCCGCCACAGCCAGGTTACCAGCGTCCAAGGCGGCCAATGCCCGGGCGTCCAGCGCAATGGGTTCACCGATGCGAAATACCCGGTTGGTTGGTCCTTCAGCGGCCGGGACCTTGCCTTCTTCGCGAATGAGGCCTCTCCCCTCCGGAAAATCAACCGCGTGAATGCGCAGCCGCCGATCGTTCGGGTCCGGCAGTGCCACGCCCACCGAGTCGCACTTCATCACGTGACGGACACTCGCCGAGATGGCTCGCAGGAGATCGCGAAGCTCCAGATTCGAGATGATGGCGTTGTTCAAATCCAGCAGGAGCTTCAGGCGCTCATTCTTGCTCTGCAATTCCGCTTGGGTGGCCTGCGACAGTTCCCGCGCCACGGCCGCATCGCCTGGCGGCGGCTCCGGCGGGACTTGGGCCATTGAATCCATGCAATCCCAGAGATGCAATTCGCCACCGTCGGTGACAGGCGCGTTTGTCACCAGCCGGCGGATTTTGCATCCTGATAGTAGAACCGCTATGCCTATGTACGAATATCGCTGCCGAAGATGCGGCAAGAGCTTTGAAATGCTGCGCCGGATGCAGGGCGCCGACCGTGATTTGGAGTGCCCGGAATGCCGCTCCGAAGAAATCGAGCGGCTGGTTTCGACGTTCGCCACGGGCGGGTGCACATCGTCCCGATCGGGCGGGTTCACTTGAGCGCGTTAGGTAACGGCCGGTCGGCCGCCATAGCAGTTTCAATTGTTATGAACCAGAGAACCTTCCAAGCCGGCAACGCTCACCGTTTAGACGATCCGCAGAGGCTTGTGTGGATGCCCCCGGACGAGGTGACCGGCCGATTGGATTTCAAGCCCGGAATGGTGGTTGCCGACATCGGAGCCGGCACCGGGTTCTTCGCGCTGCCCTTTGCCCGTGCGGTTGGTCCGGAAGGAATGGTGTGGGCTGTCGATCTGCAGCCCGCCATGCTCCAAATCCTGGAAGAGAAGCTGCAACAGGCAGGCGCTCCGGGCAATATCGGCCTTCGCGAGGGACGTGCTGCGGATACCGGTCTTCCGGACGGCCGGTGCGATTTGACCTTTTTGGGAAACATCTGGCATGAGCTGGACGAACCGGGTGCGGTTCTGGCGGAAATGCGGCGCATATTGCGTCCTGGCGGGCGCGTTGCCATCCTGGATTGGCGTACCGATGTGCCATATCCCCCTGGACCGCCGCCGGAACACCGGGTTGCCCCCAGCCAAACGCAAGCGATGCTGAGAGGCGATAATTGGCGTAACGTTTCCTTCCGCCCCTTGGGGCAGTACAGCTATCTGTTGGTTGCCTCGGCGGAATAGGTCCACATTCTCCCCGCTTACGCCGGCCAAGGGAAACTTCGCGGGTTTGCGGACGAACTCCCCGGGGTTGTGGCCGGAGCGGTCATGAAATCGCTCGGTTCGAGCCATCCTGTCCGTCGGCAAGGGCCTTTTGCCACGCATTCTCGAGTTCGGCCCTAGCCCAGGGAGTAAGTGGCCGGGGGTTCACGCTGGGTTCGTATGCGCGGCACAATTCGATGGTTCGACGCAAGCTATCGGCGAGCGCCAGGCATGTGCTGCAAGCGCGGAGATGTTTTTCCACTTCGACCCCGGTTGCCGCGTCCAGATCTTCATCGAGATAATCGGAAAGCCGGGCCATGACCTGCTCGCAACTGCCCAGATATCCGCGCATGGCTTGCGGTCAATCTGCACATCAGGCAGCGGGCACCGCGGCGGGCGCGTTCAAGACGATGTCGATGGCCGGCGCATGCAGCAGCGTGTTGTGGATCAGGCACAATTTTACGGCCCGCAGAATACCCGCTTGGTGTTGCGGATCCAGTTCGGGCGCCGTTACCTCGATCAGAAAGCGTCCCAGCCTCGCCGGCTGCGCGGCCTTTTCCGCCGTGACCTTGATTCTCAATCCATCGGCCGGCAGGGATCTCGTTTTGAGATATTGTGCCGCGTAATATCCCGCGCAAGTTCCGAGCGATACCAATAGAAACTCCGGCGGTGTCATGCCGCTGTCGGAACCGCCATTAGTGGCCGGCTGATCGCAGATCACACGGTGGCCGCGCGCGATCGCCTCAAACTTCACTTCACCTAGATATAGGATTTCCACGTCCATAAGCAATTTGCCTTCATCCACCAAGATGCAGAATTTACGAAAACGTGACGGTGTCACCAACGCCCGCAATTTGCATCCTCAGGAATGAAGCGGTATTTTAGACCTCAAAACCATGAAACAGTCACTCCTGTTGGTCCTGGTGGGACCTTTACTGGCGCAGGACCCGCTCTCGTTGCGCGAGGCGGTGCGGTTGGCCCTGCGGGAAAACAAAGCAATTGCCGCTGCCAATGCAGGGATGCGGCTTTCCGCGGCACGCATCGATGAGGCCCGCGCCGGCAGGCTCCCCAAGCTGAACTATTCCGAATCCTTCGCGCGCAGCGACAACCCCATCTTTGTTTTCAGTTCTCTGCTAACGCAACACCAGTTCGGCGTCGAGAATTTCAATATCGGCCCTCTGAACCGGCCCGATTCCTTGAACAACTTCCAGTCGCTGCTTACGGTGGACCAGCCTCTGTACGATGCCGGGCAAACCAAGAACGCAGTGAAATCGGCCGATCTCTCGCGGCAGATGACCGCGGAGGAACAGCGGCGGACCCAGATGCAAGTGATCGCCGGGGTCGTTAAAGCTTATTACGGCGCGATCCTGGCGGCCGAAAGCCTCAAAACAGCGGAGCAGGCGGCCGGGTCCGCCGAGGCGGATTTGAAGCGCGCCGAATCGGTCCGCGTGGCCGGCATGTCGACCGATGTCGACGTGCTCTCGATCCGGGTGCATCTTGCCGCGGTTACCGAACAGCGCATCCAGAGGGCCGCGGATCTGGATGTAGCGAAGGCTGGACTGAACGACGCGCTGGGACTGCCTCTGGACGCGGCCCACGACCTCACCACGGCACTGATTTCCCTGAATCTGCCGGACTTGACGCTGACGTCCCTGGAACGCGACGCCTCTGCTGCGCGCCCGGAGACCCGCGAAACACACCTGGCGGCGGGCATGGCGAAGACCCAGGCGGACTCGGCCCGGAGCGCCCTGCTTCCGCAGGTAGGTTTCCACGCCGCCTTTGAGGCGGACCGCCAGCAATTTATCGACAAGGGCGGCGCCAACTGGCTGGCCTCCGTTCAATTGCACTGGAACCTGTTCAACGGTCTGGGCGACAAGGCGCGCATCGAGGAATCGAGCCAGGGGTTGGCACGTGCGCATGCCGATGAGCAGCGCGCGGACTCCGCGGTGCGCCTCGAAGTGCGCCGCGCCTGGGCCGATCTGCAAGCAGCACACGAACGCATCGAGGTGGCGAAAGCTGCGGTGGCCGAAGCCGAGGAAAGCCTGAGGATCACTCAGAACCGCTACGAAGCCGGTATGAGCAACGTTACGGACCTTTTGCGAAACGAAACCGCGGTGTTGGAAAGCCGAACCCGGTACCTGGCAGCGGTGCACGACCAACGCATCGCCGCCACCATGTTGGATTTGGCCGCGGGGCGGCTCTCGCCCGACTCGGAGGTATTGAAATAATGCGATTCATTCTTGTCCCCATTCTGGCTTCGGTTGCGATGTGGAGCGGCTGCGGTGGCAGCGAGTCTCAGCCCAAAGCGGCCGCTAATGCGCCGGCTGTTCCGGTGCAAACGGCAACGGTAACCAGCCAGCAGTGGCCGGACGTGTACGAAGCTACCGGAACCGTTCGCGCGCGCACGGCCGCGGTGCTCTCGAGCAAGGTCATGGCTTACGTGCGCCAGGTGGCGGTGCAGGTGGGCGACCGGGTGCGGGAGGGCCAACTCCTGGTCACGCTGGATGCGCAGGATCTGGATACCAACGTTCTCCGCGCCCAGGCCGCCGAAGCCGAAGTGATGAGCGCGATCCCGGAAGCGGATAGCGGCGTGGCGGGCGCCAAAGCCAACCTGGACCTGGCGCAGAGTACGTTCAAGCGCATGGAAGAACTGGCGTCCAAGAAGTCGATTTCGAATCAGGAGTTCGATGAAGCGTCGGCGCGGTTCAAATCGGCCCAGGCCGCGTACGAGATGGCCCGGGCAAAGCGCACGGAACTCGATTCCAAACGGGCGCAGGTGCAGCAGGAAATCCGCGGCGCAAGTATCATGCGCGACTACACTCGGATCTCAGCGCCGTTTTCCGGTGTGGTAACCGCGAAATCCGTGGAACCGGGAGACCTGGCCGCCCCCGGCGCGCCCCTTCTTACCGTTGAGCGGGAAGGCGCCTACCGGCTGGAGGCATCCGTGGAAGAATCCCGGCTTCCGTTCGTGAAGCCCGGGCAAACCGTCGATATCGCCCTGGAAGCGCTGGACCGCCGGTTGACTGCCCGCGTGTCGGAAATCGTGCCTTCCGTAGACGCGGCCACCCGATCCTACACCGTGAAAATCGATCTGCCTGCCGTGCCGAATCTGCGGTCCGGCATGTTTGGCCGCGCGAGGTTCCCCCTGGGCACTCGCAAAGTGGTGACCATTCCGCCGCAGGCGCTGATGGAGCGTGGGCAACTGCAATCGGTTTTCGCGATTGAAGGCGGTTTCGCGCGCACACGCCTGGTGACCACTGGCGAGCGCCAACAGGCCGCCATCGAAGTGCTCTCGGGATTGAGCGAAGGTGAGAAGCTGGTGAGCCCGGTGCCTTCGGGGCTGACCGATGGCGCCCGGGTGGAGGTCCGGCAATGAGCGGGGCGCGGGGCGCCCTTGGGGCCGGGCCACGCCATCTCGGACCGGCCGGGCGGTTTGCCCACGCCTGGATCGCCTCCAAGCTGACCCCGTTGATCATCGCCGGCTCGCTGCTCCTCGGCGGCTTCGCCGTGTGGAAACTGCCGCGCGAAGAAGAGCCGCAAATCATCGTGCCGATGATCGACGTCTTCGTGCAGATGCCCGGCGCGTCGTCCCGCGAAGTGGAAGAGCGCATCACCAAGCCGATGGAAAAATTGTTATGGGAGATCCCCGGGGTTGAGTATATCTACTCGACTTCCAGCCCGGGCCTGTCCCTGGCGATTGTGCGTTTCTACGTGGGCCAGGACGAAGAAAAAAGCATTGTGCGGCTCAATCAGAAGCTGCACGCCAATACCGATCTGATCCCGCCGGGAGCCACACCGCCGCTGGTCAAGCCGCGATCCATCGACGACGTACCGATCCTGGCGCTGACGCTCTCCAGCAAGCGTTACGGAGATTTCGAACTGCGCCGCATCGCGGCCCAGGTGGACGACACCATCAAGCAGGTGCCGGATGTCTCCGCGGTCACCCTGATCGGCGGGCAGCGCCGCGAGATCCGCATTGTTCTGGATGAAGGCAAGCTGGCAGCCTATAACCTTTCTCCGCTTCAGGTCGCCGGGGCACTCGGGCTTTCGAACCAGCGCCTGTCTTCCGGCGAGTTCGACACGGGGAACAAGGAATATCTTCTGGAAACCGGCGAGTTTCTGCGCACTGCCGAAGACGTGCGCAACGTGGTGGCCGGCGTGGCGAACGAGAAGCCGGTCTTCGTCCGCGATGTCGCCGCGGTGAGCGATGGCGGAGAAGAGCCTTCCCAATATGTGCGTATGGCGCATGCCGGATCCAGTGAGTTTCTGCCCGCCGTGACCATAGCGATCGCCAAGCGGAAAGGCACCAATGCGGTCGTCGTGGCGCAGAACGTACTTCAGCGTATCGAGCCGCTCAAGGGCAGCGTGATTCCATCGGATGTCCAGGTGGACATCACGCGCGATTACGGCGAAACGGCGGCCGAGAAATCCAACGAGCTGCTCTTCCATATGCTGATCGCGGTGGTTTCGGTAAGCATCCTGATCGCCATCACGCTGGGTTTCCGCGAGTCCCTGATCGTGTTCATTGCCATTCCGGTGACTCTCGCCCTCACGCTGACGGTGTTCTATCTTTACGGCTACACGCTGAACCGCATCACCCTGTTTGCGCTGATCTTCTCCATCGGCATCCTGGTGGACGACGCCATCGTGGTGGTGGAGAATATCGTGCGCCACTGGCGCATGCCCGCGAACCGCGAACGGCCCTCCTACGAAGTGGCCATCGAGGCCGTGGATGAAGTGGGGAACCCCACCATTCTGGCCACACTGACAGTCGTGGCGGCCATTCTGCCGATGGCTTTCGTGGGTGGGCTGATGGGACCGTACATGCGGCCGATTCCGATCGGGGCGAGCGCCGCCATGGTCTTCTCTCTGCTGGTGGCTTTCATCGTGACGCCGTGGGCGGCCGTCCGGATTCTCAAGTCCGGCCACGCGTCGGCGCACGGTGAGAGGGAAGACTTCCTCACGCGGATGTATCGCGTCGTCATGGGAAAGATCCTGCACGTCTCGGCGGTGCGGTGGGGCTTTCTGCTGGGCGTGGTGGTGCTGCTGCTCGGGTCCGTCTCTCTGTTCTATTTCGAATTCGTCAAAGTGAAAATGCTGCCGTTCGACAACAAGAGCGAGTTCCAGGTGATTGTGGATATGCCGAATGGAACGACGCTGGAAGAGACCGCGCGCGCCACGAGCGCCTTGGCGCGAGCCACGCTGGATCAGCCGCAGGTCGTGAATCTACAGACTTACGTGGGCGCCGCGTCCCCATTTAACTTCAACGGGCTGGTGCGGCATTACTACCTCCGCCAGGGATCCAACGTCGCCGATATTCAGGTGAACCTGCTGCCGAAAGGCGACCGCAAGCTGCAGAGCCACGAAATCGCCAAACAGGTTCGCCAGCGGCTGCTGCCGGTGGCCGAACAGTATGGAGCCCGCATCAAGGTTGCGGAGGTGCCTCCCGGCCCGCCCGTGCTCGAAACCCTGGTGGCCGAAGTGTACGGCCCCGAAATGAACGAGCGCACGGCCATCGCGCGGCGCATCCGCGATTTGTGGAAGCGTACGAATGGCGTTGTGGACGTGGATTGGTACGTCGGCGACGACCAGCCGGAATACCGGCTGTTGGTGGACAAAGAGAAGGCCGCGCTGAACGGCATTTCCGAAGACCAGATTGCCCAGACCATGGCGCTGGCCTCCTCCGGCTATCAGGCGGGGCTGCTGCATGCGGATTCCTCAAAGGAAGACGTGCGGCTGATGCTGCGCCTCGACCGCGCCACTCGTTCGGACCTGGAAAAGATCCAGGCCCTCAAAGTCGCCGGACGAACGGGCCGGCTGGTGGCGTTGAGCGAACTGGTGCGCAGCCAGGAAGTTGTGGCGGACAAGAGCATTTACCACAAGAATCTGCTCCCGGTGACGTATGTCACCGGCGACGTGGCGGGCGCCATGGAGAGCCCCGTATACGCCATTCTCAAGCTCGGGCCGGAAATGGACAAGTTCCGCGCGCCCGGCGGGTACGCGATCGAGCAACATATGGCCACGCTGCCCACCGATGCCGAACACTATTCCGTGAAATGGGATGGGGAATGGCATATCACCTACGAAGTGTTCCGCGATCTGGGGATTGCTTTCGCGGCGGTGCTGGTCCTGATCTACGGCCTGGTGGTGGGATGGTTTCAATCGTTCATTACGCCGCTGGTCATCATGGCGGCCATTCCGTTTTCGCTGGTCGGCATCCTGCCCGCGCACGGTCTGCTGAATGCATTTTTCACGGCCACCTCGATGATCGGGTTCATTGCCGGGGCGGGCATCGTGGTGCGCAATTCGATCATTCTGGTCGATTTTATTGAGCTCCGCTTGCAGGAAGGGATGCCGCTGGATGCGGCGGTGATCGACGCCGGCGCGGTCCGCTTCCGTCCCATGATGCTGACCGCGGCAGCCGTGGTGGTCGGCGCCAGCGTGATCCTGTTCGATCCCATCTTTCAGGGTCTGGCCATCGCGCTGATGGCCGGAGAGGTCGCTTCTCTGGCCCTGTCGCGCATGACCGTGCCCATTGTTTACTTTGTTGTGAATCGAAGGAGGAAAATCGCATGACCATCGAACGTTACTTGCGCCTGATTGGCGGCTTCTTTGTGATGCTGAGCGTGGCCCTGGGTTATTGGGTCAACCCGGCATGGTTTCTGTTCACCGCTTTCGTCGGCTTGAACCTGTTCCAATCGGCGTTTACCAACTGGTGTCCCATGATGTTTATCTTGCAGAAGCTGGGGGTCGAGCAGGCGGACCATGGCGTCGGCAGAGCTTCGCCCAAACTCTCGTAGCGGGACGTCGGATCGGAGAACGGAAAATGAACTACCCGGTTTGGGACGTCGCGTTTGGCGCAGGGCTGCTGATCGCGATCGTGTCGATTCTGCACGTGTTTGTTTCACACTTTGCCGTCGGCGGCGGCCTCTTTCTTGTTTTGACGGAGCGCAAGGCCCTGCGGCAAAACGATACCGGAGTCTTGAAATGGTTGCGAACGCATACCAGGTTCTTCGTGCTGGTCACAGTCGTCTACGGAGCGATCAGCGGGGTGGGCATCTGGTTCACCATCGGATTGATTCATCCTTCGGCCACCAGCAGCCTGATTCACGCCTATGTCTGGGGATGGGCCATCGAATGGGTGTTTTTCTTTATCGAGATCACCGCCGCCCTGCTGTATCTGTACGGGTGGGACAAGCTGACTCCGCGGCTGCACCTTTGGTACGGCTGGATCTACTTCCTGGCTGCGTTCGCCAGCCTGGTGATCATTAACGGGATCGTCACCTTCATGCTGACTTCGGGAAAATGGGTCCAGACGCATGAGTTCTGGACGGGTTTCTTCAACCCCACGTACTTCCCCTCGCTCGCAGTGCGCAGTGCCATTGCCCTGGCGTTGGCCGGCATCTACGCCCTGGTCACGGCCAGCCGGCTGAGAGACGCGGCTCTCAAAGCCAGACTCGTCAAGTGGAGTGCGGCATGGATTCTGCCGTCGATGGCGGTGCTACCCCCGCTGGTGTGGTGGTACATCCGGCGCATTCCGCCGGAACTCTGGAACAGCGCGCGGGGAGCCATGCCGACTGCGTCGCATTACGCTGTCGAGGCCGGCGTTCTCGCGATTGCGACCTTCGTCCTGGTTCTGCTCACGTTGATCAGGCCGGCCCGCCTGCACCTTGCCTACAGTCTGGTGATTATGCTGTCGGCGCTCGGCACAATGGGCGCTTTTGAGTTTGTCCGGGAAGCGGTTCGCAAGCCGTTCGTCATTGCCAATTACCTTTACGACAATTCGCTGTATGCCACCCCATCGGCCACGGACGGCGGATTCTCGGTCGAGGCCATCGACCAGGCAGGCGTGCTGAACACCGCTCGCTGGGTGCAACAAGTGGAGCCGGGCCAGGCGGCCGGCGCTGCCGCCGGACGGGAGATCTTCAGGGTCGAGTGCCAGAGTTGCCACACGGCGAATGCCTATCGCGGCATGCGGCGCCTCCTGACTGCACGGCAATGGGACGCGCTGGCGCTCAACGCCATGTTGGGCAGTCTCGACCTGATGCACAACGGCGTCATGCCGCCGTTTGCCGGCACCGATGCCGAGCGCGCTGCGTTGGGCGCTTACCTGGACACTCTTTACCAGGCGGGCGCGGCGCCATCGGACGGGCAGCGCCTTTTCGAGCAGAACTGCGCTACCTGTCATGAGGCTGCGCCCAGGGACTCCGCGGTCAATGCCATTCGCGCCCTGGACGCCCGAGCGGCTTCCGAAAGTCTGAAGAGTCTACCCGCGCTGTTCGTGCGGATGCCCGACTTGAAGCTCAGCGAACAGCAGCGCACAGCCCTGGTTCAGTGGATCAAAACGCAATTCCAAGATGGCGGATCGCCGCCTCAACATTCCGCGGCGGCCGACGCCGCAAGGAGGTAGCCGAAGATGCCATTACACAACCTCGTTCCCACGTTGGATCCGATTCCTCTCCCTGCTCCTTATTGGGTCTTCAAGCTGCTCCTGGTGGTGACCTTTACGCTGCACATCGTCGCCATGAATTTCATGTTGGGTGGCATGGCCCTGGCTTTGGCCAGCCGGTGGAGCCGCAACCGCGAACGCGCCAACCGCCTGTTGACTGACGTCGCGACAAAGCTGCCTTCCCTGTTGCCGGCGACCGTGACACTGGGTGTCGCTCCGCTATTGTTCCTCCAGGTGATCTACGGGCAGTTCTTCTACACCTCGTCGGTATTGATCGCCTGGCCCTGGCTTCTGGCGCTGGTGATGCTGATGTTGGCTTATTACGGGCTGTACTACGTTTCCGGCCGCACGCACCGGCTGGCGGGAGCGGGGCGTGGAGTGCTGTTGGCAAGTTTCCTGCTGATTGCCGCCATCGGGTTTCTGTTTAGCACTAACCTCACGCTCAGCCAGACACCCTCGGCTTGGGCGGGCAAGTACTTCGCCGACCCAAGCGGCTGGAACCTGAACCTCTCGGAAACGACGCTGCTGCCGCGATATCTGCATTTCTTCACCGCGGCCGTGGCGGTGGGAGGTCTGCTGCTGATGCTGCTCGCATACTTCAAGCGGGAGAGCGATGGAGACTACCGGCAGTACGTGTTCCGTTTCGGGGGCAGAGCCTTCGAATTTGCCACCATGGCGCAGTTCGCGATCGGCTTCTGGTTCCTTGTAAGTCTGCCGCGCGACCAGCGGACGCTGTTCCTCGGCGACAACGGATTGGCGACGATGCTGCTGGTGGCAGGCATCGCGGGAGCGGCGGCCGCGATTCTAGTGGTGTCGCGAGCGCTCAGGGAGAACAACTACCGCTTGGGCGCTATTGGCGGAACGGGAATCACGGTCCTGGTGGTGTTGGCCATGGCGGTCATGCGCGACATCCTGCGGGACGACTATCTGAAACCCTACTTTCACCCGGAGCGTTTCGTCGTACAGACCCAATGGACCGTTCTGCCTCTGTTCCTTGCGGTCTTCATCGGCGGAGTGGTCCTATGGGCGGCAATGTTATGGCGATATCCGTTCACTGCCGTCGTCAAGTCCGAGGCGCCTGGTGGCAGGTTACACCAGCAGTCGCGTGATCACCCACCCCCCGGAAACGAGACCGGCGAAGATCATGGCAGCCAATAGCAGGGGCCGTGTGCCAGCTTGCTTCAATTGATGCCAGCGGGTTCCAATACCCAGCGCGAACATGGCGCTGCACAACATCACCGTATCGAAATCGATCACATGCGTCCGCACTGCCGAAGGCAATCTTACGACGGACTGCGCGACAATTACGGCGCCGAACCAGAACACGAACCAGGGAAACTTGACTTGCCGGGATGCGCCGGTTCCTCCGTTGCGCCGCAAGCGGCTGACGATCAAGAGTACTGGGGCGAGCAGCAGCACGCGCAACATCTTCGTGATGACTGCCGTATCGCTAGCCGCCTGGCTGACAGCACGTCCTGCCGCGAGCGCCTGGGCCACCTCGTGCACAGTTGCGCCGGTGTAGATGCCGAATTGGCGCTCGGTAAAACCAGTCAGAGGATAGAGCACGGGATAAAGGAACATGGCGAGGGTTCCGAACACCACCACCGTGGCCACGGCTACGCTGACCTTGTGCGATTCGCTTTCGATTACCCGATCCGTCGCCAGCACCGCCGCCGCTCCACAGATTCCGCTGCCCGCGCTCACCAGTAGCGCCGTGTCCGCGTCTAATCCGAATACTCGCGTGCCAAGCCAGTACCCGATCAGCAGAACACTGCCGATCACCGTCAAATCGAGCGCCAACGCGCGGGGGCCGAGGTTCGTCAGATCCTGCACCGTCAGCCGGATGCCATACAGCACGATGCCGAGCCGCAGCAATTTCTGTTGGGAAAAGCGTAGGCCGGGATGGAGCCGTTCCAGTAGACCCCGTGGTATGGTGTTGCCCATCAGGATGCCTGCCACGATCGCCAGCGTCAGCGGACTTAGTTGCAGCTTATGATTCCACGGAAGCACGGCGGCGGCCCAGGCGGCCATGGAAGCCGACAGACACACTGCCGTACCGGCGACGAATTCTCTGGAGATCTTCGGAATGGACATGGGCAAGCTGTTCTCAGGCTAACCCGGATTCCCAAATAAGCAAAACTGATAATGTCAATATCCCTATTCGGTCAAACCGATTTAAAATAGCAGCCATGCATATCACGCTTCGACAACTGGAGATCTTCGCGGCCATCTATCGGGAAGGCGCCATCACCGGGGCGGCGCGGCGCATCGGGCTTTCCCAGGCCGCCACCAGCCAAGCGCTTGCGGAACTCGAAAACCAATTGCAGCGCCGGCTTTTTGACAGGAACGGCCGCCGGATCGTGTCGAACGCGGCGGGCCGCGAACTGTTGCCGGAGGCGATCCAGGTGCTGGACAGGGTTCGCGATATCGAATCCGGCGCCGGACACCGGCCGCTGGATATCAAGCTCTGCGCCAGCCTCACGGTTGGCAACTATATGCTGCCTTCGCCGATCGCCCGGTTCACACGGCGGCATCGCGACGCTCGCTTCCATGTGGCCGTCGGAAACACGGACTTTGTGGTTGCATCGGTCCGGCAGTTCGAAAGCGACGCGGGTTGGGTTGAGGGTCTCGCCCGTCATCCCGACCTCGAAGCGTTTCCCTGGCGCGAGGACAGGCTTGTGATCATTGCCGCTCCCGGCCATGCGCTCGCCGGGCGTCGGGCCACGGCGGCCGCGCTGGCAGACAGCCGGTGGGTCTTGCGCGAAAAGGGATCAGGCACGCGCGCCGTTTTCGAGGACGCGATCGAGGGCACATTCCGCCTAGTCCATATCCCGGTCGAATTAGGGGGGATCGGCGCTGTCAAGCGAGCTGTGATGTGTGGCGCCGGATTGGGCTGTATCTCCCGTTCAGCCGTCGAGCCGGAGCTGAGAACTGGGCAACTTCGTCTCGTATATGCCCCGTGGCTCGATCTGCGGCGCCAGATCACGCTACTGGTTCATCGCCAGAAATACATCGATGAGGGCTTGCGCGAATTCCTTCGGTCTTGTGGAGTGGAACTGCCGGGACATTGATGGCTCCTGTGCGATTGGCAAACCGGCAGCGACGTTGGCGCGATCGCGGTATCGTCGGCGCCGAACGGTGGCGCGGAGCCTCGGACCTTCAGGCGAGCGAGGTCTTACAGACGTGACCGCTGGAGCAGCGGAGGACCAGCGGAGGAAAGCACGTATTACCGTCTTGCCAACTCCATGGTGATGCGCACCCAAGCGATAAACTGTAGTTTTGCGTCGGCGTAATGCCGAATTGCAGACATGGTTCGGGCAGTGGGGGACGGCTGGGACGGGAGAGAGACTGAATTCGGCATTACGCCGTGATTCATACACGCGGTCTCACTGGTAACCTGATGTGCCAGCAAATCTTGCCGGAATTAGGCGGCGCGACGAATTCGGCAATACACCACCACCGATTACTGTTAATCGTTTCGGAGAACAGCGCCACTAGGTTGGAGCGCGGCGATAGTGCCTTTCCTCCGCTGGCGGCTTGCTTGAGTCGTGCGCCTGAAAAGAGGCACGAGGGCCGACGGAGCGAATTCGGCTTTACGCCAAATGCTATCCAGAACCTTCAGCAGGCGTGCGAATCGGGCAAACTGAAGCTGTGAAAGATAATTGCCCTGTTGCCGACATTGCCGGCCAATCTCTGCCCATTCTCAGGGTGTGGAAAGTTTTCGGGCTTCGGTCGTAATCTTGGTAAGGCGATTGGTGAGCCGATTCGGCGATAGCGGTACGGTCATTGATGGTGGAACCGGAAGGCCGTGGGTGTAGGCTGGATTGAGAGCACAGATAATCCCGCAGCGTCGATTCGGTCAGGTCCATTTCCCGCACTTCACCGGTGTGATGAATACTTTCCCTCCAGCGAACAAAGTGCAGCAAGTTGTAAGCGTAGAGGCGCAAGGTCTTGTCCCCCAGGCGTCGCACGTACTCGCGGTCCAGATAACGGTTGATCCAGCCGATGTCCCGGCCGGTGGTCTGTTCGACGACACGAGCCGGACTGTGGGCGTTGCGGGCGGTGGGCTGGTAGATTACGCGGAACTTCATGGTCGAGCGGCCTCCACCAGAGACTGGAAGTGGGGGGCGTCGCCGCCCTGAAGGAAGAAAGAGTTGGGATCGTGGCCCTCGGGCAGCGCAATGCGGCGGACTGTGATGCCTTGGTCTCGGAGACGATGTGCTAAGAACTCGGATGCCTGTTGGCCGCTGCCGTTGGCATCGACATCAAAGGCGAGATACACGGTGCGCGGTGCCGTCGCTGAGTTGTTGAAACTGACGGGTGTTGAGATGAGTTCCCAACGAACAGGTGACCTGGTGAAAGCCTGCCTGCCACAGCAAGGCGTAGTCGAACAGGACTTCGACGAGAATGAGTTCCGGGTATCGCCGGACTTGCTCCCACCGATACAAGCCACCCTTGGAGCCCCACAGGAACCGGTGCGGCGGCGCCGCAGCGGAAAGACTGCGGCCATAGAGATTGCCTTTCAGCGGGAACACGATGCGATGCGCATAGGCGTCGTAGCCAGCGGCCGTCACCAAACCGGCTTGTCGCAGGAGTTGGAGTGGGTAGCCCAACTGCGTCAGCCAACCGCGCAGGCAACCGCCGGGGGCGTAGCCGATCTGCATGTGCTCGATGAGTTCCGGCGAGCGGAGTCCGCGTTGGTGCAGATAGGCAACCGCTGCGGTGTGGCGGTGCAGTTGCATGCGGTAGAAACCCGCGGCTTGCTGCAGTAAAGGCTCCAAACCACGCCATTGGCGCAGCAACGCCAGGGCCTGCGGAAAGTGCACCTGGTGATAGATCTCGGCAAAGCGGATGACGTCGCCGCCGCGGCCACAGCCGTAACAGTAGAACAAGTTCTTGCTGGGATCCATCAGGAAGCTGGGCTGGTGATCGTCGTGTAGCGGGCACAGTTCCATCCATCGACCGCGGCTGAGCCGCCGCGTCGGCCGCCAAGCGAGTGCTTCCAGGTAGTCCCGTAAGGGAATTTGCTGTTTGAGTTCATCGAGTTCTTTGCGACTCACGGACTGCTCACCTCCAACAGCAGAATACGGCGGATCGCGGTCCAATCCCAGGCAAGGATGGTGGGTGCCATCCAGATGCTCTAGCCGGTGGCCAGCCAGCGCTTCGTCGCTAGCAGGACTCCCAGATGCAGCAAACGTTCAGCCCAACGCCGCACGGTAGACGGGTCTGGTGATCGAGACGCGTCGGCGACGCACTGTAAGGTATATATACCTTACAGTGTCGCGGACGGCGTGTGGGGCGTTAGAAGGTTTGGAATTACCCCTTCTCCCAAAGAAACCGGGAAGTCATTGGAAACGAAAGGCTTATGATCTTAACGGCCCAACCCACCAGCCTTCAAATCCTCCTGGCATGGGCATCCCAGGGATCCCCGCCCGGCCAAAAAAGCTGAGCCCAACAGCCGTAGCTGTGGGATTTCGGTGACGCTCGCAGTCTGCCTCTATCGATGCGCACCATCGCCCGGACCGAAAGGGAGGGACCACCAGCCTTGAATTAAGGAGCCCCCCAAGCCCCGTGAGATCGCAGTGTAAACACGGGAAATCTGGACGCGAGTCATTCGCGGAATGCGGACGCGGGCGTTACCGCGCGTGGGGACGGGTACTCAAGGCCCGGCGTCCGCTGATGGCCGCATTACGCGAAGCAGTTCCCCAAGATGCGATGGAGTGAGTACAGGAGCGATGTTCGTCTGTTGTTCGCCTTCAGCGTCATCGGACTCCTCATGACGCGAAGACGTGACTTGACTCGTCAAAGCGTTTGTGATCTCATGCGACGTGGAGAACGTTACACATGATCAATCTGAAAACAGCGCGTAGAGTAATTGCTGCGGCGGAGCATAAGGCGGAGGAAATCAAGCAACCGATGAATATCGCCGTTGTCGACGGGGGCGGGAATCTGGTCGCGCATGTTCGTATGGACGGGGCCTGGATCGGCAGTATAGATATTTCCATCAACAAGGCTTTCACGTCGCGCGCCTTCGATATCGCGACCAAAGATCTCGCTCACCACTCCCAGTCCGGCGGGCAGTTCTTCGGTATTCACGCTTCGAATCATGGACGGATCATGATCTTTGCCGGCGGAATACCTCTCAAAGAAGACGGAAAAGTAGTGGGGGCCATCGGCGTCAGCGGTGGCTCGGGCGAGCAAGACCACGCGGTCGCCGAGGCGGGTGCGTCCGTAGTTCGATGATCCTCGACCTGTGTGCGCACCGAGACCGGCGTGCCCGCCCCGCTGGCGCGCACCAAAGTCGGCGCCCAAGAAAGAGTAGAATCGAGCCGATTACGTCTTCGTCATCGCCGCTGCGCCGCTCTTCGCGGGTGCGGGAGTAGCTGCGCTAGGATGCCCACGCCTCGCGCCCGATCGAACCCGCCGAGCTGTATGCCGTGATGGCGTCGGCCGGCGGCCGGCGACACACTGTGCGCGGCGCGGCTACTCGGCCACGTCGCCTCCTGCGGCTGCTGGCGTGCGGATCCGGCGTGCGTCCGGGCACGGTTGGCCACGCCGGCGGCGGGGCGCCGCGTGATCGCACGGAAATGCCAAACTGCCTGGCGGGCCCGTCAGTAAGGCGCTTCCAGGCGTCGCCGCCCATGCAGCCGGGCCGCATCGCAAGCAAAAGCCTGTTTTTCGCCCAAATAGGGAGTGTGGGGCCCTATCGAACATTGGGCGGTGCGACCCGTCAGAAACGGGAGCCGGCTACCATGTGGGCGGCAAGGGCGTTAGGCGTTTTGTCTGTGGCAGGATGCGGCGGCGGTATGTTTCCAGGCTTGTAAATCGGCCGTACAATCAATAGGAGCATGTTCGAGATCCTCGAGCACCCGGCGGACATCGGCTTCCGTACGTTTGGCGGCACGCTGGAGGAGTTGTTCGCGAACGCGGCTGTGGCCTTGATTTCGATCGCGTGCGAAATCGACGACGTCGCGCCGCGGATCGAGTATGCGCTCTCGGCCACTGGCACGGACCACGAATCGCTGCTGGTGAGCTGGCTCGGCGAGGTGTTGTATTGGTTCGATGGCAAGCGCATCGCACTGCGGGAGTTTCGCGTGACGCACCTGGCGCCGGACGGCATTCGGGCGGCGGCCTGGGGGGAACCGCGGGATGCGCAGCGGCACCGATCGAAGCTCATGGTGAAAGCGGTGACGTGGCACCAGTTGCGAATCGCGCGCGGCGATAGCGGCTGGATGGCGGAAGTCTACCTGGATATTTGATGGATATCTGATGCCGGTTGAAATTCGAATCAAAGCCCAAATTGAGGCGATCGACGCATGGCGATATCGCATCGCGCGCGACGAGCGGCGGGGCATGCGCACGGACGTGTTGGTGTATGCGAGTGCGGCGTTGATGGAGCAGATCCGCAAGGACCTGTCGCTGGAACAGGCCATGAACGTGGCGACGCTGCCGGGAATCGCGGGTCACAGCCTGGCGATGCCGGACATTCATCAAGGCTATGGATTTCCGATCGGCGGCGTGGCGGCGATGGATTTCGACGACGGCGTGGTGTCGCCAGGCGGCGTGGGATTCGATATCAACTGCGGCGTGCGTCTGGTGCGGACGACGCTCGAGGCCGGTGACGTGCGTCCGAAGCTGCGCGAACTGATCGACCAGATTTTCCGGGATGTGCCGTGCGGCGCGGGGGGCGCGGGCTTCGTCAGGATCGGCCTGCAGGATCTGGGGCGCGTGCTGGCGCGGGGCGCGGGCTGGATGGTGGAAAACGGGTTCGGCGAGGAACGCGATGCGCGGTTCGCGGAGGCCGGCGGCGCGCTGGAGGGTGCGGATGCGGCGGCCGTTTCCGCGCGTGCGAAAGAGCGCGGCTTGCCACAGTTGGGAACGCTGGGCAGCGGGAATCATTTCCTGGAAGTGCAATACGTGGAGGAGATCCACGACGCAGATGCAGCGCGCGCGTTTGGCATCGCGGCGGGGCAGGTGGTGGTGCTGATTCATTCCGGCTCGCGCGGGCTGGGCCACCAGGTATGCACGGACTATGTGGCCGAGATGAACAAAGTGATGCCGCGGCACGGCATCACGCTGCCCGACCGGCAACTGGCGTGCTGCCCGATCCGCGCGCCCGAGGGACAGGCCTATCTGGGGGCCATGTGCGCGGCGGCCAATTTCGCGTGGGCGAACCGGCAGGGGATCATGCATTTCCTGCGCGGGGCGTTCCGGCGGGTGTTCGGCGACGCTACGCGGCTGGATTTGATCTACGACGTGTGTCACAACATCGCCAAGCGCGAGCGTTACGAAGTGGAGGGGCGCAAGCGGGACCTGCTGGTGCATCGCAAGGGCGCCACGCGCGCGTTCCCGGCGGGACACCGCGAGATTCCGGCGGACTACCGGCACGTGGGACAGCCGGTGTTCGTGCCGGGCAGCATGGGGACGGCGTCGTGGGTGCTGGTGGGGGCCGAGGGGGCCATGCGCGAGACGTTTGGCAGCGTGTGCCATGGCGCGGGACGCTTGATGAGCCGCACGGCGGTACGCAAGGGCCGCGACGCGCGGCAGGAGGCCAAGAAGCTGGAGGATGCCGGCATCCTGGTGCGGAGCGAGACGCGGGACGGGATATTGGAGGAGCTGCCGGAGGCGTACAAGAACGTGGATGAGGTGATTGAAGTGGTCCACTGCGCGGGGCTGGCGCGGAAGGTGGCGCGATTGAGGCCGATGGGGGTGATTAAGGGGTGAAGGGGGTCGCGCGTTTTCCCGCCTCTCCACCTTTGTGTCGCACACCTTTGTCGCCGAAGAAGCTTGCGCGAAGCTGCGAAAGGTTGTAAGTTTAAGGAGGTAGCCACGACCGGTTTCCCGGCCGTGGCTTTGCGGTTACTTTCGGCGACGGCGCCGCTGAATGCGGATCGTCACCGTGATCGCCGTTGCTGCGGCGATCATAACGGTCAACGTGATGGTCAACATCCGTTGCCTCCTTTCGCCTAAACGTTAGATTGGCCGGCCCGGGACGCAAAACCGGGCCGGCAGTGTTTAGGACGCCATAAACGTCCCTCTGCTTTCCAACGGGCGAAAACTGTAGCGCAAGATTAAATGTGGACGAAGGCGACCAGCATTCTCTTGGCAAGATCGTCTCATAGCGAAACGGCTCGCAAGAGCACCGGCTATCGCGGCGTCAAGGATTCATCGCGCCGCCGGAATCTTGGCGTTGCGGCGCACCGCTCGATTCTGTCTTTTCAATAGCTTACGGCATCCGGAAAGCGGACATCAAAATGCCGATGAGGAAAGCATGGGCTCCATAAGTTCTATAAACAATCTAAAACAATCTTTCCAACAGCTATTTGCAGTCGATTCTCAGCTCCGCGCACCAACACAGCAGCTCGGCTGGGAGTAGTTCAAGCAGCACTGGCGCGTCGTCGGTGACGGCGCAGTCGGAGAACGGCCAGCTTTCGCCGTTCGCTCAACTCATGAGCACGCTCCAGCAACTTCAACAGTCGAATCCAACCGAGTACCAGCAGGTCACCCAGCAAATCGCCACGAACCTGCAAAGCGCCGTGCAAACTGCCACGGCAGACGGCAATTCGGCACAGGCGACCCAGCTCAACCAGCTTGCGACGGACTTTACCAGCGCCTCGCAGAGCGGCCAACTCCCCAACATTCAGGATCTCGCGCAGGCGATCGGTGGCGGCCATCACCACCATCATCACTTTCACGCCGCTTCCCCTGATGCGAATAGCGATTCCAGCAGCAGCGCCAGCGGCAGCTCAAGCAGCACCTCAAGCACCAGCACGAGCCAGATCAGCCAAATGCTGGCGGCTTTCCAGGCAAATAGCGCTCAGAACGAAGCGCTGAACCCGGTGGCGATCATTATGAACACGCTGTCCAGCGCGGGAATCAATCTCAATAGCTGAAAGCCGATCGCTGAAAGCTGAAAGCTAATCGCGATAAACTAGTTGTTTCTAATGAAACAACGCATACGCTCGACGACGGTTCTCTGCGTCCGGCGCGACAACAAAGTAGTCATGGCGGGCGATGGGCAAGTGACTCTCGGCCAGGAAGTCCTCAAAACGTCCGCCAAGAAGTTGCGCCGCATCTACAACGATAAGATCCTGGCCGGTTTCGCCGGCTCCACGGCCGACGCCTTCGCCCTGTTCGCCCGCTTCGAATCCAAGCTCGAACAGTTCAACGGCAACCTCTCGCGCGCCGCCGTGGAATTGGCCAAGGACTGGCGCACCGACCGCATGCTGCGCCATCTGGAAGCGCTCCTGCTGGTGGCGGACGCCAAGAACACCTACATCCTCAGCGGCAATGGCGACGTCATCGAACCGGATGAGGGCGCGGCGGCCATCGGCTCGGGCGGGCCTTTCGCGCTCTCCGCCGCCACCGCGCTGCTGCGCAACACCAAGCTGTCCGCGCGCCAGATCGCCGAGCAATCCCTGCAGATCGCCGCCCGCATTTGCATCTACACCAACGACAACGTTACCTACGAGGAGCTCGCCTAATGGTCATCTACCTTCCCGCCCAGTCCGTGGACGAGGAACCCATCCTCGACGAGCTCACCCCTCGCGAAATCGTGCGCGAGCTGGACAAGCACGTGGTGGGGCAGGCCGACGCCAAGCGCGCGGTAGCCATCGCATTGCGCAACCGCATCCGCCGCCAGAAGCTGCCGCCGGAGATGGCCGAAGAGGTGATGCCCAAGAACATCCTCATGATCGGCCCCACCGGCGTCGGCAAGACGGAGATCGCGCGGCGCTTGGCGCGGCTGGCCAATTCGCCGTTTCTGAAGGTGGAGGCCTCCAAGTTCACCGAAGTCGGCTATGTGGGCCGCGACGTGGAATCCATGATTCGCGACCTGGTCGATATCGCCATTGACATGGTGCGCGAAGAGCGCCTTGAAGAAGTCGCCGACCGCGCCGAAGCCAACGCCGAAGAGCGCCTGCTCGATCTGCTCATGCCGCCCCAACCGGAGGCCACCGAGAGCGTCGAGCGCACCCGAGAGAAGCTGCGCGAGCGGCTGCGCGAAGGCAAACTCGACGAGCGCCTGGTGGAGCTGGAAGTCAAGGACCGCGGCCCCAACTTCGAGATCGCCACCAACGCGGGCATCGAGGAGATGAGCATCAACATCAAGGACATGCTCCCCAATTTCTTCGGCGGCAAAACGCGGAAGCGAAAGATGCGCGTGGCCGAAGCCGCCGATTACCTGGGACAGGAAGAGGAGCAGAAGCTCATCGACATGGACCAGGTCACGCGCGTCGCCTTGGAGCGCGTGGAAACCAGCGGCATCATCTTCCTCGATGAAATCGACAAGATCGCCGGGCGCGAAACCGGCCACGGCCCGGATGTCAGCCGCGAGGGTGTGCAGCGCGATATTCTGCCCATTGTCGAGGGCACCACCGTCAATACGCGCTACGGTTTCGTGCGCACGGACCACATTCTGTTCATGGCCGCCGGCGCCTTCCACGTCTCCAAGCCCGCCGACATGATCCCCGAGCTGCAAGGCCGCTTCCCCATCCGCGTGGAGCTGAAATCGCTCACGGTGGAGGATTTCATCCGCATTCTGCGCGAGCCCAAGAACGCGCTCGCCAAGCAGTACACCGCGCTGATGGAAACCGAGGGCATCAAGCTGACCTTCACCGACGACGCGCTCGAGGAAGTCGCCAAATTCGCCGCGCAGGTCAATCAAAGCTCCGAAAATATCGGCGCCCGCCGCCTCCACACCATCATGGAGAAGCTGCTCGAAGAAGTCTCCTTCGAGGGTCCGGATTTGAAGAAGAAGACCGTAAAGGTGGACGCCGCCTACGTGCGCAAGCAGCTAGCCGACATCGTCAAGGATCAGGACCTCAGCCGCTATATTCTGTAGCGCACGCACGCGTGCCGTGTCAAGAGACTAAGCCCCTGTCAAGCCATTTATCTACATGACCGAAATGGGTGTCGGCTGGGTCATTTAAGAACATGACCAGACACGCGAGTCTTTTTCTCGTTGTCGTAAAATGAAGTCGATCCGCAAGGGGTCGCG